>Ga0206125_10000712_pt1 | contig 41749 bp, 42 predicted proteins | sample Helgoland_Spring_4_FD_148598 | JGI IMG/M metagenome (GOLD analysis project Ga0206125, IMG submission 148598) | Pelagic subsurface seawater microbial communities from Kabeltonne, Helgoland, North Sea - Helgoland_Spring_Bloom_20160331_1 | ecosystem: Environmental > Aquatic > Marine > Epipelagic ... | reverse complement strand
GTGATGTCAAAATGAGCTACCAGCTCCTCAGGGAAAAACAACTTCAATAACTCCAGTTCCATAGTCTTGATTTATAAAACCAAAACTACGCTTTTGTGATCTGCTCCCCAGAATTATCCCGTGACCCAAGGTTAAGCAATCTACATTGGTGCGCAACAGAGACTTCTGAACCCTGCATATCTACAAGCTTCATCTTTTCTGATGGCCGCATCATTTGAGTTTTTTTTTATACCAATTGTTCTCAAATTTTAGCTCGCCCATCTGACGAAATAGCTCATCTCGCTCCGTTTTGAGCTGCTCCAACTCCTCCTTTTTCTTCTTGTCGCTCTCAAAAATAGACGCACTCTGTTCCAAGAACTGCTTCTTCCACTGCGTAATTTGCGCTGGATGAAGCTCATATTCCTGAGCAAGTTCCGATACCGTTTTTACTCCTTTGATCGCCTCTAAGGCTACTTCAGCTTTGAATGCCGAACTGAATACGCGTTTGGTCCTTTTCATAGTTTCGCAATTTATAATTTCTAAATCGCTGTCCTAATTTCCGGGACCAGCTTATGGAAGTGAGTTTAGATATGGCCTCCAACATGCGAAAGGCATGTGAAATAGCCTTTCCCAATGCAACATTGGTTATCGATCGGTTCCATGTAGTACGCCTGGTTATGGATGCCATGCAACACGCACGTATAGACCAGCGCTGGAAAGAGATCGACAAGGAGAATGAAGCCATTCAACAGGCCAGAAGTAAAGGAGCTCGATACAAGCCGCTGATCCTAAGCAATGGCGACACACCCAAACAACTCCTAGCTAGATCACGGTATCTACTCTACAAGTTGCCCGCACAATGGACACAGTCTCAGTTACACCGTGTAGGGCTACTCTTTCAACTGTATCCAAGTATAGAAAAGGCATATCGGTTGGCCTGGGACTTTAGAAGCATTTACAACGCGCATTCTAAGGAAAAGGCAATCCGGTTGTTCCAAGAATGGATCAGGCAAGCCAAGGACGTTGGGATAGATCACTTCAATACCGCCAGTGAAGCTGTCCTAAACCATTTTGAAGGAATACTAGCCTTCTTCAACAACAGAAGCACCAATGCACATGCCGAGTCTCTAAACGCTCAAATCAAACTCTTTAGAGCTAACCTCAGAGGCGTCAGCAACACCAAATTGTTCCTCTACAGACTTCAAAAAGTCTTTGCTTAAATTAGTTTACTCCCCAGAAAAAAGACCTGACCCGGAAAAGTGGAGGTACGACTACAACTTTTATCACCCACGCAAAACTTTAGAATACAAAGCACCATGCCAATATGCTGGTAGATATTCCAAGGATCTAGATCCTTGGAAGGAAGAAGATAAGAATATTGTTAACTTTACACCTGTCTGAAAAAGGGTAAGTCTACATTTTTAGGGAAGTCTACAAAATTAAAATCCTCCATACTAAAAGACTAAATTAGTCCAAATTCGGGAGGAGTATTACAGGAGGAGTATTACAGGAGGAGTATTACAGGAGGAGTATTACAAGTATAAAGGGAAGCCTTCATAATCGCGACACAATAGACATTCATTTCGCAAAAATCACTTTTCCGCTTGCATTGCGAGGTATTTCTTTTATGTAGTGGATTTGTATACTTTGGTGAAAAATATTTATTCTATTTGATAACCATTGTTTGATTTCTTCTTGCATTGCTGCATCTGTTATATATACTTCTAGCGTACTATCATCACCTTTTGCATAACTATCAATGGAGTATTTATTTTTTATAAGAAGCTCCACTTCATCTAAAGATATTCTCAAACCAAAGATTTTAAGAAATCTTTTTTTCCTGCCAATGATATAATAAAATCCATCTTCATCTCTACGTACTATATCACCAGTTTGTAATATTCCTCTTCGCTCGTCACCTTTCTCCAAATCTTTTAAGGTCTCCGCATATCCAAGAGTAACATTTCTGCCTCGATAAATCAACTCCCCTTCTGCAACTTGGTCCTTAATCAATTTACCTTCCTCTGACCATATCTCAAAAAAACCTCCCGGGATAGCTTTTCCTATACTTCCTTTTCTTTCAATAACTTGATTACTTGCTAAATAGGACATTCTTGCTGTGCCTTCTGTTTGACCGTAGGTAGGTATAAATTCAATGGAGTTATTTGTAGCATAAGTGGTTAACAAATCCCACAGTAAATCCGATAATTTACCGCCTCCTTGAGTGACGATTCTCAATGAAGGAATTTTTACTCTTTCAAATCTCATTTTAAATAAGACTTCAAAAGTATAAGGCACTCCAGTAAGTACAGTGATTCCTTCATTCTTCAAAATATCCCAAAAACATTTCTCTGTTAATGAATATTTGCTCAAAATTATTGAGGCACCTGCTTGCAAATGACTTGCGACTACTGAAAATCCCATCGTATAATAGATGGGAAGAATACCTAGAGCTTTATCTTGTAGATTCAATTCAAAAAATTCACCAATACTTTTTGCACTAAAGGTAAGGTTATCATAGGAATGACGAACCAATTTGGGGCTTCCAGTACTTCCTGAAGTGGGTAATAAAAAACTTAATTTTGGATCAAAATTACTTTTATTACCTGAGATAAAATTAATTAGACATTGACCCCAAGGTACTACTTTGTTTACTTGACATTCTACATAAAAATTGGGTGGAGTAAATAGTACTTGGGGTTTATAGATATCTATATAATTTTTTAACAAGTGATTGTCTAAATCTTTATTAATAACTAAAGGTATCCATTTGTGCTCCAAACAAGTAATGATAAAGCTTAAAACGTCAACTGTATTTTCAGCCAGCACTATTACTAGACTTCTATCTGATAATAGACCCTTACTTTGGTTAATAATATTTACAAATTCACCATATTGTAATACATTACCTCCATCATCTTGAATGGCAATTGACTCTTTAGATTTTTTATCTATGTCAAATATCATAGTTATAAGCTCTGGCTACCGTCAATACCGACAATTTGTCCTGTAATAAAGCATGATTCATCTGAACCTAAAAATACACTCAATTGAGCTATTTCTTTTGGAGTGGCCATTCTACCAAATCCAATTTTATTTATTTGATCTTTAAATTTCTGATCAGCTACCGAAACAAGCCTTTCTGTAGAAACCATACCAGGCGCTATGGCATTTACGCGCACTTTATGTGCTGCTAACTCTTTTGATAGACTTAATGTAAAAGCATTAACAGCTCCTTTCGTTGCAGCATACGAGGCTTGTCCTGCTACTCCTTTGACTGAAACTATGGATGAAATATTGATGATTGAACCTGATGATTGTTTTGTCATAAATCTAGAGGCTAATTGACACATACGCATCAAACCGACTACATTGGTTTGAAACATTTCTTCAAATTTTTCAAATTGTATAAAAGGCACTAATTCATAAGTAACGATTCCAGCATTATTTACTAAAATATCTATTTTACCTTGCTCCTTTTTGATGGTTTGAAAAACCTCTTTACATGGCCCTGCTTTTGTAACATCTAACGATACTATCCTCAAGCTTGATGGATAAATTTCAAGCAATTTTCTTAATGTATATGTAGATTTTTCTATATCTCTAATGCCTGCATATACTATTCCCCCTTCTTGCAAGAATAATTCTACAATCGAAAGTCCAATTCCCTTATTAGCTCCTGTTATTAGTGCTACTTTATTCAGAAGTCTCATGAATCTATGCTATTTCAATTCCAAATTTCAATAGAATTTCCTTCCCTCTTTTATAGGATGTAAAATCCATGATTTCTTCAGGTTCAAACATTACATCATATGTATCCTCAATACTTGAGACCAAACTTAGTTGTAGCACTGAATCCCATTTCTCTACAGTCTCTAGGGAAAAATCATCGTTTAAATCATTTTCTTGAACAGAAAAAACCTCGCAAAATATTTGGTTATATGTAATTAAATCAGTCATTATGATTGTTTTAAAGAAATTTATTGAAAATATTCGTCACTTATTATTATTGGCAATATCGCGTCAGTAGTTATCTCTAATGTGCCACATGCCCATGAAAGTCCTGCTCCAAAACCTGAAATAAAAAGTTTTAGATTCCTTTCTTCGATATTTGAAAAATGATCGCATAATACTAAGGGAATACTATTGCTGCTATTATTTCCATACCTATCAATGGATACCGGAATTTTCTCAAAAGGAATTTTACATTTTCTAGAAAGTTGTTTTAGAATGTATAGATTGGCTTGATGCAATATGAAATAATCATAATGCGCAGAACTTGTTTGGGTTTCTTTATAAAAATCATTGATCAAGCGGGGCACATCTGTAATAGAAAATTCAAAAACGGCCATACCTTTCATATGTGTATTATAATCATTGCGAATGATATCATCAGACCAAACTTCATTAATGGGCTTTAAATCTCGATTCCTAAAGGCTCCCGCTGGTGTTATGATACTTTTATACTTATATCCATTGGTTCTGTAAGCCAATTGAAATGGCTTTGAATTTTCATCTTCATGGTTTTCAAAAACTACGGCTGAACCACTGTCACCAAACAACATAATCATGGTTCTGTCTTGGGGCGACATGGTTTTATACGAGGTATCTGCTGTAATAAGTAATGCTTTTTTATTGGGCACCAATTTCAGCAAGGATAGGGTGTTTTGAAGGCCATAAACAAAGCCGGAACAGGCCAAATTAATATCTTGACAGATAATATCCTCTGATAAACCCAATCGTTTTTGCAATATATAGGAGGTTGCTGGTATTCTGAAGTCTGGCTTTTGACTTACAAATACCAAAACTCCTATATCTTCTCTTTGTACTTTTCTGCTTTCAAAAATGTTCTTTGCTGCTAAATAACCCAAATCAGAGGCCGTTTGCTTTTCTGAGGTATGGGCAATTTCTTTCACTCCAGCCATATCTGAAAACTTATCTACCAGCTCTTGACCAAAATCTTTGTAAAAACTAGTTACGGGTATTTTCCCTGAAGGTATAGCTACAGAAAGGGCTGTTATTTTTACGTTTTTAAATTCTGAATTTACCACGGGCTTACATTTCGTGACTTACTTGATAATCAGCGAAAAATTCATTGGTATGCGTTGTTTCTATACAGATAGGTTTGTGATTGATTCTCATCATAAATAGAGCTATTCCTTCGCCTGTAGAACAAAAACCAATTGGACTATCTTCCTTCATTTGATGGATTCTTTCAACTAAAGACATAGGAAGTTCCGATGCGTTTGCCAATAAATTAGATGTAATAACTTCTTTTGGATGATTTTTAATTCTTTTGGCAATACTGCTGTGCCAAAAAACTTGATCCGTTGCTACAGAAAAAGTCATCAATTCTGTGATATTCACTTGCAAAGCCTCTTTAAATAATTCTTCTTTTTCTCTAACTACAAAATTATTCAAATCTGTTGAGTCAAAAGGTTTTGTGGCACTAAAGTCTCTGAATCCCCCACTTCTAAGTATGTGTGCTTGGTATTTATCACCTGCTGTTATGTTTTGTATATGAATAAAATCGGTATCACAGCTTTTCTTCAATACAATGGCAGTAGCTGCATCAGAAATCTCAAAGTTCCTATCAGGCGATTCGCTTCTTAATTTAGAGGGTGTATCCCCAAATATCAATAAACCATATTTCTTATTTTGATTTTTTAAAACCGATGCACCTAATTGGATCATTTGTATGAAGGCATTGTTTCCTAAATTCACATCATAACAAATACAATCTACAGGAAATTCTAAACGCGCTTGGAGTACTGCTGCAGTTATTGGACTTCTATAATCGGGTGTTTTCGAAGAAAATAATAAAAATCCAAATGCTTCTTTTGGAATATTCAAGTGTGCTATAAGTCTATTTGCTGCATTATATCCTAAGTCTGAAGTCGTTTGCTCCTCCGCACTAACAAAAAAATCCTCCCCTTCTAAAGTTGATTTTCTCTTTTCTGTAGGCAAGGAGTTTGCCAATCCATAGAATTGTACCCCTGTGATTTCTGTATGTAACATTATAAAATCATTTTTGCTGGCATTCCAAATACAGTCGACCCACTTTTTACTTTGTTCAAAACTACACTGCCCATTCCTACCGTAGCTCCCTTACCTACTCTTAAGTTTTGTATGAGTTTTGCTCCGGCATTGATGGTGCACATTTCTTCTACATGCACATGGCCTGCAAAAAATGCAAAAGAATTCACTTGACAATAACTGTCAATTTTCACATCATGCCCCAAAATAACTGAGCTTTGTAAATAAACAAAATCACCTATAGTTACATCACTAGCCAGTGATGAAAATGCTTTAATAGCGACTCCTTTTCCAATCTTTGCACTGGGTGATGTGATGGCTGTAGGATGAATTAAGTTTATAAATTCCCCTCCTTTGGATAAGATAATTTCAGAGGTTTTTCTTCTATCGGTAACATTGCCAATAGCACAAAAGAAAACATCTCCCTCCTCTATTTCATATCCTGCCACAGTATTCAATACTTTGGGATATCCCATTTCTTCAATCTGGGAAGGACCATCACTTAGGAAACCTTTGACCGCAAAATTTCGGACATGACCGTAGCACACTTGTGCTAAATCAAAAACTTCTCTGGCTAATCCACTAGCTCCTATAATCACTAAGTTCATACATTAAATTATTTCATTGAAAAGCCCCCATCTATAGGTATTTGAGCCCCTGTAATCCATGAAGCCTCATTAGATAGTAAAAAACAGGTGAGTGCGGAAACATCCTCAGGACTTCCAAATCTACCCAAAGGATACTCTGCCAAATGTTTACTTACTTCGTCCTCTGTCCTTACTCTACCTAAAATGTTGGTTTCTACATATCCCGGTAGCAGGGTATTTACTCTTATATTTTTCGAAGCAACCTCAAGGGCAAGTGAATGTGCAAAGCTGTTGATAGCTCCTTTGGACGCGTTGTAGACTGCGTTTCCTAAAGTAGGCTTTTTAGTGGATATGGAAGATATAAATACTACCGAAGATCCTGTTTGTATTTTTTTCTTTCTCAGTAAGTACTGCATAAGGAGCATACTGCTTTTGGTATTGATGTCAAAAAATTCATCTATTTCCGTTCTATTGATGAAGGCTATGGGGTTAACTTTTACTCTACCTGCATTCAATACAATACCATCCAATTTTTCAGGGTAGAAGGTCACAAAGGATTCCGTGAAATCATCGTCTGTTAAATCTCTTGCAAAAATGTAAACAAGACTCTCTGCTTTGCAGAGTTGCTGGGTTTCTTTCAATTTGGCTGCATTGCGTCCTACAAGTACCAACTCAGCTCCGTGTATAGAAAGATCTATGGCAATTTGTCGACCTATGCCAGAAGAAGCGCCTGTAATAAGTACTTTCTTTTTATCAAGACTTTCAATTAGCACTATACCCCTCCTTTTTGAATTTCTTCAAACAACTCTTGTAAGGTATTCATTTGCTTAAACTTTTGATTATCAATAACTAATCCAAATTCGTCATCCAATATCGCTACTAAGGATAAGTTGGCGAGTGAATCCCATTCTTCAAATTCTCTAAAATTGTCTGATAATTGTAATTCTCTATCTTCAATTTCGAGTACTTCTCTTACTAGCTTTAAAAATTTAGCTTCCATTGTATATAACATTTTATTTTGTGTTACCTCAAAAAAAGGATGAATAGTGTTGATTTCTTAGACATTTACATCCGCCCCTAGAAATACCTCAACAAAGGTAAGTAGTAATATTTTAAATCCATACCGAGCGATAGATAGTCTACAGAAAATCATCCAACTAGAAGCGCTCATCCCATAAAATGGCATTTCTTCCATTTACTTGTGCCCAACACGTAATCCCGGTTTGTTCTTCATGTATTCTATTGTGAACATCAGAATCGAGAGGAAGATATTAAATCAATAGATTACGAGGACCTACCAAACTCATGCCACCCTTTAAAAAACTGATTGCGGTAATTCGTCAATAGACCTCTTACGTTTTAACTTACCGATTGGCGCTACTCTATACCTACTTGACGAATGGTTCTGAACTTGATCAATACAAAAGTTCTCTCGCTTCAACCAGGTATTTGCTGTTTATAAATGTTTTCTGAATTATAAAAGCACAAGATAGGAGTAACATCTAAAATAAATGAAGATTTGAGAAAAAATATAATTAATGACGTACAATAATCAAGCAGTCTCTGACAAAATTTGCCATCCTCAAATATGGATAAGTTTATAATCTCTTTCAGAATTGTCATAGATTTCACCAATTGACACAAACTTAAAATCATCAATTAATCTCTCCAACTTACTAAATGATTTGGATATGCCAACATAGTTATAAAAATATCTATGGTTATACACAGGCTTTTGAAAAATATCGAAATCTCGCAAATGAAAATAAGTCATATTATATTCCGACTTACTGAATAAATTACTTATAACAGTATAAGGTAAAAGTCTAAAATATCCGCCGCCTGTATAAATTATTTTTTTTCCAAAAAAAGTGGAATAACTCATTGGAAATTCAGTTATTACTCCAGAAGGCGTGCTTATATATGCCGGTTCATTTATACTTAAACTATGAAATCCCCCGTAACTTCTATTTGCTGCAAAAATAGAACAATCAATCGTAATTCCCGATTCTATCAGAGTTTCCAAAGCCCACTTATTAGACTGAGTAATGGTAAAAGCTGGAGCTCGATACATAAAAACTTTACTCCCAATACATTGTTCTAAACTATCTATCGCTTTTTGAGTATCTAATTTTAGTTGTTTGGGATTAAATTTAGTTATGAAATCATGTTTATCAGAATGACAACCTATTTCATGTCCTTTATCAAATATTTTTTTTACGATACCCGGATGACTCCTAGCAATAGTACCTAAACAGAAAAACGTGGCTTTAATATTATTCAATTCAAAGAGATGAAGAATATCATCCAGAAGTTCTTCGAGAATAGGCTCGTATCTTGCTGGTAATCCCTTTTTGTAAATTATATAAGTGTACCATTCTTCAAGATCTACTGTAATTAAATTCATGTTTAATTGTGGCCTTAAATGGAGTCATGCATTGTTGCCATCATACTCCAATTTATAAATTTTGATGAATAATCTTCTAGTGTGTTATTCAATGGCAATATGGTAAAATTTTTCTTTGACATCTGTATAACACCTCTTTTCATTAATTCATACTTAGTAAATTCACCAAAATGTAAAAAGGCAAAGAAATCAACTTTTGACAATTTAGCTGAACTTTTAATCAAAGGTAATAGCTCGTTCAATGAATTGAGATTACCCACAAAATCCACAATGACCATTTCGGTTAATCTGCCAGACTTTTTAATAGTAAAAATTGCTGCCAGACTTTTATGGCCCTTATCTAAATATACCATACCATACTCTAAAGTTGGATGGTTTAAATACCTCCATTCAAAGAAGTTTTCTATATAATCTATTGCAATGAACTTGTCATACTTTTTATATCTACCAAGTTTTTCCAATTTTTGTATATCTAACTTAAATGCATTGCTTATTTTTACAGGAGATGATTTTTCAGACTTTAGAAATTTTGAAATGAAAATATTCATCGGATTTATAATACTAATATTCCAAATGGGTCTTCCAACATAATTCCAACCCAAATTGAGATAAACAGGTAGACTATTTTGATTAGGAAAATTAAATATGATATCCGTCCCTAAGTGAAGAGCTCTTTCAATTCCGTCAATCCTCATCCTAGAAAATACCCCATACTTTTGAAAGTCTTTGTGAACAACGCTGTCACATGACTGTAGTGCTTTTAAAGCTTTACCTCTGTGCTTAAATTGCCAAGGCCAAAGGTTGTTAAATCCAACAATTTTTCCATCAATGGTCGCTACTGTTAGAATTGCTTTACCAAAAACATTATCCTCGTACTTCCATTTCCAAAAACTGGCACCTCTCTTAAAATCAGCCTTTTGAACATTGTCAAAAACTTGATTAAGAAGATTCAGTATCTCCTCTTTATCTGAACTTTCAGCTAAGCGAATTTCAATTGTCTTCATCTATCTACTTTCATTGTAAATTTTGAACAAACCTTCCCAGATTACTTTTTGTCTAAAATTTTGAGCCCAAAGAATTCCATTTTGTGAAAACTTTTGTCTTAATTCCTTGTCTAAATATAATCGCTCCATTTTTTGATAAATATCATCTTGATTCTTTAATTCAGTCAAAAAACCATTGAAGTTTTCAGATACCGCATTCTGAACACCCGAAACCCTTGTGCCAATAACTGGTACACCCATTGCAGCTGCCTGAATAAAAACTGTCCCAAAACCTTCCGACCATGTGGGTAAAATGAAGGTATCCATACATGTCATGTATAAGGGTATATCTGATCGAAAACCTAAATATAAGATATCAGGATGGGCATTTATTTTATCAATTAAACTTGAATCCGATAGATTTGCGTGCTCAATCTTACCCAAAAGAATGAGTTTAGAGCGATACCTTTTTGAAAACCTATCAAAGACATGATAAAGCTCATTAATGCCTTTCCGATTATTTAAACGTCCAACAAACCCAAAAACAAAAGCACCATTTAATCCACTTTCATCTCGGATAATTCGGGATTTTGACACAATTTCTTTACTTAAATGAAACTTGTGAAGATTAATACCATTGCTACTCCCGTATCCAATAACTCTTGTCTTTGAGCTTGGGAAGAGGTTCAAACCCTCTGCTCGTTCTCGAATGGCTTCACTTATACAGACAACTTTGTGCGCCATAAAACCTATAATCTTAAGAACAAGTTTAAGAGTAAATCTTTTAAAACCTTTTTCAGTTTCAAATCGCAACCCCCTTGATGTATATATTCTATAGGGAACACGGGTTAAATATGCGGCAATTATACCTAAGAATCCCATCTTCGAGGTTCCTACATTCACAATATCAGGCTTCAATGATGCAAAATAATTTACAATTTGAAGCAAAGTATAGAAATCATTAAATAGACTAATATCTCTCTTTATCTTTAATGGTAAAAATTGACACCCCTCATCGATACAGAAATTCCGGGCAACTTCATCATCTTGTGTCATCAAAAATACGTCGTATCCTCTCGAAACAAAATAATCGACTTGACCTTCCAACAAAATGACACTTCCTGGCGCAGTTACACCTAGTACTAATTTTTTCATTCTAAACTCATAATACTATTCTAATTGACTTATATCTATACTAAAAAAGTCAATTAAGCTTTTCAATTGAATATCATTTCCTCCTTCATGTACATTATGATTTACTAATTTATCATTTTGCGTCTTTCCTACAGCTATGAAATTTCTAGTGTAATATTTGTTAGTTACAACTTTTCGTTGGCTTAATATAGACATAACTTTAAGCCAAACATCATCGGCATTATAACAAAGATTTTTAATCAAATTCTCATCATATGATTTTAAATCCAAGACATTAGGCGGATATAATGTTCCGCCACCGCCCGTTGAAAAATTTAAATGTGATGGCTCTCGAAATGATATTCTCTTAATCCATTCTTTATAAGGAGCAACCTCTTCATTCTTTATAGTCATTCTGTGTGCCCTATTTGCTGATATATTATCGGGATAACTATTATGCAATTTCACAACTCTTTCTACAAGTCTTTTATCATAATACAAATCATCATCCACAGTTATTATATAAGAATCAGGAAATATGCTAAAAGTGTATAAATACTTCTTATGAGCCTTCATGTCACCATCACAAAACATAATTTTCAGTCCTCGCTGTTGAAGTGTTAACAAAGATTGTGGTAATGTATCTAAACCTGAAAATTGATCATTGGATAACCATATTACGATTTCGTCTGGCTTATAAGTTTGTCTTAAAAGACATTCGACAGTAATCCATACTAGCTCAATTCTAGCAGGGAACGTAGTTAATGAAACTACAAAATGCTTGTCTCTTTTCAACGTATTTATCCCTAGCGGCGTATTGACAGAATTATTCGCAAAGTAGTGAGGCACTACTAAATCTAAAATTCGTTTAAATATTAATTCCAAAACTTTGTTTAGAATTCTATCAAAGTAGGTTTTACCTCCTAAACTAGGGAAATTATAGTATATCGAGCAAATAAGGTCCATGTAATTCAGCATCTTCACTAAGCACTATTTTCAAAAAAAATCGACTATATTAAAATAAAATCTCCAATTACATATATTAATAAACCAAAAAAGCCATAGAATTGCGAACAAAGATTAATTAATATATGAATTCTTATTTTAAAATATTTTCAATACAATCGTAACCAAAAATCATAATAGTGCATTGAATAAACCACGAAATCCTAAACTACAAGATTTAATGCCAACATCAACCACAAATAACACTATATCTATAACGGATTAAACAATGCCACATCGTTAGGAAAAACATCAAAAAATTTAATAACATATCATATAAATCCATTAAAATAATTGATAAATTCACCGCCTATTTTTTGTAGATTCAATCGCTCATTTATACTTTGAGCATTCCTTCCTGTTTCTAAACGTAAACTGGACGATTCTATCAAATTTTCAATCATATTTGCAAAGGCATCGTAATCGCCATCCTTTACAATAAAACCGTCTATTCCGTCCTCAATGATTTCATGAGCAGGAAAACTATCGAAACATATACAAGGTAACCCTGCTGACATAGCCTCGCAAAGAGCATTAGGGAAACCCTCCATCCTGCTAGGCATCGCAAAAATGGATGCCTTTGCATACAATTCATCTAAATCCACTACTTTACCAAGCAAAATAATCTCCTCCGAAAGACTCCTTTCAACTATTTCTGTCATCAATCTTTCTTTCAAGGGCCCTTCAGCTGTGAAACATAAATTCCAACCCTTCCTATTCCTTACTTTTTCGAATATCTCTATCATCCTATCCTGGCCTTTCTCTATAGAGAGTCTACCAACAACAATAATCAAGTTTTCTCTCTCTATATAATAATCTGTTTTCACTTCCTTCACAGCACCGTGTATTACCTTAATCTTCAGCTTATCCTTAAACTTCCTTCTATAAAATTCTGCAGCAGATTCAGTTTGAGCTATAAATCCATTTGAATAAGGATAAAGATATTGTTTCATTAACCTCGTAGACAATTTAAAATATCTGTCTGGCTTTGTAACATCTCCAATAATAACTTTCACATCAAGCCCCAAAGCCCCTAAAATTACGATACCATTAAAGGTATCAGACATTGAAAGTATAAAATCGGGCTTATTTTTTTTAATTTGAGATTTTAAAAAAAAAACCAATCTCAATCGATAAAAAACTAAATTTAAAAAATTCCCTTTTCTTTGAAATAAAGGGAAGAAAACTTGAATTCTTTTATCTAATTCAAAAAAAACGTCGCCACGCAAAAGAGATACAAATGAAACTTCAATATTTTGACTTACAAAATAATTTGATAAGTTAGATACTGTTCTCTCTATTCCTCCTAAATGAAAAGAAGGAGATACAACCATGATTTTCTTAATTTTTTGACTACGCATCAGTCTCACTTTTTCTTATAAGTTGACACAATTCATCGGTTGACATAAATTCAATATCAGGCCATTTCTTGATAACTGTATCTAACAATCTCTTTAACAATTTTAAATTATTAGATCTGTTTTTCTCAACAAGCCCTCCAAGATAATTTAGTCTATGTGATGTTATAATTGCTGGGGTTTTCCAGTAAAATGCATTTTCTATTTGTTTTAAACAAATATCTAAATAGTCTATTTTACTTGACACACTAGGCTCAAACAAACAGTTTCTTACTAAATAGGTCTGATTTATTTTGTTTTTTTGACCTGTATAATGATGTATAGATTTTTTTTCGCCATTCTCTTTCTTCAAATTTTGCCTTTTTGAACCTTGTAAAAAATCAATACCTACTTTTTTTAATGTTTCTTCTATACCAGAGTCCCAAGTATAATTAGGTGCGATAAATGAAATTGATTCCTTATCAAATAATTCTTTAAACATCACGGATGCCTCCTGTACAGTATTTGAAGGATTTAAATCATTGATCGCATGCGTATTTCGAGCCAATGCTTCAACAATTTGTGAGTTTATAGCAAATGTTCCGAGTTCAAATGATTCTCGATACTTACTCATTGGATTTTTTATTTCGTTCATCCATAATCCAATATTTACATGTTCTCGACCATGAAGCTGTGGTTTAAAGACTTTTTTATCGCTTCCCTCCAACCATAAATCTATACCTCTTGAATGATTTGGATACTTTTTAAATGTATCATTTGCTTTCTCAAAATAATAATCTTGATATCCGTTTTGTTGGATTTTATCAAAATCAGGATTTGCCATGATACAATTAGCTGTTACTTGTGCATGATTACCATTTTTGTCTTTAACACTGCTCAATACCTCAAACAGACCTACCAAATCTTGCTCACTTTCCAATGAATCATATTTGAGGAAAGGATCATTTTCATCAATCAAATCTTTCTCAAGTAATTTTTTATACGCTTGCTTTGACGGCATTCTTATTGAACCCCAATCATCTGACTCAATGATCAGTATTTTTCTATTAGTTTTAAACGCTAGTGCATTTAAAATATTTCTAGAAACAATGGTTGATACACTCATGTACTTTCTTTAAACCCTACTTCTAATCAACTTGGACGGATTTCCTCCTATGATACTGTATGGAGGAAAATCCTTAGTTACTACCGAACCTGCTCCTACAATTGTGCCCTTACGTATCGTTCTTCCTGGTAGTATAATTGTATGTCCTCCTATCCACACATCATCCTCTATAATAGTTCTTTTGGCAACTGCCACCCCTTGCATCAACATAGGTATATCGACATTTTCATACTTATGATTAGCACCGTAAATTGTAACGTTTGGCCCCATCATTACATAGTTCCCAACGTAAATGTTACCAGGAACTCTACAGTTTTTTCCTATTCCCGAATAATCACCTATTTCGATTTCGAACCCTTTTCCAAAGTGTGCTCCCGCTCCTATATTCACCTTCTTGCCGCATTTTTCAAATATTCCTTTGCAATTGATATATCTAAACCATTCAAAAAGTGGTCCCAATATTGGAAATGTAGGACCTGGCAATCTTGTTAGTAGGGTATAAAACAAAAATAATCTAAAATATTTCACTATTCTATGGATTATATTTCTTGTCGAAATAATACGTTTTTGGATTAATGCCCATAAAATATTTCGGAGCACCTTCTATCTCATCTCCTAATTGATCACTCGACATAAATTCAACATCAGGATATTCCTTTAAAATTTTCTTTAAAAGCTTATTGAGTAAGGTTAATGTATTCTCTCTATTCTCTTTTACAATATGACCAATATAATTTACTCTATGTGAACTTATCACAAACGGCTTTTTTGTTGAAATTGCAACTTTCATTTCATTCAAAACTTGACTAACCCAATCATGACTCCAATTTCTACTTGGCTCAAATGTGCCATTTCTCCTCCAATATAATTGACCCAATCTATTTTTTGATCCCACAATTCTATTTCTTATGGCAAATCTTGCTTCTGAATAGGGTAAAAACTGAGCTCCCATTTGATGATACTTGATACCATTACTCCAAAGATAACTATCCATTTTATCACTCCTGATGGAGGTAGGCGCCACAAAAGATGTAGAACGAAATCCAAATAAATCTTCAAATAAATCTAAACCTTCTGCAATTACTTTTTCAAAACCAATCAATTCATTTAAATCTTCATAGTCAAATGCAGCTAAATAACCCATAAATCTTTTTGATGAAATTTGATCAGTTACTGCAAGCAACGCTTTATTTTCAAATGCAATCTTTTCATAATCATTGCCTGAATGTATCGCTTTAAGCCATTCGTTTGGATTTAGGTGTTCTCTTCCGTGAAATTGTGGCCACAAAAGTCTTTTCTCCATTCCTTTCTTCCAAATTTCAAATGATTTAGAATGATTGGGATAACTTTTATAGGTTTCAGTTATAGGTTCATAAAAGTACTCTTGAAATCCTGAATCTTCTATCTTGTCAAAATCAGGATTGGCTACAACAGCACACGCTGTAATGCTTGGATGATTGCCTTTAAAATCCCTAAATTGGGTAAGTACGTGAAATAATTCATTCAAATCGTCCTCACTTTCTAAAGAATCGTATTTTGCAAATGAACTATCGCCAAGAGGCACTCCTTTTTCTTTAAGTTTGTTATAAACCTCAAGTGAAGGCATCGAAATACTTCCCCAATCATCCGATTCAATGACTACGATTTTTTTGTCTGTTATCCAGCCAGGTGCATTTAATAAATTCTTCTTAACTGTTCTTTTAAAACTCACCTCATTATTGCTTTTATTCCTGATTCTAAATCGTACATGGGTTGCCATCCCAATACTTTTGTTATTTTGGAAACATCTGCAACTGAGTCTAAAACTTCTCCTTTCCTATATTCATGAGTAAATTCAACTTCAATCTCCTTTTCGCTGTGTGAGGCCATAATCGTTACCAATTCTTTCACACTGTGGGATATACCTGTACCCAAATTAAAAATCTCAAAACCACTCCAATTGTGCATTAAACCTTTATAAATAGCACTTACTACATCATCAACAAAGATGTAATCTCTCTTTGGTCGTGGATCTTTAAGCACTATGTTCCCGTCTAATTGTATTTTCTCTAAAATTTCTGGTATCAGAAACTGACCATTTTGTCCAGGACCATAAACATTAAACAATCTAAAAGCAATTATGGGTATCCTAAAATCTAATGCATAAGATTTGCAAAGCTCTTCACTTAAAAACTTAGTTCTTGCATAAGGGTTATGTGGATGCAAGCTATGCAATTCATCCACGGGAATATACTGAGGTGGTCCATAAAAATAAGAGCTTACGAAAATCAATTTTGCTTTCCATATTTTTGCTAGTTCTAACGTATTTATTGTGGATATTAAATTGAACTCATAAAATGACCTTGGATCATCAAAAGAGTCCGGAACAAAAGTTTTAGCTGCTAAATGAATAATGAAATCACAAGGATGAATGTCTTTAACTTCCTCCCAATGTGCTATATTCAATCCTTTACTTCTAGAAATTTCTTCAACTTCAATCCCCTTTAACGAGAGATAAGAAACTATATTTTTACCTATAAAACCATTAGAACCTGTAATTGCAATTCTCATATCCATTTTAAATTAGGATCTTTAATTATCTCTGTCGCTAATTCATAATCAGAAGGCCTACCAATATCTAACCAAAACCCCTCATATTCAAAAACGTTTGCTGGCTTATTTACCTCAAGAAGCTTATACATTAGATGATCGAATCCAAAAAATGTATCCTTTGGAATATATTCCATCACGCGCTTATTAACGATATACACACCCATACTTACCAAGAACTCATAAGAAGGTTTCTCTTCAAATTTCGTCAATTTCATATTCTCATTGTGATGAAGAAGCCCATAATCAATTTTCTCCATACGTCTGTGTGAGCTAATCGTAAAAATAGAATTACTTTTTGCATGATGACTGTACAAACTAGAGAAATTCAAGTCTGTCAATACATCCCCATTCATAACTAAGAAATCCTCAGGCAAATCATGAATCAGAGTCAAGGGCCCCATTGTACTTAGAGCCTTTTCTTCCATGGTATAATCTATAAAAATATCCCATTTAGAACCATCGCCAAAAAATGCTTTGATGATTTCAGCCATGTGGTTTACCGTAATTGTTATGTGCGTAAATCCATGACTTTTAAGTTGAAGAATGATATGCTCCAAAATAGGCTTATCTCCTAAGGGCACTAACGGCTTTGGCAGTGTCATAGTATAAGGTTTTAACCTTGTTCCTTTACCTCCTGCTAAAATAACAGCTCTTTTATTCACAACCATAGTATAATATTATTTAAATAAATCAATTATTGGGATTGTATTCTCTGAAAAACCCACGGTCAATAAATTACCGAAATAAGTTGATAAACTTAATACTTCAATATCCGTTCTTAAAATCATATAGCATTGTAATATAAAAATGGGCGTATATGACAAAAATATATAACTCAAACCTTTAGATTTACTGTTATCTTTTAAGAGGAACACAAAAAAGATAAACGTTGAAATCATCAATAATTTGATAAATCTATTATTAGCTAATCCTGCTTCATTGCCTACAATAGTGGCGAACAACCCTAACGAAAGAGACAATATAAAAAAATAGTTCGTAAATCTTGAAACGATAAATCTTTTACTAAAAACACTGTAGTAACCCAATAAAAATAGACAGAAATAGTGGGGTCCTAATTTATAGTATTTCACATTCCAATTCGAGTTTTCTAAATGCTCAGCTCTATCTTCTACATAAGATTCGGTGGTATAAATCTCCACCCTCTTTTCAATAGCGCTATCTTCGATAAATGGCAAATCTACCAAGCCTTGAGATACGAAATTATTAACAAGAAATAGTCCTGTAAAGATGAATAGGACGTAACTAATATTTCTAAACTTACTAATATAAAGAGAGATATAAAATAGGATAACTACGGGCAAAAATGACCAATGTATAAGGAACGATAGGGCTATATATAGTAAGAAAATATTTTTGCCATTTCTTGTGTATAGTAGAACTGTGAGAAAGAAGTAGAATGTGGCTAAAGGAAAACGCACAGCATTAGCGCCACCCGACAGAGGAAAAGCAATTAATATATTTATAAACATTATATAAATATAAAATTTATTTATACTTCGACTAAACTTATAATCAATTAATAAAAAGTATAATTCCCTTAGTAAACTAATAGCTACAAAGAAATAAATAAAACTAAGTATTCCAAAGAAGAGATTTAAGTTAGAAGTGATTCTCGAGAGAAGGAAAGTGAGAGATGATAAGTAAAAATCAGGATTGCTCGCTTCTGATATGTAAGTACTTAAAATATTGTCTGAGAAATCATTAATACTATAATCTAGATTATCGATAAATCTTCTTCCTATTCTACTACCATCAGTCCCACCTTTATTAATCATAGTGTAACCAATGAAAAAACCAAACAAAGACAAAGCGAACCTACTTGATTTTGTATAAAATTTTTTTAAATTAAAAAATAGTATACTTAATGGCCAAATGAAAAAGAGTGTAAGATTAAAAAAATCCTTAATACGGGAATTATCTGCTCCTACCATCAAAACGATATTTCTTCCAGTGAGTTCACAGATCTTGAGTGAGTTGTAGGGTTTGTTGTATTATACCTATTAAATCTAGATATATGGGGCTTAGCTAGTTCCAAAGCATAATAAAATTTACAAACAGGATTATTTAAAAACATAGAAGTAGAAATGGTAGAGACAACTATAGAGTTTTTCAATTGCATTATCAAAAACTCTGCAGGAACTTTTCCGTCAATCACTTCAATCTTACCCGCAAACTTCTGCTTTACCTCTTCAATAAAATCTTTATAAGGTTTAAAGTTTATGGGATGTGCTTTTAAATAAATTTTTTTGTTTCGAAACGACCTAACTAAATATTCAATAAGCATTCTTTCAAAGGTATTGTCATCTCTCATAGATTGACTTATGATAAATACTGCATCATCAACTTTATCTAAAATAAAATTTTCTAGTTGAAATACCGTTTTCATCAAATCAAATAGCTTATCTGACTTAGAAATCTCTATTTTACATACTTCTTTTCTATTCCAATTGATATAACTCTCAGGGAAAGTTACATGTATCCTAGAGACTCCTTTGAGAAAACCATACTTATGTGAATGTATTGCATTAAGTAATGGATCAGATTTATACCCATTCTTTCTCCACCAAATTCTCATTTCTAATTCAGTCTTTAATTGCCCATAAGATCTTGATTTCATAGGATTGAAAGCTTTGAGTCCATCTTGAAACAAACACACCTTTGTACCTCTTTTCATCAGCTGATAAGTCAATAGACAATTTAAAGTATCATTCTCCTGAAAGAGAATAAATGTATCCCATTTTATTTGTAAGACACTATCAATAAACTCTTTAGTATTTTTACTCAATGATTTTTTATAGTCAATATCGTCATTAAAATCAATAATTTCTATACCCAAGCCATCAAAATCAAAGGGTCTATTCATTCTATGATGCAGCCTTTCATGTTTTATGACCAACATAATCATGTCTGAATAAGGATCATAAACCTTATTAATGAATATTTCATTAAGCGCTAAGATTAATTGGTATTCTGTAAATACAGTGATAAGTATGTTTCTCATTTCTTAACAAATATCTTAATTATTAATGATCTTTCCTTTTTATCAAAACTTATAAAATAAACTAAAAGGGAGTAGAATAAAAGAATATACACAAGAGTTAGTGAAGCCTTTAAATACTGGTTACTTACTACATCAAAAGGAATGAATGAAGCCGTAATAATAATAATTACTGTAGGTAATAATGTCTTAATAAAAATCTGGACTAAAAAATCAGCAATATTAAAATCAATAAATCTCTTCAATAAATAAACTCTCACAAAAAGAGCAATCAACTCCAAGACAATTGATACCAAGAAAATAGTTTGAGGAGGATACCCTAACTTGAAAAATAAACTACCCACGGGAAGATTCAATAAGATAATGGTACTTATCCATATACTATAATCCTTTACTTTTCCTATGGCATTAAATACTACTTGAAGACCTCCTGACAAACTTGTAGTAAAACTAAAAAGTAATATATACTTGGTAAATATTATTGCACTGTCCGGAATTCTATTCAACCATAGATTTAAAATAAATTCGGCTTCTAATAAAAAGAACAAAATTAAATAGGCTGTAGAAATTACTGACAATTTGGTCATTACAACTACATCGTTAACCATTTGCTTTTGATTTTTACTTCCTGCACTTTTTAAAATCCTAGGGGTAAGCGCCCCTGTTATCCCTTGTGACAAAATTCCTAAAGCAAAATTTACTTGTGTAGCAATTCCGTAAGCAGCATTTTTTATTACACCAAAGAAGATATTGAGTAATACCGAAACACCTTGATTGCGACCAATCACTGCCAAAGAACCAAATATATTCCAGCCCATAAACCCCAACATATTCTTCAATACTTCTTTTTCTACATAGTGAAAATAAAACACAGCTTCTTTAAATCTTCTCGAAGTATACCATTGATTAATTATAAAGACCAAAAGCGCTGATATCAACAATAGGATGGTATAAAAAATCAATTTATCTGAATCACAAGAAAAATACTTTAAGATAATAACAATGAATATTTTGAACAAGGTGCCTGTAATACCTAGTCCAGCATAAAATAAGAAATTCTCATGTGCCTTAACCACCCCCAAATAAGGAGTTGAAATAATGGAGACTACGGTGATGCCGCCCACCAAATACAAAAGAATATTGGCTGCTTCTTTTCGAGCAAGTGGTATTTCTAAAAAATGATCCACAGCCCAACCTCCTAAAAAAACAATAACAATAAATATGGCCGATGCATACAAAAGATGTATCAACATAGCATTTGAAAATGCTTTTAATTGATTTTCATAAATACCCTCACCTAAGGCAAAAGCAACATAACGCTGTGTAGTCATAGATAAACTCCAATTGATAAATGTAAGAGCACCTACAAAACCCACCATTAAGGTATAAAGTCCATAATCTTCTATGCCTAATTCTTGTAAAATTATCGGTGTAATACCTATTCCAACAACTGCAGCAAAGAGTTTTTGGAAAGAGATAATAAATGAATTAAAAAGAAAACCCTTTTTTTTCAACGGGGAAATCAAATTATATGAGGGTAAAATCTAAACTATCACCCTTTTCTGCCGCTCGTATTGCTACTTGTCCAATAAATTCATGATAGTACTTTGGATGCAAACCAAATCCAGGACGAATACTCCTCACGTTTTCTTCAGAAATCACTTCGCCTTTCTTAATGTCCTTTACAACATATAAAGACCTACTAAATGCTCGACCTTTAATCTGCTTTTCAGTTGGCTCGTAACTGACTTGGCCAACTGCCTTTTCTGCCTCTCTTACTGCCTTTACCATCGCCGTGAATTCTTCTTCATTCAATGAGAATGAAGCATCAGGGCCACCGATTGACCTGTCAAGGATAAAGTGCTTTTCAATAATTCTTGCTCCCAAGGTAGTTGCGACAATTGGAACTGTGCTGCCCATAGTATGATCTGATAGCCCTGGGACTATGTCAAATCTATCTTTAAAATCAGGTATCATTACCATATTTGCCTCTTCAATCGGAGCAGGATAGCTTGATGTGCATTTTAGTAAGCCTATATTTTTGTTGCCCATACGATAACAAGCATCTAATGCCAGTTCAATATCCTCTAATGTTGCAATTCCAGTGGACAGAATTACCGGCTTCCCTTTAGACGCAGCATATTCAATAAGGGGAATATCAGTAATTTCAAAGCTGGCAATTTTGTATGCAGGCACATTTAAATTCTCAAGAAAATCAACTGCCGATTTATCAAAAGGTGAAGAGAAACATATCAATCCTTCTTCCTTAGCACAATTAAACAACTCTTCATGCCATTCCCATGGGGTATAAGCGCTTTGATACAAATCATAAAATGTTTTACCATCCCAGATAGAACCAGACTTAATAATGAAGTCATCTTTATCAGATTGGATTGTTAATGTATCAGCCGTATAGGTTTGAAGCTTAATTGCATTTGCACCGGTACGCTTAGCAGCTCGAATGGTTTCTAACGCCGTTTCTAGACTACCGTTATGGTTTGCTGATAACTCAGCTATAACAAACACAGAGTTATCTTTATTAAAGTCAAAATCCTCTATTATCATCAAACTAATTTTTGTCCTACCTCAAGAAACGATAACCTCTCAAGGTTTCTAATATTTCTAATTTCTAAAACTCCATTTGGTGTTTTCACGCATATAGGATTTAACGAAACAATTAAGCCGTTTCGATCGGTTTCGTTAAAACCCATATCGCTAAAAACAACTTCATCTATGATTACTTTTTCGTCTAGGCCTTCATAATAAGTAAAAGCTCCGGGGTATGGATAGGCCTGAGCGCGAACCCAATTTCTTATTCTCTCCTTTTGCCAACCCCAATTTATTCTTCCGTCATCAGGGGTACGTTTCCCAAAAAAGGTTGCATTCTTGTTATTTTGGGATAAACGCTTAATTCTTCCTCGCTCAAAATCTGAAAGTATCTCATCAACAAGAGGAACATAAAGCTTATTGAACTTCTCGAGAATATCGGCGCCAGTATCGGTATCATCGATTATAACCTCTTTTTGTTTTACAATATCTCCTGTATCACACCCTTCGTCGATAAGATGAGCTGTAACTCCCGTCTTGGATTCATTATTAATAATTGCCCATACATGAGGTGTTCTACCACGATATTTGGGCAAGAGTGAACCATGAATGTTAACTGCAAGCTTAGCCTTTGAGAATAACGAACGCTCAATTAAGAAAAGATAATTAATAGACAGAATTATGTCAATTTCATAGGCATCAATGAATTTAATCGCGCGCTCATTACGAGGGTTACCTGTGAATATTGGCAGTTGATTATCATTAGTTGTATCAATAATCCCCTTAGAGTTTGAATCTGTGAACACACATTGTACTGAATGCTTAGACTCTTTTAAATGATTCAGCAACTTGAATCCAAGACCTCCACTAACAAATAATGCTATGTTCATTAATTCATCAATTTGGAATAAATCAAAACGTCTTTAAAATCACCTTGAAAAAAACAGTGATGTTTAAGTCGAGCGTCCTTAAAATATCCATTCAATTCAAGCACATCATAAAGATGAGGACGTAAATCAAATGCGTATATGAAGATTTTGTGAAATTCTAATTCACCAAACGCTAACTGTTCGAGACATTTTAAGAACATTGACCAATTCTTAGAAAATGACGCCTCTTCAAGTTGCGTATTCATGATGAAGGAAACTTCAGCATTCCGGTCGATCCAATTTATATGAACCAGGCCTCCGTAACCAATGCATTCATTTGATTGAAGAAAACTAAATAGAATCTGATTTGGCTTTTCTTCATTAAATAATGGAGCAATCGTGTTATCAAAGTAGGCGTCTTGTTTATCTATGGTTAATAACTCATTCTGACGCAAATGATAAATCTGCTCATTTCGCCATTTCATTATTTTGTATCTATCCTTATGCCGAATTGGTGTAAGGCAATAACTGCCTGCTTTAAACTCTTGTTTTTTTAACGCATTGTAGACTCTCATTAGTTTAAACGCTTAAAACCTCCATGACTAATTGGTCCCTCCAGCAATTCAGAAATGTCTCTATGTGATTTTTCAAAATCATTAATTGTCTTGAAGATTGGAGATAATTCATTCAAGTAATTTTCAATTACTGAATCTGTATGGTCGATACAAACATATACGCTGCTACCAGCGAGCCAACCTTTTTTGAGCATCTCCTGAGTAATAAACGTCTTGTACTTCAACCAATTCTCAGATTCAATTGAGTATGTAGACAATGCAGGGATACCCGCGCATTGTATGTCTAAGTCATTTTCTATGGCGAGCTGCTTCCAGCCTTCTTGAATTTTTTCCCCTTGAGCCGTAATGATTTCCCAAGATTTAATTCTCTTCATTTCCTCAAGTGTAGCAACAGCGGCGGCCGGTCCAATTCTTTCTGTCCAAAAAGTACTGCTGATAAAAGTTTTTTGAGCAGCTTCCATAATCTCTCTTTTTCCAAGAACCGCGGTGATTGCATAACCATTTCCTAATGCCTTACCAAACATACACATATCTGGTTCTACACCATATTTCAAATGTATACCACCATAAGTTTCTCTAAAGCCAGATGTACACTCATCAAAAATCAGAACGATATTATGCTCATCACATAGTTTGCGAATTCCTTCTAGATAACCATCTTTAGGTCCCATATTTCTCGTAACCTCCATTTTAATAACTCCCAAGTCAGAATTCGACTTTACAATCTGAGTAATTTCTTCTAAATCGTTATAGGTAAACGGAATTGTTGTCCCTTTCAAGGATCTCGGTACTCCGGCCGGTTCGAGGCCAGGGAGGAGGTGCCCATCCAACCCAGCATTATCCCCGAGGTTGGTAGAGATGTACCAATCATGCCACCCGTGGTAACCACAAATTGCAACTTTATCTCTTCCCGAGGCCGCTCTCCCAATTCGAACTGCAATTGAATTAGCTTCCCCTCCAGAGCGGGCAAAGCGAACCATATCTCCCCAAGGGTGCAATTCAATCAGTTTTTCCGCTAGCTCAACTTCTTCTGGACAGTTAAAGGTTGACATGTTACCCTTCCTCACTACACTACTTACCGCCTCATCTACATGCGAGTTTCCATACCCAAGGGTATTGGTTCCGATGCCCATGATATACATATCTTTGTATTCATTGCCATCCAAATCTTTCACGCTTATACCTTTAGCCGTATCGAAATATGAAGGCCATTGTTCTGGTAAATGCATTTCTGGTCTTTTCGAGAGCAACATTGTTCCCCCAGGAATTATGCTTTTTGCTTTCTTGTATAGAGATTGACCCTTTTTCATTTTGTGTCCTTTGTTAATGACTTTTTATATCCTTCGTTGCGGATAATATTCGTGTTCCCAATTGAGTCGGAGTGTTTGATAATAAATTCTACATATTCTTCCCAAGTCGAGCCAATACCTAACTCATCTATAAGTCTACGGATCGCAATTAAGTCCGCTTTTTCATCTACTGTCATTCTAATAGAATTGAAATTTGAATGACACTTTACATCATGAGCTGTAAATAATTTACCTCCTTTTATATCAGAGTTGTTTCTGATATATGGCGTTACATGCTCTCTATCAGACAAAAGAGTTGCCTCTTTCCATGCGCGTTCTAATACAGAGAACTTAAATACTTCAACATCTTGGCCATCTGGAAAGTCCTCAGTAATAATGTTTGCACAATAATCAACGTTGCTTTCTATTGCCTTCCTAACTACTTTATCCACGACTCTGGAATCAAGCAATGGGCAATCAGAGGTTACACGTATAACCCAATCTGGCTGATGCTGAATAGCTGTATGATAAAATCTATCCAAAACATCTTCTGTGCTTCCTTGATGATAATCAACTTTGGACTCCTTACATATATCAATTAGTCGATCTACTCCCTCTTCAAAAGTTGTAGCAACGACTATTTGATTTATTGTAGAACATACTCTAAGTCTTTTGAGATGAATAGAAAGGAGCGTTTCTTCACCAATGGGTAACAATACTTTACCCGGTAGACGAGTTGACCCAATGCGAGCCTGAGTGATTAATAAGACTTTCATTTACCAGTGAGTAGGATTAAGTATGAGCTCATTTTTAACAACAATCATATCAATTTGACTTAAAATTCCATCTGGAATAACTTCTTCAACCGCTTTTAAATTCTCATTCAATTGTGCTACACTGTCTACACCCACCAAAACTCCATCTATATAATCTTTGCTTAATGCGTATTTCACTGCTAGTGTAGTGATTGATATTCCAGTAGTCTTGGCTATTTGATGAATTCGTTCCAACGAAGGTTTCAGAGGAATTAGCTTTTCAGGTAAGTTGTTTAACGGCATAAATAATACTCCCTGCAAAAAAATTGATCTGACATAAATTTTCTTTTCGCTCAACTTTGCCTTTCTAAAGACTTCCGCTCTCTTGCTATGGTTATCAAGAAGGTTAAACGGCGCTTGAATAACTTTTATCTCTTCAACTGGTAGTAGTGCTTCAATTTCATGATTGGTATAAACTGATACTCCTAGCTCTCCGATTCGCCCCTTTGCTACTTCTTTAGCAAGCTCTTTTAAAATCTCAGGGTTGGACTTATAATCTCTAAAAGAATGAAAAAATAAGGTCTCAATTGAGCTAACTCCCAACCTGTCTAGTGCGTTATCAATAATTTCAGAGGCTTTTTTACCTTCATGCATATGGAACTTTGTGATTACAGAAAATTTCTCCGAACATTTTCTATGGTAACTGCCTATCAACTCCTCTGAATTACCATATGCTTCAGCTGTGTCTAAGGTATTAATTCCATGATTGAAGGCTTCCTTTAAGATATCGTGAGCAACTTTTTCACTCGGCTTGCCCAAAGCATTATTTATACCATAATCTAAACCAAGCTGAACCGTTCCAAGAATTATTTTAAATACCATTTTTACTAATTCAAAATTCGGCCCAATCTCATCACCTCACTTTGATTTATTATCTGGTTATTACGCTCTACTTTTTTTATTAGCAAAGCACCTCCGTTAACTGATACTTTATAGTTTCCATCTTTGTCTTTACCGTAGACGAGCCCAAAAGTCTTTGGATGCATCGAAGCACCTTTAATAAAATCTGCTTCTAATATGTTAATTTTACTTTCTCCTAAAAAGCAGTATGCTCCTTCAAATGGATATCCAAAAGCATAAATAAATCTCTCTATTGACACGCCGTCGAATAATTTAAAATCTATTCTTCCATCTTTAGGTGTAAATAGTCGCGGAAAGGTTGTGGCCTCATAATGGTCTTGTTCTTCAAATTTGATTGAAGAACAATTTAGAGCGCTAATGGCCTTTTCAATCAAATCAGGGAATATGGACATTCGAGATTTAAAAACATCTATAGGATAGCTCTTATTTGGGATTGTATATTGACTTTTCGCCACTATCCTACCTGTATCTAGTCCTTCATCTATTTCATGAAAAACCCCGAATAAATCTTTACCCCACTCACCATTGAGTATCATCCAAGAATCGCTAGCAGCACCTCTATATCTTGGAAGAGGTGTCGTGTGTATATTGAACACTTTACCAGAGAATTCCTTTAAAAACTCTTTCTTTATAATATCCCTACATCCAACGCTAATTATGTAATCAGGCGTAAATGATTTAATATATGATATGGAAGATAACTCATTCACATTATTGGCTGTAAAAACTGGTATATTATAATCCTTCTCAACATTAAAGACGTTGTATGCGAACTCTCCATACATTTCCTTTCTATTCTCAATCATTTCTATATCTCTCTGATGTCCTTCAATGGGATGCGTAACAAGAGCCACTACTCTTGATTTTAAGTTATTTTGAGTTAATAAAGAATCGATTATTAATTTAACGCCGACACCATGACCTAAGACTACTATTTTTTTCATTTGCGATAAAACTCGTTTATAAGTTTAATGACTCTTTTCTGTTCTTTATTGGTTAGCGTTGGATACATAGGAAGGCTTAAACAGTATTTATAGTAGTTCTCCGCTTCGACGCAATCACCTTCATTCCATCCTAAACCACGGTAATACGGCATAAGATGACATGGGATATAATGAATCTGAGTGTAGACTTGGTTTTCTCTTAAATAATTGTACAAACCTAATCTGTCGTCGACCTGAATAACATAAAGATGGTAGGCATGCCCCGCAACGACTCCCGATTGCCCATGAATAAAATCTTTCTTCTTAAAAGCTTTCTCATAGGCACTTGCAATCTCTCTTCTACGATTTATTCCTTCATCTGCTCTTTGTAGTTGACTTAATCCTAAAGCGGCTTGGAAATCTGTTAAACGATAATTATATCCTAATTCTTTCATTTCCATATACCATAGAGGATAGGATTTCGCTGTTTCACTTCCAGATGCGAAATCAAAACTATTGGTATATTGGTTGTCATCCTTGACAATACCGTGAGTTCTTAACACAAGCAACCGGTTATATAAGGCTTCATCATTTGTAGTAATCATACCGCCCTCACCAGAAGCGATATGTTTAACCGGGTGGAAAGAGAAAATTGCTAGATCTGCAAACTCGCCGGAGCCACACTTGGATTCTTGACCGTTAGTCTTAGTAAAAGATCCACCTGGTGCATGACAAGCATCCTCTATTATCCAAAGCCCATATTGATTTGCGAGTTTTCTGTAAGCCTCTAGGTCAACTGCACGTCCCGCAAAGTCAACAGGAATGACACCCGAATACGTTCCTTTCGGTGATGATTCTAGGAGATTACGAACTGAATTAATATCGAGAAGATATGTTTCTGGATCAATATCCCCAAACACCACTTCACCACCACAATATCTCACACAGTTCGCACTTGCAGCAAAGGTTATAGGGGTAGTAATTACTTTTTGACCTTCGTTAACATTTAGCGCTAAGGCACATAGATGTAAGGCTGCTGTGCCGTTAGATACAGCTACGGCATATTTAGCATCTACGTATAAAGCAAACGCAACCTCAAACTCTTGTATCTTTGGACCTTGAGTCAAATAATCCGCTTTAAGAACTTCAACAACAGCGTCAATATCTGCTTGTGTGATATTTTGCTTACCGTATGGGATTGAATTCATTATACCTTAAATGTTGGATCTACATGTTTTGAAATAAGCTCTCTTAAAGAGTCAACAGTTTCCCACTCTTCATTATCACCCGAATTATAACTAAATCCTTCCGGCACTTTTTTGGCATTATGAGCAGATTTGAACTCTTCTAAATCCCATGGTGTAACCGTTGGAAGAATCGCGTAATATTTCCCTAAATCATACGTGTTATAAGAATCTGAATGGGTAATCATCTCCTCATGAATCTTTTCACCAGGTCTAATACCTACCACAGGCTTTTCGCACTCAGGTCCAATAGCTTCTGCGACATCCAAAATTCTGTAACTCGGGATTTTCGGTACAAACAGCTCACTACCCCATGCATGCTCTAATGCATGCATTACCATGTCTACCCCACCCTGAAGACTAATGTTGAAACGAGTCATTTTTTCACTAGTAATAGGAAGTTTCCCTTCTTTCTTCTTATTAATAAAGAATGGTATTACTGAGCCATTAGATCCCATTACGTTTCCGTATCTCACTACGCTAAAGCGAATATCCCTTGAGCCTTTATAGTTGTTGGCTGCCACAAAAAGTTTATCGGAAGCCAATTTGGTAGCTCCATAAAGATTAATTGGAGCACAGGCTTTATCTGTTGAAAGTGCAACCACACGACTAACACCCGTTTTTATACATGCATCTATTACATTCTGTGCTCCGTGAACGTTAGTCTTCACGCATTCGTCAGGATTATACTCGGCAATATGTACATGCTTCATCGCAGCAGCGTGAATAACATAATCTACACCCGTCATCGCCCTCTCAAGCCTCTTATAATCACGGACGTCTCCGATTAAATATCTTATTTGAGGAAATCGGGAAGCAGGATACTCCTGAGCCATAACAAATTGCTTTTGCTCGTCTCTGCTATAAATGATCACCCTTCTTACCTCGGGAAAGTTTGTCAGGATATGGCTGGTTAATTTTTTACCTAAAGAGCCTGTTCCGCCGGTAATTAATATAGATTTATCTCGTTTCATTTTCTTTAAAACTAATTTACTTTTATTCTTACATTTTATTATCTAAGCTTCGATTTTTCTCTTCGTGATTAAAACCGTCAATAGTCTCTTGGAATAATCTGACGATTTCAGTTTTTGTCCACTTACGGTTTCTTTTTAAATGATGTATTGTCTCAAGAAAGTACTGAAGCTTATCACCTGTGTCAGCTAAACCATTCTTAATCACACCCAGATTTTTAAATTGCTCAAAATCAAGTATCTCATTCGATGTATAAAACTCTTCAAAGTCCTTTTCTCCGGTTGTATCTGAAGTGGTAAATAAACATGGCCATTTACCTTGCTCAGGTAAGTCATTTACTCTATCGCGTGCTTCCTGCTCTGACTCACACAAAAAAGGTAGATAACCCCTACTTTTCAAATAATACTCAGCAATTTCTGCGAAGGTGATAAGGTGCAAGTCTTCACTCAACTTTGGAAAGAATATATCTCGGTTTTCACCTAAAATTGATGACAGCAAGCATAACTCACCAGACTCTTGGGGCGTTACGAAATAGCGCCTTACGTCACAAGGCGCAACAATGGGCTGTCTTTTAACAAGGCGTTGATTAAAACCATGCAGTAGCGATCCGTCCGAGAAGGCCACATTTGCAAACCTAGCGGTAGAAATATCTATATCCTTACTTTCTTGCATTAAGAACATTTCCATAATGCGCTTGGATGCGCCCATCATGTTTACAGGGTTTGCCGCCTTGTCCGTACTTACACAAAAATACTTTTTAACCCCACTTCTTTTGCTTTGATTGATTGTCTTAATAGTGTTTAAAATATTAACCTCAATCATCCGCATCAAAGTAAATGGATCTTTCTCACTCCTTACATGCTTGAGTGCTGACAGGTTTAGGACATAATCATAGTCTCCATCCGCTTCAATGAAGGCATCGTACTGCCATGAGCCAATATCTAAAGCAAATGTTTTGAAATCACCATTCATATAACCGAATGAGCTACGTATGTCGCGAACTAACTCTACTAAGTTATTTTCAGAAATATCAACTGCGTGAAGCTTTTTTGGATTGCGCTTGAAAATCTCTTTGGTAACCGCCTGACCAATAGAGCCCGCGGCTCCAATAACCAAAAATCTACTGTTTGAAACAATATCTGAAAGAACAACAGCTTTTTCCATTATGTCCTGTTCTAACAACGCCTTACTTCTTCCAATTAAATTTAATAATTCTGCCATTAATTTGTTAATTTATGTCAAAAATAAATCCAGTTTTTTAAACCAGATTCGATCCTCAGTTTAGGTCTAAAATTTAGTAGCGCTTTCCTTACATTAATCTTACTATGCTTAAAATCACCTGTACGCTCCAGTCCATAAATAACATTCGCCTTCTATCCCGCAATCTGCTCTGACTTTCTAAACAAACAATTTAATGATATTTGATTATCATGGGTGCAGCTTAAAATGTCGTCATAATGCGATTTACGCTCTCTTTTGCTGTATAAAGCACATTTACATCACTACCTAAATTTACTCCATTCGTCCGCATAGGATTCGCAATACTTTTCTGTAGCGAACCAAGTACGGCTTGGGACTAACCTTATCAATGCCTTCACAAGTCTTTAAACGGGTTTTATCAAGAGACATCTGCCTTAATGAGTTCAAACTTTAGTGTGCCCATCAAACTCTGCAATATTTTCATAATAACGATTACTCCCGTCATCCAGCACTCTTACTAGCTCTACTCTGTATTCTTTCAAGAAATAATCTACGAGGTTGAATTCTAAATGCCCACACCACATGTAATTGAGGGATTAGTTTGATTCGTTACTTTCATAATTAGAGTCGTGCATCTATTTCTTCTAGAGGTAGAACTCCCTTAACATCGTAAATGACTCCTTGCTCAACAAGCACACTTCTTAAGTCTATCTCTAAAAATTCTTCATGTGCAACCGTTAATATTACTGCCTGATACTTTTTTGTATTTACTTCTTCAATTGGTGAAAATCCAAACTCTTTCCTTACCTCTTCAGCATTCGCCCATGGATCATATACATCAACATTAACGTTATATGATTTTAATTCGTCGTAAACATCTATTACACGTGTGTTCCTAATATCATGACAGCTTTCTTTAAAAGTAATTCCTAACATCAACACGTTCGAACCTAGTACCGGTAATGAGCGCTTCATCATGAGCTTTACTACTTCACTTGCGACATATCTTCCCATATCATCGTTGAGTCGACGTCCTGATAAGATAATTTCGGGATGATAGCCTGCTTCTTGCGCCTTTTGAGCCAAGTAATACGGGTCTACACCAATACAGTGTCCTCCGACCAATCCCGGTTTAAAAGGCAGAAAATTCCATTTAGTCCCAGCAGCTTCCAGAACTGCATGAGTATCGATATCAAGCTTATTAAAAATCTTAGCTAACTCATTAACGAACGCAATATTGATATCTCGCTGACTGTTCTCAATTACTTTCGCAGCTTCTGCTACTTTAATTGATGCGGCTTTATGTGTTCCTGCTGTAATGACTTCCTTGTAAAGGTTATCGATAACCTCTGCTGCCTCAGGTGTTGAACCAGAAGTGACTTTCAGAATTTTCGTGACTGTACGCTCCTTATCTCCAGGGTTAATGCGTTCAGGTGAGTAGCCGACAAAGAAATCCTCGTTCATTTTTAAACCTGATATCTTCTCTAATACTGGCACACACTCGTCCTCTGTAACACCAGGATAAACTGTACTCTCATAAACGACATAATCACCCTTCTTTAGCACTTTACCGATAGATTCAGATGCCATAATCAGCGGCGTAAGCACTGGTCGTTTATTTTTGTCCGTTGGAGTTGGAACTGTAACAATGTAGAAGTTAAAATCTTCGACATCACCTACCGCTGTTGTGCAGTACAAACCTTTATTATTCGATTCAATACTTACTAAGTCGGCCTGAATCACACCCTCAAGGTCGTTGTCATCGACTTCAAAAGTATGGTCGTGGCCACTTTGAAGTTCATTCACCCTGTTGGTATTGATATCCAAACCGACCGTAGGATACTTTTTGGCAAACTCCACTGCCAAAGGTAGACCTACGTAGCCTAAGCCGATTACGGCAATTTTTAGATTTTCTAGTTTATTCATGGTTTGATAATAGTCTAGATGTAGTTATGCTTCGTCTTGGTAATAGCCGTAGCCGTAGCCGTAGCCGTAGCCGTAGCCGTAGCCGTAGCCGTAGCCGTAGCCGTAGCCGTAGCCGTAGCCAACTTGGTTACTTATATCGTTTAACACAATACCTACATTGGTTACTTTTTTGTCTTCGTACTGTTGGTTTACAAAACCAAGAAGCTCTTTTTGGGTATAATTAAATCTACTAACATAAAGAGTTCCGTCCACCTGAGGGATGATTTGTAGAGAGTCTGCAACGAGACCCATTGGAGGTGTATCTAGAATTATGTAATCATACATTGTACGAAGCCTAGTGAGAAGATCAGCAAAAGCCATATTCTCTAAAAGTTCAGATGGGTTAGGAGGTACGGGACCTGCTGAAATCACATCTAAATTCTCCTTTCCAGAGAACTGAACAATATTTTCTATGGTATCCCCAGAATTACTTAAGTAGGTGGAGATTCCTTTTTCGTTTGATAAACCAAAGTCATTAAAGATTTTTGGCTTTCTAAGATCCAGCCCAACCAAACATGTCTTCTTTTCACTAAGCGCAATTACCGAAGCTAAGTTGATGGCTGTAAAGGTTTTTCCCTCTCCACCAATAGACGAGGTTACCAGTAGTACTTGACCTCCAGATTCAACAGGCTTAAGTAAAAAGTTGAGATTAGATCTCAAGGCTCGAAAAGCTTCAGCAACAGAGCTTTTCGGTTTAGAGAAAACAACGAGGTTATCTTCTTGCTTAGAGTGACCTAAAACTCCTAAAAGTGGGATTTGAGTAGAGGCTTCTATATCCTTTCTACCCATAATCTTATTGTTGAGTAGATCCTTGACAACTACAAAAGCGATGGGAATAAACATCCCTATCATCAATCCTAAGGCGAGATTTCTTTTTCTATTCGGTCCCGCAGGTAATTGACCTATGTATCTCGCTTTATCAATAATTTGGGTGTCTGGTAGGTTACTTGCCTGAAGAATACCCGCCTCTGCACGTTTTTCAAGAAGGAGCTCATATTGACGCCCTGTCATTTCGTACTGACGCTGAATATTGATCAATCGCTGCTCTGTTGCTGGTAATTTTGAAATCTGTTGCTGAATCTTTGACTTGCGCTGATTCAAATCACTCTCCATGATATTTGTGTGAGACAACGCATTCTCAGCACTTTGCTTTAAACTTTTTTTCGTGAACGCAACTTGCTCCTCTAACTCTTTGATTGCAGGATTATTTAGCGAAAGTGAATACTTGTAAGAGTCTAATGAAGTAGACAGCGTAATTAATTGGTCAGATAATTGAGATACTAGTTCATCTTCTACTCCTGTGAGAGTTGGAAATGAAAATTCATTTACATTTGCATCGGATCCGAGGAAATCTATAATATATCGGTAATAATTTTTAATGAGGTTTAGCTCTGTTGACTTCTCTTCTATACCAACAAATTGCGTAATGAGCTGATTACTCTCGGCTCCGAGATCTACAATTAGATTATCAGCCCTAAAGGACTCCAGAGACTCCTCTGAATTACGCAGTGAGGAAAGTATATTGGTGAGCTGCCCATCGATAAATGAAATCGTATTACGCGCCTGAGCATTCTTTCTAGTCAATTCGTATTGTCTGAGCTCTTCGCTTACAGTATTTAAAAAATCAGCGATTTTATCAGGATCATTCCCTTGCGCAGAAATGGTGAGTATTGTAGACCCTCTTTCTTCGCCTGAAGAAGCCTTGATTAATTTGAGATTAGACTTAGCAATAGCGTCATAGGTATTAAATGAAAACAATACGCCCTCTAACTCTTTTCCATCCTTTGCAACCACTTTGAAACGGTAGTTTTCTCCTTCGATCCAAGAATCCCAACTATAGGTTCCATTGGGTAAGTCAACAGAATTTAATGACTTACTTTCTTCTAATGAGTAATTGTAAGTCTGTAGTCCGCTAAACACTTCATCTTCAGATTCTATTGAAAAACCTTTTTCTGACGATTCAACTTTGAATCGTATTCCAATCGGTTGATCATGAGACTTGTCAAAAATGACTTGAATGGGTGCCTCATTATACTGTTCCGTCTCTAAGAGTCGCCCTTTACTGAAGTAACTAACCTCCCATCCCAGCTTTTTTGCGACATTTTCATGAAGGGTATAACTCTTCAGGACTACTATCTTGCTTTCCAGCTGGTCCATACCTCCCCAGTTAAATGCAAGAGAAACACCTGAAGCACCCAGAGGATTTTCAGCCTCTTCAACGCTGAGAACCGTACTTAACTCATAGACATTTCGGGAATATCTATTCACGATGAAGGCAACGGATAAACCGATAATCATTGACCCAACGATAAACGGCCAAAAGCCAAGAATCTTAAAAAGCAGGTCTTTAATATCTATGCTGTCTTCTTGCTGCTGTGGGGCTGTATTGAATTGCTCCATCTTATTGACCTATTGAAATAAGGGTTAGGTAAAGTGCTAGCGAACTGCTAAGTGCGCTCACCAAGGTTGTGATAGTTTGTGCACCCGTCACACCGAAGCCGTATGCCTTTTGAGGTAATGGTTCTGCGTACAGAACATCGTTCGGTTGAATGAAATAATAAGGACTGCCAATGATGCTTTGATCAAGTAGGTTGATCGTGTGGATTTTGGTTCCTTCCGGGTACTGTCGAATAAGTTTGATTTCATCGCGCTTCGCAAGCGGCGATAGATCGCCAGATAATGCTATGGCTTCGTAGATCGTGGCTTGGTTCTGCAAAACCACGTGCTTACCGCTACTGTTAAACTCACCTAATGCGCTGAAGCGAATACCACCCAATTTTACTTGCAAATAATAGGTTTTGAAATAGCGCTGTACTTCTAAATCAATAATGGCCTTTACTTCTTTTAATGATTTTCCTTTGACCAAAACCTCACCAATGTAGGGCAGTTCAATAGCACCATTATCGTTTACCGTATAACCGGTCATGTAATATAAATCTCCTCCACTTTGAGCCCCTACCTGCATCGCTTGTTGACCTTGCGTTCCTTGTATTGAAAAAAGCTTATTAGCCTCTTCATTCATGGATCGAATCTGAACATCGAGGATATCGTTGACCTGAAGTTTGTATTCCTCTTTTTGGTATTCGAAGACTTTTTCTGTAATATCTTCTTCACTCTGAAGATATATCATTTTTTTAACCGGTACACAGCTGGTAGTAGCGCCGATAAAAAGGGCCAATACAGCAAGTCGAAATAGTTTCATTGTATTCACTTTGGTAAGATTCAAAGGTAGGTCTTAGCACGGCTTCGCCGCAGTGAGTCCCAGTCTGTTTTCAACCGAGTCACTAATCCTTAGACCATTAAATATATGTCCTTAAACTACCTATGCGGGCAGTAAAGGGGTTTCTTGCGCTTGAATGCGCACTTGTATTCCTAGTTGCTCAAGTAAAATGCTTACCTGGCCACCTCTATGTTCTTGTACTTTTCCTAATGTGCCCATAAGTGGACCTGCGCCCAAACGAAGTTTCGAACCCACTGGAATGGATTCTATAGTTACGAACGAGTGATTCACTTCCCCCATCCAATGACGAATAGATGCAATCTCTTCAGCGCGCACAACCGCCGGTTTTCTTAACCAGTAGAGATAGCGCACAGCGGATGCGTGTACGAAGACTTGGTCTCGAACATGCGCTTCACACTGAATGAAAATAAAACTTGGGAATAAGGCTTCTTCAACCACTTTTTTACGATCACTCCACTGTTTCGTGGTCTTTCGTAATGGGCAATATACTATCCAACCTTCTGAACGAAGATGTTGCGCCAATTTTTTCTCGTGGCGCGGTTTTGTATACAACACGTACCAAAAGCTATTGGTCTCTTGAGTGTTGTCATGACATTGCTTTGGAAGCATAAGTCAGCAGGTTATGTTTGGTTGGTTTGGTTGCTCCGAGAAGCATACGCAAATTACGAAAGTTTGAGTACCCTAACAAAGTTGCCGTGATTTCTTTTCGAGGAAAAATACAGGTTATTAGATGGAGGTGAAATCCACAAGGAACTGATGCTTGATTTAGCAAACCACTAAAAGTGAATTTATTAGAAATTACCGTGGCTATCTGCGGCGACTAAACCAGCTTTTTTTTGCCTTTGTAGGCGATTGCCCTTCTTTGTTCAGTTTTTGATAAATCTCTCCCCATCCCGGAAATCCACCGAAGTTTCGGTCGTCAATAAATAGATCTGCGTGGATCTTTCTTGAAACATCCGAAGGATGCGCCTCTTCCTCTGGATAACTGCGGTTCACTGCATACGGCGGAACACCGTTATCCTCCATAAATCGAACAGCATCTTGAAGTTTAGAACCGTGACGGTACGTCCATAAGATGAGGCGGTGGCCGTCGTTTTGAAGCATCTTAAGGGTTTCAATGGCAAAAGGCTTGGCTTTCCCTACATCGGGGTATTTATCCTCTACAACGGTTCCGTCGAAATCAACAGCGATAAGTAGGCTTTTGCGCATGATCGGTAGCGTTATTTGACACGTGAGTTTACCTCACGAACAAAGCGGCCCAGTTTATTCTGCGAAAGACTGTCGATCCCGTTCGCCTTAAAGCGTAACTTTTTAGACGGATGATACGAGATCACGATTTCCTTTCCTTCAAACTCAACCTTTGTGACCTTATCTAAAGACAATGCGAATTCTTGCGAACGGCGCTTTTTCCAATTACTGTAGAGATTAAACTTCTGGTAATAGATGATATTATCCTCTAAGTTCAATCGCCACCCAATCTTCTGGGCCGCTCGCAGTAAAAGAAGTACTCCTGCACCGGCAAATATGAATAATGGCGTATCCCACATCTGTAAATAATCTGCCCTGAACGGAATGAGTGCAATGAAACCCGGAAGAAGCAATACTACTCCTAGAGAGCGCATCCAGCGTGGTTCTTTAGATACTGCGATGAACGAATCAGTCATTTATCAATTTTATTCAATCTGACCGCAAAAATAGGGCCACAGGTGTACAATTGTAGCATCAACCCGTTATTCTTTTCTTAAAGGATTCCAGATCATTCACAGGAACCTTTCTGTCATTCAAGAAATTAGCTGCACTATCCGGATATTTTAATAAGGTAAAAAACTCACTAGGACTGATGGTAGCTGGACCCGTTCTCTTTTTTGTAATGGCATTCATATGCTCGTACAATTCAATGAGCTCAGCTGAATTTAGATCCCATGCCCCTCTTTTTTTTGCCAAACGGTTCAACACCTCTCGCTGTATACTACAAGGCTCTTTTCGAACCAGTTTCGCAAAGAAGAGTGCAAGTCTTAGCATGAGTGTTTTGGCTTATTTTTAAAATCTACGCGCCACTCCAATGTGGAACTGCATGTAACCGTCCATCATGTTGTTCGTTGCACGCGGTGTAAAGAGATTGGCCTCTGCTGGTACTCTTGAAATCTGTTCGGGAGTCAATGGAACTTCCTGACCTGCATTTACATCAAAGTAACTTACATCCAGTGCTTCACCCCAGGCTTCGTAATCACCACCATACCATGCCCCACGCCCGAAGTCGTCGAGGTAATCCGTGGTCGTCATATTGGATTTGATTTCGCCTTTGTAGATCCACTTCTTGGTGTGAAGGCTTAGCTGGAACGAAGCGTTGTAGAGTCCAGCCCATTTGCCATAAGCACGACCATTAGGGAGGATATTTTGGCCTTCTGAACCTATTTCACGAAGATCTACGTAGTGGGTTCGGGATCTTTTCCAGCTTAATAATGATGGAGTTCCTATGTCAAGGCCACGAACCTCACGGTAGGGTGTGTAGTTCATTACGCCTATTCCAAATCCAACGGACGGAACTAACCAGAATTTCTTTCCGTCTGGTAGATTGTAATCACGCAGATGATAAAGCACATTAGATTCTATACTCGATGTTCTAGTGAAGAAGTTCGCTGCAGCTGAGCTTATGTTGACGGTTGTATCCAAAGTTGGATTGTAAGATGGGATCTCAGCCCCGGGAAGGGTAACTATATACGGTGAACCAGAGCGTCGCGCATAACCTAAATTCGCCGCCTGTACACCAACATTCCAGCTAAATCTTGAATGTGTGTTTTTCTGTACATACAATCCTTCCGAAAACTCGATATTGGTAGGAACCGGTATAATATTCGCTATTTGAAGGTATTTTAGATCACGACCGTCGTAAATGGAGGTTCCAAACCAGGTTCCCCACTCCCAAGTCTCGTCTAAGAGTTGCTCTCCCTTTTGCTTCTCCATCCACCCAGTTAACTTGTCTAGGTTGGCAAGGATATAGGGCTCGTAATATTTTTTCAAAGGATCCCCTGAAATGTCTTTGCTAAAAGAAAGTTGGACCTGCCAAAAGCCATCGGGCATGTAATTCTGTGCCCTTGTATAATTAAAACCCATCGCAGGTGAAATTTTCCTAAGTGGAAATGGCTCGACTTCCCCGGTAATAGGGTCTTTGTATTCAAAAGTAGGTAAATTGTCCAGCCATGAATCATAATTCCCACCGTAATAAACACCTCTAGAAAAATCATCCAAATAATCTGAGGATGAAATACTCATCTTAATCTGTCCTGTCAAGCGCCAAGAAGGTTTAATGTATGATAATTCAAAACCGGAATTTACCACGGCTGCAATCGAAGCATATTTACTCATCCCGTCTATATTATTTTGGCCTGCCGTACCAGCTTTTCTTAGATTAACCCTATAATCTCTTCCGTTACCTAGATAAATTGAATAATCATCTAACGTATTTTCTTGCCAATTCAAGGCATAGGGGATGAAATGTAGTACTCCAAAGCCAACACTGAAGCTTGGCACCAACTTTTTTGATTTACCCTCTGCAATCTGATTTGACTTTAAATGCCTTATTAATTCGAATTCTAGTGATTGTACAGACGTCGAAAAGTAATGCCTTAATAGCTTAGAATTGCCTGATGGATTCCTCGCCAAGTGATTAACAGAACCACTAGTAAATCGGTATGGAAAGCTGATTCTCTTACCTCCATTAATGTTAAATGCATTCGCACTAGCCCTGTAGCTTACGAACGAACTTCTATTATGCTGCACAAAGGCTGAACCTGTATAGCCTATCGAGCCCCCGGGGAATAATAAGCCTACATTCGGAACTAACCCTACAATGTCGCTTGTACTAAAACGGGTCATCTTTAAATCGCGGGAATCGTATAACGTCCCCCCAAAACTTCCCCCAGCTTCCCAGCTTTCTTCAAAGCCTGGTTTGTTCTTTGGGTGGAGGAGTTGGTCCATTTTCGTATTCGCCCATTGGCTTACACCGATGTCGTTTAAGATTTCTGAAAAGCCAGAACCTACGGAAGGTTCGCTAAAGTCATATACTGGGGTGGGTAGTTGATCCGGACTCAACGGTTTAATCCATGCTTGAGTACCATCGGCGATCATCGCTACTACTGGTAGGCCTTGCTCGTAAGTGAGTTCCAGGCCGCGGTCGGTTGCGGTTGCGGCGAAATCTATGCGAGCGCCTTCTGCGTCGAGGAGGAGCATCGGTTCAGTAGTGGCGCCGGTAGCACGTTCTACAATCACTACGCCGGGCTCGTGGTCGAGGTTGAGGGTTTGTGTATAGAAACCTGGGGCTGTAGGGTTGTCGGCCAGTGATAGACGCTCTGCTTCTACGACCGGCAGGCGGTAGTTGGTATTTTTATCCAGGATGTTGGTGCCTTGCTCGCGTGGGTTGAGATAGATGGTACCCGCTGTGAGGGTGCCATCGAGGCCACCTACGGAAAGGCCGTAGTTCTCATTCTGGTTGAAAAGAAGGTTGTTGATCGTATAGTTTTCAGCCACACCTGTGCGCTCGAGGTGGAGCGGAGTGTTGTATTCATTGAAGCCTTCGTTGTATTCGAAAGCGAGGCCGTCAATGTTCAGGTTGGCGCCGTTTTGGCCCACTCCGTCAATGAGGACACCGCCGTAGTTGTTGGCGAAGTACAGCCCATTTAGGTTGAGTGTGGCGGGTTGTTCGAGGCGTAGGAATGGAGTGGCTACGCTAAAGATGGGTGCGTTGCGTTGGTATTCCTGGTTGTTTTGGTAAAAGCTAACGTTGGTAAATGTAGCCTGTGGGCGGTACCAGAAGGGATCGAAGCGGAATGGGGTTTGAAGGTCGGTGACGATGACGCCGCTAAGATTGATGTTTGCGGTGCTCTGACCGTTGATGAGGAAACCGAGGCCCGTACCGTTGGCCAGGTCGCCGGAGGTGATGCGGACGGGGTTGTCTGCTTGTCCCTGGAAGTTTAAACCCCCAAGGACTTCGACAGAAGCATTGGGTCCGAAGAGGATAGTGGTTCCGGCGGGTACGGTCCAGGT
>Ga0206125_10000704_pt1 | contig 41976 bp, 40 predicted proteins | sample Helgoland_Spring_4_FD_148598 | JGI IMG/M metagenome (GOLD analysis project Ga0206125, IMG submission 148598) | Pelagic subsurface seawater microbial communities from Kabeltonne, Helgoland, North Sea - Helgoland_Spring_Bloom_20160331_1 | ecosystem: Environmental > Aquatic > Marine > Epipelagic ... | reverse complement strand
CTATTGGGTCAAAGTATTTTAAATATAAGACCCAAGACAGTGAACATAAGCCCAGTGCTTGTTGGCACCCCACAAACCTCAAAATACCGGATCTCGCCCAAGAAACAAAATCTTAATTATATGTTGTCTATGTTGTTAAATCCAGATAACTTTATGGTTTATCAGGAACAAATTTCACAGCCACAATCCCAAAAGAATCTGCTAGTTCAATATGGTCCATATCAAAAAATTGAGGATGATTATTATCCTACACAACTAGGTGTTTTGGCTACTAGCGGGCTAGAAAAAACAAGTATTTTTATACGCTATAAAAAAATAGATCTCAATGCATCGATAGGGTTTCCTTTCACTATTCCAAAGGGGTATACTCAGATATCTTTTAAATAAATGAAAAAACGTTTGTACTTATTGGTTTTCTCCGTGCTTTGGCTTTCAAACTTAAGCGCTATAGCTCAACCTGGAAACAAACAACAGCAATTGGAGCAGCAGCGTGAGCGAATTTTAAACGACATTAAGAAAATTAATACCCTGTTATTTAAAACTCGCGGGGTTAAAAAAACAGTGCTCACTGAGGTTGAGGATATAAACCAGCGTATTAAGGCGCAACAAAACCTTATAAGAGTTACCAATCAACAGGCTAATTTGCTTACACGGAAAATCAATGAAAATTTAACTCAAATTTCTTTACTAAGAGATGAGCTTCAAAAACTAAAAGAGGAGTATGCTGCTATGGTGCAGAAATCTTACAAAAGCAAATCACAACAAAGCAGGGTGTTGTTTTTATTGTCTAGCGAAGATTTTTTGCAAGCCTACAAACGTGTCCAGTACATGAAACAATACGCAAACCACAGAAAAAAACAAGGAGAAAGCATTAAGACAAAGACCGTATTATTACAACAATTAAATACAGATTTGATTGCTCAGCGGAAGAATAAAGATCTACTAATTTCAGAAAACACAGTAGCCAAAGCCAAACTCAAAAAAGAGAGGGAGCTGCAACAAACCCTTATTGCCTCCTTGAAAAAAGAAGAAAGTACCTTTACAAAGCAAATACGCACCAAACAAAAAAAGGCCAACCAAATAAATGGTCAGATAAAAAAGTTGATTCGTGATGCTATTGCTGCGGCAAATAAAAAGGCAAGAGAAGAAAAATCTAAAACCACTACCGCCTCTACCACAAAATTTGCTTTGACCCCTGAGGCAGCAGCTATTGCGAAAGATTTTAAAAACAATAAAGGGAAATTAATTTGGCCCGTTAAACAAGGGCTGGTCATCAATAAATATGGAACCAGGCAACACCCTCAGTTTCCAAACGTGACACAAACCTTTCATGGGGTTGAAATTGCCACCAATGCAAACGCTCAAGCACGCACTGTTTTTAACGGAAAAATACTTCAAATACAACAGTTAAAAAACGCAAATAAAGCGGTCATGATACAGCACGGTGATTACATTACTATTTATTATAACTTGGCTACTATAAGTGTAAAAAAAGGAGACAAAGTATCCACAAAAGACCCCATAGGAACTGTATTTACACATCCCGTTACAAAAGAAACAGTTATTAAGTTTATGGTCTATAAAAACGACACAGAGATGAACCCTGCCCATTGGGTGTATAAAATGTAAGTGCGACTATTCAAACAATGCTTTTAACTCTGTAGCATCTTGAGGGTTTATTTTGCCAGCCAACAATAGACTTAGTTGTTTTCTTCTAAGGGCAGCATCAAAGCGCTCTTTTTCTATTTGAGTTTCTGGAACAATTGGCGGAACAGGCATTGGATTTCCCATCTCGTTGACTGCAACAAAAGTATAGATACCCTCATTGGCCTTACTTCTTATACCGCTTTCGCGATCCTCTATCCAGACGTCCATAAACACTTCCATTGAACTTTTAAAAGCCCTTGAGACTTTAGCTTCAACTGTTACCACACTTCCCAGCGGTATCATTTTGTTGAATGCTACATGGTTTACCGAGGCGGTTACTACAATTCTGCGGCTATGTCTTCTCGCGGCAATACTCGCAGCACGATCCATACGCGCTAGGAGCTCTCCACCAAACATATTACCAATAGGATTGGTCTCACTTGGCAGTACTAGGTCTGTGATGATTGTAAAAGAATCTTTAGGGTTCTTTGGTTCCATGGGTATTGTTTTTGGTAAAGATAAAACCAAAAGAGTAAAACAGCAGAGATTGTCTACAATTAAGGTTAATTGTTGTTTAGTGCAAAGCTATTTCCTTGACCAGTAACCAGGCGTCATTATTTTGTGTAGCCTTAATAGTGCGAAGGTTTTTAAGGGCCTGCAGTCTGTTTTGATAACTTGCATATACAACTTGATGTAAACCATATTTATTAACACCAAGATTTATGGCTGCAAATCCTTTTTCGTGGAGCTGAGCCACTTTTCTCTCTGCATTTTCTTTTACTCTAAAAGCACCTGCAACTACATGATATTTACCTGTTTGTTTTATAACAGGTACCTCAAGGGTTGGTAAGGGGCTAGAGATACTAAAAGTAGCTTGTTGAATTTGTTTTTCCAGCTTAGAGTTGGCTTTCTGTTTTTGGGCAAAATTATGTTCTTGCACACTACCTTCATATATTTTTAAACCCGTTAGCCCAGAAACCGCAAGTGCAATAAGGCCAATAGCTGCGTATTTAATAAACGGCGCAACACTTTTATTTGGAGCACCACTAATTGGAGTTTTTTGCGGCGCAACCCCTTTGGACTCTTGTAGGTCTCTTAAGATTTCTGAAGAAACAAAAGTAGACAAGCCAAAAGATGTGATGTTAAAGTTCTCTGTATCACAGGGCAGAAACTGTATTTTGTTTTCTGGTGTCAGAGAAAAATCACCAATAGTATCTAGGGTTACACGCTCACCTTTAGAGAGTTTAAGTGATAAAGAACCTGTGAAGGTTCTAATTTTTTGTAATGCTAACTCATAAGAGATGCCTTCTACCGAGGCAACATAATTTGCTAATAAACCGTCATTGGTTTGCAGCTGCCTGTTAAAAGAGATCGTTTTACCGGGAGGATAAAACGTGCTAGAATCTACATTAATACTTGCTGAGGTGTAATTTGCTAGAAAAGCACCCAAGCCAGGAATGATCACACATTCATACCGATATAGTAAATCTTTTATGTAAGGGGAGAGTTGCATATAACAAATATACCCTTTTTTTGTTTTATTTTTTTTCTCCTCGAAGCAACTTATTAACAACCCAAAAAATACGTATATTGCTTATTCTCCCCACAATAGCATAGCCCTAGAAGTTTACTTCTATAAATAGCACACTATGCTTTCCAAGACTGAATTACTGTATACATTAGCGCTGCAGCGCACACCAAATTTGGGAGATACCTCTGCCAAAAAATTATTACATCACGTAGGTTCTGCTGAAGGAATTTTTAAAGAAAAACCATCAAACCTTCTTAAAATTCATGGCATTGGCTGCTTTAAAGTAAAACAGCTACAGCAAAAAAATCTATTAGATTTAGCACGAGAGGAATTACATTTTATAGCCTCTGAGAATATATCCTACCGCTATTTTAAAGACGCTAGGTATCCAGAAAATTTAAAACACTGTATGGATGGTCCTATTTTGTTTTTTCAGAGAGGGAATATTGACCTTGAAAACAAAAAAATAATTAGCATTGTTGGAACTAGAAAAATTACTACTTACAGGATTTCATTTTGTGAAAAACTGGTAGCTGAGCTTGCTCCCTTTAACCCAGTTATTGTTTCTGGATTTGCATACGGGATAGATATTTGTGCCCATAAATCAGCCATTGCAAATGGATTACAAAACATTGCTTGTTTGGCACATGGCATGAATAGAATATACCCTAAAGCACATCAAAAGTATATGCCTAAGGTAGCACAAAATGGGGGGTTTGTTAGTGAGTTTTGGTCTAGCGATACCTTTTCTAGAAATAATTTTTTAAAACGAAATAGAATTATTGCAGGGATGAGCCAGGCTACCATCGTAATTGAATCTGCAGCCAAAGGCGGCAGCTTGGTTACCGCAGATATTGCCAACAGTTATTCTAGAGATGTCTTTGCCGTTCCAGGAGGGGCCACAGACTCCCAAAGCCAGGGGTGTAATATGCTTATTAAAACCCATCAAGCGAGTATCATCACAAGTGCTGCAGATTTAGTATATCAACTGGGATGGGATCTGGACCAAATTCAAAAACCCCCACCACAGTTATTTACAACTTTGAATGAGCAAGAGAAAATACTCTTTGACTTTTTAAAAGATAAAGACAAGGTAGTTTTAGATGCTATTGCTATTGGATGTAAAATGCCCACCTATAAAGTTGCTCAGCTTTTATTAAAATTAGAGATGAAAGCTTTGGTAAGACCTTTGCCTGGAAAGTTGTTTCAATGGATCTAAAAAAAGCAGTAAATTGTAGTAATTTTATTGTTGTTAAAATTATAATTGTAGATGATTATAGAAATTTGCGCTAATTCTTTTGCCTCTGCCAAGGCTGCTCAAGACGCAGGCGCTCATAGAATAGAGCTTTGTACTCAGCTAAGTGTTGGCGGGCTAACGCCTTCTTATGGATGCATTGAGAAGGTGGTCAAGGAGCTTGACATTGCGGTACATGTGCTCATTCGTCCCAGGGCGGGCAATTTTAACTATACGCATCAGGAGCTAGATATTATTAAACGAGATATTGCTTTTTGTCAATCTGTAGGGTGTCAAGGGGTGGTCTGTGGTGTATTAAACCCTCATAATCAAGTAGATTTACAAGCCACTAATGCGCTTGTAGAAGCCTCCACAGATTTGGAGTTTACATTTCATAGGGCCTTTGATGTTGTTGTAGATCCTTTCAAAGCATTTGAAGATTTGGAGGCGGTAGGGGTTACAAGAATTTTATCTTCTGGCCAAAAACCCAAAGCTATAGACGGCATACAGCTTTTAAAAAAATTAAAAAATAAGTCAAGCACAGTGCAAATTATGCCCGGAAGCGGTATTAATAAAACCAATGTAGTCTTATTTAAACAGGCTGGTTTTGAGATGATTCATTTTTCTGCTCTAAAAAACACGCCTGTTGTAGTAAATACAACGCCTGTTAATTTTTCTCAAGGGGTGGAGGGCAGTAGTGATCTGCAGAGTATTGCAGAAATCATTGCCCTGGTAGAGTAATTTGCCTAGTTTTAAATATCAATACTTTTATTTCTTTTGGCAAAAAAAAGACACTTACCACTCTTTAAAAGGATTTTTACTTAGCTTAGAGTTGTAATATTTAAGCTCTCCTGTAACCTCTCTCCCAAGCCAATCTGGGCTGGTATATGATTGCTGCTCTTCACTAAGTTCTACCTCAGCTAGTATAAGACCTGTATTGTTTCCAGCAAAAACATCTACTTCAAATACATGATTTGCCACGGGAACCTGATATCTAATTTTATCAATAATTGGTTTTTGACAAAGCTTAAGTAAACTTTGGGCCTCCCTTTTAGGGATTTGTTTTTCCCATTCAAAACGCGTGGTGCCCGTTTTGTTAGATTTTCCTTTAATGGTTAAAAAGCCATTTTCTCCCATAATTCTGACCCGAACCGTACGCTGGGGGTGTGCGCTTAAATAGCCCTGAATAATTCTTTTATGACCTGTGGCTTGCGTTTTATACGTATCATCTTTAACTAAGAATTTGCGTTCTATTTCTTGCATGATTTGTGATTTTGATATCCGCAGGTATGTTTGTTGATGATAGTATTCTTAACAAAACTACTTACAGTAAATCTTTTTAAGCGGTATTTTTATTTTGCGCTAGGTTGATAATATTTGTGATTTAAAGATAGTAACTTTACCCTATGCATACCCCTTTAGATATCAGAAAGATTATTCATGTAGACATGGACGCCTTTTATGCTAGTGTTGCCCAACTGGATAATCCGTCTTTGGCAGGTAAAGCAATTGCAGTGGGAGGTGGCGGCAAAAGAGGTGTAGTAAGTGCCGCAAGTTACCAGGCTAGAAAATTTGGGGTACGCTCAGCAATGGCTGGCGCATTGGCACTTAAATTGTGTCCGCATCTTATTTTTGTTAAAACAGATTTTGACCGCTACAAGGAAATTTCTGATAAAGTACGCAGTGTTTTTTTTGAATATACTGACTTAGTAGAACCACTTTCTTTAGATGAGGCTTATCTAGATGTTACACAAAATAAAAAGGGAAACCCTAGCGCTAGTTTAATAGCTCAAGAAATACGAGAGAAAATCTATCAAAAAACAGGATTACATGCCAGTGCAGGGATATCTATCAATAAATTTGTAGCAAAAATTGCAAGTGATTACAACAAGCCTAATGGTCAAAAAACAGTTCCTCCAGAACAGGTACTTGACTTTATTGCGGCTTTAGATATCAAAAAGTTTTATGGAGTTGGCAAGGTAATGAAAGAGAAAATGTACCGATTAGGAATTTATACGGGTAGTGATATAAAAACCAAATCTTTAGAATTTTTAACTGAAAATTTCGGCAAAAGTGGCCCTTATTATTACAATATCGTACGAGGCACCCATAACAGTAAAGTAAGGCCACAGCGGACAAGAAAATCATTGGCAGCAGAACGCACATTTGGTGAAAACATATCAAGCGAACTGTATATGTTAGAACGCCTACAGCAGATTGCACAAGAGGTTGAATGTCGTTTAAAAAAAAATAAAGTAGCTGGAAAAACAATTACTTTGAAAATAAAATACAGTGATTTTACCCTACAAACACGCAGTAAAACCCTGCCTTTTTATATAGCGAGTCAAGAGTTAATTATGGAGCATATTACAGAGTTGTTGTATCAAGAAAAAATGAAAAACTCAGTTCGACTATTAGGCATTTCATTGTCTGGACTCAATAATGAAAACAAGCAAACACTGAGTCGCAAGGAAGAAAAAAAATATGATGTTCAAATGAAATTTGAGTTTTAAAATTAAAGCGTTACAATAAATTCAAATAATGGATAGTTATATATACCTAGACTTCTCCTCTAATAAATTTTTTTATGGCAAAAGCGTTACTTCGAATTTAATACCAAATCCTTATGAAAACCAAAGCACTTGCCATTGCCACAACTGCAATTATACTTTTTACATCTTGTGAAGAAAAATTGCCCCAACAAAAAGAATTGTTACCCGAACAAATAACCAATCAACCTCCCCCTCAGGAAAAAACAACCTCGCTTTATGTGATAGCAGCAAGCGGCCTTTCTCTAAGAGAATATAACAACTTAAAAAGCCAAAAGCTGGCAGTAATGCCCTACGGTACTAAAGTTGAAGTTGTGACTTTAGAGGCAAACAATACCATGAACGTCAGAGGTATTAAAGGAGGGATGCATCAAGTGTTGTATAACAATAAAACAGGATTTGCATTTAGCGGGTATTTGTCTGATCTCTTTCCACCAGAACCAGGGGCAAATCCAAAAATGTATATTGCAGATTTACAAAACACCCATCCCACTGCTAATATAACAGAGCTTGTTGGTGGTACAGCCAGTAAGCCTAGTAGTACAGAAACACTTTTAATACCAACCACAAAATGGCATGAAGCCTATTTGATTGCTCAAAAATTGTACGGAATTCCAAGAGATTTTGCGCTGCCAGATCCTAAAGGGAGAGCTGTACAAAAAACAAGTAACCCAAACATGCCAATAGACGCTTTGGTGAGTGAACTTCTAGTTACCAGACTAGACAACACCCTTGTTGAAATTGTGTACAATTACACCACTAGCAACTTTAAGCAGTACGTCAGTATCGGTCTTCAAAACGGTATGATGAAAATAGAACAACAGTATACCATACAATAATAGTGGTGCCCCAAAGCATTAAAATGCCCTTTAAAACAGCTATTTTAAAGGGCATTTTTTAAATATTATTGTGTTATTATACCTGAGAAACACGGAGTGTGTTTACCATACCTTTATCTACAATTGGCATTGCAGCTAGGTTAATTAGGTGATCTCCCTTTGCTACAAAACCTGTTTTGTGAGCAATTTTATTAACGTCCTTTACGGTTTGATCTGTACTTTCGTATTTGTCATAGTAAAAAGATTTTACCCCCCACAACAAATTTAATCTTGATAGTATTCTACGGTTATTTGTAAATACTAAGATATGTGCATCTGGTCTCCATGCAGATATCTGAAATGCAGTGTATCCACTATTGGTTAGGGTACAAATAGCCTTTGCATTAATTTCATTAGCCATACTGGCTGCATGATAACAAATTGATTTTGTAATGTAGCGTTTGGTTCTAATATGAGGAGGCTCATGAGGTACAGATATTAGAGATGAGTTTTCTACTTGCTCACAAATACTGGCCATTTTTTGAATTACCGCAACGGGATACTTCCCTACCGAGGTCTCTCCACTAAGCATTACAGCATCTGCACCATCCATAATTGAGTTTGCAACATCATTTACCTCTGCCCTTGTTGGAGTGAGAGATGAAATCATTGTTTCCATCATTTGTGTAGCAATAATAACAGGAATCCTTGCCTTTTTTGCAGTAAGAACCAATTCTTTTTGGATTAGCGGAACCTCCTCTGCAGGAACTTCAACTCCTAGGTCACCACGTGCAACCATTAGCCCATCACAATGGGAAACAATTGTATCAATATTAGCAACTGCCTCTGGTTTTTCTATCTTGGCAATGATTGGAATTTTATATTTACTATTGGCCTCTATTAAGGTTTGTAGTTCTTTTAAATCTTCTGCATGGCGAACAAAAGAAAGAGCAATCCAATCAACTTCAAGAGAAATTGCAAAAATAGCATCTTCTTTGTCTTTGACTGTTAGCGCAGGTAAAGAAATGTTTGTATTTGGCAGATTAACTCCCTTTCTAGAGCGTAAAGGGCCTCCTTGTATGACTTTGGTTTTCACCTCAGCCTTACCATCTGTGGAGAGTACTTCAAACATTAATTTTCCGTCATCAAGAAGTACACGCTCTCCCTTTTTAACGTCTTTAGGAAAATTGTCATAATTCATGTACACTTTTTTGGAGTTTCCTTCAAATTCTTTTCCGGTGCAAAATGAAATTTCATCTCCTGGATGAACAATCACTTCCTCTTTCATCAACCCCACTCTTAATTTTGGGCCTTGTAAATCTGCAAGAATTGCAGTAGAGGTGTTGAGCTGTGAGCCCAACTCTCTTATAAGAGCAATGATCTGTTTTACATTATCATAATTTGCATGTGAGAAATTAATGCGAAACACATTAACCCCAGCTAGAATCATTTGTTTGAGAATTTTCTTGTCTGCAGTAGCAGGTCCAAGAGTAGCTACAATTTTAGTCTTTTTTTGATTTGGCATTTAGTCAAATATTAAGTTGTCCTTTGATTTAAGGGTTTCTGGCGCTACTTGGTAGGCAGAAATTATTTGTTTTATATCATTGATTTGGTTGATCAGCACTTTAGTTCCTGGGTTGTCAAAATCACTTTGGATTTTTAGAAAGTAATCTACTTTTTTTAGTTCTGGGATAAGATATGTAATTATCGTTTCCTTCTCTTTGGTATTTCCAAAGAGCTCTCCGCTATTATTTGTTTTAGTAACTGCAGATTTACATTTGTTTGCAACAAGGCTAAAGTCGGTATATTCTGTGTGATTTTCATATCCAAAAAGCGGGAATGTCATTTCCATTGTTTTGGAGTTGTAGGATAAATCTACTTTTTCACGGCGCAGTTTTAACTGCGCAAATTGGTTCAATATATAGGCAACTTTGTAGGGTTCTTCACTACAGTGTATAGCGATAAGAGAGAAATCTTCTGCAAAATCATCATCTAGCACTAATTTGTGGGTTCCCATGGCCTTACATAATAAGAGGTAAAAGTAGAGATACTTTTAGTAGAAATATAAAAAGATACTAAAAATTCTAGGGAAAAGTTCAATATGTTGTAGTAATGTAGCGGTATATTGAAAGAGCTTCCAGCAATAGCTTAGTTTTTTTTGCTGAAGCCGTCAATCTCTTGTTGTAATTTATAGTACGCTCTTTTGGCCGCTTGTTCTTCCCCTTTCTTTTTTGAGGTAGCTCTTGCCTTTCCAACAAGGGCACCATCTAAGGTAAGTTTTACTCCAAAATGTTTAAGGGAGTCGTTTCCTGTGTCTTCATAGATTGAGAATTTAAACTGATGTTTGTTCTTTTGACACCATTCAATAAAAAGACTCTTGTAGCTAATTACTTTTCCTTCTAGTTTTTCAATATCAACATAGGGTTCTATTACACGTTTGTTGATAAATTTTTTGCAATATTTATAGCCCCTGTCCAAATATATAGCCCCTACTAAAGCTTCAAACACATTGCCATGAATATTAACACCAAACTGCTCTATTGGCACAGTAGTTTTTACGTGTTTTGTTAGTTCTAGATCTCTCCCTAATTCATTTAGGTGCTCTCTGCTCACTACCTTGCTTCTCATTTTGGTTAGGTAGCCTTCGTTGCCCCCAGGCACCTCATTGTAAAGGTGGGCAGCTATAATAGCACTTAGCATAGCATCTCCAAGAAACTCCATACGCTCATAGTTTTGGGCATGCCCTTGAGTAGAGGTGGTGTTTGTAGAGCGGTGAGTGAAAGCCTCTTGGTAGATATCAATATTCTTTGGCTTAAACCCTAACAGTTGTTTTATTGCAATAAAAAAATCCCCGTCCTTTGGAGCACGGGGATTAAATATGTTTTTTAAAGGTCCCATTTTTAGGCCTCTAATTTTCTAAATAGTACACAAGCATTGTGGCCACCAAAACCAAAGGTATTGCTCATGGCGATATGCACCTCTCGTGGTTGTGCTTTATTAAGAGTTAAATTTAAAGAAGGATCTATGTTTGGATCAACCTCGGCGTGGTTAATAGTAGGCGGCACTAAATTATGCTGCATGGATAAAATAGAAGCTATCGCTTCTATAGCACCAGCGGCGCCCAGTAGGTGGCCCGTCATAGATTTTGTAGAGTTGATATTTATTTTATTGGCATGTGCTCCAAATACTTTGCTAATTGCTTTTAGTTCTGCAACATCTCCAAGAGGGGTTGAGGTACCATGTGTGTTTATTGCATCTACCTCACCGGCCTCTATGCCTGCATCTTTAAGACAATTGAGCATTACTCGCTCAACACCAATGCCTTCTGGGTGAGGAGCAGTCATGTGATATGCATCACTAGACATTCCGCCTCCAATAACCTCAGCATATATTTTTGCACCACGTGCTTTGGCGTGTTCATAGTCTTCTAATACCAATGCACCAGCACCTTCTCCTAATACAAATCCATCTCGAGAGCCGTCAAAAGGTCTTGATGCAGATTGTGGAGATTCGTTTCTTGTAGAAAGGGCGTGCATGGCATTAAAGCCACCCAAACCAGCCATGGTTACTGCTGCTTCACTTCCACCTGTTACAATAATATCGCAATGTCCTAAACGTATATAGTTTAGAGCATCAATCATAGCATTTGCAGAAGATGCACAAGCAGAGACCGTAGTGTAGTTTGGCCCCATAAAACCATGTTTGATTGAAATATTACCGGGGGCAATATCTGCAATCATTTTTGGAATAAAAAAGGGGTTGAAACGTGGCGTTCCATCCCCTTGTGAGAAATTTATCACTTCATTTTGAAATGTTTCAATACCGCCTATACCTGCTCCCCAAATAACACCAACTCGAAATTTATCGATGGCATCCATGTCTAAGGCCGCGTCTTGTATGGCCTGGTCACTAGAGATTAGTGCGTATTGAGCAAATCGGTCTAGTTTTCTAGCCTCTTTGCGATTAAAATGTTGTAACGGGTCATAGTTCTTGAGCTCACAAGCGAATTTTGTTTTGAACTTTTCAGTATCAAAATAAGTAATAGGTGCGCAACCACTTTTACCACTTTTCAAACCATCCCAATATTCTTGGATGTTGTTTCCAATGGGGGTAAGTGCGCCAAGGCCTGTTACTACAACTCGCTTTAATTCCATAAAGAATTTTTCTTATTTATTCTCTTCAATATATGAAACTGCTTGACCAACTGTAGCAATATTTTCAGCTTGATCATCTGGAATTTGGATATCAAATTCTTTCTCAAATTCCATAATAAGCTCAACGGTATCTAGCGAATCTGCTCCTAGGTCGTTAGTGAAGCTTGCTTGGTTTACAACCTCATTCTCGTCTACACCTAATTTGTCTACGATGATAGCTTTTACTCTTGATGCAATGTCTGACATAATCTTTGTTTTAAAATTTAAATTAAGCGGTAAAAATAAAATATTTTAACTTAAAACACTACTTTAAAAAAAAAATCTATAACCAAATGTAAGATTTTTAATAGAAGTGTATCTGGATTGCCTTACTTTTGTGATATTTGTTGATAACAACTCCTGCAAGCACCCAATTAAAACCTATGAAGAAGCGCATTGTAATATTTGCTTCAGGCAATGGCACAAATACACAAAATATTATAAAATATTTTCAAAACTCTACACATGCCCAAGTGGTTTGCGTGCTTTCAAATAATAAAAATGCCAAGGTGATTGATCGCTCCCTAGATCTAAACATAGAAGCCCTGTCTTTTACAAAAGATGAAATGCTAGCCCCAAAAGGCCTTCTTTGTTTAATAAACAAACGCAAACCAGATCTTCTAGTATTGGCGGGGTTTTTATTAAAATTCCCCGAGATTATTATAGACGCCTACCCAAACAAGGTGGTCAATATCCATCCAGCCTTATTACCAAAATTTGGAGGTAAAGGAATGTACGGCCATCATGTACATAGGGCGGTTGTTGCAAATAAAGAAACCCACAGTGGCATTACCATACATTATGTAAACAATCAATATGACAAGGGGGAAATTATATTTCAGAAAAAAACCACAATAGCACCGCAAGATACCCCTAAAGATGTAGCCGCAAAAGTGCAGCTTCTAGAGCATCAATACCTGCCAAAGGTAATCGAGGAGATTTTATTAAAACCCAAATTACATTAAAATCTATGGCGCAAAGAAAACAAAAACACTATGTTGTTTGGTTTGGAAACCCAGCAGGAATATACGCCACCTGGAAGCAATGCCAAGAAGCTATAAAAGGGGTCTCCGGCGCTCAGTACATGAGCTTTGATTCTTTACCTGCCGCCAAAACAGCATACAGTAAAAGCTATCAAGATTATAAGGGAAAAAAAACAGGGAAAAGTAAAGGGCTTACTACCTCGCAAAAAGCGGAGTATGGCCATCCAAATTTATACTCTATTGCAGTAGATGCTGCTTGTAGCGGAAACCCTGGACACATGGAATACCGGGGGGTAGACACCCAAACCCTTGAGCAATTGTTTTTACAAGGGCCGTTTGATCATGCAACCAATAACGTAGGAGAATTTTTGGCATTGGTTCATGGCCTGGCATTTCTTAAAAAACAAAAGAGTGATCGAATTATCTACTCAGACTCTAGAATTGCAATTGCTTGGGTAAAGAAAAAGAAATGCAACACCAAATTAAAAAAAACCAAAAAAAACCAAGTCATCTTTGAGCTTATATCAAGGGCTGAACTTTGGCTGAAAAATAATTCTTACACCACCTTTATTGTTAAATGGGAGACCAAAGCTTGGGGAGAAATCCCTGCAGATTTTGGGAGAAAATAAGAAAAAAGTAGCTATGTGTTTTGGGTTTTCCTTGCTTAAAATTATAGGATTTAATTTATGTGCCAGACTGTTTAATAAAACTTCTTTTTTCTCATTTAATTGATTAAATTTACACCTTAATTATTGCAAATAATGGTATGAGTAAACTAGTTATTGTAGGAACCGTGGCTTTTGATGCTATTGAAACTCCCTTTGGAAAAACCGACAAAATTTTAGGAGGTGCCGCAACCTATATTGGGCTCTCTAGCGCACAATTTGATATAGATCCAGCTATTGTGTCTGTAGTGGGTGGAGATTTTCTGCAGTCAGATACCCAGATGTTACAGCGCAAAGGCATCAATACCCAAGGCCTTGAAATTGTCAAGGATGGTAAAACATTTTTTTGGAGCGGAAAGTACCACAATGACATGAATTCAAGAGACACACTTGTAACAGAGCTTAATGTGCTTGAGACCTTTAATCCAGTGGTACCTCAGGCCTACAAAGATGCAGAGGTGGTTATGTTGGGAAACCTGCACCCAATGGTGCAGATGAGTGTTATAGAGCAAATGCAAGATCCAAAAATGGTTGTCTTAGATACCATGAATTTTTGGATGGACATAGCTTTAGAGGATCTTAAAAAAGTCATCTCTAGAGTGGATGTTATTACTATTAATGATGAAGAGGCAAGACAATTGTCTGGAGCTTATTCTTTGGTAAATGCTTCAAAAATAATCATGGAAATGGGCCCCAAGTATGTGGTCATTAAAAAAGGAGAGCACGGTGCTTTAATTTTTTATAAAGAGCAGATGTTTTATGCCCCAGCAATGCCTCTCTCTGAGGTGTTTGACCCAACTGGCGCAGGAGACACCTTTGCAGGTGGGTTTACGGGATATTTAGCAAAAACTGGGGACTACAGTTTTGAGAGTATGAAAAGAGCCATTATTTACGGTTCTTGTTTGGCCTCTTTTTGTGTAGAAAAATTTGGCACACAGCGCATGGAACATCTAACTAAAAAAGAAATAGACTCTCGCTTACAGCAATTTAAGAGTTTAACACAATACGATTTAGAATTATCATAACATCGCGTCCCAATTTTTTGGGACGTTTTATATATATACAATTATTAATCAGTAATACAATTCCCATCTGCGAGGGACACCAATATGAGCGACGCTTTAAAACATGAATGTGGTATTGCCATGGTTAGACTTTTAAAACCCTTGGCTTTTTATAAAAAGAAATACGGCACCGCTTTTTACGGAGTGAATAAAATGTATTTAATGATGGAAAAACAGCACAATCGTGGTCAAGATGGTGCTGGATTTGCAAGTATTAAATTAGATCCAACTGCTGGAGAGCGATACATTAGTAGAGTTAGGTCTAACAAACCTCAACCCATACAGGATATTTTTGGGCAGATAAACAACCGCATTAACGCAGAGTTTGAGAGAGACCCTAGCATTAAAGATGATGTTGCAGCACAAAAAAAAGAGATTCCTTACATAGGAGAGCTGATGTTGGGCCATGTTCGTTATGGTACCTTTGGCGGCAATAGTGTAGAGACGGTACATCCTTTTTTAAGACAAAACAATTGGATGCATCGCAACCTTATTATTGCTGGAAATTTTAACATGACCAATACCACAGAGCTGTTTCAAAACCTCATAGACCTTGGGATGCACCCAAAAGAAAAGGCAGACACCATTACTATTTTAGAAAATATTGGTCATTTTTTAGACCAAGAAGTTGCCAAACTATACAAAAAAGCTAAAAAGAAAGGCCTCACTAAAATGATGGCATCTGGTCATATTGTTGAGAATTTAAACCTCAAAAAAATTTTAAAAAAGTCTTCAAAAAACTGGGATGGTGGTTATGCAATGGCGGGACTTTTAGGACATGGAGATGCGTTTGTACTGAGAGATCCTGCTGGAATTCGTCCAGCATATTACTACAAAGATGATGAGGTGGTTGTAGTGGCAAGTGAAAGACCAGTGATACAAACAGTTTTTAACGTTGCCTTCGATGCTGTTAAAGAGATTGATCCTGGTAATGCCTTGATACTAAAGAAGGATGGTACCACAAGTATTTCAGAAATAGTAACACCCCTGGTTAGAAAGAGTTGTTCTTTTGAACGTATTTATTTTTCAAGGGGTAGTGATGCTGAAATATACCAAGAACGAAAAGAGTTGGGCAGATTAATAATGCCCAAAGTATTGTCTGCCATTGATCATGACACAGCGAACAGTGTTTTTTCTTTCATACCAAACACAGCAGAGACTTCTTTTTATGGAATGTTAGATGCGGCACAAAATGAACTCAACAAACAAAAAAATGCGGCTATTTTAAAAGAGGCTAAAAATCTTACACCAGAGCGTCTAGGCGAGATACAGGCTCATAAGATACGCACCGAGAAAATAGCAATAAAAGATGTTAAACTGCGTACTTTTATTACTGATGATAGCAGTAGAGATGATTTAGTGGCACACGTATATGACGTGACCTATGGTGTTGTTAAGAAAACTGATAATTTGGTGATAATAGATGATAGTATTGTAAGGGGCACTACCTTAAAGAAGAGTATTTTGCGTATGTTGGATCGCCTAAAACCTAAACAAATTGTGGTTGTATCTTCTGCTCCTCAAATACGATATCCAGATTGTTATGGAATTGATATGGCTAGATTAGAGAAACTTGTAGCTTTTAACGCCGCCATTGAGTTACATAAGGATAAGGGTACAGATGCAATAATAGAAGAGATTTACCACAAGTGCAAACAACAACTTGAATTAGAAGATATTGAGGTAGTTAATCACGTTAAAGACTTATATGCTCCTTTTACAGACGAGCAAATATCTGACAAGATTGCCCAAATTATTACAGAAGAGGGTATTTCTACAAAAGTGAAATTGATATTTCAGTCTGTAGATGATTTGCATAAGGCATGCCCTAAAAATTTAGGAGATTGGTATTTTACTGGAGATTATCCTACCAGTGGAGGCAATAGAGTAGTGAATAAAGCCTACGTTAATTTCTATGAAGGAAATTCAGAAAGAGCATATTAATTACCAATGAGTTGTTAATTCTGTAATTTATAAGTCGTTTGTCGGGTTTATTTTCACTTTATCCAAAACCTTTAGAAGTTTCTTTTTTAGTATGAAAATAATCATACATTTGAGATATACCATAACATAAGTAGGTTAAGTTCATGGTAAAATTTGGGGCAAAAAAAGGTAAACATCTCGTTTGCCTTTTTTTATGCCCGGTACTTTTGTGAAATAAACAGCACTTTATTAAAGTGTTTTATTTTAAATTATCAATCATGATTTTGGTCATCATATCAAGATCTACACGGTCCTCCCATCCCCAATCTTCTCTTGCTCTAGCGTCATCAATGCTTGCTGGCCAAGAATCTGCAATTGCTTGTCTAAAATCTGGCTGGTACTCTATGGTGAAATCTGGAATGTGTTTTTGTATGTTAGCGGCAAGCTCTTGAGGATTAAAGCTTAATGCTGCTAGATTATAGGCGTTTCTTATTTTTATTTTATGGGATGGAGCAAGCATGATATTTACGGTGGCATGAATTGCATCATCCATAAACATCATTGGTAAGGTGGTTTGTGCATTTAAAAAACAGGTGTATTTCTTCTCTTTTAAGGCTTTATGGAAGATTTCAATGGCATAATCTGTGGTGCCTCCCCCGGGAGGTGTTTTATAGCTGATAAGGCCAGGGTAGCGAATACTGCGCACATCAACTCCATGGCGTTTGTGGTAATACTCACACCAACGCTCTCCAGTTTGTTTGCTAATTCCGTAGACTGTTGTAGGCTCCATTATGGTGCCTTGCGGGGTGTTTGTTTTGGGAGTAGTGGGGCCAAAAACAGCAATACTAGAGGGCCAAAAAACTTTTTCTATTTTTTTGTCTTTGGCTAGGTTTAAAACATTAAACAACGAGCTCATGTTTAACTCCCACCCTTTTATTGGATATTTCTCTGCCGTAGCACTTAACATGGCTGCCATTAAATAAACATCTGTAATGTTATGTTTTAACACTATTTTTTCTATAGCCTTGGCGTCCATGGCGTCAAGAATTTCGAAAGGGCCACTTTCCATAACCAGGCTACTGGCCTCTCGTAAATCACTGGCAATCACATTTTTGTTTGAATACATGTTTCTTAGATACATGGTAAGTTCGTTACCAATTTGTCCAGAAGCCCCAATGATTAAAATTCTTTTTTCCATACTACAGGTTCATTTTTTAATGTAAATATAGCACAATTTACCACTATAAAGCATACTCAAAAACAGCCCTTTGTGAGAGAAAAGGTATATTTGTTGTAATTATATTGTTTTATGATACGAGCACTTCTTTATTTTTCTGGCATTTGTATTTTCTTTGTTGTTTTGAGCTGCAAAGACAACCTATCAGAAGACTCTACAACCAACACAAAACAAATTACTGACACTAAATTATTTGGTAATCCAGATGCTATGTTGCCAGATTTTTCTCAAAGTTCTGAAAATTACATTTCTCAATGGCCTGTTTTTGATGATCTTATTACAGAAGTCTTGGCTATTAATCAAGCAAGTCTAAAAACAATTCAACAACGAAGTAATATACTTGTTTCAAGGATGGATTCATTAACAAAAAACATTCCTGACACCTTAAACACTCAGCCTATTTACGCAAGGGTTATTGTCACTAAGACCAGAGCGGCTATCGTAAAGCAAGTAGCCAATAAAAGTAGATTAGACACCCTTGCAATGCAGCAGGCTATCTCCCAAATGAATTTGGCAACAGCAAATTTGATTATCCAAATCAATGAAAAATTTGAAAAAGACACGCAAGACAATACAGTGAAAAACAACGAGCTTCAAGAAAAAGAAGTGCTAAAGAAAAGATTATACTCTGAGGATATCCCTCCTTTGGGTAACAAGTAACCTCATATCATCTCTTTAAAACGATACCCAATAATAACCTCTATATTTATAGAATCAACTTGTTTGCTTGGAGGTTCAACTTCTAGTTCAGTAAATTTAGGAGCAATGAGATCCAACTCTTTGGCTTTTTGAGTATAGTACTCTTTTTTCTTTGGGTGATTTGGGTGCACTCCGTTAAAGATATGCCCATAGGCACCCTGCTTTATAATACTTGAAATAATACCGATACAATCTTTTTTGTGAATCAGATTTACCGGTGCAGTACCTCCTTCCAGATCTATTCTGCCCGCAAGGTATTTTACGGGTTGTCTTGCCCCTCCTATTAGCCCTCCAAAACGAACGATAGTAGTGGAGACACCTGGAGCATTAAAAAATAATTGTTCTACTTGAAATAATTGTTTTGCCGCCTGGGTTTTTGGTAAAGGCACGTGTTTTTCTGTGACCTTACCTTGGCCGTCACTATACACTGCAGTGCTGCTTATAAATATAATGTTGCCTACCTTAGATTTTAAAATTTCAGATAATAAGTGAGACATTTTTAAGACATAATCTGCACCGGTATTTCCCCTAAGTCCAGGAGGAATCATTATAACTAGGGTGTCTACCTGTTTTAAAAACCCTTGAGCGGCGCCGTAAAGCCCTTCCTCTGTGCTATTTATTACATAGGTGTCAATGCCACTTTGCTTTAGGACCGTGGCTTTTTTTTGAGAGGTCACAGAGCCTTTTATAGTATATCCTAAAAATGATAGGTGTTGGGCTAGTGGTTTTCCTAGCCAACCCAGACCCGCAATTGCAATTGTTTTTTTCAAGCCGAAAATTTAAAATTATTGTATTGTGTTTTGTCCTTGGTCCTTGTTTTGAATGCTAAAAGACTTTTTGTTAATCACAGCATCTGTATTTATAAAGGGTTTGGGCATCATGTCTTTTGCTCTTGGCTGTATCTCAAGTAGTGGATTGCTCATTAAATCAAAACTGTATTCAAGCACTTTAAATATGGGTGAGGGCTCATTTTCTGTCAAGGTATATGACACTTCAAGCGAGTCTGAATCTGCAATGTAATAACGCAATAATTCATCGGTAGGTCTGTTTAATGACCCCAGTTTTAAAGAATCATTTGTAGAGACAGGGACACCATTAAATTGCAGAGATGAAAAAACAACCTCCTTGTCTGTGTATAGACGTATTTGATGAGCATCTCTTTGAGGAATTATGGTAAAACGAACCTCTCTCATACCCTGGTAGGTGCTATTTTGATTTATTGTTAGTTTAAACTCTGGAATAGCCACCACAGGCGCTTTTGCAGCAAAGCTGTAGCTTGTGTTGTATTTACTTCCTGCAGCACTTTCTATATACGCTGATGCTGGTTTTGGGTCTTTCCCTAAATACTGCTTTGTCCAGGGGTCCAATATCTTATCATAACTAACCCAGTAAGCTTCTTTGGTGTCAATATTGTTATAGTAAGATAAACTATTTGGCTTTTGGCGTATCTGTGAAAAAGAACTTTGGGTATGTGCCACGATAAAAAATACTACGGCCAGGGCAAAAAACAAGTAGGACAACACTTTTTTAAGTTTATAAAATCCAAAAACGGGCAGTAATAATCCAAACAATAGAACTGTAAACACACAACTTATCACTATATAATCTGATCCTAATCCTACGGGAAAAAACTGTATAAGGGGTGCAAATATAAAAACACCAGGAGCCCCCAATAGTGCCATGATAACCAAACGTGGAGTTTCAAACCTCAAAAGTAAAAACCAGCTAAGGAGTCCAAAAAATACGGGAATTATAAAAAAGGCTGCACCCTTTAAAAATACAAATACAAGCACATTAACTACGAGCCATAAAAAAAGGGGTGCCGCTAGAAGATTAACCACACTAATTCGTTTTCCAAAATAGCTGGACATCCTAAATAAAATAGCCAAACAAAGACTTACAAAAAACCCAATATAGGCATGCCCATTATATTTAAACCCATGCTGTACCTCTTGGTATTGTGGGTATATGTTCGTGAGAAATTTCCAGCCAAAAACCCCAAGGATTCCACAAACTGTAAGAGACAGTAACAGAGGGAAAAACCCTTTTAATACACCACTGAGATTTAACTTGTGTTTTGAGAATCCATACCCTACTATTATGAAAAATAAAACAAAGGCAAGACATAACATCGGTAATATCCAAGAAAACGGATAGTACATAAATGTTACTACGGGCATATTCACATATACCAAATCATCCTCAGCCTTTAGGGAGCTTAGATCTGATACTGCAAAATAGTGAAGCAGCGGGAGCAGATAGCTTCCTTGATGTTGCAAGGTTTCTATGTCTAGGTTTTCTAACGTATCATTGGCAGTGTGGTAGTCATAGTGATCATCGATAAAGGCAAAAAACATACTTTCTATATCACCATCTTCTCTAAAAATGGTAGAGTCTGTATCATTAGGAAGCATTTTATAAACACTATACATTAATGAGGATGCTACAGGATAACAAACATCTGCTGCGGCAAAGGCTTTAATAAGATTGGTATTTCCTCCATTGGTTTCTACAATCATGTTACTAGGTCCACCACTTCCTCTGGCTTCAAAGTTAAGTACAAGGCCCACATTTTTTGCCCAAGGGTGTTTTTCTACAAACAGTGATGCCCCAACCAAACCAATTTCTTCTGCATCTGTAAAAACAACAATAATATCATTGATAGGTTTTTCTCCTCGGGCATTATAGGCTCGTAAACTCTCTAGGATAGTTGCCACACCGCTTCCTGCATCACTTGCTCCAAAAGAGGGCACTAGTGCGCTATCATAATGAGATAATAACACCAAAGACTTTCCTTTTCCTGTACCCTTTAATCTGGCAACAATATTTTTTGGTCTAACCAATCTTTTATTATTGTTACTTAAAATAAAGGCTTCTTGCAGCTGTGTTTCTAGCCCCAGTTTTTCAAGCTCAGAGATAATAAAATGGCCAACACGAGTATGCTCCTTTGTGCCATGGTAATGTGGTGCCTTTGCAATTTCTTGCAGCGGGACCAATGCGCGCTGAGCAGAAAATTCTGTATCTGGGGCATTTATTGAAGCAGCTTCTGAAGGCAATAGGCTATCAAAGCTTAACCAAACCAAAAAGAGAATAAAAACAAACGATGCAACCCCACTAAAGTATTTCATGGTATTTAGGTGTTTAAAAATTAATGAAAAAGCAAGCTAAGAGCACAAATTATACGCCACTGTCATCCTTTACCAGTAAAAACCAGTCATTTTCAAGCTCTAAATATCCCTGATTATACACATAACGATAAACAGCCCCTGTTTTTGTTATATACTCTGAGGTATAGTATTTAAAGTTAAATAGGTGCTTTACAAGTGTTTCTCTCTTTACCTTGGTCTTGTCTTTGGTATTTAGGGTCTTTAACGTGCGGTAATTTTTTCGCAATCGGTTGTTTATATTTCTAACTAGATTGCTACTATCTTTATTTAAAGTGTTATTGTGAGCGTTGCGACAGCCATCACTACAGAATTTTTTATCTGCGCGACCCATAATTTTACCCCCACACTCTGGACATGATTTCTCCATAGGTTAAAGATAGTAATTATTAGCCGTTTGTAAACAGATATAATAGTTGTTTTGCAACAAAGAGATGAGAAACAAAATAAATTTAGTAGGCTTTTTCTTCTCCTCTAACGGCATTATAAATAGTCTTAAAGACAATTTTAAGATCTAAAATAAGAGACCAGTTTTCTAGATAAAAGATATCACACTTTACTCTGTTTATAATATCTGAATCTGTCTCAACTTCTCCTCTATACCCACTGACTTGCGCCAAACCAGTAATCCCAGGCTTTACGAAGTGGCGTACCATAAACTTATCTATTTTCTCTGCATACATATGGGTATGGCTAACCATATGAGGTCTTGGTCCAACCACAGACATATCTCCCTTGAGCACGTTTATAAATTGAGGTAGTTCATCCATACTAGTTTTACGAATTAAGCGTCCCACTTTTGTAACTCGGGTATCTCCTTTAGTTGCTTGATGCAAATCTGCAGTTGGGCTAGGAGTCATAGACCTAAATTTATAACAATAAAATTCTTTGTAATCTAGACCGTTTCTTTTTTGCTTGAAAAAAACAGGACCTTTTGACTCTAGCTTAATAAAAATACCTAGAATGGGAGTTAACCATGAGACAATAAAAACAATGACAAATAAAGATAAAAAGATATCAAAAGCTCGCTTTATAAATTTGTTAAAGGGCTCATCTGTTGGTATTTTTCTTAACGATAAAATAGGCAAGTACCCATAGTAAGAAAAGTCAAGTTTTTTGCCAAAAATCTCTTTGTTGTCTGGCAGAAATTTTAAAATCTTTAAATTGTTGTCTGCAAAATCAATCACTTTTGCCATACACGCATCACTTAGTGCGTTGACAGAGGCGTATATCTCATCTATATTACTATCAGATATTTCTTTGAAAATTGCTTCAAGGAGCGTTTGTTTATCGTGCTGTACGTCATACCTTTTTACAAGAGCATATCCGTATTCAGCATTTTTAGTGAAGAAGTTTTCCAGCTCTTTTGTTTTGTCATTGTCACCAAGAATTACCACTCTTCTTAGATTTCCGCCAAGTAAACGCCTGTATTTCTTAAGCAGGTAATAAATAGAAATCTTGATTAAAAACACCGCGCCCATTACTATCACTACATATTTTAAAATAGCACTAGTAGGCTCTTGCAAGGCTGGGTAAAAACCAAAAAATGCAAAAACTAGCAGTAAAAAAACCAGTGCTTGTTTAATGGCCAGGGTTAAGATATTGCTAAATTTGGTAAACCTGTAAATCTCGTAAAAGCGAAGAGAGATAGTGCTGCTTATCCAAGCAATAGACATGTAAAATACATAGTTTGTAAAGGCAGAACTTTCTTGAAATAAGAAAAAGGCAAGGCCATGAATTACCAGTAAATCAATGCCATAGGATATGGGCCTTAAAAACCCTGAATATCTACCTCTTTTAAAAATCATATACCTTAAGGCTTTATGTGTTGTGAAAAATCTTTGTGATCACTTTTAAAAAGCTCTTGTTTTTTCAGGCCTTTAAAATACTCAAATGTGATTTTCATTCCTTGCTCTCTAGACATTTTTGGTTCCCACCCCAAAAGTTTTTTGGCCAGTGTGATGTCTGGTTCTCGCTGAAGAGGATCATCTTTAGGTAAATCTTTATACACTATTTTTTGCTTAGTCCCCGTTAATTTAATAATCTCCTTTGCAAAATCTAGTATGGTAATTTCTTGTGGATTTCCGATGTTAACAGGATCACTGTAATCACTCAAAAGCAGCCTGTATAGGCCCTCTATTTGATCATCAACATAACAAAAACTTCTGGTTTGCATACCATCTCCAAATACGGTTAGATCTTCTCCCCTGAGTGCTTGCCCTATAAAAGCCGGAATAACCCGCCCATCATTAAGGCGCATTCTAGGTCCGTAGGTGTTAAATATTCTAGCAATACGGGTTTGCATACCATGAAAACGGTGATAAGCCATAGTGATGGATTCTTGAAAACGTTTTGCCTCATCATACACCCCGCGCGGTCCTATGGTGTTTACATTTCCGTAGTAGGTTTCCTTTTGTGGATGCACCAGAGGATCTCCATAGACCTCAGAGGTAGATGCAATCATAAATCTTGCATCCTTCTCCTTGGCTAAACCTAGTAAATTGTGTGTACCCAGTGAACCAACTTTAAGTGTTTGTATTGGGATTTTTAAATAATCAATGGGGCTAGCAGGAGATGCAAAGTGTAATATATAGTCTATCTCTCCAGCAACATGAACAAATTTTGTTACATCATGGTGGTAGAAATCAAAATCTTCTAATTTAAACAAATGTTCTATATTGCGCTTGTCCCCAGTGATAAGGTTATCCATAGCAATGACCTTGTAACCCTCATTGATGAATTTATCACATAAATGAGATCCTAAGAACCCTGCTGCACCTGTAATTAAAACTGTTTTTTTCATAAGTATGTTATTCTACAACTGGCACAATGCACTGTTATTTTTTTAAGATTTTACCCATCTCACGGGCTTGCAAAAATACACTTTACGAGGTTTTTAGACCTGTTTTGGCGTATCGATTTGCTCGTAGGATCTGTTTGCCAACACAATAATAAGTATAAGCCCCACATAATAGACTCCAATTTGACGATGAAATATATTTTCTACCAGACCATAGGCCATAAAAGTGCTTAGAATAGCGGTTTGAAAAAAGTGCTCTTTATTTTTCATAAAGCTCCAAACTAAAAATAAGCACATTAAAAATAGCCCCACATACCCCGTGCTGAGTAAAATATCTAAAAACTGATTGTGGCTGTTATACCTTTTAGAAGTAAATATCTCCTTTTTCCCTGGGTCCTTTATTGTAGTTTGGTAACACTTAACCAGCTTGTCTTTGGTAGCTTTAAAACCAATCCCATTAAACCCTATGGTGCTATTTTCTAGCACATCTAGACTACATCTCCAGGTTATGAGTCTAGTTTGAGAGGTGTTTGAGGCTCCAAAGTTTTTATTTAAAAATGTAGAAAATGAAACGGGACCGGTGTTTTTTTGTTGCTGAGACTTTAGAAAAAATAAGCCCCCAATAACAAGCCCTATACACCCCGCAGCAATTAAAAGGCGCATGCTTTTTTTATTTCCATAAGCTTGCCGAATTAAAAGCAAACAAAACAGTACGATACCAGAAATTTTTGACACCACCAGTACAATAAATAATACATTTATGGCAATGGCGCCCAGGTAATAGGCATTGTGAGGATGATATATTTTGCGCATGGAGCGGGAACAAAACAAAATACTAAGCACACTTATAAGCCCAAGGTATAACCTATCCACAAGTAAGGCCTCAATCATCATGCGACTATCTCCAAACTCAAAGTTTGCATTGGTATTGGCGCTGTATACAATACTAATGATAGAGAAAATAATGGCTGCTATGGATGAAAAAATGACTGCTTTTTGAACCTTTCTATCATACTGTATTGGCAGGTATAAAATAACGAGCCCAATGGCAATTGCGATTTTTTTTAGGATATTAAGATCTGTGTCAAACCTGCCAGAAAAAATGCTGTTTAGTACCATATATACGAAGAAGAGTAAGAGTAAAAACAAGGGCACTTTTTTTATTTTTTGAAAATGCTCTCTTTTAATGATTGCAGGAAAAGAAATGGTAAGAATAATAAGTAAAATATTGGGCAAAGCGCGGATATACTCATCAAAAGGTATGATGAAAAACAATAGCATAAACGCAAAAGGATATATGGAGGCAAGTATAATTCTCATAATAATTGACGATTTAACTTTTGTTTTCTAGGCTAAAGATACTATTTTAATTTAATGCTTCTTTTAAATATAGTTGCTCCAAAATGGGAATTGTATTTTCAATATTGAATCTTGCGTTAAATTTTTCTATTGATTTGTTTTCAAATACTTTCCTGGTTTGTTCCTCCTCTAGAAGCGCTATTATTTTTGTCGCAAAATGTGCGCTGTTTTCATTGGCTATAAGGTATCCATTCTCTCCATCTTCAATTAAATCTCTGTTTCCGTCTGCATCTGTAACCACAAAAGATTTTTTTAGAGCCATAGCCTCAATCACAGCATAGGGAAGCCCCTCATATCGTGCTGTGGATATATAAAGAGATGCCTTATTGATGATATGAAAAATATCTTCACGCTCCGTCCAGGGCAATAAAGTTATATTTTCTTCCAACTGGTATAAGGTAATGAGTTTTTTGACCTTTTCAAGAGTAGGAGAATGAAATCCTACACCCATAATCACAATATGAATGGAGGCAATTTGTTCTTTAACTTGACGTATAACCTCTATTGTGAGCTCCACATTTTTTTGAAAAGAGGGTCTAGCAACAGAACAAATATAAGTCTCTGGCCACGTTTTGTTGATGCTTAAACGCTCTGTTTTTTGAATAGGTTTAATGCCATTTTCAAACACAAGAACCTTCTTTTTTTTATGCCCAACTTCTTTGATGGCTCTATTTTTTTCTGACACAGAACACGCCAATACTTTGTTGTTAAATTTAGAAAACAATTGCTCTAGTGTAAGGTATATTTTTTGTTTTAAAATACTTTCGGTGTTTAAAAAAGAATAGGCATGGGGAGTATACAAAACAGGCTTTTTTTTAATGGCGCCTGCAATTTTACCAATAACACCTGCCTTTGAGCTATGGCAATGAATAACATCTGGGTTTTCTTTGTCTACAAACCCAATACAATCTTTAATGGCTCTGTAATCTTTAAAGAAGTTTATATTTCTGTCTATGGTAGTGGTATAGGTTTTAATCAGGGTGCCATTTTTATCTGTAAATGCAGTGTCTGTATCTGTTTTTCCATGAATGATTACAAAATCAAAGAGTTTTGGGTCAAGTTCAGCAAGAATAATTCTAAGCCAAACCCCAACCCCCCCAACGGCGTGAAGTATAAATAAGATTTTTGTTTTTGTAACCATCTGTAGTATTATTTTTGAATCTTTAGCACTTATCTTTCAGGTGGTTTAATTAGAACTGTCTTTCGAATTAAAAACTAATAATATAAAAACAATCCCAAAATAATAAGCTCCCATTTGCCTATGAAAAATACATTCAATTAGACAAAACGAGGCTAATGATATTACATATCCCATTGTAATAAAGTTTTTATAATACTTTAGGAGCAAAAGAATAAAGAGCACCATAAAAAAGGAGCCGGCAATAAAACCATAACTTAAAGTGAAATCTATAAATTGATTATGAGGATTAAATCTTTGGGCAATAAAATATGTCCTTCTATCTTCTTTTGAAATGGTTCGATCATAACAGTTAACTAGTTTGTCTTTTGTTTTATAGAAACCATTTCCCAGCCACAAGTTGGTTTCATTTTTACCAATATCCATAGCACATGACCAAATAACAAAACGAGGTTCCCAGGTTTTTGCCAATTCAATATAACTTTTATTACTGTTTTCACTCTGTGTGTAAAAAAATCGTTCTCCTAGGTTTTTGTTAATTGAAAATGCGGTAATTAAAACAATAGCTAACCCAAATAATGTGAATAACATTTTCAGCTTTTGTTTTGTATAAAAACCAGATGTTATTGCTAAAATGATCAAAAGGAATACCGCAATTCTAGATGATATAAGCAGCACAAATAATACGTTTATGGTTATATTTATAAGGAGCCATTTTTTTTCAATAATTTTTTCCTGGAATAAACCTAATGAGGATAAGATGCTTACAATACAGAAAAACCCAAAATATAAGCGATCCACTAGCAGTAAATCTCTTATTATATTACCTTCAGCAAATTCAAAATTATTTGTTTCAACAATGTATATCCCTATTTCTATTAAAGAAATGAAAACGCAAAGCCCAACAGAACCTACAATACCTTTCTTTAACCAAGTTAAGTTATTCAAGGGAATGCTAAAAAGGATCAGTGCAACTACAGAGGTTAATTTTTGAATTATTTTTAGCTCTAGTTTGACCTCTTGAAAAAAAAGCATGTTAACAATTAAAAATACCACAAGCCCTCCAAAAATATAAAACGGCATTTTTCGAAACTTTCTAAAATCTTCCTTTTTTACTACAAAAGGAAACAACGCGATTAACCCAATTAAAGAGATATTAGGAACTGCACTCGCAATTTTAAAGTATGGAATTGAGCAACATAACAGCACGAATAAAAGTTTGTACAATAATAATATCTTGTTTTTCATTTTAGTGGGTTATTTTCTTTTTAAAAAAAGTAGTGACCTTTCTTGAGACCGTTAATAATAGTATATTTCTAATTAACCCATAAATAGGGTAAAACCCAATTTTGAAATGCGCAAGAATAATACGAATTCTGCTTTTTACTTGTTTTCTTCTTTTTGTTGAAGAAATAGATTTTGGGTCAATTTTATATTTGAGATATACTTTCGGTAAATTTTCAGATTTTAGTTCCTTGACGATATTAAAAAAATAACCGTAATCCTCTGCAGCTTCATAATAAGTAGGATAATGTCCTATTTTTAATAAAACCTCTGACCTGAAAACAACAGAGGGGTGCACAAACATATTGTTCAGGTACATTTTTCTTTTTATTTCATGGTACGACGTAGGGAGCTTTAGTGTGTACAAAAAATTACAATCAACATCAACAATGTCAGCCCATGTACCCAATAAGAACACATCGGGATGTTGTTCCAGATAATTTATTTGGTCGGCATATTTATTTTTAATGTTCAAATCTCCGCAGTCAAGCCGCGCAATATAATCGTAATCCAGCTTTTCGATATCCTCTAGTCCTGCGTTTAGAGCATACTCAATACCCACGTTTTTTTGGAGACAATTCAATGATATATCTCCCTGCGTATATTTTTTTTGTAATTCCCTCAAATTCGGTATAATAGCACTACCATCATCTACAATATGAACATCAATTTTTATCTCTTCATCAATAGAAGAAATTGATTCTATTAATTCAATAATATTATTATAATGAGGAATTAAGACTATTATCTTTTTTGCCATGAAGCTCTTTTTTTAATATAATAAATATAGCTAAGCACAACCAAAATCCATAAATTCTAAAACTATCTATTTGTAACCAATTTAGAATAAAGCCTGAGAAACTTATCAGAAGTGCAATTGTGATATACTTTGTTTTCGTGTCATTTCTGAGCCAATAAATTATATTTTTAACTATGACATATAGAAAAAACGAAAAAACGATTAGTCCTATTATTCCTGATTCTGCTGCAATACGGAGATATAAATTAAATCCAGGCGGAAAGGATCTTACATTTTGGTTTAGATACAAAGTAGTGAATTCATAATTGTTTTTGACGGCCCAATTAGGGTAATGATTTTTTGAAACATACGCTTGTTGCCCCCAGCCTGTTCCTAGCAATGGGTTTGTTTTGATTGTCTCAATCATTGCTATTTGAATTCCTAACCTTGATTTATTTGATATAGAATTATCACCCTGTTTAAACTTAGTTTTAGTGAAATCTAATGACGCCACTCTTTCCTCTATAGCTGCTGACAAAGGTTCTTTATAGATGAAAGAGATTACTATAGTGGCTGCTAAACCAAGAACAATAACTCGATTAAAATATTTTCTAAAATCTTTATAATAGTAATATGCTAGAAAAAAAGCAATTATTGCTTGAACTAATATAACTACCATAGCTGTTCTTGATTTTGACAAAATTGCAAGTATAACTACACACAAAAAAGGTAAAAATCTGGTTATTTTTTTTTCAGTAATAATGTAAGAAAACATAAACCCTACAATCGTTATAAGATAGGTTCCTAGGGCAGGAGGTTCGTAAGTAATTGAAGAAAGTCGCATCATTTTATAGTCAAGAGATACCTCAACAAAGGGTAGGAAATTGAATATTTTGTAAAAAGGTTTTAATGCCTCTATCCCTAAAGTAGTTATTGCAAATTCTAGCGCACTAACGAATAAAACAATTATAAAACTGATAAAAAACAGCTTTCTAATCTTGTAAAAGAATCTAACAGCACCATAATCTCTACAAACATTAACAAATGTGTAGAAGAAAAAAACAGACCCAATTAACAGCCCAAGTGTCTGTCTTATAAGCCTTATTGGACCTGATGTCTTTTTAAAATAATAATTAAAAATGTGGTCCATATTAAATATTGTTGCAATAAATAATACTAAAATAAAACCAAGAAAAATTTGATATTCAATAGTTTTAAAAGGGATAAATATTTTACCTTTTAATAGCTGATAAATCAATAACAATGATAATGAAACAATGAAGAAGTAGGGTGAGGAGTCAGCACTATACTCACCTAAAAATCCAAGAAATTTTGGTATGTCAGAGTTAAATGGAATAAAAAATATCCCAATAAAAAACAATAATTGATATGCTCTTTTTAGTAGTTCCAAAAACTATAAGGGTTTTAATTTTTCTGCGATCTCTTCTGTGCTTTTCACCAATGATGATTGTGGTATATCCTTTAGCCAAGTGTCATAAAATCTACTATTTTTTCCATAGCTATTATCGATCATCACAGAAGACACATTTAGTAATAAAGATAAAATATGACCGTGTAATCTTGTGCTAGCAACATAGTTATAATTTGAAATAAACTGAATTCCAGAATTAATTTGCCAATTTTTATCTCTTTTAACACAAAAACCAAATGTCGTGTCTATTCTGTTTTTACTTAGTGCAGGTTTTGAGAATACCTTACTCAATTTTTCTATTACACGGTAGTATGAATTTTTAAAAGACGGATTGAACGTAGGCCAATCTAAAATTTCGATTTTTTCGAGATTATTATACGATATGGTTTCTGATATCTCTCGGTCATTTCTCTTTAATAGAAGGATATTTTTATTTGGCTTATTAGGTTTTTTTGCAATATCCATGCAAAATGCCATATCGGGCACCATTAATATAGTATTATTCTTAAAATGTTCTTTTAATAAAGTATAGGAGTGACTATCTCTAGCGCAAATAGTAATATTCTCGTGTTTTGAAAATAATATTGCGTCCTCTTTTATAGTTTCTTTGTTGTTGTATTCCACAGATTGTGGAAAAATCAAAATACGGTTATTAGGATATTTTTTTATTACTTCTTTTCTGAATTCTTGATGGTATTCCCAAATATCTCCAAAGTTTCCTCCACCATGCAATAAAATTAATATTTCTTCATCAAAATCACGCCAATCAAAATTGAAATTAGAGGTTGTATAAGAGGGTTCAATATTTATTGATTTTAAAAAATCTATCTCACCTTGCCAAATTAATATATCTCCTATATTTACATGATTAGGAGTATTCAATAAAACACAATTCTTTGACATCAATCCTGCGATCTGTTGATGTATTTCTTTTTTTAAATCTTTTAAAGTTTCATATTTCATATTCATTCTTTTAGCCCTCAAGCGATTTTTAAACAATTTTTCTATAATATATTATAACAACACATGTAAACATCGATATTGCTGCAAAAAATGAGATTGCCATCCCTACATAGTCATATTTGTTTATAGATATGTAACCGACAAGTAGCATTGCAATTGCAGCAGCTAAATGAGCCATAAAAAATGGACGTGTGATTTCCAAAGCCTTTAAAGCCATTGTTATGGGTCTTAGAAAAAGCATTAAAGATTGACAAATACAGTATATAATAATAATAATTAAAGCATCACCGTATTTCTCAACATATATAATTTCATAAAATAGGATAGAAAAAACCAGGACAATTAACAAAAGGCCAAGGGCCTTTATGTAATTTTCTCGATATACTTTTCTGACCATTTCACTTATGTTTTTTGTAGGATGTAATCTAATAAAATTTGAAAACATTGGGGTGTAAAAATTCTCTACCGTTATTATAAATATACTTACGATGCCAAGTAAGTTTTGTGCCGTTTTTATTTTTCCAATACCTAGGGGTGAGGTGTTTAGTTCATTAGCATAAATATAGAGTCCTTGGGCATATCCCCAATAGGCAATTCCGCCCAATATAATCCATTTTGAATATTTAAAGTGATGCTTAATCACATTAAAAAACAGTCCGTTTTTATTGAGATTCGGGATAAAAAACCCAAGACTTAATATGCCTTTAGCCAAGAAAATTAACAGTAAATAAAAAGTAGCTATCGCGTAGCTAAAAAAGTAAATGCTTAAAATTATTGTTAAAGTGAGACTAGAATTGAAGTAAAAAATACAAAAGAAAAAAACGATATTTAATAAAAGAGAAGCTACCCAGGCATGATAAAGAGGTATTCTATTTGAACTAAACATATATTTTTTAAAAATATCAAATGTGATCATTAAAAAAGGGATGCCTACCACAAAAATATAAGAGACGTATAAGCCTTGTTGTTGCAATAGAAAAAATAAAATCAAACCTATGACAAGGTTCAATACAATATTTGAACATAGCAATGCCCTTAAATATTCCTTTTCATGTTCACGCCATTTCTTCGGGTAGAGCACAAGAATTGGAGATGACAAAAAAAAGGTGCAAAAAATAAATAGAAAAAAAACATTGCTTTGAAAAACAACAAAATCACTGAAAACGGCTACATCTGCTACTTTAGAAAGCACGAAAATAGAGCCAAAATTGAAAAGAGAAAACAACGCCTGATCAAATAAAATAGTCGTTTTTTTCCCTTTAATTTTTTTTAGGGCAGCCCGTATTTCCATCTTAAAATTAATTAATTTTTTCTGTAGGTTCTGTATCTGAGCTGTTTCTTAGCTTACTCAAGTTTTTTGCTTTCTGAAAATAATAGCGCATCATTGAAACCATCACAAACAAAAGAATAAGTATAACAGGGTAGGTTATTATTTTAATATCTAAAATACTTTTTTTAACAGACAACATAGGTTTGTTGATCAGTGATACTGTCTTGTCTTGATTGAGCAGCTGTAATTGAAGCTTTTCATTTTGCTTCATTAACAATGCTTTTTGATCAAAAAGCATGTGAATATTGGTGACGTTTATGTCTACCATAGAGATCTCCGAGGCGGTTCCTTTGGTTAGTTCACTAATTGGACGCCCATAGGTGTCAAAAATAGAATCCATAAATGTGATACTTTCAAAATTTCTCGCTATTCTAAAGGCTAAACTTTCTTTTATAAGATCTGTTTGTTTTATTAAAACAGGATTGTCATTTAAATACAACATTAATGCATCTATTGTTTTTTGAGAACTCCAATAATCACCAACTAAAGTAATTTTGTGATACCTATATTGAGGGACAAATACCTCTGAGGTTAATAACTCATCCTCATACTGTGCTTGATCCATAACAGTTTCAAGATTTCTGTTGTTGGTTTCTGTAGCATCTACGATCTCTAAAACATTGACCAAAGGTTCTATTTCTAGACTATGTATATAGTACACACTGTTTTTGAAAAATCCCTTTTTCTCAAGCAGCACAGAATCTTTTTCCTGAATCTTAAATTGTAACTGATTTAAGGCATCATATACGATTGCTCCAGAATTATCATTGATTCTTACATAGAGTTTTGTTTCTCTCGCTGGGTTGTCATTTGTTCTAATGAATCCCAGGGTTGCCCCCACGATAATTAAAACAAGAAGTATAATCCATGATTTAACGAAAAAATTAAAAATCTGGTACAAAGAAATTAACCCCGAATGATACATGCCTTTAATTTTTTCTGCAATCAAGCTAAGATCTAATTCTTCACTGTTGTTTTTACTGGTATTGCTGGACATATCTTATGTATTAAATTATTATAGATGGCTTTTAGCACCATTAGTTTTTTGTATCAAGTCTTTTAAACTGTCTTCCCAACCTTTATAAGTGATGCCTAAAGCAACTTTTAGCTTATTGCAATTTAGCACACTATAGGCTGGTCTTTTAGCAAAAGTAGCGTAATGCTCGGTTTTTGCAAGGTTTACACTGTCTATTTCTCCTGTTGCCTTAAAAATAGCTTTAGCAAAATCATACCAAGTACCCTCTCCTTGGTTACTAAAATGGTATACTCCATAACAGGTATTCCCTGTTTTTATGATAGTTATTAATATTTGTGGCAATAAACGCTCCTGGATTTGCAATAGAATTATCTACATGAGACTCTGCAGCAAAGTGAACTACATTCTCAAATTGATGTTCTTTAAATAGCTTGTTTACCAGAGCCGTATCACAAATATCTCCCTCAATAAAATGATATTTTGCATGGCCTTTTGCAGCTTCCAAATTTTTTAAATCTCCTGCATAAGTGAGTTTGTCTAAGACGAAAATTTCATCTGTAGTGTTCTCCAAGACATACGCAACGTAATTGGATCCAATAAATCCTGCCCCACCGGTAACTAACACTTTGTTTGACATATACTTTTTACTGCTATTGTAAGATTAATTTCAACATTTTTTCTGTAATCAAATAGGTTGGCTTTACACCCGTAGTTCCAAGGCCTCCAGAGGCTAGGGTGCTTCCAGTCTCCAAAGGGTTATCACTGGCGTAATAGGCATACATAACCTTTACATCACTACTGATACTTCCTCTAATGGTTGAGGCCGCCTGTATTGCTTTTTGATAGTGAGCTCCTTCCATCTCTAGTCCTACAACATTCCAGGTTGAGGTGAAGAAAAACTGTAAAACATCTCTATTTTGAAGTGATGTACCAAGCACGCTTATCATAGATCCTTTACAAACGGCAATGTCATCATTTTCAAAATCAGATACCTTGAGATTGTTTTTAAAAGGATAATTATCTGCCGTACCTTCAAACACATGTGCTGATGGAATCATAATATCGCCTTTTCCTCCCGCCAAAATTCCTGCTTTACCCATGATCCCAATAGAAACAACGTTTAAAAACTGTGTTTTAGTGTTGGTAGTGTAGGGTTTTAATAACTCATCCATGGTTTCATAGGCCTGTTCACCAAAGGCATAATCCATAACGATAATAACAGGCTTGTCTTTTGTTTGCTTTCCAGATGCTTGCAAACCATAGGGCAATGCTTTTAGTTTAGCGGTATCAAAAATTTGCACGTTAATATTGGTGCCACTACTATCTTTAAGAAAAGTCATCCCTTGTTTGGCAGCCAACTTTGTTGTTTTTTCTCGCTGTAGTTCACTTGTGGATTCACTTAGTAGCTCATACAAATGCATGGCTCCTTTTTTTGCATCCGCAGGCAATGCTTTTTCTGCATATAGACTATTCATTACACTATGCATGTTTGCACTAATGATATGAATGGGGCGCTGGAGTAATCCTTTTTGATCAAGCGTTTTTTTGATGTTAAAGGCCCAGCGTTCTCCATGAATATGATGCCCGATACGCTCTCTTAAGACAGGGCTGAAGGTAATAATTCTTTTTTCTGATTTTATAATTTCATCTAGTGCACCTTTCCCTAAATGATAAATGATACTTAAAAAACGGTGCTCGTTTTGCGCACAAGAGAAAGCACTATACACATCATTTACCTCAGCAAAGGTTCTTCCTAGAAAGTTTGCAGTATGCGTAAGGGCAATTTCTTTTTCTTTTTGACTTAATTTTCCTTTTTTAAGGACTGCCTGCTCTAGTTTTTTCCAGTCTCTGTTTACATCCCTGCCATCGTTGATAACTACTTGGTTCATAATTTTGTGAGACTCAATGTATAAAAATGTAAGATGGGTAAGAATATCATATATTTCTGAGCGTCCTCTGGTGACCTCAATATTCATCTGCTCTTGGTCAATACGGTAGCAATTTCTTCTTCTTTTGGCTGGGATAATTGGCAAGAAATGAGAGTCTTTATATCCCTCATCACTCGTGAGATTGATGTATCTGCACTCCTCTATACCATAGGGTAATCTGTCTATTACGTACAAAAGGCCTTGCAGCTCAGATTTCTCTTCAGCAATGGCACCATAAATTTCTGGACGTAGGGTGAGTAGCGCCTCGCGAAGAGATTCTCCAGAAACACCCATAGGCTTGTAGAAACCTCTGTTAAAGAGGTGTCTCATGGTAATGTATAACCGCTCAATGGCTCCTGTACTTTCTTGAGCTCTAGATCTTGTGTGTGATTTTAGCTTTGTCATACCCGCAAAGATAACATATTCTTTTTGGCAGCTATAAAGCAAGGGCCGCAAACCATGTATTTGCAAGCATTTGATCTAAAAAAAGCCATCCCACAGATATGGATATAAATTTTTAAACCTTTGGTTTTAATCGCTAGGGTTTTAATTTAAAGATGGCAAGCTTGTCTGCAATTTTTCTATCATTAGAGAGTCTAGGTACTTTGTTTTGCCCTCCAAGCTTCCCCTGGGATTTCATATACTCCTGAAATGCTCCTTTCTCTAGTGGGCTAATTTTAAGTTGCTGCAACATATTGCCGTCCAAAAGATCTTTATAATAGCTATTTTGGCTTTGCAATACAGAATCTAGTTTTTGAGCTATCTCTGGCAAATTATCTCTGGCGTCTTCAAACTCTATAAACCACTCATGGTAGGCAAGCTCTCCAGGTTTTGGATTTGTTTGTGGTGCAACGGTAAATTCAGAAATTGAAAAATCAAAGCTCTCCATGGCTTGTTTCATTGCCGTTTCTACCTCTTTGGCAATCACATGTTCTCCAAAGGCAGATATATAGTGTTTGATTCGTCCTGTAACAATGACTCGGTAGGGCATAAGGGAGGTAAACTCAACGGTGTCTCCGATGTTATAGCCCCATAATCCTGCATTAGTAGAAATTAGTAGGACGTAGTTAACACCAAGCTCAACTTGAGAGATGGTGAGCCTTTTAGGGTTTTCTTTAAAAAAATCATCAGCCACAACAAACTCATAAAATATGCCACCGTCTAATTGCAAAAGCATTCCTTTATCATGTTGGCTATCCTGAAAGGCAAAAAACCCTTCACTAGCTGGGAATAATTCTATACTTGGTATCTTTCTACCTATCAAGGCCTCAAATTTTGCGCGATAGGGTTCAAAGTTTACACCTCCGTATATAAAGAGTTCAAAGTTTTTGAAGAGATCTCCTGTTATTTTACCCGTGGCCTGGGTTAATTTTTCAAAATACATTTGTACCCATGGAGGGATCCCGCTTATTACGGTCATGTTTTCTGATTTAGTTTCCTGGACAATGGCATCAACCTTTGTTTCCCAATCTTCAATGCAATTGGTTTGCCAGGAAGGAAGTCTATTTTTTAAAAGATACTTTGGCACATAATGGGCTACGATGCCAGAGAGTCTTCCCAGGCCAATTCCGTTTTGGGTTGTCATCTCTGGGCTACCTTGTAAAAAAATCATCTTACCATCTACAAATCCGGCTTTCTTTGTTTGGTTGATATAGCATAAAATAGCATTTCGAGCTGCCTTGATATGTGTTGGCATCGATTCTTTAGTTAAAGGAATGTATTTTGCTCCAGAGGTAGTTCCAGAGGTTTTGGCAAAATATAAAGGTTTGCCCGGCCATAGTATGTCTTTCTCTCCGGCCACAACACGATCTAAATATGGGCGTAGGGCTTCGTAGTCTCTAATGGGTACCTTTTTAACAAACTCCTGGTGGCAGGATATGGTGTTAAACTCATGATCTTTCCCAAAGGCTGTATTTTTTGCGGCATTAATTAATTGCTTGAAAACTCGCTCTTGTGTTTGGAAAGGAGTAGAGGCCCATTTATTGATTTGCCTTGTTGCATGTTTTGCAAATAGTAATGCTGCTATAGATTTTAGTGACACGCGGTAGTAGTTTTTAGTTTAATCAAAATCAATAAAGTTTTGAGGGTTTACAGGATACCCTTCTCGCCAAAGCTCAAAATGTAGATGAGGCCCTGTGGTTAATTCTCCGGTATTGCCCACTGTGGCAATAACTTCTCCCCCTTTAACAATATCTCCCTGATTTTTACTTAGAGAGGCATTGTGTTTGTAAGCCGTGATGGTATTATTAATGTGTTTTAGGATAATAACATTGCCGGTGTTTGGGGTCCATCCTGCAAAAATAACGGTACCATTTGCAGCGGCCTTTACAGGAGCATTTTTAACGGTAACCACATCAATTGCGAAATGTTTTATTTGTGGGTTATACCTTTGAGAAACAGCTCCTTTCACTGGCGCAAAAAACACCACCCCGATTTCTGCTGCGCTTATTAAAGGATTGTATTTGTCTTCCCGGGCGACTTTCTCTCTTAACAAAGAATCTTGCTTAGAGGGGGTAAAATCTATCATCGCAACATCGTTTTTTGCTGCCTCAAGGATAGAATCTTTGTTGAAATTTACTGTTTCAACATCTCCAGAGAGTACCTTGCGAATAGAGCTGAGGTACCGCTGGTTTACATTAATAATATTTTGTAAAGAATCTGTCTTGTAAGATAATTCTGTAGCTTTTTTCTTTAATGCAGTAGAGGAGTATCCAGGGATGTATTCTCTCAAGGGTGTAAAAGCAATAATAAGAGCTGTTATGGCAACAACTAAAATGGCAAAAAGTGTACTAAATACAAAAACATTAAGCCTGTTTAATTTAAAAGAAAAACGCTCCTCAAAAGTTTCTTCATTGAGCACAACAAGGCGGTACTTGTGTAATAGTTTCTTTTTAATTTTAGTAGATCTATTTTCTTTGGTCACCATTTAGCTAGTATTGTCTCCTACAAATATAAAATAAACCACCCATCCAAAGGGGGTATTCTTTAATACAAAACACATAATCTAGAGATTTCTTATTACCTTTGTTTTATAAAACAACGTATTATGGAAGCATTATCATTTTTCTTAGTCATTGGATGGCCTCAAATTGTATTAATTGCGGTAGTTATTTTGCTATTATTTGGTGGTAGAAAAATACCAGAGCTGATGCGTGGTCTTGGTAGCGGGATAAAAGAATTTAAAGACGCCTCTAAAGAACCCTCTGACGAAAAAGACACAAAAATAGAGCCTTAACCTGGTTAAGGTTATAAAGCTTAGATCCCTTACCAATAGTAAGGGTTTTTTTATGCCAAAGAGTGTTCCAACTCATTTAAAATGGCAGTTCTTGTGAGCTGGTTTAGTTCTCTTTTATTATCTAAAGATGTTCCTTTTGTAGAAATAAGAGCAAGTGTTTTCACTCTTAATTTGCCGGGGCTTCCACTAAAAAAAGAGAAAGGAAAACGTTTTTTATTGTCAAAAAATACCATAGGGGCTATATCAATTTGATGCTCTATGGCAAGTCTAAAGGCACCGTCTTTAAAGCTATCTAAAAGGATACTCTGCTGTTCAGGAACACCCCCTTCTGGGAATATACATATACTCAATCCTTGACGGAGTTTTTCTTGAGCACTTTGAAAAACATCTCTACGGCTTCTTGGGTTTTTTCTATCCACCAAAATACAGGTACGTCTGTAAAAAAAGCCAAAAAGAGGAATCTTGCTCAGTTCTTTCTTACCTACAAATACAAAAGGGTTTTTTGTAACATACAACATGAGCATGATATCTGTCATGGAGGTGTGATTTGAAACAAACATATAACTCTTGTTTTTTTGATAGGTTGCCTCTCTTTTTACGCTAGGAATTAACCCCATGCCATACAAAATAAAGCCGGCCCATATCTTTGCTAATTTAAAAAAAGTTGGATACCAGCGTTGCTTTAGGGTGCTTAAAAGTAGCAGGGGAAAAAGCACCACAATTGGGACAGTGATTAGGACATAAAACCAAACCCTGTACACAACAAAAAAAGGATATGTTATAATTTTCATGAGCTTCAAAAATACCAATTTGAATTACCTAATAACACGAAAAGGCGTAACTTTGTGTAATATAAAAGAATTAACCTCTTTAAGGCGCATCATTATGGCAAGAATACTTACAGGAATACAAAGTACCGGCACGCCCCATTTAGGGAACATACTGGGTGCTATTGTGCCTGCTATTGAAATGGCAAATGATATAAAAAATGACAGTTTTTTGTTTATCGCCAACATGCATACCCTAACCCAAATTAAAGATGCGGCAGTATTACGTGAAAACACAAATAGCACCGCCGCTACTTGGTTGGCCTTTGGCCTGGATGTAGATAAAACTGTTTTTTATCGCCAAAGCGACATCCCTCAAGTAACAGAGTTGTCGTGGTATTTAAGTTGTTTTTTCCCCTACCAGCGCCTTACTCTTGCTCATTCCTTTAAAGACAAAGCAGATAGGTTAGAGGATGTAAACTCAGGACTTTTTAGCTACCCAATGCTCATGGCTGCAGATATATTATTATATGATGCCCAGTATATACCCGTAGGAAAAGATCAATTGCAACATATAGAAATGACCCGCGATGTAGCCTCAAGGTTCCATGCCCGGGTTGGAGAAACCTTTATTTTGCCTGAGGCAAAGGTGCAGCAAAGCACTAAATTAATACCAGGAATTGATGGGCAAAAAATGAGTAAATCTAGAGACAACACCCTTAATATATTTTTACCTGAAAAACAATTGCGCAAACAGGTGATGAAGATACAAACAGACAGCACTCCTTTGCAAGAGCCTAAAGATTGGAGCAACTGTAATTGTTTTGCCATCTATGCACTATTGGCCTCTGAGTCTGAAATTCAGGCAATGAAGGCGAATTACAAAGGTGGAAATTATGGCTATGGTCATGCCAAACAAGCGCTTTTTGAATTAATTCTCACAAAGTTTGAAACCCAAAGAGAGCGGTACAACCATTATATGGATAACCCTCAGCTTATCGACGATGCTCTTAAGGTTGGCGCCCTAAAGGCTAAAAAAGTAGCCGATGGTGTGCTGCAAAGAGTTAGAGAGAAGTTAGGGTACTAATTTCATATTCCACAAAAAAATATAACTATATACAGGGTCTATGTCAAAAAGAACATTAGTCATTGGAGATATCCATGGGGGTTTAAAGGCGCTGCAACAGGTATGGAAACGTGCGCAAATTTCTAAAGATGATACGTTAATCTTTTTGGGAGATTATGTGGACGGATGGAGTGATGCCGTGGAAGTTATTTCATTTTTAATTTCTATCAGTAATACCCACCATTGTGTGTTTTTAAGAGGAAATCACGACTATCTAGTACATCGGTATTTGACCAAAAATGATACAAATCCTTTATGGGTAGCTCATGGAGGAGCAGCCACTATGGATGGATATAAGAATACTACTCAAGGGCAAAAAAATGAGCATATTTCATTTCTAGAATCGCTACACAACTACCATATAGATCCGCAAAATAGGTTGTTTGTTCATGCAGGATTTACCAACCAAGCAGGGCCAAAACATGAGTTTTATCCTGACTTTGTGTATTGGGATAGATCACTCTGGGAAATGGCGTGTAGCTTAGACCCTCTGCTCTCCAAAAAAAGCATTAGATACCCAAAAAGACTCTTATTGTTTAAAGAAATATATATAGGTCATACTCCTACTACAAAAATAGGCAAGACAATCCCAACAAGTTTTGCAAACCTTTGGAATATAGATACCGGAGCAGCCTTTAAAGGGAGTCTTTCTGTGCTGGATGCATCTACCAAAGAGTTTTGGCAAAGCGATCCTGTGTATAGGTTATACCCTCAAGAAAAAGGCCGTAATTAAAAAAAGCCCTACAAGAAATATATCATCTTATAGGGCTTTGTATTCAAAGGGTAAAATAACGTAGCGTTAACCTTTACAGATCAAACTTAATTCCTTGGGCAAGGGGAAGTTCGTCAGAGTAATTAACTGTATTGGTTTGTCTTCTCATGTAAACTTTCCATGCATCAGACCCACTCTCGCGACCGCCGCCAGTTTCTTTCTCTCCACCAAAGGCACCTCCAATTTCGGCACCACTAGTTCCAATATTTACATTGGCAATTCCGCAATCTGAACCAGCAAAAGACAAGAATTTTTCTGCCTCTTTCATTTCATTTGTCATTATAGCAGAAGAGAGCCCTTGTGCAACTCCGTTTTGCATTTCGATAGCCTGCTCTACCTCGCCTGTATATTTCATTAAGTATAAAATAGGAGCAAAGGTTTCATGTTGTACAATTTCAAAACTGTTTTTAGCTTCAATAA
>Ga0206125_10000701_pt1 | contig 42145 bp, 32 predicted proteins | sample Helgoland_Spring_4_FD_148598 | JGI IMG/M metagenome (GOLD analysis project Ga0206125, IMG submission 148598) | Pelagic subsurface seawater microbial communities from Kabeltonne, Helgoland, North Sea - Helgoland_Spring_Bloom_20160331_1 | ecosystem: Environmental > Aquatic > Marine > Epipelagic ... | reverse complement strand
CAATGCGTTGCTCATCAAAAGATATCGGCCGATCTATAATTTTAGGTAGGGATGGATCCTGGTAAAAAAGGGATTGCATCAGCAAAAAAGATAAAATTATCGGCATTGGGTCAAAAGTCTAGGATGTCTATTGATTAAATTTACCAAAAAAATCGATTCAAACCGCTTTATTTCCTTGAAATTCAATCCTTACGCTACCGACCTTCCCGTTGCCGACATTTTTGATGAAGTAAAGCAACAACTTGATGCCCACACCACCGTAATCGTAAATGCCCCAGCAGGAGCAGGAAAAAGCACCTTACTCCCTTTGACAATAATGAATGAAGCATGGTTAGCTGGAAAAAAGATTCTTATGCTCGAGCCCAGAAGACTGGCTGCACGCTCCATTGCCGAGAGAATGTCTGGTCTATTAGACGAACCCATTGGCCGTACGATCGGCTATAGAATTCGTTTTGACACCAAGGTAGGTCAACAAACTAAAATCGAAGTACTTACAGAAGGTATTTTGACAAGAATGCTCCACTCAGACAACGAATTGCATGATGTGGGGTTGATTATTTTTGATGAATTCCATGAGCGAAGTATCCATGCAGACGTTGCCTTGGCGCTTTGTCGAGAGGCGCAGCAAGTCTTGCGGCCAGACTTACGAATCATGATCATGTCGGCGACCTTGGACATGCCCTTATTGGCTGACTTATTGAAAGCCCCTGTGGTGATCAGTAAGGGTAGACCCTTTGAGGTAGAGCGATTTTATACAGGAGATATAGATGAGCGCATGATGCCAGAAATGGCTGCACTTACCATATCCAAAGCCGTAAAAGCACATCCAGGTGATGTATTGGCTTTTTTTCCTGGCCAAAGAGAAATCCGGAAATGTGAAGAAATATTGAAATCAAAACTGAGCAATTTTGAAATTCATCCTCTTTATGGTCAGCTTCCCATTAACGCACAACGAGCCGCCTTATTTCCAGATAAAAATGGACGCCGAAAAATAGTACTAGCTACCTCCATTGCTGAAACCAGTCTCACTATTGAAGGCATCAAAATTGTCGTTGATACCGGATTTGGTAGAACTTCGCGATTCGATACAAAATCGGGTCTTTCTCGTTTAGAAACCATCATCATCTCTAAAGATGCAGCTGATCAACGCTCCGGTCGAGCCGGAAGATTGACTCCGGGTGTTTGCTATAGGATGTGGAGTCTTGCTACGCAGAATCGAATGCAAGCCCATCGAATCCCAGAAATAGAAGCCTCAGATTTAGCTCCATTGGTTTTGGATTTAGCCGCATGGGGCATCACCGATGCACATCAACTCACCTGGCTAACGCCGCCACCCAAAGGAAGCCTTGCCCAAGCCAGTGAGCTCTTACATCAGTTAGAGGCGCTGGAGAAGGGTCGCATTACCCCGCTGGGAAAGCGTATTCATCAACTTCCCTGTCATCCTCGTATTGCCCATATGCTGTTATTTGCCCAAGCCAACAATACCTTAGCCTTGGCGGCAGATATTGCGGCACTTTTAGAAGAAAGAGACCCCTTGACCCGAGAAATTGGCATAGATCTCAATTTACGGATTGAGGAGCTTAGGAGGTTTCGATCTCTTAATAATAATGGTCATCGATTTGGACGCATTGACCAAATATCTAAGTCCTACTTACGACTTTTTGATAAGGATCAAAGTGCTGAGCCCATAGACCCTTATGATACCGGTATCCTTATTGTCCAAGCCTACCCTGAGCGTATTGCCTGTGCCCGACCTGGCAATAACGCCCAATTTCAGCTCAGTAATGGTAGGTATGCTATGGTAGGACATAAAGATGATTTGGCACATGAGCCTTGGCTGGCCGTAGCTCACATGGATGCTCGAGAGGGATTAGGTAAAATATTCCTTGCCGCTCCTCTCAACCCTAAAGATTTGGCTCCTCTGGTCAAAGAAAAAAAAATCATCACTTGGGATACTGAACACGGGGGATTAATTGCCACTCAGGAACTTCGTATTGGAAACATCGTATTGAAGTCTACCCCATTGCCTGAGCCAGCGGAAACCGATCTCGTGGCTGCCATTAGTGATGCCATCAAAAATGAAGGTAAACAACTGCTCAACTTTGATGACGACTTTATACAATGGCAAAATCGAATACTAAGTATTCGGAGATGGAGACCCGAACTACTTTGGCCAGACACCTCGACAAACACCCTTTTATTAACCAATAATGAATGGCTCGCTCCGTTTCTCATTGGTATCAAAAAACCAGCGGAACTCAAAAAATTAAAATTGCATAATATCCTATCCTGTACCCTAACCAAAACACAACAAGACCTGCTTCAGAAACTCGCACCTCCCAGCATCCTGGTACCGAGTGGTGCTACGGTCAAGTTGGCCTATCTTCCCTCGGGAGCACCTCCCATTCTAGCGGTAAGATTGCAAGAACTTTTTGGATGGAAAAAAAGTCCAACCATCAATGAAGAATTGGTAAAAGTAGTATTGCATTTGTTATCTCCAGGTTTCAAACCCGTCCAAGTCACTACTGATCTCATGAGTTTTTGGCAACATACTTATTTTGAAGTTCGTAAAGAGCTCAAAAGGCGCTACCCGAAACACAGTTGGCCCGATGACCCTTTGTCCGAAAAAGCGATAAGAGGTGCTTTACCTAGAAAAAAATAATTATTTCTTGTCCTTGGACTTCTTCATCTCTACATGGAGGGCCTTGGCCAGCCTAGGAAACAATTCGAACACTCGTCTCAAGGCGTGTATGTTTCTTGTTTTTAATTGGAAGGGATCGCCGTCTTCATCTTGCCAAGAAATCGTAATGATGGCATTGCGTACCTCTATGGGATGGTGATGAGTGATTTGCTTCACCAACTCATACGAACTTAACAAGGCCTCCTCATAACTACTCGCCTCCTGTGGAATTCCGTTACTTAATTGGAGGTATTTTATTTTGTTTTGATAAAAAACACGTAAATAATGATACTGATCATCTAGACTTCTACCGCGCAACTTAATCTTATAATAACCAGATTCAATGTTCATTATGCTAATTTAAATAGTAAATACTAATTTAATTAGCTTTTATTTTTGTATTTTAAAATTTAATGATCATTACCTCAATTCAGTTAACTAATCTCACTGATCCTTATCTCATCAAGACCCAAATGCTTCAATACACCTGAAGCAATTTTGAAAGACACTCGCCCTTTTCATCTACCAGCGATACTACATATGAACCCCTTGATAATGGGAGTATTGGTCAATTTAACTCAATAATCATAGCAGATAAAGGATCCAATTGAAGCGCTCTTGAAAAATCTACCATTTGATTTGAAATAATATCTACGCCTTGATCGTCCGCTTGGATCATCTCGCTAAACCTGGAAAACTCTAGACCTTTGGCCGTTTTATTTTTGTTCAAAATAATCATGACCTTATCTTTTTCCGTATATCTGAAAAATACATACACTCCTTCTTTTGGATTATAATGCATCAATTCACCTTTATGAACCGCCTCGCTCCCTTTTCTCCAATTCAATATTTTCTTCATATATTCTTGGGCCTTCAACTGCTGAGCCGTCAAACCAGCACCCGTGAATCCATTGACCTGATCTCCCTCCCAGCCTCCTGGGAAATCTGAACGAATCAATCCATGATCTTCACTTCCTGGATTACTCATTAAAATTTCTGTCCCATAATAAAACTGTGGAATACCCCTGATGGTAGCATAATAGGCAATCCCTAATTTAAACAAATCAAAATTTTCATTGACTTGTGTGAAAAATCGACTCATGTCATGATTATCTGGAAATACAACCAAATTCTCTGGGTCGGGATATATGAAATCCAAAGCCAGCATGGCATACACGTCTACCCATACATCCCAATCTCTGTCATCATTTAAAGATTTAATAAACGCCGATTGTAAAGGGAAATCCATCAAACTAGGAAGACATGAATCATGACCCGTAGCACTTTCCTTACCTTTTTGCCAATGGGCAACTACTGCAGGTTGTTCGTACCATTCTTCTCCTACAATATTGAAATTGGGGTATTCATTCATCACTCCGCAAGACCATTTGGAGAGATAATCCATGTCGGGATAGGGATAGGTGTCCATTCTGATTCCTTTTAGGTCGGCGTATTCAATCCACCAAATTGAATTTTGAAGCAAATAAGTGCTCATAAATTCATTCCTTTGATTCAAATCTGGCATGGTAGGTACAAACCAACCGTCTGAAAATTCCTTTAGATCTGTTTTTGACCGATAGGGATCTTGAACGACGGGCTTTCGATGCGTGGTGATGTGATACTCCCCTTTCAAGAACTCAGCTTGATAATTAACCCAATCATCCATCGGAAAATCCTTCATCCACCAATGCTCCGAGCCTGAATGATTGATAATCATGTCCATAATCAGTCCAACTCCCTGCTCTTTGGCCTGCGAAGAAAATTTTCGAAAGGCTTCATTGCTCCCAAATCTGGCATCTACTTTGTAAAAATCTGTAGTCGAATAGCCATGATAAGAATACCCAGCCATATCATTTTCCAATACCGGATTGAGCCAAATACACGTAAATCCCATATCTGCGACATAATCTAAGTGTTCCTGCATTCCTTGAATATCGCCACCATGCCGACCTCCCAGAAATGTGCGGTTTGATTTTTCTTTTAAACTAGGTATTTCATCATTGGACGGATCGCCATTTGCATAACGATCAGGGGTAATGAGATACAATACGTCACTGGAATTAAATCCTTGTCGAATGGCTGAATTTTCTCTTCTTTCCTTCAATTCATAAGTATAAATTTGCACTATCTTTTTACCCCTCCTAAATTCAATTTCAAAAGTACCCGGTACTACCTCCTCAGTCAATTGAAGGTCTATGAATAAATAGTTTGGATTCTTAACCTGAGTGATTTTATTTAAAGATACACCTGAGTAATCAATTTGTGGGCTTAACTCCGCAATATCTGTCCCGTAAATCATCAACTGAAGATATTGATTGGCCATGCCGGCCCACCAAAAAGGAGGTTCAACCCTACTCAAATTTTGAGCAATGATCATTACAGATGATAAAGCAAAAACGGTAAGGAGTAAAATACTTCGTAGATAAGTCATATAAACAAATTAGGTAATGATAAGAGAAAAGCTAAAGATTCGAATCCTTAATACTTTAAATTTAGAATAAATTCATACATTGATAATCATAGTGATTCACATTTATTATCGTAATCCATTGCATTATCATACTTTTTGGGATGGTCTGGTTAGAAAGTTATTTTTTTATAGAAATCAGTTAATTTAAATTCCTCCAGTATTCCGGATAATTGATATCGATTAACTTTGTGGGGTAATGTACTTAACCTGATATATTATGTGCCTGATGCCTCTTTCAATTATACAACGATAAATCTTAATGAAACAAACCGTCACCTTAAAAGATTTAGCTCGAGAATTGAACATCGCGATCAGTACGGTTTCACGCGCCCTTAGAGGCAGTCCTGAAATCAGTGCGGTAACCAGGGCTCGCGTACAAAAATTAGCCAAAGAACTCAATTACGAACCCAATGCCCTAGCCCTAAGTTTAAGACACAGTAAGACCAACACGATTGGCGTGATTTTACCAGAGCTAGTGCATTTTTTCTTTTCCACAGTCATCAGTGGCATCGAAGAAATTGCTTATTCCAGTGGTTATAATATTATCATTTGCCAATCCAATGAAAATATTGATCGTGAAATACTCGATACTAAAGCATTGTTCAATCACAGGGTCGATGGTATTTTAGCCTGTGTATCTAGAAATACCTCTGTCTATAATCATTTTATCGCGATTCAAGACAAAGGCATACCTATTATTTTTTTTGATCGTGATGTACCCATTGATTCCAGTAAAATTCTTTCAAACGATTTTAAAGGTGGCTACAATGCAACCAAACATTTAATTGAATCAGGAAAAACAAATTTAATCCATCTCTCGGGTCCAGAAGGATTGATATTGAGTAAGCAACGCAAACGTGGATTTATTCAAGCCCATCAAGATTTAGGTATTCCTCTGAACAAAGAAAAAATATTACGCTGTGGTGGTGGTGATACTCAAGAGAGCTTCAAAATTATCCAAAATGCCCTGCAAAAAGGCATGAAATTTGACGGGATATTTGCCGTCAATGACATCGCTGCAGTAGGGGCTTTGCAAGCCCTACAAGCAGCCCAGATATCTGTACCCCAAGAGGTTGCCATCATCGGTTATTCTGATTGGCAATTTTCTTCTTTTATTTCCCCTACACTGACCACTATTAGGCAAAATGGAAATGAAATGGGGAGAAAAGCTGCCGAGTTATTATTGGAAGAAATTCATTCTAAAGATACATTTATAGAGCGGAAGTCTATTACCCTGCCTACCGAAATAATCTTGAGAGGAACCACCTTAAATAAATAAGAAAATAATAATGAGTATCACTATTGTTTTTAGACAATAACACCCTTTCAACAACTAAAAACAATCCTCAAACAAATAATGTTTTCTATCTTCGTGAATATGTATTTCCGCTTACTCATCATTGGATTTTTTTTTGGCTCTTGTAACCCTAGAGTCATACAATATCAAAATGAAAAAGCAGATTTCGCTAATTACCATAGTTTCTTTATTTTAAATTCTAAATCTGATCACCTCAGTTCTGTTGAATCAGATGAGGTAAACAACCGCATTAAACCCTTTATTATTGATGAAATGAGCCGAAGAGGCTACGTAGCAGATACAAAAAAACCCGATATAATCCTAAGATTTGAAATTATCTATGGTTCTGAAAAATCTAACAATACGAATCAAGGGAGTTTTAATATGATCTATTACCCCAAAATCAATAATGATATTGCAGGAGCCGTACTGATTGAATTAGTGGATAACAATACCAAAAAGTTGATTTGGCAGTCAAGTATCGATGCTAATCAATCTATGAAAAAAAGAAAAGAAAAAGATCCACTGAAAAAAATAGTGATCCATCTTTTTAATACCTATTTGTACCAAGCAGGTAATCCAATTCCAGACGAGCAATTAAAAATCAAATGACCGACTACGGATTTTTATCTTTAATTCCCCCCATTCTAGCCATATTTCTGGCGATTAGAACCAAGCAAGTAATTTTTTCCCTTCTATTGGGTATTACCATTGGCTGGATAATTATCAGTGAAGGCAATCTTTTTTTGGGACTTATTGCTACGGTTGAAGCCATCATTGATGTCTTTCGCAGTCTAGGGAATACGCGCACGGTTGTATTTACGCTTTTGATTGGGGCCTTGATTCAATTGATCAAATTCTCAGGGGGCGTCGATGGATTTATCGGCCTCATTCAAAAAAAGCTAGTACAAACTAAAAACCCTAAAAGGAATATTCAACTGGCTGCAGGCCTTACTGGATTTCTCATATTTATTGAATCAAATATTTCAATTTTAGCGGTGGGTACGGCATTCAAACCCCTTTTTGATAAATATAATATGGCCAAAGAAAAATTGGCCTATTTGGCGGATAGCAGTTCGGCGCCAGCATGTATTTTATTTCCACTCAATGCGTGGGGTGCCTATATCATGGGCTTACTAATGGCTTATGAACATTTAGATCCATTCAAGATGCTTGTGTATTCTATCCCTTTCAATTTTTATCCTATTCTTACCTTATTCTTCTTATTCTATTTGGCATACACAGGAAAATCCTATGGCCCCATGCGATCATTTGAAAGCCACATCAAAGAAGATATAACAGAAGAAAAAGCTGTTATTCCATCGGGAAATCCCCATTTAATGATTTGGCCATTAGCTGCAATGGTTCTTTCTATGCCTTTCTTTTTGGTTTACACAGGTTGGAAGGATCCTTTTACAGGTGACTTGAGCGCTGCTATTTGGAACAGTATTGGCAATGGCTCAGGGAGCAGTGCTGTTACTTATGCTATTGTATTTGCTTTGTTTATAGCAGCACTTATGATGGGTATGCAAAAAAAAATTACTCTAGCATCCTTTTTTAATGAATCCATAAAAGGCATGAATGATATGTTGGTTATGGCTATCTTAATGGTTCTGGCCTTTGCCTTAGGGGCCTTATGTAAAGAATTGGGAACTGGAATTTATGTTGCTCAAGTCACCTCCAACTGGCTTTCACCAGGTATGGCTCCCTTTGTTCTTTTCATCACAAGCTGTTTCGTTGCCTTTTCAACAGGCACATCTTGGGGTACTTTTGCCATCATGATCAGCATCGTCGTACCCTTGATTGAAACCATGGGATTACATCCCTATTTAAGCTTAGCTGCTGTTTTGGGTGGAGGTGTTTTTGGAGACCATTGTTCTCCTATATCTGATACTACACTCATCGCTTCGGTAGCAACCAAAAGCAACCATATTGATCATATCAAAACGCAGTTGCCCTATGCACTCTTCACAGGGAGTTTAGCAGGCTTTCTGTACCTTGTTGCAGGCTTTGTGTTTACTTAAAATCGTCACTAAAAATACTTGGGGCTATTTTACGCAAATTGTATTGACTTGCCATTACTTCTCCGTAAGCACCTGCCGAACGAATGGCGAGGATATCTCCCCTTTTCGTTTCTGGCAACAAAAGACTCCTCGCAAAAGCATCGGATGTTTCACATATGGGTCCCACAACATCATAAACAACTGACCCCTCGTGTGACTCGTGTGAAGAGAGATTTTCAATAAAATGAAAAGAGCGATATAAGGCCGGTCTAATCAACTCAGTCATACCTGCGTCAAGAATCATAAAACTGGTCTGCTCAGCCGGTTTAATATACAGTACACGAGCAATCAAAGAGCCACATTGAGCGACCAAAGATCTACCCAATTCAAAATGCAAGGTTTGGTTTGGCAAGAGGACTAAATTCTTTTTAAAACAGTCAAAATATCCCTTAAAATTAGCAATGGAATTTGCTTCAGGCTGATCATAATCTATGCCTAAACCTCCTCCAACATTGATATGAGGCAGTTCAAATGAATAATCAAGCAACAGACGCTGAACTTCATTACACCGATCTACAAGTTCCTTGAATTTTGAAAGATCCATTATTTGAGAACCTATATGAAAGTGAATCCCTATAAACTTAGCATGCTCCAAAGATTTTATCAAAGGAATGGCCAAATTGAGTTCTTCTAAGGTGATTCCAAATTTATTGTCGCGCTTACCTGTCGTAATATACTCATGGGTTTCAGCATCCACATTTGGATTAATCCGTAGGGCAAAACGGATTTTTTTTCCTGTAACACCAGACAACTGCTCCAATACTTTCAACTCTTGTAGAGATTCCACATTAAAAGCAAAAATTTCGTGCTCTAAACCCATCTTAATTTCTTTGTCCGTCTTACCCACTCCAGCAAATAGGATATGATTAGGATCAAAGCCTGTCTCAATCGCTCTATTTACCTCATTTCCACTGACACAATCCGCTCCCAATCCAAAACTCAGCACTTCATTAAGAATACGTCGATTAGAATTGGCCTTGAAGGCATAATGAATCTGGTAGGGGCCTTTACCTAAAGCTTCCTGAGCCCTTCTGATAGTCTTTTGAAGAAGCGCTACGTCGTAATAATAAAATGGCGTTTCAATAGATCTAAAATGACCTACATTAGTATAAATTGACATTAGCTACAATATTTTTTCTTAGCACTAGATGAACCCTCGACATTGAGGCGATTTGCATTACTGAAGTCTTCGCAGGCCGAATCAATCTTCTCCATAGAGATTTTTAAAGCTCCACGATAATAAAAGGCATCCCCATAATCAGGATTTAATTTGATAGCCTTTCCATAAGACTTAAGTGCGTCATCAAAATAACCCATTTGATGGGCTCCTTTGGCAAGCCAAAAATGAGATTGTGCAAAATCAGGACCCCACGCTATGGCCTTTTGCGCGGCCAATACAGATTGCTCAAAATCTCCTGATTCATATTTCACCTTAGCTATACTGGTTTGTGCTCTGATATTTTTCTTGTCTAACTCAAGTATTTTTTGAAAATCCATCAAGGCATTTTTATATTGTCCAATTTCTTCAAAGCTTCTACCCCTATTGTAAAGCACAGCTGTAGTTGGTCCATGTCCAGACAAATAATCAGAATAAGCAACAATCGCCTCCTCATAAGCGCCTTGCTTAAAAAAATTATCCCCTTCCTTTGGTATCCTCTGACAACTCCAAACAAAAATCATTAAAGAAAAATAAATATATTTCATGTCTTAAATCGTACTTATCAAATGTTGGAACTTACTTATAATCTTTACTAAATTTGATGTTTTTGTAATCCACTAAGGCGCAAGTGGCATGTCCAAAAAACATTTGCGCTTCGAGCTTCAGCGGCAGTTGATCTTTGTCTGCAGAAATCCATGCTGTAATGGGGGCTTCACCTTTAAAAATATCATTCTGAGGTAAAATGGGTTGCACCTTGTGTGCCATTCGCTTCCCAACCTTAGATTTTAGTAATTTTTTACCTTTATAGACCAGGCCAAAATCATAAAAAATCTCATCATAGAAGGCCTTAAACCTGATGGTATCGCTTGGATTTAATCCATTAAAATCTATATTTCTCAATTTAAGGTATCCACTCATTAAGTCATACATCTCACCTTGATAATCAAAATACTGGGTTGGTTTTTTCTTTTCTTTTCTAACCTTATCTACCTTAATTCGATGTGCCTTTTTATCAAAATAAACTTCATCTCGACGGGTATACCTACCCTCCTCTATGTCCGAATAAGATGCTAAAGGCAGTAAATCTGACTTTTCTATGAAAGCTCCCCAAGTATCATTCACTCGGGTAAACAAACTCAGAAAACCTGCCGTTTGGCCTGATACCTCTACCTGATAACAGTCCTCATCATAAACAACCGTATCTAACACTTGTAGTGAAGCGGATCCTACCATAAACCAACCATAATTCAAATTGAATTTTAATTGCTCTCCTGAAATAAAATTATGCACAGATGACAATTCTTCAATTGCTGTCTGGGCCATAGTACAAGTACCCATGAGTCCTAAAAAAAAAATAATATGAATTCTCATCAACCTAAATAAATATTAACATCCCAATCAAAAACCTATATCTCCTTTAAAGCTAAGTTAAACAGCAACGTTATTTTCTCTCAATGCCGCGTTTAGTGATGTTTTCTTGTTAGTACTCGCTTTTCTTTTACCAATGATCATCGCACAGGGTACGTTAAATTCGCCTGCAGGGAATTTTTTCAGATAAGAACCAGGTATCACTACAGAACGCTCAGGTACATAGCCCTTGTGCTCTACAGGCTCACTACCCGTCACATCAATGATCTTGGAGCTAGCGGTCAGCACCACATTGGCGCCAAGCACCGCTTCTTTACCTACCCGAATCCCTTCTACCACAATACATCTAGAACCTACAAAGGCATCATCTTCTATGACGACTGGTGCAGCTTGTACAGGCTCTAAGACCCCACCGATACCTACCCCTCCACTCAGGTGTACATTTTTACCTATTTGAGCACAACTCCCTACTGTCGCCCAGGTATCCACCATGGTACCTTCATCTAAATAGGCCCCAATATTGACATAAGAAGGCATTAAAATACAACCCTTGCTAATGAATGATCCATATCTAGCCACCGCATGTGGCACGACCCGAACACCCAGCAAGTCATATCCCGATTTCAATTTTATTTTATCATGAAATTGAAAGGGTCCTACTTCGATGAGTTGCATTTTCATTAAAGGGAAATATAAGATCACAGCCTTCTTAAGCCATCCATTTACTTGCCATCCCCCGTTCACGGGCTCCGCAATTCTTCGGCGTCCGATATCAAGATCATCCACCACCGTTTTGATGGCAAGAATAACCTCTTTCTCATTTAGCAACGTCCTATCTACCCAAGCATTCTCTATTAATTTTTCTAAATCCATAAACGATAGTATTATTATCTCTTCTTAATGTTCAAGTCTTTCATCTTAACCTATAAAAAGTTAAAATAACTCTATTGCGAATCTAACCCCCCTTTTTATTTTAGCAATGATTTGATCAATTAATATAGATTAAATCTATGAAATAGATGATTAATTAAGTTCATTTATTCTGTATTTTGAAAAAATAATCGAATCAAAACTAATCCAAAACCCGTACCAAAATAGGAGCAATATTGAATAATTTATGCTTTCTTTGAAGCGCACTTAACCCATTGAACGGCATTCTTTCACGCCTATATTTACTTTCATTACCAGAGTTCCATTCATTTTGCTATGCTTAAAATACCTCAAAAAAAAGCTAACCAATAACATTAAATATAATTTATAAATCATTGATATATAGTTAACTATGATATTATTTTTATATTTAACTAAATTAATTTTTAGATTAATCTAAAAGTTTAGTTAGCTTTGCTTTATGGAAAATTCTCTCAGTCTCACTGAAGAAAACTATATTAAGGCAATTTTTCAAATAGGAACTACACCAGAGTCTAATGTCTCTACTAATGCTTTGGCCGATAGTTTACAAACGAAGCCTGCCACGGTCAGCGACATGATCAAGAAGCTTTCTTACAAAAAATTAATTTTTTATGAAAAATATAAAGGAGTTGCGTTGTCGGAATCAGGCTCAAAAGAGGCTTTAAAAATCATAAGGAAACATAGATTATGGGAAGTTTTTTTGGTTAATCACTTAAATTTTAAATGGGATCAAGTGCATGAAATTGCTGAACAACTGGAACATATTAAGTCTTCCGAACTGGTCAATCGATTGGATGATTTTCTTGGGAATCCAACGATTGATCCACATGGGGATCCGATACCCGATGCCAAAGGTCGAGTCCAGTTAGGTCCTTCGAAATTGTTATCAGAAATGACATCTCATGAAAAAGGGATTATCGTTGGCGTGAAGAATGAGGACCCCCTTCTTTTACAGCATTTAGATAAAATAAATATCCGATTGGGATTACAAATTGAAGTAACAGAGGTAAATGATTTTGATCAATCCATGCAAGTGAAGTTGCCCGATTTAGGTATTATTTTTCTTTCCAAAAAAATTACTTCTCAAATATTAATTACCAAAAATTCATGAGCCTGTTTTTAGAAATGAAACAATTATTTGCTGCAATGCCCCCCCTACTTAATATAGGCTATGTGCTCTTGATTTTTTCAATACTTTTAGTTGTGTTTATTCTCAAAAAACATCAATATTCACTGCGATGGGTTCTCCCTTTTAAAAACAAAGAAAAATCTATCACGGAAGATTTACTCAAACAGCTCTATCACGTCGCCTCAAGTGGAAGGACGACGGACTTCAAGATGCTTTCAGGAGCCTTGAAAATATCCGAACGAAAAATATTGAAAATCGTTGAATCAATGACTCAAAATGGGCTGATTAAAATATCTGGCAGTCATGTAACCCTAACAGAAACAGGAAAAAACTATGCCCTGAGCATCATAAGGATTCATAGATTATGGGAAAAGTATCTTTCAGAAAAAACCGGTTTTGACAAATCCCTCTGGCATGATCTAGCAGAGACCAAAGAGCATCAATTATCAAATGAAGAAGTTGAGCAGCTTTATGAAGAGCTAGGGAGGCCTCGATTTGATCCGCATGGCGATCCTATTCCTACTGCTTTAGGTGAAATGATTTCAGAGACGGGTACTTCGATTGCAGAAATTCCAAAAGATACGATTGCGAAAATCATACATATTGAAGATGAGCCTAGATCGATATATCGCCAGATCATCAAAGAAAAATTACACATCGGTGCTCATGTGAAAATACTGGCCTCTGAAAATCATCATATTATTTTTGAGTCCGAAGGACACTCTATCCAATTATCCACGGTCGTAGCTAGCAATATTCAAGTAGTGCTTTTGAAGTCACGAGAAGTATACGAAGAAGGCAAAGTGCGTCTTTCTAGTTTGACCGAAGGGGAACATGCAACAATTTTAGGTATTTCTACCGAATGTAGGGGTGCCAACCGACGCAGACTACTAGATCTAGGCTTCATTAAAGGCACTTTGCTCACCTTAGAATATATGGGGCCTAACCAAAACCCAAGAGCTTACCGACTCCGAAATACTTTAATTGCCTTGAGAAATGATAAAGCTGATTTCATCCTGATTGAAAAAACCCAATATGACAGAACTGGAAGCTTGTGATTCATGTGTGCTGAATAATTCAGCCCAACTATTGAAGCTGGGCATTAATGTAGAGAATGCTGACTATGTGATTGCCTTGGCTGGCAACCCCAATACAGGTAAAAGCACCGTCTTCAATGCCCTTACTGGACTTAAGCAGCATACCGGCAATTGGCCTGGGAAAACCGTTATCCGTGCAGAAGGAGGCTATCGCTATCAGGATCATAAAATGAAGTTGATTGATCTGCCAGGAACCTATTCCTTATTATCTACTTCACAAGATGAAGAAATCGCAAGGAATTTCATCCTCTTTGGAAAACCTGATGTAACCATCATTGTAGTCGATGCTGCCAGAATAGAAAGAAATCTCAATTTAGTTTTACAAATACTCGAAATCACAGATCGCGCCGTACTTTGCCTCAATCTTATGGATGAGGCGCTCAGGCATCATATTGATATCGATGAACGAACCTTAAGCAAAGAACTGGGTATTCCCGTCATTAAATGCAGTGCCATTAAGAAGCAAGGTATCTCAGAATTGATCAGTACGGTACATCAAGTGGCCACGCGGCAAATAATCTGTAAACCTCACCGCATCAAAGGACTCCCAAAATCTGCCCAAAATGGTAGATAAATTAGATAAAAAAATAAGAAAAAACTATCCCGGGCTACCCAACAGCAGATGGGTTGCCATCCGACTCTTAGATGCAGATGCAGATATTATTAAAGCACTTAAAAATGGTGATTTTTAAATCATTAACATGAAAAACAAAGATACACAAGACCTCTTGGATCTGGCCTCTGAACTCAGATGGGAAGTTGGGGAAAACTTTCATGATACTTTGGTCGAAGGTATTTATACTGATGCTGCTCAGATTGCCCAAAAGACAGAAATTAAGATAGGAGAACCCAATCCTTATAGTTTTGAAAGAAAATTAGATCGAGTACTTACCAGTAAAAAATACGGCTTCCCCATAATGATTCTAATCCTTTCGATCATTTTATGGCTGACGATTCAAGGAGCAAATTATCCATCTGGCTTATTGGCGAGCTTCTTTTTAGAGTTTCTTCATCCCATACTGAAGACAGGAGCTTTCCAATTAGGTCTTCCTTGGTGGTTGGATGGTTTTCTCATCGACGGAGTCTACTTGGCCTTGGGTTGGGTCATCTCGGTGATGCTTCCCCCTATGGCCATCTTCTTTCCCATGTTTACCTTGCTCGAAGATTTTGGTTATTTGCCCAGAGTGGCTTTCAATCTCGATTCATTATTCAAAAAGTCTGGTGCACATGGTAAACAAGCCCTCACTATGAGCATGGGATGGGGTTGTAATGCTGCAGGCGTAGTTGCTACTCGTATCATTGACAGCCCAAGAGAACGACTCATTGCCATTATTACTAATAATTTTTCACTCTGCAATGGCCGATGGCCCACCCAAATATTGATCGCTACTATTTTTATCGGCGCCTTGGTACCCGATGGTTTTTCATCTATTGTAGCCAGTATAGCCGTCATTGGTATCGCTCTTTTAGGTGTCGGGTTTACTTTTTTATCCTCTTGGATATTATCAAAAACCTTATTAAAAGGAGAAGTCTCCACTTTTGCCTTAGAATTACCTCCTTACCGTCCTCCTAATCTCTGGACCACCCTTTATACTTCATTGATTGATCGAACTTTAATCGTATTATGGCGGGCCATGGTCTTTGCGGGGCCTGCAGGTGCCATCATCTGGTTGATTTCCAATATTTATGTGAGTGATTTAAGCTTGGCCAACATTACCATTGATTGGATAGATGATTTTGGGCTATTTTTTGGCTTGAATGGAGTCATCTTACTGGCCTATGTGGTGGCCATTCCTGCCAATGAAATTGTCATTCCCACTATTTTGATGCTTACCGTTGCCCGCCTAAATCTCATGGGTGCAGGCGACGGCGTCATGTTTGAGTTAGAATCGACAACAGAAACTGCTACCTTGCTGCACGCGGGAGGTTGGACCCTGCTCACAGGCATTAATTTAATGTTCTTTAGTCTGCTCCATAATCCATGCAGTACGACTATTTATACCATATACCAGGAAACTAAAAGCTGGAAATGGACAACATTTGCAAGTATCATGCCGGTGATTTTAGGCTTTTTGGTTACCTTTTTGGTTACACAAATTTGGCAATTATTCCATTGAATGATGGTTTTGAAAATAACGAAGTGCCTTTCCCCATTGCTCAAAATAAAAAACCATGGCGGCTAATTTGCCTTGACATTGAGCATAAAACCCTACATATCACCTATCTTACAGTCATAAAATGAATATACATCAAGACACTATTGTTGCCTTGGCCACCGCCCCGGGTATCGGTGCGATCGGTATTATTAGAATTTCTGGTACTGCTGCTTTTCCTATCGTCAACACATTATTTCCAAGTAAGGACCTAAATATTCAAAAAACACATACCATACATTACGGGCATTTATTGAAAAAAAATCAAATTCTTGATGAGGTAGTAGTCTCCTTGTTCAAAGGCCCCCAGTCTTATACCAAGGAAGACGTCATTGAAATCTCATGTCATGGATCTCCTTACTTACTCCAAAAAGTCATTGAAGCACTAATAGATGGAGGGGCTCGATTGGCCAAACCTGGTGAATTTACCCAAAGGGCCTTCCTCAACGGGCGATTTGATTTGGCTCAGGCAGAGGCAGTGGCAGATCTGATTGCTTCAGAGAATGAAACCGCACATCAAGCAGCGATCAATCAAATGCGGGGAGGATTTTCCGACGAAATCAAAAAACTAAGAGAAGAATTGATCCATTTTGCCTCCATGATCGAGCTAGAACTTGATTTTGGTGAAGAAGATGTAGAATTTGTCAATCGCGAAGAACTCAAATCATTGGTTGAGAAAATCCAAGGAGCAATCCAAGGATTGATCGAAAGCTTCAGCTTAGGAAACGTCATCAAAAAAGGCATACCCACGGTAATCGCCGGTAAACCCAATTCAGGCAAATCTACCCTACTAAATGCCTTGCTCAATGAAGAAAAAGCCATCGTCTCGGACATCCCAGGTACGACTCGAGATTTTATTGAAGATGAAATTATTTTGGCAGGCATCGCCTTTCGATTTGTAGATACGGCAGGCATCCGGCCTACCCTAGATCAAGTAGAGGCCATGGGTGTCGCTAGAACACATACCAAAATGCGGGAAGCTTCTATCCTGCTCTATATGGTAGACCTTCAAAATGACAGCTTATCTGCTTATCAGGAACAATTGTCCTCCTTGGAGCAGCAAGAAGTCCCTTTCATCATCGTAGGTAATAAGCTGGATCAAGCAGACCCAAATTTAAAAATGCATGTCCAAGCTCATGATCGGGCAGTCTTAATCTCTGCAGCTTCTAAAACCAATCTCGAGGGATTGAAAAACAAACTGATTGATGTCCTAGATCTGTCTCAATTTAAAAATAGCAATACCATCGTGACCAATGTGCGTCATTATGAGGGGTTGATGCAAACGAAAATAGCCCTTCAAAAAGTATTGCAAGGTATCGCCGATGGTATTACCCATGATTTTCTGGTAGCCGACATTCGACAATCATTACATGCCTTAGGAGAAATCACTGGCGAAATTACTACAGATGATTTACTTGATAATATATTTTCTAAATTCTGTATCGGGAAGTAATCTCTTTTCTTTTTATTGATTAAATCCTTCTTATTTAGTTTTTTTAAGTCATTTATTTTCTTTTTACATATTGCTAGTTTTCCTATTATTCCCATATATTTGTTGTTAGAAACAGATTTATATAGTCAAAGAAAAATTATACAACACACCCACAAAGACTCTGAGAGAGGCTTATTTAAGCGGAGGCTAATTATCCGTTTTGATTACTTTTGAAATATGAGAAAATTCTTAATACTGCTTAAAGAATTTATCTTTTTAGATTGCCCCAAATAATCAATTCTTCTCTAACATCGCGCAAACTATGAGAACCTCAGGACCTAAATTTTAATTGTTTCAATCTACTTTTCCTCTTGCGTTTAATAAGAACTAAATAGGTTTGGACAAATAAGTATCTACTGAATTAATGAATGGATAAATCTCTAGAAAGGACGTTAAAACAAGCATGCGAACAAAAGTTTAAAATTTCTTTACTAGAAATGAAAGACTGCTGTGTAACTAATAAGGATTATATGTTAGTGAAGTTTGATGATAAGATTTTTCTAGTCATAGATTGTAACTCATATCATAAAATAGTAGAGACCACTCTGGTTGAAGCAGAAGATAGTTATATAAGAATTTCATGGAATGTTTTAGTGAACTCTGAGATTGATTATTTCCATTATAACCCAACCTATAGAGGTGTTTTGTGGCAATCATTAGATAGATTGGAGCGTGAATTCATTCAACATAAAATGCCTCTTGGGAAAGTAAAAGAGGATGTTTATTGGGAAGCAATTTATTCAAATCCAGTAGTTTACCAGAAGGCTTTAAAGGCTCTTTATAATACTTTTCCTAATAAAGATAAACTCGTTAATGACATTGTTCGAATTGGCTTCAATGAAAATTGTGAAGATCTTTTAATTAACTGTAAAAAAATTGATAGGATTGAAGTCTTTACAAGAAGTATTCAATTCAATGGCAATTTATTGATGACTTTTGGTAACCGAAAACCTGATATGGATGAACACTTTATTGATTTTTATAGTACGGCAGGGTCCAGGTATCAACATTTGTATGATTATCTAATAAAAGAGAGACAGAAGTAAAATTTTAGTAGTGAGGAGGCGATTGGAACCCTAACATCACTAACTGCGAGGAATAAGCCTCCTCAGAAGATTAATATAAGATTATTCAGTACACTCTAACACATACAAAGGCACTTAGAAAGGCTCATTTTAGCTGATAGAAATACTTTAATTTAGTTTTAAGTAATTAAACGAGCCTAGCTAAAACATATCCTAAATTATCCAAATAGTGGCACCTTACTAAGAATGGTTATTTATTTCCGAATGATTTTACCTTTGAGACCCAAAAAAGATCTGATGGAAGTGCAATAAAGCCAAAGATCATGACTATCAAGCACGAATTCAAGAAAGATCTCGAGGGCATGGTTGTGCAAATTGCAGTGGTAATAAGGTTTCATTGTCAAATTGCTTAGCTACTACTGATATTGAATTATCCAAGAAATGGCATCCGTATACCGTCAGCAAAAAGTGGACTAATAAGGGTTAAATTATAAGAGCGTATTTTAAATAGAGTAAACACTTAAATTGAACTACAATGGGAAGGAAGAGAAATGTAAGTTTATTAATAAGTGAACTAAAAAGGAAGATACGCAAGATGTAAAATTCAGAGGAAAAGATCAGAATTGTAATTGAGAGTATTCGAGGTGATTTGAGTATTGCTGAACTCTGTCGTAAAGAAGGCATTCATCGAGCAAACTAACTGATTGTAGCACCGCTACCCCAGAGTTTCTTTCAACACATGGTAATCAGCAAAATTTCTTGCTATACCAGATGCATATCCCATTTTAACATCTAAATCATATACACGTATACTATTTTGGGCATTTGCTCCAATAATAACTAGAAGAAAAATCGATAAAAGGAAATAAAATTTTTCATGCTTTTTTGATTTTTTTGATTGATAATTAATTTGAACTAAGATATTAATGAAAACGTAAATTTTTATTTTTTGAACTAAAATTAAAAAAAAAATCTACCTCATTTTCCGAGGTACGACCAGCGCATAATCTAAAAAAATGAGTATCCCTTTTTAATCCAAAGTGTATACCCTTTCTATAGGCCATTCATCAGCATATCCCTTTTTCCAAATCTCTTTGTCTAAATCCGCATCGCTTATTATACAACGGTCGAGATCTATTTTAATCTGTTCCTTATTCATGTCTTGACCGATAAATACGATCTCATTCTTGCAATCACCAAATATTTTATCCCAGTCTGATTCAATTTCGTTTTGATTTTCTTTGAATGCTAAATATTGTGTTCTCTTCTCAAAAGGCATACTACTCCACCATACACCTGCGCTATCAGCTTTTAAAGAACCTCCTGCTTGACTCCAACTCAATGCTTGTCCAGGTCGCGATGCCAACCAAAATAGTCCTTTACTACGAATTATGGAATTTGGAAATCTATTTTGCACGAAATGCCAAAATCTTTTAGGACTAAAAGGCTTTCTGTTTCTGTATACAAAAGAAGATATTCCATACTCTTCGGTTTCAGGAATATGCTTATCCTTATTCAGTTCTTCAATCCACCCTGCACTTTGTTCTGCTTCATCAAAATCAAATAACCCAGTATTTAAAATCTCTTTTGATGCCACTTTACTAAAACTAGACTCGATTATTTTAGCTGTTGGATTTAGTTTTTGAATGATCCCTCTTAGCTCTCCCCGATGCTTTGTAGTTATCAGGTCGGTTTTATTCAAAATAATAATATTAGCGAATTCAATTTGATCGGTCAATAGATTAACAATGGTTCTGTAGTCATCGTCTATATTAGTTAATGCTCTATCCATCAATGTTTCTGGACTACCAAAATCTTTAAAAAAATTAAATCCATCTACTACTGTTACCATTGTGTCTATATAACTAAATCGAGATAGGTCAATACCATTTTCCTCATCTAAGAAAGAGAAAGTTTGCGCAACAGGTACAGGTTCGCTGATACCTGTGCTTTCAATAAGTAAGTAATCAAAGCGATTTTCTTTTGCTAGGCGCTCTACCTCAATCATTAAGTCTTCACGCAGAGTACAACAGATACAACCGTTACTCATTTCTACAAGTTTTTCTTCTGTACGAGAAAGAGTATTTTCATTTTTTACTAATTCTGCATCTACATTTACTTCACTCATATCATTAACAATAACAGCAACTTTTAAACCCTCCTTGTTGTGCAAAACATAGTTAAGTAAAGTCGTTTTTCCTGCTCCAAGGAAGCCGCTCAACACAGTCACTGGTAATTTTCCTTTCATTTTATTCTCGTTTTCAGATAACATAATTTCTCGAAATTAGTTAAAATAAAAATTAAATGCAACATTGTTGCATTTAAAATAGAAAAGTATGATCTCTCAAGAACAAGTAATAAAAGCTCAAAACGAATGGGGCGCTGGAGTTGTAAAAATTGGATCACTCAAGGACAGTAGAATCGAATGTGAAGTTTTTACAAATGAATTTTTAGACAAGTTATATTTATTCAAAAGTAACTCGGTTTTGTTTAAACCTAAAAAATGTAAAGTTCAACAATTTAGATCAACAAAAACTGAAGCTCTATCTTATTTCATTGCTGGAGAAGATCGCCAATGTGAGGAAGATGGTGGTTTTACAATTAATCCTTGGACAAGGGTAAGATTTGAAAATTCAAATTTTATCTTAGAAGAAAGTCGTGCAATTGCAATGGGAAATTATTTTTTTACTGATCTAAATGGTAACGAAGCTAAAGTAGAATTTACTTTTGGCTATAAATGGAGCGGTGGTCAATTAAAAATTGATTTACATCATTCTTCCTTTCCATATAACCCATGATTTATCTTGTATGAAAAAACACCTATTTTTCGTATGCCCAACAGATAATTTAGAAAGTATAATTGATTTGAAATTTAAACATAAAAACTACTATTTATCATCACTCGGTAATTCCATGACATTCAATGAAGAGATAGTCAACGAAATAGATATGCTCATCAAAAGATTCAAGATAACAGAAATTATATTTGTTTTAGGAAGTAATAATAAAATAATTAACGATGCATTGGCAGATCAAGAATTCTCAAATATAAAAGTGCTGAGACCTTTGTATAAAGAAATCACTCTACAAAATAAATTATTAAAAGCACTTTGGAAACCAAGCAATATAATATTACCCATCATATCATCTCACTTAAATAAAAAAATTAAAGAATTGAGCCTTAAGATGAGAACTCTTTCGATTGCACAACAAAACATGCACGCACACGTTTTTGATATACAAAAAAATGTTTTCAGTGACATTAATGATGTCTCATTTTATCGAGAACACAATATACTCAACTAGATTTTTGTAAATTATATTATTACAATTACATAAAATCCTTTGTCAGCGCATAGATTATAAATTTTCTTATTGCTTCTGATCAATATACTTCCTTATATCGTACGTAATATGTTATGTTGTGCATGATCTAAAATCAAAAGTGTACCTAAAAACTTTAATCAAATTCTGATATGATAACGACTCTATTAAAGAGTTATGACATTGTATCTACTTTTTTTATTTTATTCCATAAAAAAGCGTCTTTTGGAATGGTTAAAGGGATTTTTTAGCTATAAAAATCTATTTAAAGGAAGTTGAAGAAAAATAGACCCATTAACTAAAAATACCCTTTTGCTGCGGCCACATATCTTCGTTAAAAATCATGTGCTACAGAGGTAGCGTTACCCGCTTTAGGTAAATTAATGCCATTGCTCAATGTGATTAGAGGAATAGAAATAATATAAAATTTGACTGGTAAAAAGCATCAACGCCCCAAACTGATGTATCGCTCCCAGCCCAATCGGCACCGCATACAGCAAAGTTATTATGCCCAAAAGCACCTGAACAGATACCATAGCTACCATAAAGTGGATACTTCTCCATTGACCCTTGTTTTGTTTTCGGTAACGTGAGGCAATAAACTGATATACCACCAGGACCAATACTATAACCCCGAGATAACGATGGATCAACTGAACCGAAGCTAGATTCTCAAAAAAACTGACGATGCCATCTGTTTCGAAAGCATAAAAAACAGATTCAGCAATCCATTCGGTACCCATCTTAGGAAACGTATTGTAGACCAAGCCTGCCTTTAATCCTGAAACAAAAGCGCCATAAATAATCTGAAGAATCGTGAATAGTATCAATAACTGAACCCCAATCAATGAAGTAGTCCTCTTTGATGATTTCTGTGGATAGACTTCACCCAATACAACCCTAAGTAAATAAGCATAGAGCACAAAGGCTATGGTGAGGTGTGCAGCCAGTCGATAATGACTCACATTAGGATCATTTACCAACCCACTTTTAACCATATACCAACCCATACCTGCCTGCATCGCACCTAAAAGGCAGGCAATTAAAAGTTTCTGAACTAAGCCTTTAGACAGTCTTTTTTTGACCAGGAAATAAACAAATGGTATGATGAAAACCAAGCCGATGAATCTCCCAATCATGCGATGGATGTACTCCCACCAAAATATGGATTTAAATTCACTTAGCGTGAAATCATAGTTTTTTAATTTGAACTCGGGCGTTTGCTGATAGCGTTGGAAAGTTTCCATCCAATCTGCAGTAGTCAAAGGGGGAATAGTCTCCATGAAAAGACTCCACTGCACCATGGACAATCCAGAATGGGTCAGACGAGTCAAACCACCTACAATTACCATAATAGCTACCAATAAACACCCAGAAAATAGCCAAAAAATAACACCTTTGTCCCCTACTGACTTCATAAGCACAAAAGTACGACCAGCCCGCTTAGACTCCAACATATCAAATGATAATATCAATAATATACAAAGGATTGAGTCTTACATCCAGGGAGTATGCATAACTACACCCGTTCCATTTTCAGAGGAAAGTATCACCTCCCCGTTGTGAAAGCGAGGACCGGAAGCAATGTCGTTGCAGATGAGCAAGGGACCATCCATATCCACAAAATCTAGCATCGGCAATAATTGACTGATCGCTGAAATACCCACAGATGACTCGGTCATACAACCCACCATGACCATCAAGCCCATTGATTGTGCCTGAGCAATCATCTTCCGAGCCACCAACAAGCCTCCACATTTCATTAATTTTATGTTTACCCCATGAAAGTAGCCTTTACAAGGTGCCACATCGGTCATTTCAATACAACTTTCATCGGCCATGATTGGTAAGGTGCTGTATTTATAAACTTCGGCCATTCCCTCCCAATCTCCAGCCGCGAGGGGCTGCTCAATAAACTCTACGCCCAGCTCCTTAAAAGACTGAGCATATTCAATAGTTTGGGCAGCCGTCCAAGCACAATTGGCATCTACCCGGAAAACAGCATCTGTTGTTTTTCGAAGTGCTTTTACGATACTTAAATCATCATCGGTTCCCAATTTTATTTTATAAACAGGCCAAGGAAAAGCCTTGATTTTTGATTCCATTTTGGAGAGCTCATCTATCCCAATCGTATAATTGGTCAAAGGCATGCGGGAGGTATCTAAATCCCAATATTGATGGATCGGAATTCCATTGATTTTACCATATAAATCATGTGCTGCAACATCCAATGTACACAAGGCAAAACTATTTCCTTGAAAAAAAGATTGTAAGTCTTCAATAAATAGCTCTAAAGACTCAAAAGGGGTTTTTTCAATATGATGCCTGTTTTTCTCCAGAATTTCAATGATGGATGCTACAGGTCTTTGATAATACTTACTCGCTGTCGCTTCCCCAAAACCCATCTTACCCTGATGCTCAAGACCCACAATCAACGTCTGCTGAATGTTGCGTTGATCATGCGCTATTTTGAAGGTGTCATATAGATGAAGATCAAAAGTTTTATAGTATAATTTCATTTGATAAGTTTTTTTTAGAAAAGGAGTAATAACAGACCACATCTTATTTATCCTCCAAGTAAAGATAATATATACCAATCCCATAAACGGCATCAGTACAGAATGCTAGATGATAATTGCTCCAATACATCATTAAGATAAATACCCGCCAGAATAATCTCTACTAAATACCTTTGTGATTATATCAATTTTCTCAGAGGAACGCTCCAACCTATTTTCGTCCTTCTTTCAAGGTAAGAAGTCACATTTATGAAACCAAGTATTCAGATTAGCTTCTGGAACCAGTACATTGTCTCCGTTGACTCAGGTAAAAACCCATTAAAATCCCGTTTCATTTTTGATGTAAAGAGGGGCTGTATTTCATCAAAACTCCTTTGCCATCCGGCGAAATAATCCGGTGGATATAAGGTCTATGATTGGGTCTGGCGTACTAGGTCAAAATAGTTCATTGGCCCCTTATAGGTATATTCCAATGATTCCTGATTTTCTATAATACAAAGATTGATTTCGCCTGCGTCTCTTTAAACTGGTTCCTTGATTTTTGACAAGAAAAAAGAACAACCATGACCGCTGAAATATAAAAATAATTATTTCTCAAAGCTTTGATCATGCCTACTATTGATCCAAATATTAAAGCCCCACCTGATTATTCATCAAAAGAACGCCAATGAGCGATCAAACTTTGGGCTCGATGGTGAATTCTGGAAGCCTTACTCTTTCGCCTCCATTCATCGCAGATTCATGAGCGCATATCCCTACACACGTCCAATTAGCACTCTTTACGGCATTGGGCCAAGGTTCACGATCTTCTGCCAATGACGTGACAAACTCATGAACTATGTGAGGGTGTGATCCACCATGTCCTCCCCCTTGCAGAAAAGAAAGATGCTTGTCATCTTGAATAGTTTTAGTAAAAGGTCTGATTTCTGGGGGTAATAAATGCGCGAAATCAGGAATATTGATTCGTGATGGGATTTCATTTTCAGGTTTTTTAGCCGTATGAATAATATGTTCATCGCCCTCAACTAAGCCCCATTCGAATGATTTTTTTGTACCATAAATATCAAAAGATTCTCTATACTGTCGTGCCGTATCATATAAAAATCGCCATACTTGAGCTGAAAGATCCATCTCTTTGATTTTGATATGACAAGATTCAACCGCAAAAGAATTACCAGAGAGCTGCCTGATTTCTTCATTCACGCTACCCGAACCGAAGCATGAGACGTACTCAGCACAACCATTTACCAAACCCAGCACGGGAGAAACCACATGGGTAGCATAATGCATGGGTATCATTTTTTTCCAATAATCCGGCCAACCTTCCATATCTTGAGGGTGCGAGGCCTTCATAAACTGAATATCTCCAAGATCACCACGCTCATACATTTCCTTGATGAAAAAAAACTCCCTACTGTAGACCACTGTTTCGGCCATCATGTATTTGAGCCCTGTGGCTTTAACCAATGAGACGATCTCTTCACATTCAGCGATCGCAGTAGCCATGGGAACTGTGCAAATCACATGCTTGCCAGATTTCAATGCTTCAATAGACATCCAGCCATGGTCACCAATGGGTGAATTGATGTGAACAAAATCTACCAAAGGGTCCCTCAAAACCTCTTGATAATCATCGTACCGATTTTCAATATTGAAATGGTCCCCAATGCCCTTGAGTTCGGCCCGATCTCTCCGACAAATGCCATGGAGCATGGCATCTGGATGCTGCTGATAAATCGGAATAAATTCCGCTCCAAAACCAAGACCTACCAAGACTACCCTATACTTTCTCATACTCAAACATCATTAGAAGTTGTATCTTATCATCACCCAGCATAAACGGAAGTAAAGAATACTGGTCCCTTAACATATTGGAAATTACACCTACTAAATTATGAAATATTTTTAGAATGGAGCTCTGTTTTAATCAAAATAGCTATCCGCGAAGTTTTGAACAAGGTAACGGAACCCACAGATGTATAAAAATAAAACTCTTGTCTGGCAAATGTTTTATTCAACCCGTTGTAGTTAAATTTGAGTGTTTACTCTGTGTAAAACACGCTCTTATAATTTAACTCTTATTAGTTCACTTTTGCTGACGGTATACATTAATATTAATACCCATATTAATCACCTTCCATACTCGCCAAAAATGCAATAACATCCCGAAGCTCTCTTTTAGTCATAATCTGTCCCATCGGAGGCATACTTGAAGGCGCATTAGTACGCGTTTGTATTCTTTCCAGAGGAATATCCAGAGGTTCGGCTTCCGTTGTTTTTAAGATAAGCTCTTCATCATTTTCTTCCATTAAAATACCAGCTACCACTTGACCCCCTTTTAGGGTAAGAGTTACAACGCCATAACCTGGGGACAGTCGCTTACTTGGCTCAACCAACGCTTCTAGCAATTGTTTACGCGTCAATAGACCTCCAATTTCACCTAAATTAGGTCCTACACCCAAAGAACCTTTTTCCACACCATGACATCTCACACATTGCCCAGCACTGCCCTCGTAGAAATAATTTCGCCCGTTTTCTATGCTCCCTCCATACATGACCTCATCGAAATCCGAAGACTTATCCGTTACTAAAGCGGCCAATTGAAGGCTTAGATACTCACTATGCGTTCGTGCAATGGCTTCACTCAAGTCAAGGTGAAGGTTGGGATCTAAATTATTACTACCCATCTTTACTATTAATTTCTCCATCAGCCCTTGCGTAAGTAGCGTATCCAGCTGACCTAATACCTTAAATAATTTTTGCTTTTCTAAAACGGAACCCTCTCCGAGAACGGCCCTCATGGTATCATCAAAATTCTCCTTACCGAGGGGCACTTCAGTCAAAAGTCCAATGGCCTCGGCACGCACTAAAGATGATTTATCCCTCATTCCTAGCATCACCATTTGATCAAGAAGCTCATAATCTAATTGACCAAGGGCCAATAGGGCCGCAGCGCGGACCTGTGCACCCTCATTATTTTCTAATAACTCAACGATTTTCTGTGATGCCGCCTGCTCACCAACTTGAGCAAACATACCTACCAAAGCTACCTTCACCTGCATCTCATTTTCGATATCTAAGCGTGCTATCATTGGCTTCAAATGATGCTTTAGCAATTCTGTATCTCTCTTTTGATGGCCTCTGAAGCGTCCATCTACCCGGTCCAATAAAGAAGGCTCAGCCCACTGACTCAAGGCATTAATCGCCTCCACTTTCAGTACCACGGGAATTTCATCACTTTGAGCAAATTGAACTAGCCATGCCAACGTTTCTGGACTTCCCAGTCTTGAAGCAGCATTGATCACCCTTCTTCCCAATGCTTCGGATTGTAATTGAGTATTTTTAAGTAATGAAGCCAAATCAGGTAACGCTTCTTCCACCGACCAATCGTCATTAATGGCTCTGGCAGCTTCTAGTACAATATATTCATCTTCATCTGTCAAAAAATATTTTAAATCTGGATGCGACCATCTTCGCATGACCAAAACGGCTGCCAATCTCAATGATTTATTTGGACTGTCCAAGAGATCAAGTATAGGTTGCTCTACACCTATTCGGCTCAATGCCAATACAGCCACATGTCTTAGATATACGTCCTGATCTTTATTTTCAACGAGCATTTGAAGCAAGCCATTCACAGCCGTTTGGTCTTTTAACCTGCCTAATGCTTGGGCCGCATAAAATTGAACACGAGGATGTTCATTTTCCAATAATGCGATGAATTGAGGTCCGGCAGCAGCATATTTGACATCTCCCAATACTTTTGCCGTCTGTGCCATGACTTCAGCATCTTCATCAGATAAATAACTCATCAATACTGAACCATGGTCACTACCTTGAGCCATCAATTGCCCCATGCCCCATATACCATGAATCCGCATCAATTGATGCTCTTGCTGAGCAATGGCTTTTGCTAAATTTTCAGAATCCCCTTTGTCAACCAATGCAAACTGTGCTTTTTGACGGATGCGCATATCCGCATAATTCAATAATTCAAAAAGCTTGGAGGCGTCAGCCTTTTGATAATCCATTTCCATCAGTGCTTTGGTCTCAAGACGCTCAGCTTGAAGATCATTTTCATCTTCTGTCACATCCAGTCGCCATATGCGGCCGTAATTTTTAGTTCCCCAGCCATTGATCCAATCCGCAAAATACAAGGCCCCATCAGGGCCAAAGCGAATACCCGTGGGGAGTAAACCACCCATAACTTTGGTTTCACTTTCGAGCTCAAATGAAAATCCTTTGTGCTTCAAGGTAAATCCCCAAATATGAGATCCAGAAGGATTACCAACAAATTCACTCACAAAAAAATGATTTTTCCATTTTTTCCCTAAACCAGTGCCTGGATTGTAAGTAAAACCCGTTGGGCCATTGTGATAATTCATTATTGGGGGAAGCATATAGGCGGCTTGGCCATCCCATCGAGGTTTGAACATAACTTCGTCCATCCAAACATTATAACCATTATTTTTAGGATCCGTGTATTTACCGTATTGCCAATTGGACCTCCAGCCTGTATCTGAACCCTCGACGATATGAACCAGTCTTTCACTTTCACCTTCATGATCGCCATCATTGTCTTGACCGATGATATTTCCGTATTCATCAAAGGCAAATTCATGAGTATTTCGCAACCCTGCAGCAAACACTTCAAAGTCCGATCCGTCCGGATTGGATCTCACCAAAACTCCTTGATTGGGATAGAAATGATTTTTTCCTTCTTTATCTGTAAGATTGGCTCCAATATCACCTATCCCCCAATAAATTTTCCCATCGGGCCCTTCTATGGCACCCGACATACCATGTCCACTGAAGCCAATATGAACCGCAAAACCTGTATTGATCGATTCTTTCGATTCATAATAACCGTCTTGATCTTCGTCTTTCAATCGCCACATATCTGGACCAATACCCACAAACATGTCTTGGTCTCGCACTAGCAAAGCACCTGCTACATCGGTGATTTCATTGTGGAAATCATTCAATACGCGGGTAGATACCTCGGCCATACCATCTCCATCAATATCCTGCAATTTCCAAACTTCGTCTCGTTCTATTGCTAAATCTCTCCAATCATGAACCCCATCTGAATTGAGATCCTTTAACCAACTGTTTTTCTCACTTTTTTCAGTAGCAAATATGTCTTTTAATAAATTCCGACGTTCCTCAACCGATTTTAAGGCAATCGATCTGGTCATCCAATCTTCATGTCCTCTAATATCAAATTCCGAGTTTTTCTGTCGATTGGTTCTTGTCAGAAAGACATTACCCGAATCATCTATAGACATAGCGATGGGATCAGGTGCCAAAGAATCCGAAGCCCAAAGGTTTATGCGTAAGCCTTCCGCTAATTGAATGGGCGTGATTTCAGTGATCTCCTTTGCTTTTAAAAAACTACTTGTAGGTGCCTCCCGAACAACTAATAAAGGCTCGGTCGCCTGATCAATTTGATCTTTCTGGCAGGCAAGTAAAAAAAACAAAAAACAAATCTTCAGTCTATTTAAAAAAGTGCGCATAAGTATGGTATAAAGATAAGCCCAAAATTACTTGCTTGAAACACTTTGAACTAGTGGTAATGAAAAAAAGTGATTGAAAAATTACAATTAAATTAAATCAAAGAAAAGCTTGGAAACTAAGAATTTTTTTTTATCAAAACGAAATTAACGCGTATCCGCATATTATTCTAGTGATATTAAAAAAAACTCATTTGGGATGATAAATCCGCTCAGCCTGATTGCGCACTATATCAATGTCTAGGGTCATCTGCTTTCGCTCTTGATTCACAAACATATCCATTTGATCCGCATAATGGGGATTTTCGGGCCGATTTGAGGCGCCATAGCTGTTGACCGTTTCAATAATGGGAAGTCCTTTGCTCGGATAACGCACCAACATAATATAGGAATCTCCCGCCACCCCTTTTACTTTCCCTTCCTTGTAAGGTCTGCTGTACATCGCTGCCAAGACATCTCCTAATCCTCGTATAGGTAATGTCCTATCTCCTCGAACTAAAAACTGATACTCACCCATGGTAATCTCAATTTTTCCGAAATTATTCAGTAATTTTTCGTGAGCATAATGTAGAGACTCTATCATTTCCACTGCTTTCACCTCATCCACATCAATCCACTTTTTCTTCCTCATGAGATGAAAATAAAATTCATTGAAATGCGCTGCTCCTACTTCATTTAATTCACCACTGCGATTCCATTTTTGTAAGATACGAACAGTTGGAGCAGCCTTTCCGGCCAGTAAGGGGTCCATACGGAATACTGCATTTACATTGATAATATAATAAAGGGAATCAGGCAGTTTAACATCATATTTAATGGATAAAAAATTTTCCCATGTGATTGTATCATATTCCTCCATGAGTTGCATAAAGCGAATACTTCTATTGTTCTCATGCAATTGATAGCCCATGGTGGAATCAAAATCATCAAAACTCAAATTGTCCCTTGCAGCACTTGCACTGTAGGCCGAATTATTGGTATTGAATAAATAACCCGATGAGGGATTGGTCAACTGAGGCAATTCTTCAAATTTATGATAGTCATCTGTAAGGGTTCTAAACGTGTTTCCAGGCAAGGTCTTTTTCCAATCAAATTTTGAATCCCGAAAAGGAATCTTACCATTACTTACGTAAAATATATTGTCGTATCTATCCGCATACATAATGTTGAAACTTGGAATAGCTACCATTTCTAAAGCTTGTTTAAATTCGTTTAAATTTTGTGCTTTATTCATATTGTACCACTGCTCTATCGCTCTTATTTCATCAAAAACAGACATTTTAAAGGCAAAATAACCCTTATCATTTTTGATGACTGGACCATATTTTGAATAATAAGCGGCTTTCTTTACCTTGATTTTTAAACCCATAAAGGTGCTGATTCGAAGCGCTATCTTCCGCTTTTCTAAGGTATGCCAAGTTGAATCCATTCGATATCTACGTTCATTTTGAGGGTCTATTTCCAATTCGAATATGTCAATTTTATCGGGGTGGTTTACTGTATGTGCCCAACCCAAATGTTCATTGGTTCCATGAAATATGACCGGCCCCCCAGGAAAGAGACCCCCCATTGCATTCCAGCCCTCCTCGCTCACCAAGTGGGCTTCATACCACGCGGCCGGACCCTCTAAAGGCTGGTGGGCATTTACCGCTAACATGACATGATCACTTCCTGTTTTCTTTCGATTGAATGCAAAAGCATTGGAACCAATACCAATCAACGTCCCATGGTCAATATCGCCCTTAATCAAGCCCCCAATAACCCCATCTGCACCATCCATAATTGCCAATTGAAGGACATACGCTTGAAACACATCTTCAACTGTAATGGGAAAAGATTTTTTTACAAAAACTTCTTGAGGATGATGTTGAGCATACGCATTAAGGCCCGCCAGATAGCCCTTAACAATATGTAAAAAATCTGGAGCAACTTCATCCAGATGTTCCGCGACTATTTCTTTGGTTCGAAGCAAGCCCACCACATAATCGGCAATGGCACCATCCTTCCCCAAATGTAAACCCAACATACCTTTGGCAGCCAATAAAGTAGTTTGGATAGTTCCAAAATCATCTTCGGCATGTGCCCAGGCCAATCCATAAGATACCTGTGCGTCGGTAAGTGCATAAATGTGTGGTACCCCCCACTGATCTCGAATGATCTCAATTTGATCAGTATGCCATTGAGCTGAAATTTCAAGGGAAATAACCAGCAATAATAATATCAAAAAGCAACTTTTAGCCATTTATAAAAAATATAAGTGTTTTTACAAGTTTAAGTTCCTGATTCATTCTTAGGCTAAGTTATCCTAAGAATAATAATCCAAAATATTTCACCTCGTTAAATAATTCATCGAGAGGAATGAGAATTTTTTTTATTTAAATCGTATTTAAAATCACATGATCTAAACTACGCGAAAATTCTCTGTGGCCTCTGAAATATTAATTTGCCTCAATGTTTTTGATCCCGGGATCATCTACTTCAATCGAACCTAACCATGCGCACATGGTTTTACTCGTTTCAAGCATTGCTGGATTACCTCCTATTTTAGTTTTTTTGGCGACGGGATCCCATGGCTTGATAGGAATAGGAATACATGATGACGGTATAAATACAGGCACAGGGCCTGCCATTTTCCAATTCATGGGATTGATGGGTGAAGTACAATTACCAAATGCCGGGATATTAAGGAAAGGAACAAAGTCCATACTCGAAGCTACAGGTTTTACCATTGAGGTCAGCGTTTTACCTATAGGAAGTACAATCATACTTTTAGGGCCCGAACCGAAGGAGCACTTTAATTTGGCTCCCATACAAACGCATTTTGGCATAAAATAAATTATTTTAAGCTTTAAAAGTACTCAAGCATATTGATTATCAATCAAATATATAACAGTTTTATTTACAGAAATGAACTGCTAGCAAAATTATTTTAAATAAATGAAAATGGTTACTAAAAGGCTTGAATACTATATGAAAGTTAAGAATTTTTCTAATTTAAAATATCCACAGATTGCCAAATTCAAGTACTCTTCTTACACCATTATCACGAAGTCAGCCATTGTGACATCAATTGCTGTGCCTTCAAAAAAAATAAAAAATTGAGTTTACAACTAATTTGATGAAAAATTTGTTTCATTATGAGCTTTTTAAATATTTCTCGTTTTCAAACAAAATCTATTTAATAATTGAAACAAAAAAAGAAATTAGCCATTGCAGGCGCCTCAGGATTTATTGGTAGGTGGTTCATTGAAAACTACAAAGATGACTATCATATTATTGCCCTTTCACGAAAAAAAATAATCCCTTCAAATTCGGATATCGAATGGAGAACGGTAGATCTATTTTCAATTTCCAGCAGTACCGAAGCGCTTGAAGGTGTAGATTATGCACTTTATTTAGTTCATTCTATGCAGCCCTCTACGCGGTTAAATCAGAGTAATTTTGAAGATACAGATCTATTGCTTGCTGATAATTTCTCTAGAGCAGCTGAAGCCTGTTCGCTCTCTCATATTGTCTATGTAGGTGGTATCCTCCCAAAAGACAATTTAAATATTTCAAAGCATTTACAATCGAGATATGAAGTAGAACGCGCACTAGGATCTCGGCAAACTCCAATTACTCCCATTCGTGCCGGCATTATCATTGGACCCGGAGGATCATCGTTTAATATTGTTAAAAAATTAGTAGAAAACTTACCTGTCATGGCTTGTCCAAGCTGGACAAAATCCAACAATCAACCCATTGACCTAAGGGTAGCCTTAGACTGCATTAATTATACACTTGGCAATTCAAGTTTATATGGCCATCCCATCGAAATAGGAGGAACTCAAATCGTTCAGTACATGGATTTATTAAAATTAACAGCAAAAGAAATGAAGAAAAAAAGATGGATCTTTTCTGTACCTTTTTTTTCATTGGGTATGTCCAAATTATGGGTAGGCTTGTTCAGTGGGTCTAGCCCTAATTTTGTGTCTCCATTGATAGAAAGTCTGAGACATGACATGACGTTGAAAGATCAAGATTTTCTATCCATTTTTCCAAAGTTTACCCTAACTGAAACCATCAAGAGAGCGCTTGATAAATCAGTGATCATCCCAAAAATACCGGTAGGTATAGCCCCCAGCAAAGATAAAAATACCGTAAGAAGTGTTCAAAGGATTGCCAATCCAGGCAAAAAAACCTCTCTTTGGGTGGCCACGCAATATCCAGTTTGGTTAAGTGAGATGTTTGGAAAAATTATTGATTCCAAAGAAAATGAAAAAATATTAAAATTTACCCTTTTAGGCATTCCGTTATTACAATTAGAGTTTATCGAAAACAGAAGCGATAAAAATCGACAGCTTTTTTATATCACCGGTGGTTTGTTATCCAAAAGAAGCAATACCGGCTGGTTAGAATTTAGATCTATTTTAGAGGGTGAATACATCATTACAGCCATTCATGAGTTTGTTCCTCGATTACCTTGGATCATCTACAAATATACTCAGGCAAAAGCCCATTTGTATGTAATGAAACAATTTGAAAAATACCTCTCTTCATTTCAACTTAATACTGAAAAATAAGTTAAATTTCTTTCTTATATCTCATAGCCGATCGCAATATTATATTAATAAATGAAGATGAAACAGACGCAAAATTTCAAAAATCATAACATTTTCCTCAAAGGATTTCATGGCCTCCTCTCTATGGGGATATTGGGACTGGCCGGTGGAGGTGTAAGTTATTTACTTCAAGGAGATGCTGATGCCACTTATCCAGCCTCGCTCTTCATACTGATCTCTTTTTTGTTAACTGTGATCATGTGGTATCTCAGAATATTTCCTTTGAAAGCCCAGGACCGGGCCATTAGAGCTGAGGAAAACCTAAGACATTATGTACTTGCAGGAAAACTATTGCCACCTAATCTCAAAATTTCTCAAATTGTAGCCCTTCGCTTTGCCCCGGATGACGAGTTTTTACCGCTCATTGAGCGAGCGCTAGATAAAAATCTCACTCAAAAAGAGATTAAAAAGGAGATTAAAAATTGGAAGCCCGATTACTATAGGGTTTAAAGAAACCCTGCTTCATAGGTTCATGTAGCTCCATTAGTCTTTTTTTCTACTACAAACATTGCAAAAACGGCAGCTATAAGCAGTGAGATCCCTCCCATCATCAAGGCAAATATAGCCCGTGAATCAAATAGGTTTTTTACGATAGGTCCTCCAATAATCCCACTGATTATTTGAGGGACCACAATGAAGAAATTAAATATCCCCATATAAATTCCCATTTTGATCAAGGGTATCGTTCCGGCCAACAAAGCATAAGGCATAGACAAAATACTCGCCCAAGCAATTCCGACAAAAGACATGGAAAGAATCAACATGATTGGATCTTGGACAAAATAGACTGATAATAATCCGAGTCCACCAGCTGTCAAAGCCATACTGTGTGCCTGTTTTTTTCCCATCTTTTTGGCTATCATGGGCAGTAACAATGCAAAACCAGCAGAAACCGCATTATATACCCCAAAAATTATCCCAACCCAATTGCCTGCCTCATTGAAAAGAGAGGAACTCGTATCCTCAATATCAGTACCATAAATATGTTGAGCAATGGCGGGTGTGGAGTAGACCCACATACAAAATAAACCAAACCAACTAAAAAACTGGACCCATCCGAGCTGTTTCATCGTTTCAGGCATTTGTTTGAAACAGGTAAAGATGTTCATCAAACCCCCTTTTGTTTCTCCGACTTCTTGTAAGTTAAAAGACTGTAATGCAGCGGGACTGTATTCTTTGGTCTTGATAAAAGTCCACAGGATAGCGCCCACCAAAACCACTGCTCCAGAATAAAAACTATAAATAACATTTTCAGGCACCTCACCAGGCAACGCTGATTGTGAAACCCCAAAAAAGTTAACCAAGATGTAAGGCAACCAAGAGCCTACCACCGCACCAATACCTATCAATGTGGCTTGAACAGAAAAACCCGTCGTATTTTGTTCTTCCGGAAGCATATCCCCTACCAATGCGCGAAAGGGCTCCATGGCAATATTAAAAGAGGCATCCATAATCATCAACATACCCGCCCCTATCATGATCGGTGGAAGGGCAACGGCCAAAACGCCCGCATTGGGCATGATGCACAGGGCAATTGCTGCCAGCAATGCTCCTGTCAAAAAAAAAGGTTTTCGGCGTCCAAAGCGCGTCCAAGTTTGATCACTGTAATGGCCTATTATGGGTTGCACGATGAGGCCTGTAATTGGAGCCGCCAGCCAAAACCATGATAAACTTTCAATGTCAGCACCAAAGTTCTGTAAAATCCTACTTGCGTTCGCATTTTGGAGTGCAAACCCGAACTGAATACCCATAAATCCCATACTCATGTTCCAAATTTGCGCGGGAGATAATTTTGGTTTCTTCATATCATAATAAAATTAATTAGCTTTTTTTCTCAATTTCAATGTTTTAGACATTCAATGTATCTACTCCTTGATCCTAATAAACTTTGGACACTCCTTTTAAATCAAAAAAACCCCCATTTTGAAAATTTAGCAAAATGCCTCCTTTAATATTCCGCAAAATAAAAAATTATTTACAAAGACCCCCTAATATTTAATTCAAAAGAAACGATGAAATTTTTAGAATTTATCAAGTAAATTTGTCAATTATTAATTGATCCAAAATCTTAATCCTATGCAATTCAGACCTGGTGTTTTAACTGGAACCGAAGTAACCGAACTTCTTAATAACGCAAACGACAATAAATTTGCCTTACCTGCTGTAAATGTGACCGGTTCTAATACCATCAATGCGGTGCTTGAAACAGCCAAAGCAGTCCAATCTCCAGTAATGATTCAGTTTTCAAATGGGGGCGCACAGTTTCATGCCGGGAAAGGGTTATCCAATAAGGATGAAGCTTCAGCGATTGCAGGTGCCATCGCAGGTGCGCACCACGTCCACCAAATGGCTGAAAGATATGGGGTTTCCGTTGTACTGCATACCGATCATGCCGCGAAAAAATTACTTCCTTGGATTGATGGATTACTTGATGCCAGTGAATTGCATTTTGAAAAAACGGGTGCTCCTCTATACAGCTCGCACATGCTGGACCTTTCTGAAGAATCGCTCGAGGAGAATATGGAAATTTCCACGAAATATTTTACCCGAATGTCTCAAATGGATATGACTTTGGAAATAGAATTGGGCGTAACCGGTGGTGAAGAGGATGGCGTAGACAATACCGATATTGACAACTCTAAACTATATACGCAACCCGAAGAGGTAGCTTACTCATATGAGAAGCTAAAAGCCATCAGTAACCACTTTACAGTTGCCGCTGCCTTTGGCAACGTTCATGGCGTTTACAAGCCCGGAAATGTCAAGCTTACCCCAACCATTCTTAAAAATTCTCAAGAATTTATTCAAGAAAAGTTTGGTACTGGGGCTAATCCTGTAAACTTCGTATTTCATGGCGGATCTGGATCCACCACCGAAGAAATAAGGGAGGCCATCTCTTACGGAGCCATCAAAATGAATATTGACACCGACATGCAATGGGCCTATTGGGAAGGCGTAAAGAATTACTATAAAGACCTTGAAGGATTCCTTCAAGGTCAAATAGGAAATCCTATCAGTGCTGATGAACCTAATAAAAAATATTATGATCCCAGAAAATGGCTCAGAGAAGGTGAAAAAACATTTGTGAAAAGGCTCAGCGAAGCCTTTGAAGATTTGAATTGTATCAAAAAAAATGTTTGACTAGGATGAGCTAAGGTTTCAGGTTTATCCTGATCTTTGCAACTCCCAATAAAAAAAGGCACTAAACATTATGTTTAGTGCCTTTTTTTATTGGGCACAACTTTGATGATTCAAAATAAATTATTCAGATAATTTAAGGCATTAATCAACATCAATTTTTGTATTCTTTATAGCTTTGTCATCTTTAAAATTCACTTATCCATTAGACGACGTTTAACATCATGAAAAACATAAACCAAGTATCGATCATTGGCGCAGGTACCATGGGTAATGGGATTGCACATGTCTTTGCTCAATATGGCTTTAACGTAGCGCTTATTGATATTGATGAGAGGCGTCTCAAAAATGGGCTTAAAAACATTGAAAAAAATATTGATCGGCAAATACTTAAAGACCAACTTAAAGATTCAGAAAAGACCTTAATCCTATCAAGAATAGCCCCTTTCAATAACCTCAAGGATGGAGTAGCCTGGGCCAATTTGGTAATTGAGGCCGCTACCGAAAATTATGAAGTTAAAAAAAATATTTTTCAAGAGATAGATGATTCTGCGCCAAAAGACGCCATTTTAGCTACCAACACCTCCTCCATATCCATTACTAAAATAGCGGCAGTCACCCAAAGGGCAGACCAGATCATCGGGATGCACTTTATGAATCCTGTTCCCATCATGAAATTAGTTGAAGTCATCAAAGGCTACGCGACCTCGCAAGCGACCGTCTCAACGATTAAAAAAACGGTCACTGATCTAGAAAAAATAGCAGTTGAAGTCAAAGACTATCCTGGATTTACAGCCAATCGCATACTACTCCCCATGATCAATGAAGCCATATTTACCCTTTTTGAAGGAGTCGCCGGGGTTTCCGAAATAGACGCCGTGATGAAACTAGGCATGGCACACCCTATGGGGCCTTTACAACTTGCCGATTTTATTGGACTTGATGTCTGTCTCTCTGTTATGAGAGTGCTTCAAGAAGGAATTGGTGATGATAAGTACCGCCCATGCCCACTTTTGGTAAATATGGTTGCCGCGGGTCATTTAGGTAAAAAAACAGGTGAAGGCTTTTATAAATACGAGCACCATTCAAAAGATTTTACGGTCAGTAAACAATTTGATTAAAAAAGGAAAAAAAGAAACCACACGTAGAAATTATGCGTTGTAATGGAAGTTTAAAAAATTCAAATCAAAATAATTATCAATGAGAAAAATTCAAATCCTTTGGCTATCTACTTTATTTATGATGTCCTGCAGTGGAGGCAATGAGAAAAAAACAACTTCAGTAACCGAAACAACTGAAGAGATTATAAGCACCGAAATCCCAAAAATAGTTAAAATCAGCATTGAAGGGGATGACATGATGCGTTACAACCTTGACAAAATAGAAGTAAATACTGGGCAAACGGTTGAGCTCACCTTAACCCATACAGGGCAAATGTCAGCCCTTACCATGGGTCATAATTGGATATTACTCGCCTCAGGCACGGATAAAACTACCTTTGGAATGGCGGCAATGAGTGCCAAAGATCAAGGTTATGTGCCTCAGGATATGAAGGGAAATGTTATCGCCGCTACCAAGGTGATCGGAGGTGGCGAAAGTACTTTTATTACATTTGATGCCCCCTCACCAGGCTATTATGAGTTTATTTGTTCCTTTCCAGGTCATTATGGTCTGATGAATGGCAGTTTCGTAGTGCTTCCTTAAATAATATATTGATCTTATCTTTAAGTCATGAAAAGATCAATATTATTGACCCTCTGTGCCTTTAGTCTTTTATCAGCTTGCAAAGATACCTATCCAACTATAGATATGCATACCCAAGAGAACGCTCCCCCTATTGCAGAAAGGAAAGATTCTTTATTAGAAGCGCATGGCAACACCCGGGTGGATCCTTATTTTTGGATGCGGCTCACTGACCAGCAAAAAACAGCTACTGATCCTGACATTCAAACAAAAAAGGTCGTTCAATACCTTAAAGATGAAAACACCTATGCAAATGAGGTCATGAAACCTACAGATAGTTTACAACAAAAGCTATTTGAGGAAATGACTGGGAGAATTCAAAAAGATGATGCCTCGTTACCTTATTTCAAAAATGGTTATTGGTATTATACACGTTTTGAAGAGGCTCAAGAATATCCCATTTATTGTCGCAAGAAAGGCAGCCTGGATAGCCTAGAATCTGTCATACTTAATGTCAATCAATTAGCCCAAGAATATGACTATTATGCAGTTAGTGGGCTTCGCATTAGTAAAGACAACAAGATATTGGCCTACGCTGTTGACACCCTTAGCCGAAGGGTGTACACCTACAAATTTTTAAATCTTGAGACGGGTACACTATTGAAGGATGAAATAACCAATACAGAGCCTGGGGGCGCTTGGTCCAATGACAATCTTACCTTTTACTATACAACTAAAAATGATGTGACGTTATTGTCTGAGAAAATTTGGAGGCATCAGTTAAAAACAGATCAGAAAGAAGATGTCATGATGTATCATGAACAGGATCCTTCTTTTTATATCAGTGTTAAAAAATCAAAATCAGATGATTATATTGTGATCTCATGTCAAAGTACGCTGATCAAAGATTATCATATCCTTTCCGCTCATGATCCAACGGGCGCCTTCCGCCAATTTACTCCGAGAAATGGACCCCACGAATATTCGATTGAGCATTTTAAAGACAAGTTCTACGTCCTCACCAATTGGGAAGCACAGAATTTTAGATTGATGGAAACTTCTCAAGAGGCTACCCAACTTGAGAATTGGTCTACATTGATCCCAAACAATCGGGATACCTTATTAAGCTCAATTCAAGTATTTAGTGAACATTTGGTTATTTCTCAAAGATCCAATGCACTTACTTCTCTCAAGGTAATCCATCAAAAAACAGGAAATCATCATGAAGTTTATTTTGATGAACCCGCTTATGTCATTTACCCCACTACTAATACTGAATTCAATACGACAAAACTTAGATTCATTTATACTTCGCTGACCACGCCCAAAACGACTTTTGAGTATGATATGAATAAGCGAAGCAAAACAGTTCTCAAGGAGACCCAAGTCATGGGGGGACATGACCCTTCCATATATATGACAGAAAGATTGTTTGCCGAAGGACGAGATGGTACGCAGATACCCATTTCTATGGTTTATAAAAAAGGATTGGTCAAAAGTGACCAAAATCCATTACTCCTTTATGCCTACGGCTCTTATGGAAATTCTACCGACCCTTGGTTTAGCTCTACAAGACTCAGTTTATTGGATAGAGGTTTTATCTATGCCATTGCCCATGTCAGGGGTGGCCAAGAAATGGGTCGAAAATGGTATGAACAAGGTAGAATGTTCAAAAAGAAAAACACATTTTATGATTTCATTGATTGTGCCTATCATTTATCTAATGAGGGTTATACCTCAGCTGAACACCTTTATGCGCAAGGGGGGAGTGCAGGTGGTTTATTGATGGGTGCAGTAATCAATATGGCACCTGACCGTTTCAATGGAGTGATTGCGGCGGTACCCTTTGTCGACGTCATTTCGACCATGATGGATGAGTCGATTCCCCTTACCACTGCCGAGTTCAATGAATGGGGCAATCCTAAAAATCTTGAATCTTATGAATATATGCATTCTTATTCGCCCTATGATCAAGTACGGGCACAAGCTTATCCCAACTTACTGGTAACGACGGGTTATTTCGACTCACAGGTACAATATTGGGAACCTGCCAAGTGGGTTGCTAAGCTTCGCTCCTCTAAGACTGATGAAAATTTATTGTTACTCCAAACCAATATGGCTGCAGGACATGGTGGTGCCTCAGGAAGATACCGCAGGTATGAGAGCGTAGCCTTGCAATATGCTTTTTTACTTTCCTTGGAAGAGATCAATGAATGATCTCTGTTCAAATATAAGGATCAATTCAAATATACCTCATAACCTGACAGCCAGTCATTTAAGTATCAAAATAGTCAATATGTCAACTACATTCAAATATTTCACTTGTTTAATTATTGTTTTATGTTCATGTTACCCAGCTCCCAAGTTAACGGGCTTCGATCAAGACCAATGGGACAAAGATCTCATTGAATGCCGTACTTATCGCGCGACGCAAGGCGCACCTCTTTTGATCAATCAAAAAGATATCGTACTAGGGTCCAATCAAAATGAAATCGTTGCCCTTCTGGGCAGTCCCACGAAAC
>Ga0206125_10000699_pt1 | contig 42214 bp, 29 predicted proteins | sample Helgoland_Spring_4_FD_148598 | JGI IMG/M metagenome (GOLD analysis project Ga0206125, IMG submission 148598) | Pelagic subsurface seawater microbial communities from Kabeltonne, Helgoland, North Sea - Helgoland_Spring_Bloom_20160331_1 | ecosystem: Environmental > Aquatic > Marine > Epipelagic ... | reverse complement strand
GTTTCGTATCGGTTCATATAGAACGGGTTTTGTTAAACGGGGTGCAAAATTAGTGTTTAACAGTTTAACTTCCAAGGGTTTTGTCATCGTGGGTAACGTGTTCATAAAGGAGTTTGGGCTTGGAGTCATATCGGTGCGATATTCGCCTTCGATTATGGAACAAACACCTTCCACTTCTTACACCGTTTCGGCCCGCAAATACCGCCCTCAGAATTGGGATGCGGTGGTGGGCCAAGATGGCATCACGCGGACGCTGAGGCAAGCGATAGAACAGGAACAAATGGCGCAAGCGTATTTGTTTTGCGGGCCCCGTGGGGTAGGAAAGACCACTTCGGCTCGAATTTTTGCGCGGGCCATTAACGGTTTCGAAGCAAGCGAAGAGGAAGACTACGCTTTCAATGTATTCGAATTGGATGCGGCCTCGAACAACAAAGTCGAAGACATTCGCTCCATTGTGGACCAAGTGAGGATCCCTCCGCAACGAGGAAAGTACAAGGTTTACATCATCGATGAGGTGCACATGCTCTCTCAAGCCGCGTTCAATGCATTTCTTAAAACGTTGGAGGAGCCGCCGCCGCACGCCGTTTTCGTGTTAGCCACGACCGAGAAACATAAGATTCTTCCCACCATCTTGTCGCGTTGCCAAATCTTCGACTTTCATCGCATCACTGTGCCTGACATGGTGAAGCACTTGCAGGGCATTTGTGAAAAGGAGGGGGTTGAAGCGGAGGATTCTGCGCTGCATGTTGTCGCGGTCAAAGCAGACGGCGCACTTCGTGATGCCCTCAGCATTTTTGATCAATTGGTCGCTTTTGCGGGGAAGAATTTGACCTACGATGCCGTCGCGGCGCACCTGCACGTGTTGGATCAACAAACGTATTTTGATGTCGTAGACGCCACGCAGTCGGGGGAAATTGCCCCGGCTTTGTTGGTGTTGGATGAAATCATTGTTCGTGGGTTCGATCCGCACCATTTCATTACCGGACTGGGAGCTCACTTGCGGAATCTCCTCGTAGCGAGGGACGCTTCGACTGTGGCATTGATGGAGGTGACAGACGATGTGAAAGCACAATTCTTAAAGCAGTCTGCGGCGGTTGACATTCGATTTTTGATCCGCGCTTTGGACTTGGTCAATGAGGCAGATATTCGATATAAGGCGAGCAATCACCAACGGCTCTTGGTCGAATTGACGCTCATGCAAATGGCTTCCCATGAGGAAGCTCAAAAAAAAAAGCCTGAACTGAATCCAATTGCCTCGAATGCTTGGAAGGAAAAGGCCGTTGCACCGCCCAAGGTCACGATGACCGAAGTTCCTGCAGCCGAGATGCCGGAGGCGAAGCCGGAACCAAGAAAAGCCAGACAGCCTGTTCAAGCCGAGGCGGTTGAAACGCCAGCTTTGCAAGTGGGGCCGCAGAGCCCACCGGCCAGAGCGGAAGTGGCGCTTCCATCCCGCAAGAAAAAAATCAAGTTGGCCACCCCAGATACCTTGCAGAGCATGGCGCCTGTCAAGGTGAATGCGGCAGCGGAAAAAAACCGAACGAGCCCGGTTGACGAGCCAGCGATTCAAACCGCTTGGAAGGCGTATGCCGAGAAGATCAAAGCGGCGGATCAATTGAACTTGTATTCCACCTTGTGCGCAACGACCATCGGCCTAACTGACGGACATGTGCTCATTCGGGTATTGAACAAGTTGCAAGAGGAGCAGTTGCGGGATGCCTTGTTGAATATTTCCCAATTCATGGCAGACCAGGTCCAAAACGACGAGCTCGACATCGAAATCAAGGTGGTCGCCACTGAGCAAAGCGAGATCAGTTCAGAATTCATGACCGATCGTGAGCGTTACGACGGTATGGTCAAGAAAAACCCGAGGGTAGAGGAATTGCGAAAACGTCTGGACCTAGACCTCAACGGTTGATCCTGAGCCCGTCTTCTGGTGGCAGCTTTCAAGCACCTCGTGTCTCCGAAATCGCCGCTCGTGCTTTTATGTTTCTTTTTTTTTCAATGCATCATTGAACGGATTCCATCCGAAGGTTGTTGTTGAGTCATGAATAAACACTTTGGATTATTGGCGTGGGTAGTTTTCTTGTTTGCTGCAGGAGTTTGTGAACTCAATGCACAGGGCATTATTCGAGGCCGGGTCAATGATGCGCAGACGAATGAGCCCATTCCCTTTGCAAATGTGGTTGTTCAAGGAGAAACCGTAGGAACCACAACCGATTTCGATGGCAATTATGAGCTTAGCTCCGTTGCGCCGGGACTGCGAAACATACAGGTGAGTTTTTTAGGGTACGAAACGAAAACGGTATTTGAGATTGAAGTGACTCCGGCGCGGCCGGCGATCGTGAACGTGATGCTCAAGCCATCCACCATTGAGATTGAAGAGGCTGAAGTTGTGGGAGCTCGACGCCCCAATGCGGCTGAAGCACCGCTCAGCGTGCGCTCCCTTGGAACCAATGAAATCAAACGAAATCCCGGAGGCGGGCGGGACATCAGCCGAGCCATTCGCACCTTGCCCGGCGTAGCGGCGATCCCAAGTTTTAGGAATGACATCGTCATCCGAGGAGGCGCTCCCAATGAGAACCGTTTTTACATCGACGGGATTGAAATTCCGAACATCAATCACTTCGCGACCCAAGGAGCGAGCGGTGGTCCGGTGGGCATGATCAATGTGGACCTCGTGGAGAACATTGATTTTTATGCCGGAGCTTTTCCTGCTGCCCGCGGAAACGCATTGAGTTCTGTCATGGAATTCAGTTTCAAGGAGGCTCGAACCGACGAATGGACCGCCAATATGGTGGTTGGAACGAGTGATCTTGGATTGACATTGGAGGGGCCGACCGGTGAGAACAGTTCCTTGATTTTCAGCATGCGCAGGAGCTACCTCCAATTCTTGTTTGAAGCCATAGGGTTGCCTTTCCTCCCGATCTACAACGATTATCAATTCAAATGGACGGCGCGCCCCAACGATCAAAATTCCATCACGGTCATCGGCCTCGGAGCCCTCGATAATTTTGAGTTAAACCTCGCAATCGCGGAAGACACTTCCTCGGCAAATTACCTCGATCAACTGGCCATTTTGGGCGCTTTGGATGTGCAAGAACAATGGAATTACACACAAGGCGTGCGGTGGGATCGTTACCAGGACAACGGCAAGTGGAGTTTTATTTTGAGTCGAAATATGCTCAACAACCGGGCGTACAAACATTACGATAACGACGAAAACCAGGCGTTGCTGCGTGACTACCTGTCGCAAGAGATTGAAAATAAATTCCGTGCGGAACGCAAATGGTTCGGAAATAACTCTTGGGAGGCTACGTACGGCGCGGCCTATGAATACGTCAAATACAACAACCGAACAGACGAATCACGCTTCGATCCGATGACAGGGGGGCTAGTGGACATTAATTACGCAACCGATTTCAAAGCACACAAATACGGGGTGTTTGCAACGGCAAGTCGCCGGCTTTTGGAGGAGCGATTGTCGGTCGCAGCCGGATTTCGAATGGATGGCTCGACATTAGGGGAAGGATTGAAAAATCCTTTGAAACAGTTTTCCCCTCGCGCATCGGCTTCCTATGCGTTTGCTCCGGGCTGGACATGGAATGCCAACGTCGGGCGGTATTTTCAACTGCCGGCATATACCATCTTGGGCTTCGAGGAGTCAGGTGAACGTGTCAATGCGGGCGAATCCTCTCGCTATCTGCAAAACACGCATTACGTGACGGGCCTGCGTTGGGAAGGGGGCGAACGAAATTTCGTGGCCTCATTGGAGGGTTTTTTGAAGAATTACGACGGTGCGCCGATCAGCCAAACACTGGGTGTTCCTCTGGCCAACCTCGGAGCGGACTTTGGGGTGGTGGGCAACGAGTCGGTTCTTTTCACCGGCGTCGGACGTTCCTATGGTAGCGAGTTGTTGCTCCAACAGCGATTGTACAATGGGTTTTATGGCTTGATGGCTTACACCTTCGTTCGTAGTGAGTTCGCTGATTCGACGGGCAATTTCACTCCCAGTAGTTGGGACAACCAGCACATTTTGAGCCTGACAGGAGGTAAGAAATTCGAAGGCGGATGGGAGGTTGGCGCTCGATTGCTTTTCAGTGGTGGATTGCCATACACACCGGTGGATTTGAATTCGTTGAGTATGGCTTCTTGGGACAACTACGGCCGTCCGTTGTTGGATTATTCCCAGCTCAACACGGAGCGCAACGGTGCCTTCCATCAATTGGACATTCGCGTTGATAAGAAATGGTTTTTCGAAAATTGGTCGCTCGACGTATTCATTGAAATTCAAAATGCAACCGGCGCAGCTGTGCCTCAGCCAACATTTGTGGACGTGGTGCGCAATCCGCTCACGGGTGCTCCGATTCCTTCAGCCAGCAACCCGGGGTTTTATGACCAACGGGAGTTGGATCCGAGCACAGGTGCGGTGCTGCCAGCCCTTGGCCTGATCATTGAACTGTAATGACCCGTTCGTTGCTTCCGAATTATCTTTGGATTCATGCGTGTCGATAAATTCCTCTGGTGCATTCGGGTATTCAAGACCCGTTCCATTGCCTCCGCTCAATGCCGTGAGGGAAAGGTGACAGTGGATGGAAAAGCGGTCAAGCCCGCTCAGGAATTGAAGATCAACGATAACATTCGAGTGCGCAAAGGAGCCGTTTACTTTGAATGGCAGGTTTTGGACATGCCCAAGAGCAGAATGAGTGCGTCCTTGGTCGCGGAGTTTGCTCGCGACATAACGCCTGAGGCAGAAAAACAAAAATTGGAAGAAATTCGGGCTGCTCAGCGTGATTTGTTGCGTCCAACGGGCCGCCCTACCAAACGGGATCGGCGCGATTGGGAAAAATGGTTTACATGAAAAAGCAATTTTCAGTTTCTTTTATTGCAGCGGAGGAAACACGCTCCGTTCGTTTTCGGGTGCTTTGGCCTCACAAGCCCAGCGCAGAAGAATGTGTCATTGATGCCGATCACAGCGATGGAGCCTATCACATTGGAGCGTTCGATGAAAACAAACAACTGGTTGGAGTTTGTTCGTTGTTCAACCAGCGCAGTGATCGTCATCCCGGGGCACTGCCTGATACCGATTCCGTCTACCGCTTGCGCGTGATGGGCACAACGCCAGAAGTAAGAGGCAAAGGAGCGGGTGCAGCTATCATTGAGTTTGCGTGCGCCTGGTGCCAAGAACAGGATGTAAAATGGTTGTGGTGCGACGCACGCGAAGTGGCCTTTGGTTTTTATGAAAGGATGGGATTTGAATGCCTTTCCGAGATGTATCAAGTTCCGCAAGTTGGCCCCCATCAAATGATGGCCAGGAAGTTCTAAATTTGCCATTTTTCGATTCGAAACCATGCCGGAGATTTCTCATAAAGGGCAAACAATGCCCGACAGTCCCATTCGGAAACTGGCTCCTTTTGCCAACGGAGCGAAAGACCGGGGAACCCATGTCATTCATCTGAACATCGGCCAGCCGGACATTGCAACTCCACCTCAAGCGTTGCAAGCCATTCGTGGCATGAAGCGTGAGGTGCTGGAATACAGTCCGAGTGAAGGCTTTGCATCGTATCGTGATGGACTGTCTCGTTACTATGCCACGGTCGGAGTTGAGGTCACTCCGGAAGAAATCATGGTCACAACCGGTGGCTCTGAAGCGTTGGTTTTTGCTTTTATGAGCTGTTTGAATCCGGGTGATCAGGTGATTATCCCCGAGCCGTTTTATGCCAATTACAACGGTTTTGCCGCTTGGGCGGGCATTGAAATCGTGCCGGTCACTGCCTCCATAGAAAACGGTTTTGCACTGCCACCAATGGCGGCCTTCGAAGCGGCTATTACCGATCGAACCAAGGCCATCTTGATTTGCAATCCAGGAAATCCTACGGGCACCAAGTATGCCGATGAGTCGCTGCATGCGGTCGCGGATTTGGTCAAAAAGCACGATTTGTTTTTGTTTGCGGATGAGGTGTATCGGGAGTTTACGTACGATGGTAACATTTCGCCAAGTGTTCTGAGCTTGGAAGGTTTGGAAGAATACGCCATCGTTATCGACAGTGTCTCCAAGCGCTACAGCATGTGCGGAGCGCGCGTAGGTGCCATGGTCACCAAAAACGAAGAAGTCCGCCGAGCTGCGATGCGTTTTGCGATGGCGCGGCTCAGTCCGCCGACATTGGCACAGGTGGCTGCTGAAGCGGCATTGGGCACCGATGCGTCATACTTTGACGCGGTACGCTCTGAATACAAAATGCGACGCGACGCCCTTGTTCAAGGATTGAATGGTATTGAAAATGTGGTTTGTCCTGTTCCGGGAGGTGCTTTTTATGCTGTAGCAAAATTGCCCATTGATGATGCGGATGCTTTCTGCCGATGGATTTTGGAATCATTTGAATTCGAAGGAGCCACGGTGATGGTGGCGCCCAATTCGGGGTTTTATGCCACACCGGGATTGGGGAAGCAAGAGGTACGTATGGCATATGTGTTGCATTTGGATGAAATCGAGAAGGCCGTGCAATGCATTGAGGCCGCCCTACGGGTATATCCGGGAAGGGTCGTTCACTAAAGTTTGCAGTGTGTGTTGATTTGTTTGCCTTTGTCTTTGAAGAATTCAATGGCTTTGTAACTTCATGCCCTCATTTCAGTATCCCACGACGCCATGAAAACCGCACTCACCTGTTTCGCTTTTTCGCTTTTGTTTTTTGCCTTCGATGCAGTCGCCCAAGAAGCTGACACAACGTGGGTTCAAACCTACACATGGGAGGCTCAGAACAACCCCGAAACAGCCTACGACAGTCCGGGTCGACGTTGGTTTGACTTTCCAGCGAGCGACAATGATTCATCGTATCAGAAAATATTGATGTATTACAACCTCAAGTGCTTTGAGGATGGAACGGCAGGAAATCTAGGATATGCCTGCGGAGAGTGGGACTATCTCTCTTACAGTTACCTTTTTGACCACACAGGCGAACTCGATAGCAATTTGCTGACCCACCCGCACTGGCTCATTGATGACCTGGTTTTTGAATCTGACACCATGATTTTGGAGCCGGATGGGGGTGCGCCAATGGATACGGTGCGCTGGACGTATCCCGAGTTTTCCATTGAAGCAGAAGGGGCTGAATCACAAGTGACCGATTCCGAAGGCGCTTCGGATTGGAGCGAACTGGATTGGCTTTCGAGTGGGGAGCCTGGCGGGAAAATGCAGTGGCTCTGGACAGCGGATGAACTCGCAGCGTGGGGTTGGGAAAACTTGGTGGTGGCTGGACTGGAGTTCCCAGCGTTGAGCGAGTTGCAAGTGCGCGATGCGGCTCAATGGAGCGCGCATTGGGTGGAAGTCGATACATTGAATGGTTTCCTGTTCGGAACACCCGCAGCTTCCTCAAAAGTGTTTGACGCCGTTCATCCCGGAAGATTCATTTGGGACGCGCCATTGACTTGGGACGGTGCAAGTCATTTGGCCATCACGTGTGAGTGGTCGGGTGAAACGGCATCGGCCGATTGGAGTGCCATTGAAGGGACGAACGCTCCGCAAAGAACGTGGCAAGCTGGAACGGCTGGTACGTATGTTTCGTTTGACGGTAACGATCGCTTAGAAGTAGCCATGGATTGGATAGACTCCATCCAAAACGAAGTGACGATTGAATTTTGGCAACGGGGCAATGCCGAGTTTCAACCTGAAAACAACAGCATTTGTGAGGGGATGAATGCCGCGAATCAACGGGAGATTAACATCCACCTGCCTTGGTCCAATGGACGGGTGTATTGGGATGCCGGTTATGATGGCGGCTACGACCGCATCGATCAAGCTGCCAATGCGGAAGATTATGAAGACCGCTGGAATCACTGGGCGTTTGCGAAAGACGCCGTGGCGGGGACCATGGCCATTTACCTGAATGGTGCATTGTGGCATACGGGTGCAAATAAGGACAATGCCTTTGGAGAAATGGTTCGATTTTACATTGGGTGCAACGCAAATGGAGGAAACGACTACCGAGGCGATGTGGATGAATTCCGCGTATGGTCGGAGGCATTGACGGCAGAAACGATTGCAGCTTATTACGCTGGCCCCGTGGATGAGTCACATCCTGCGTGGAATAGCCTCGAAATGGACCTGACCATGGAGTACAATCCTGAATTGAGTGCATTGGGGGATGGCGAAGAATTGATTTTGCACGGTAACGCTGCGGTGAGCACGCACGTGCCCTCGGAAGCATTTTACAACCCGGGAGCCATGCCGAATGACCAGCGACCCGCGCTCACGTGGTGGTACGGAGAGGTGGAGAATTCCGGTGCAGTGACGGTGGACCATGCCGAACGCCTCCCAGCCACTAGCATCGTGGAGTGGGCAGTTGCCGGAAATGGAGTGGAAGCCATTTCAGTCGATTACGGCTGGTCCGCGGATCAAATGAAAACCACCAAAACCCCGGACGGTTCGTTGCTTGCATCTTATCCCATTGAGGGCGAGGCGGTGGTTTATATGAATGACACCTTGGAGTTTTATTCCCCTGCCTTTGAAGTCATTGATCGTTATGAGTTGGCTCGATTCATTACGCCTTATGGAATCGGGCTCACCTTGGATGACGACGGTTGGACTTGGATTTTTGACGTATCGGATTTTGCTCACCTTTTGCGGGATAGTGTGGAATTGCAAGCAGGCAATTGGCAGGAGTTACTGGACATGAAATTTGCATTCATCGAAGGCACACCTCCACGCGATGTGAAGCGCATGGATGCTTTTTGGAAAGGACAGCAAGGATTGGCCACGTTTGACGAAAACATCACAGACCACTTGTTCGTGCCGGAAGAAGGTGAGGAGATGTTCAAGTTGAGAACCCGCGCCAGCGGCCACGGATTCGGTTCAGGGAATAACTGCGCTGAATTTTGTTACAACACCCACTCCGTAGAGGTTGATGGTATGCTCCAGTGGAGCTGGGAGGTCATGCGCGAGTGCGCAGACAACCCGCTTTATCCACAAGGCGGAACATGGATTTATGATCGGGCGGCTTGGTGCCCTGGCGCACCCGTTGATACGAAAGAGTTTGAGTTAACCCCAGTGGTGACGGGACAAAATGAATTTGCAGTCGATTATGACATCACCTACGACCCCGATGGCAACTACCGTTTTGAAGGGCAAATTGTGGCCTATGGTCCGCCCAACATGGAGCATGATGTTGAGGTTTCTCAGATTTTGGCGCCATCCGATGAGAAGGTAGAGTCCCGCCTCAATCCTGTTTGCAAATCGCCGAAGGTGATCATTCGGAACAATGGCTCGGAGGTGCTGACATCGTGCACCATTGCCTTCGGTGTTCAGGGAGGCGAGACCCAAACCTACGCCTGGGAAGGTGCGTTGGCCTTCTTGGAAACAGAAGAAGTGGTATTGGCCTATGATGATCCCATTTTGTGGGAAGGGGACGATGAAGAATGGTTGGTATTTGAGGTGCAAGTCAATAATCCCAATGGCCAAGTAGATGAGGAGCCACGCAACGACGCTGCATCGAGTCGATTCCACCGTGTGCCCACTTGGTCGTATCCCGATTTGGATGACAACCGCGTGATCATTTGGACAAAGACGAATGCTGTGCCCTACGAAACCTCCATTGAAATTACCGATGCAGAGGGCAACATGGTGTGGGAGCGAAGCTACAGCGAACCGAATTTCACCCACCGCGATACCATTGGTCTCAATCAAGGGTGTTATCGCGTGACCATCTATGATTCCGGAGATGACGGTCAAAGTTTTTGGGCCAATTCGGATGGCAGCGGATACACCCGATTGAAAAAAGTCAGTGGGGGCAACTTTATCAACTTTGAGCCTGATTTCGGAAAATTCATTTCACAAGCCTTCTTCTTTCAAACGAATGTGGTTTCCGTGGATGAAAATCGAATGGCAGATTTGCAGAGCATCGTCGCGTTCCCAAATCCATCGGACGGTGAAGTAAGGTTGAGGTTGAGCGGGTTTGCCGATGGCCAGCGCCTCAAGTGGTCATGTTACAACCTCATGGGGCAAGAAGTCACATCCGGAACATTTCGCCATGTTCAAAGTCAATTGAATGTGTTGAATCTCGCTGCCCTCCGGAAAGGGGCATACGCTGTGACGGTAATGGACGAACAGGGCAAGCGTTGGACGGAATGGATTCAGATTAGGTAATCTTTGGGGGGAAACCTCCTCTTCACGTGAGGGTGGTGAGAAAAATAGGGGGTGTGTTCATAATATTTTGGTTTTTTCTGAGCTGACCCCCTAAAAAAAGGGGGTACATTTGCAGAATCAAAGAAAAACCAGCGAAATGAGCATTTCACGAAAAAAAGCACTGGAGGAAGTTTTGGAACGTAAGCCACGTGCCGTTCATCGTCCGGATAACAAGATTTCTGCTTATTACGGAGAGAATGTATTCAATCTCACCATGATGAAGCAATACCTCACCGATGAGGCATGCGAGAGCATTGAGGATGCGATGGAGAATCATACCTCCATTAGCCGTGACATTGCAGATCAAGTTGCTTCAGCGATGAAGGAATGGGCGATCACCCGCGGCGCCACGCACTACACGCACTGGTTTCAGCCTTTGACCGGAGCAACAGCTGAAAAGCACGACAGCTTTATTACACCAACTTCCGACGGCCGGGTCATTGAAAAATTTGATGGCTCTTTGCTCGTTCAGCAAGAGCCGGATGCAAGTTCATTTCCCAACGGAGGCATTCGCAATACGTTCGAAGCTCGCGGATACACGCTGTGGGATCCAACATCACCTGCCTTCGTCTGGGAGAATACGCTCTGCATTCCCACGATCTTTATCAGCTACACGGGCTTTGCGTTGGACAACAAGATGCCAATGCTCAAGGCGCTGGCCAGCATTGATGAATCAGCGACCGCAGTTTGCCAATATTTTGATAAAAACATCACCAAGGTCGTTGCTACTTTGGGATGGGAGCAAGAATACTTTTTGGTCGATAAGGCGCTGTATGCCGCTCGCCCCGATTTGCAAATGACAGGCCGGGCGTTGTTTGGCGCTGCGCCGGCAAAAGGGCAGCAACTGGACGACCACTATTTCGGATCGATTCCTGCCCGAGCGACTGCTTTCATGAAGGAGTTCGAATTGGAGTCCCACAAGTTGGGCATTCCAGTGACCACCCGGCACAATGAGGTGGCACCCAACCAATTTGAGTGTGCGCCGGTATTCGAGGAGGCCAACTTGGCGAACGATCACAACCTGATGTTGATGGAGGTGATGGAGCAGGTTGCACGTCGTCACAACTTCCAACTCTTGCTGCACGAAAAGCCTTACCCTGGTTTGAACGGCTCAGGAAAACACAACAATTGGTCGCTTGGAACAAATACAGGAGTAAACCTGCTCAAGCCCGGGAACAATCCCAAAACAAACTTGCGGTTCTTGACCTTCTTTGTGAATACCCTCGCAGCCTTGCACAAGCACGCAGATATCGTCCGCGCTGCGATTGCATCGGTTGGCAACGATCATCGCCTCGGAGCGAATGAGGCACCTCCTGCCATCATCAGTGCGTTCATAGGGTCCCAATTGTCGGAGTTGTTGGATGCTTTGGAGACAAGCATCAAGGCCGGGAAGTTGACGCCCGAAGACAAAACAGCTTTGAAGCTCGAAATCGGGCGTATTCCGGAGGTGATGTTGGATAACACCGATAGAAATCGAACATCTCCTTTTGCTTTTACGGGAAACAAATTCGAACTGCGAGCCGTTGGGTCGACGGCAAACTGTGCCGTTTCCATGACGGTGCTCAACACCATCGTATCCGATCAATTGCAATCATTCAAGCGCGAGGTAGACCAACGCATTGCATCGGGTGACAAAAAGGATGATGCCATTCTCAAGGAATTGCAAAAATTGATCGCCCAAAGCAAATCCATTCGATTTGAAGGCAATGGGTACTCCGATGAATGGGTTGACGAGGCAAAGAAGCGGGGCTTGTCCAACTTGCGCAATACGCCTGAAGCTTTGAATGTGTTGAATCGCAAAGAGGTACAGGACTTGTTTGAAAAAATGGGTGTTTTGAGCAAGCAAGAGTTAGGTGCGCGAGTTGAGGTTGATTTGGAGAATTACATCTTGAAGCGTCAAATCGAATACCGCGTTCTCTTGGATATGAGCCGCAGCACAATTCTTCCGGCTGCCATCCGATTCCAAAGTGGACTTCTAACCAATGTGGAGCAACTGAACGCCGTTCTCGGAAAGGAAGCATCAAAGTTTTCTGTAGCACAGATGGCCATGATTCAATCCGCCGGATCCGTCATTCAAGAGCTGCATGCTGCAGCCGCCAAAATGGAGGAGGTGCACGATCGAGCGGAGGGAGCGATAAATGCCTTGGAAAAGGCACGGGCGTTTGCGGAGAAAGTCGTTCCATGCATGGAGGCTGTTGCCGATTTCTGCGCCCAACTTGAATTGATGGTCGATGACGCTCAGTGGCCATTGCCAAAGTTTACAGAGCTTCTGTTTACGCGCTAATGCCGAAGTGCCTTGGGGCATGTGAATCCGACAAACACAAAAGGGCTGGCCACGAGGCTGGCCCTTTTTTTGATCAAATTTCCGGCTTTATTTGCAACAGATTGCACCGAAATGCTCGCTTTGCCTTACATTCGAGCACAGATTTAAATCGATACGAAATGCACAACAACCTGCAAGCTTTTTGTACCCGAACTGGTTTGGCCAGTTTGCTCATCTTGTTTTCAATCGGAACACTGATTGCACAAACGGACTTTGCGGCTGAAGCCGATCAGGCATTTGAAAAGGATGCATACAGCACCTCCGCTCAAGAATATATCAAGGCCTATGCGAAAGTCAAGGATATTGAGGAAAAAGGGCGTATTGCTTTCATGGCAGGCGAGAGTTTTCGCATGATGCTGGAACCAGCGGCTGCTGAAGAATGGTATGACAAAGCGATTGGTTTGCGCTATGGCACAGAGGATCCGAGCGTTTACTTGGCCTATGGTGATGTGATGCGCTCTCAACAGGCCTTTGATGATGCCATCGAATGGTACATTGCGTATAAGGAAAATGGAGGAGACGCAGCGGTAGCAGATGCCCGTGTCGAACAATCTGACAACGATGCATTGGAGTTGGATGAACCCTCTAGCCGCTACATCGTTGAGAACCTGCTTCTCTTGAACTCGGACGGCTATGATTACGGATTGGGCTACTCTTCCAAAAAATCGGATGAGGTTGTCTTCGCTTCATCCAGGGAAAGCTCAGCGGGCTCAGGTGAGGACCCCATTACAGGCCAAAGCTACATGGACTTGTTTCGATCGGAACAAGACAAGAAAGGTCGTTGGAGCACGCCGGAGCCTTTGAACTCAACTGTTAACTCGGAGTTCAACGAAGGAACCGTGACGTTCGATAAAAAATACAAGAACATCTATTTCACACGGTGCATTTCGGATGATGAAACATCATTCGCTTGTGACCTATACCGGGCATCGTCCATGGGTGCGAAATTTGGTCCTGCTGAAGTGATAGAGTTGATTGATCGTGATTCAAATGACAGCTCGCAAGTGGGGCATCCAAGCTTCACCACAGACAATGATTTTTTGATGTTCGTTTCGGACATGGAAGGAGGTTTTGGTGGCAAGGATATTTGGTATGTGTCATACGACAGCAAAGAAGATGCTTTCGGAGAGCCGGTGAACATGGGTGAGAATGTCAATACGTCTGGGGATGAAATGTTCCCAAATATGCGCTTTGATGGAACGCTGTATTTTTCGTCGAGCAGTGGAAAAATGGGTGGTTTGGACATCCTATCGGCAAAGCCTGCTGAAGGCACAATGAAATTTGAAAAGGCAGAAACCGCTCCATACCCACTCAACAGTAGTGCGGACGATTTCAGCATCGTTTTCAAGGATGATGAAGACTCAGGAATTTTCACTTCCAGCCGGGTAGGCGGCAAGGGAAAGGATGATTTGTATTCATTCACGTTGCCCGACATGAAGTTTTGTTTTCGTGCCAATGTCTATGATTACGACACCGGAAATCCTTTGATGGCATCGGTAGCAATCAATGGTTCCAATGGTGATTCATGGACATTCACAGCGGATGCTGACGGTGGATTTGAGCTTTGTGGAGATGAGATTAAGAAGCGTTCTACCTACGATGTTGACGTTGAACTTCAGGGCTTCATCAGCACGGGAGATCGGTTCTCAACCGTAGGGCTCAGCGAGAGCACAACGTTTGCGCGGGAGTATTTCTTGAAGGAAGTTGTCTTGGATCAGGAATATCAAATGCCGCTTGTCCTCTATGCATTCAACGAAGCAGCATTACTGGTAGATGAAAATGTGAACAGCACGGATTCCCTCGCCTACCTCTTGGATATCATGGAGCGAAATGAAACGTATGTCATTCAATTGGAGTCACATACGGACAGCCGTGGTAAGGATGATTACAATGAGGAGTTGTCGCAACGACGGGCCCAAACATGTGTTGACTATTTGATCAATGCGGGCATTGAAAGGGATCGACTGGTGGCTGTGGGACGCGGTGAATCTATGCTTCTGGTCTCAGATTCAGAGATCAGCCGGATGAAATCGGAGGAGGAGAAGGAGCGGGCGCATCAAGCGAACCGTCGAACGGTTTTCCGAATCATGCGTTTCGACTACGTTCCAGGAGAATAAGTGGAAGACTCTAGGTACGCAAGCCGAGGCGTGTCCTCGGGAAAGGAAGAAGTACACGCGGCCATCCAAGGCATCGATAAGGGCTTGTTTCCCCAAGCATTTTGCAAGGTTGTCCCTGATTATTTGACGGGAAGTGAGGAGCACTGCATTGTCATGCACGCGGACGGTGCGGGCACAAAGTCCGCATTGGCATACATGTACTGGAAGGCCACAGGAGATCTTTCCGTGTGGAAAGGAATTGCTCAGGACGCTTTGGTCATGAACATCGATGACCTCCTCTGTGTGGGGGCGTTGGGTCCTATTTTAGTATCAAGCACCATTGGCCGCAACAAACACTTGATTCCCGGGGAAGTGATCAAGGCGATTATTACGGGGACGGAGGAGTTGTTGGCTGAGCTTCGAACACACGGCATTGACATTCGCAGCACGGGCGGCGAAACCGCAGATGTAGGAGATTTGGTGCGGACCATTATTGTGGATTCAACCGTTGTGGCCCGTATGCATCGCGATGAAGTCATCGACAACGCCAATATTGCCGCAGGACAGGTGGTTGTTGGTTTGTCAAGTTGTGGCCAAGCCAGCTGGGAATCTGAGTACAACGGAGGGATGGGTTCGAATGGATTGACATCCGCTCGCCACGATGTTTTCTCAAAAGAATTGATGGCGCAATTTCCCGAAAGTTTCGATCCGGGAACTGATGAACAGTGGGTATACACCGGAAACTGGGGGTTGACAGATGCTGTAGAAGGTGTGCCGTTGGATGCGGGGAAATTGGTCTTGTCACCGACCCGCAGTTACGCTCCTTTGATGGCCAAGATTTTGCCCGCATTTGGAGTAAAAATCAAGGGCATGGTGCACTGTTCCGGAGGTGCGCAAACGAAGGTGTTGCACTTCGTGGACAACGTCCATGTTGTCAAAGACAACCTCTTTCCAACGCCGCCGTTGTTCGAAATGATTCAGAAGAGTTCCGGAACGAACTGGAAGGAGATGTACGAGGTCTTTAACATGGGCCACCGCATGGAACTTTACACGGATCCGGAGACAGCCGAATCCATCATCGAAGCTTCGATGGCCATGGGCGTTGATGCCAAAGTCATCGGCCACTGCGAGGCGTTCGAGGGCAAGCGGGTTACCGTTTCTGGTGCACACGGGAGCTTTCAATACGGAGATTAGCTCAGCACATGAAACGAGAGGATGCCCTTACGCAAAAATTGTCCTCGATTGCCGACCGATACCGGGAAGTGGAGAAGTTGGTGGGCGATCCTGAGGTGATCAAAGATGCCCGGCGCTACCGTGATTTGATGAGGGAATACAAACGACTTGAGCACATTGTCGTGCATCAGGAGCATTTGATTTCACTGGAGAAGGACCTTGATCAAGCCGAAGAGTGGCTTGCGGGAGACGACGAAGATTATAAAACACTGGCCCTGGAGGAACGTCCTGAGCTGCAGCGCAAATTGGCAGAGGCCTATGAGGCTGCCAAAATCATGTTGTTGCCGAGGGATGAAGTCGACGACCGACCCGTTATGATTGAATTCAGAGCTGGAACCGGGGGAGACGAAGCGGCACTTTTTGCGGGTGACCTTTTCCGGATGTACCAAAAGCATTGCACCGATAAAGGATGGACGTGGAGTTTGGTAAATGCCAATGAAGGAACTGCCGGAGGGTTCAAAGAGGTCGTCGCTCGGGTGGAAGGAGAAGGTGTATACGGTTGGTTGAAATTTGAGAGTGGCGTGCACCGTGTACAGCGGGTGCCCGATACAGAATCCCAAGGACGGGTGCACACGAGCGCTGCAACCGTAGCGGTTTTACCGGTTGCCGAATCGGTGGATGTTGACTTGAATGTCAGCGACATCCGCAGGGACACGTTCCGTGCGAGTGGTGCTGGCGGTCAACACGTCAATAAAACGGAATCAGCGGTGAGGCTCACGCACGGGCCTTCGGGAATTGTGGTTGAGTGCCAAGACGGTCGCTCGCAACACCAAAACTACGAGCATGCCCTGACGGTTTTGAGAACAAGGCTTTTCGAACGAGAGCGAGAGCGAATCGCCGCGGACCAAGCGCAAAAGCGCAAATCATTGGTGAGTACCGGAGATCGATCAGCGAAAATCAGGACTTACAATTTTCCGCAAGGGCGCGTAACCGATCACCGCATTCATTTCACTTCCCACGCCTTGCCCGCTATCTTGGGCGGAGAATTGACTCCTGTAATCGAGGCACTTCGCATGGCGGAACAAGCTGAACTTCTCGCCGCCCAGAATTAATTTGCAGCCATGAAGAACCGAGACGACATCTACGCCCAAATTTTAGCGAAAGAGTCATGTTTGTGCATCGGACTTGATCCCGATGTTGAGCGGATCCCGAGCCATTGTGGAGAGGGCGTGCAGGCCATGGAGCGTTTTTGCATGTCCATTGTGGAGGCCACGCATGATCTGGCTGTTGCCTTCAAGCCAAATTTGGCCTTTTTTGAACAGTATGGTGAGTCGGGATGGGCCGCCTTGCGCAGAATTATCGCATGCATTCCAGAGGAGTGCATGGTTATTGCGGATGCCAAGCGCGGGGATATTGGAAATACGGCTAGGCGATACGCGAAAGCGATGTTTGATGAACTGGGCGCACATGCGGTGACTGTTGCGCCGTACATGGGATCTGATAGCGTGATACCATTCATGGATGGGTATCCCAATCATTGGACTATTTTGCTTGCCTTGACTTCCAATTCTGGCGCTGAAGATTTCGAATTTCACGGTTCGCCGCCTCTTTTTGAACGCGTTCTCATGCGATCGCAAGAGTGGGGTTCACCCGACCAATTGATGTTTGTCGTCGGTGCCACGCGACCCGACTCCATCGCAAGGTCACGCGAGCTCGCGCCCGAAAACTTCTTTCTGGTTCCCGGCGTCGGTGCTCAAGGTGGAAACTTACAAGCAGTATTAGAGGCGGGATGGAATGACCAATGCGGGTTGCTTATTAACGCGTCAAGGAGCGTTTTGTACGCATCTGATGGAGCTGATTTTGCATCCGCCGCTCGAACGGCAGCATCTTCGCTTCAGAAGGAGATGGCCGCGACAATTCGAGCCAAGCAAGGCAACGAATGAATCTGGCTAGTCGCATAAGAATAGCGGGGGTGTCCATTGTCAGCGTGCTCTGTTTGGGCAGTCTAGGTTTTGTGTGGTTGGAGAATTACACGTGGATTGAGGCCATCTATATGACGGTCATTACGGTCTCGACAGTCGGCTTTGGGGAAGTCCGTCCCTTGTCCGAGGAAGGAATGATGTTTACGGCGCTCTTGGTGGTCAGTTCGCTGGGGACGTTTACGTTTGCAGTGACAGCCGTCAGTCAATTTTTCCTCGAAGGTGACTACCGTGAAAGGGTCAGAAACAAACGAATCAAACGCATCATGAAAGCAATGGATCAACACGTTATTGTCTGTGGCTACGGCAGAGTTGGAGAGAAGGCAGTGGAGGAATTACAAGATCACGGCACCGATGTTGTGGTCATTGAATCCGATCCTGAACTCGTCAAGGCGCTGCAGAAAAAAGGACTGCATGTTTTGTCTGGCGACGCAACACGCGATGAAAACCTAATCAATGCCGGTTTGGATCGGGCCCGAGCTGTGATTACAACCTTGCCTGACGATGCGCAAAACCTTTACGTTGTCTTGGCGGTGCGCGAACGACGCAAAGCCATCCTCATCATCAGCCGTGCGTCCCAATTGAATGCAGTGAGCAAATTGCGCGTGGCCGGTGCGCATAATGTGATTATGCCTGACCAGGTGGGCGGAGCGCACATGGCTTCGCTCGTGGCCATTCCGGATGTGGTGGAGTTTTTGGACCACATTCGCATTCAAGGTGGAGATGAAGTCAACCTCGAAGAGGTCGAAGTGCAGCAACTTCCTGAAAGCCTGAGGAGTTTAACATTGGGCGAAATTGATGCGCGCAACCGCATCGGCGTTAATGTCATTGGGTTGCGGCGTGCCAACGGCGAAATGGTCATCAATCCATCGCCCAAAACGGAGTTGCATGAAACCATGAAGCTTTTTGTGCTTGGCGATGCTAAGCAGATACGATCGTTGAATGAATACCTCGGAATACAAACTCCTGCTTGAGTTGCCGGTCTAGAAGTGCTTCATTTGTATATTCGGGGCAATACGATTAAAACCCCGCAACTTATGCAACGTCTTTTCCAATTTTTGACAGCCCTGGCTGCATCCTTTGTTTCCACAACGGCTTCTGCCGCAACGGTGGATGAGCAAATCAATGCGGTGATGGAGCCACTGACGAATGCGATCATGAAGGTCATTTTCTTCACGGTATCGTTTGGTGATGGGTTGCAGGTTCCTTTCGTTTTGATTTGGTTGTTGTTTGGGGCTATTTTTTTTACGTTTTACTTCAAGTTCATCAATATTCGTGCATTCGGACACGCCCTTGATGTGGTGCGTGGAAAATTTGATGACCCCAACGATGCGGGGGAAGTAAGTCATTTCCAAGCGTTGACGGCAGCGTTGAGCGGAACGGTAGGAGTGGGCAACATCGCCGGAGTGGCCTTCGCGGTTTCGCTGGGAGGTCCTGGAGCTACCTTCTGGATGATTGTGGCGGGATTGCTCGGAATGAGTTCCAAATTCATCGAGTGCACACTGGGAACAAAGTACCGTCAGGAAAATGAAGATGGTTCGGTCTCAGGCGGTCCCATGTACTACTTGCGGGATGGATTGGCAAAGCAAGGCAAAGTGCGGCTCGGCAAAGTCTTGGCGGTGCTATTTGCCATTGCATGCATTGGAGGAAGTTTTGGCGGAGGAAATATGGTCCAGATCAACCAAGCCACCAAGCAATTGATTGAAGTCACGGGCGGAGAAGCGTCATTCCTAATGGGCCAAAGTTGGATTTTTGGTGTGATCATGGCAATTTTAGTTGGCTTGATCATCATTGGCGGTATTAAGAGCATTGCCAAGGTCACGGATAAGGTTGTCCCTTTCATGGTTGGAATTTATGTGCTGGGCGCTTTGGTGGTGTTGTTCGCAAACTTCACAGCGATTCCCGGAGCCTTCGCGCTCATCATCTCAAGTGCATTTTCTCCAGAAGCGGCTTATGGCGGCTTAATTGGAGTATTGATTGTTGGTTTTCAGCGGGCCGCATTTTCGAATGAGGCTGGCATCGGTTCTGCATCCATTGCCCACTCCGCTGCGAAAACAAATGAGCCAGTGAGTGAAGGGGTTGTTGCCTTGCTTGAACCATTCATTGATACCGTGGTCATTTGCACCATGACGGCCCTTGTCATTGTCATATCTGGCTATGGAGAAATGGGGCAAGAAGTAGCCTTGGGCTTGGCCAAAGCAAAAGACCTTCAAGCGATTGAATTGACCAGTAGCGCCTTTGCACAAACCATGAGCTGGTTTCCTGTTGTGTTATCGGTTGCCGTTATTTTGTTTGCGCTGTCAACGATGATCAGTTGGAGTTATTACGGATTGAAATCTTGGACATTTTTGTTCGGTGAATCACGCGCCGCTGATATCACGTACAAGGCGATTTTTTGCCTGTTTGTTATTTTGGGTTCAGCGATTTCGGCCCAAAGTGTTTTCGACTTCGGTGATGCGATGATCTTTGCCATGTGCTTCCCAAATGTCTTGGGGCTCTACTTTCTCATGAGGGAAGTCAAGGAGGACGTTGCAGATTATTTTCGGCGAATCAAGTCAGGAGACATTAAGCGATACGAATGAAGTTAAATTTTTGAGCCATTGGAGTGAGGAAGAGGAGAGGCAGGGAGCGAATATGGATTGAAATGGCGTTGATGTCTTGGTGTGCATTCGGCGCATACTGGATGCACCTTGAATGGAGGATACATCGAGATTCTGCTGATTTTAAAGGACAAGCGGTGGAGATACTCCTCAACGCTTTGCAAGGAATGGATGCCTCATTGGCTCGAAATGAGAACGCTCAGCACCTGTCGAACGTCCCGGTAAACCCAGCCACGGCGAACCGCAGACGGGAGGTGAAAAACCAAGTGGGTCGAACAAAGGAAGCTGTATTAAATATTAATAAGATGGACAGTGCAGCGCTCGAGGCGCTGCCAAGGATTGGCCCAAAAGTCGCAGGAAGGATTTGTCGGTTTCGCTCGGCACTGGGGGGTTTTCATTCAGTGGAACAGCTCAGAGAAGTTTGGGGGATGCATCCCGATCAAGCAGAAGCCATCATTCCTTGGTTTCACAATGGCGAAGGCGTGTTTCGGTTCTTGTGTTTGAACCAAGCGTCCTGGAAGGAATTCCAATCCCATCCTTACATCCGCTATGCGGGTGCAAATGCAGTGACAGCTTACCGAGATTTACATGATTTGAAGAGGGTCGAGGACCTGCAATCGGCAATAGCGATCAATGACAGTCTATTTCGAAGGTGGTCTCCGTACCTTAGGGTTTGCAAAACCCGTTCTGATGCAGTCGCCTCCTCACCTTCAAAAAGAAATTAATGAATCTGCTCAGGCGGTGGCGACGCGCATTCAAGATGTCGAAGATTTCCCAATACCAGGGGTTACTTTTAAGGATATGGGACCGCTCTGGCGCGATCCTGTCGTTTCGAAAAGGGCAATTGGAGCAATGATTCTTATGGTGGAGCAAGCACAGGGGAAACCGGATTGTGTGGTAGGAATCGAAAGCCGTGGCTTCATCTTCGGCCCTGCCATGGCATTGCATTGGGATGTTCCGTTTGTCCCATTTCGAAAGCCGGGCAAACTGCCCGGTGCTTTGAACCGGGTGTCTTATAACTTAGAATATGGAAGTGCAGCATTGGAGTGTCAGGCCAATGCGCTCAAGTCGGGCATGCGCGTTTTGATTCATGATGATGTTTTTGCCACGGGTGGCACGGCTCGTGCAGCCATGCAGTTGGTCGAGTCGTGTGATGCGGAGACCATGGCTTGTGCTTTCATCATTGAGCTCAATGGATTGAATGGTCGCGAAGGTTGGCCCTTATCTTCTGTGGACGAAACGTGCCTGTCTTTGGTTCACTACAAATAGAATGAAATGAATTTCTCAGAATCCGAAAATCAAAAAGCCATCCGTGCAACTGTGCGCGATTTTGCAAAAAACGAGATTTTACCCCATCGGATGGATTGGGATGAGCGTCAGTATTTTCCGCGGGAGCTCTTTCGTAAAATGGGAGAGTTGGGCTTGCTAGGAATGCTTGTTCCAGAGGAATTTGGAGGAGCGGGCATGGGCTATATGGAATACAAGGTTGCCATTGAGGAGCTGGCAAAAGTTTGCGGTTCAATTGGTTTGTCCATGGCTGCGCACAACAGTTTATGCACGAATCACATCCTGATGTTTGGATCGGAAGAACAAAAGAATCGGTTTCTTCCTGCACTCGCGAGCGGGGAGCACGTAGGAGCCTGGGGACTGACCGAGGCCAATACGGGAAGCGATGCCATGCGGATGCAATGCACCGCTGTGAGAGACACTGAACGCAATGGATGGATTCTCAATGGCACCAAGAACTGGATTACGCACGGCATCTCTTCGGACGTAGCTGTTGTGCTCGCCAGAACAGGTGAATTGTTGGATAGCCATGGAATTTCAGCATTCGTGGTCTTGAGGGATCAGGCAGGTTTTTCCGGAGGAAAGAAAGAAAACAAGCTAGGAATGCGCTCCTCTGAAACAGCCGAAATGATTTTCCAAGATTGCTTTATTCCCGACGATCAAGTGCTTGGTAGTCCAGGAGAAGGATTCATCCAAGCCATGAAAATTCTTGACGGTGGTCGCATTTCCATCGCTTCGCTGGCATTGGGCATCGCCAAAGGCGCATTCGAATGTGCCCGCGATTATTCCAAGGAACGTGAACAGTTTGGTCAACCCATCAGTCGCTTCCAGGCGATTGCATTTAAGCTTGCCGATATGTACACCCAGATTGAGGCTGCAGATTTACTCACCTCACAAGCGTGTTGGAGAAAGGAGAACGGAATGCCGGTGACCAAAGAATCAGCCATAGCCAAATACGAGGCGAGCGAAGTTTGTGTGCGCGTCGCAACAGAGGGCGTTCAGGTGCTTGGGGGATATGGTTATACAAAAGACTTTCCAGCGGAAAAGTATTACCGAGATAGCAAGCTCTGCACCATTGGGGAAGGCACGAGTGAAATTCAAAAGTTGGTGATATCCCGTGAGCTTTTGAAAGATGATTGAATTTCACGGATTGTTTTGAATTTCAAGGCGAGCGCTGTAAATTTGCCACCCAATTAGAATAACATGCTTTCAATTCCCGTTAAAGAAGGAGACAACATCGAACGCGCACTGAAGCGTTTCAAGAAGAAGTTTGATCGAACGAAGCGCATGCGCGAACTTCGAGCACGACGTGAATTTGTAAAGCCGAGCGTAGTGAATAGAGAGCAGCGGAAGAAGGCCCGTTATAAAAACGGACTAAACATCAAAAATGATTGAGTAAATCCTTTGTTTTTAAGATGAAAAAGGCGAAATTGTCCACGGACCATTCGCCTTTTTTGCATTTTGAACCACACCCAATCATCCGTTGAAGGATTCCTCGATTTCTTGGAAAAAGAAAAAAGAGGGAGTGTTCACACATTGCGATGTTATCGTTCCGATTTGAATCAATTGCAACGATTCATGGACGAGCATTACGCATGTGTGGATCTGCTTGGTGTAAAGTCAGAATGGTTGCGTGGATATGTTGTGGAGATGATGAAGCTGGGCAAAGCGCCGAGAACCATTCACCGCAAAGTGAGTGCATACAGAACGTTTGTCCGCTATGCCAAAAGACAAGGTTTGATGACTGTTGATCCAGCGGATGCAATCGTGCTTCCCAAGCTATCAAAGTCTATACCGCACGTTGTTCCAGAGCGAGCAATGCGTGAAATGTTCGATGAATCTGTATTTGCAGAAGATTGGAAAGGACGCAGAGACAGGGGGATTTTAGCATTGATGTATGAAACGGGTATCCGCCTTAGCGAACTGATTGGATTAAATGTTGAGGATATGCATACGGAAAGGGGGGAGTTGCGCGTTATGGGAAAAGGATCCAAAGAACGTATCATTCCGTTGCTTCCTGAGACCATGAAATGCATCCAAAGCCACATCGAAGAGCGACCTTTTCAATCGCGGCATTTATTCATTACCGATGCAGGGCGATCACTCTATCCCTCATTCGTGTATAGACGCGTTCGGCATTACCTGTCGCTCGTGAGCTCGCTTCAAAAGACGAGTCCGCACATCCTCCGGCACACATTTGCCACTCATCTGCTCAATCGAGGCGCTGAGTTGGCGGCAGTCAAGGATATGCTCGGGCATGCCTCGCTGAGTTCAACCCAGGTTTATACTCACCAGTCCCTCTCGCGTCTCAAGGAAGTGCATTCGGATAGTCCTTTGGATAAACGTCCAAAAGACTAACATTAAACATGCACATGCAAGTACAAATACACTCCATTCATTTTGATGCTGACGAACAACTCGTTGCGTTTGTTGAAGGCAAAGTATCCAAGTTGAATACGTTTCATGATCAAATTATCAATTGCGAGGTGTTCCTTCGGATTGAGAAAAATGATGTTCGCGAAAACAAGGTTGCAGAAGTGAAGATTCACGTCCCGGGCGCTGATTTTTTTGCAAAAAGACGCTCATCGAGTTTTGAAGCTTCCGTGGATGATGCCGTCGATGCCATTCGACGTCAAATTCTCAAGCAGAAAAAGGTCCGGACTGCTGTTGCTTAAGTAGCAGAAAACCAGCTTGTTGGCGATTGTGATTCATTATCACACGGAAAAGATGTACAAGCCCCTTGTTACCACAAGATTCTTTCTTACATTTGCCGTCCTGAAAACCGGGGCGAATCGTCTCCTCAGTTCTTTGAAAAGTGACGCCGATGTAGCTCAGTTGGCTAGAGCAGCTGATTTGTAATCAGCAGGTCGTGGGTTCGAGTCCCTCCATCGGCTCATCGTCATTAAGTCTGTCCTCCGCGAAAGTGGAGGACAGATTACTGGAACAAGGGGGTACGCCGGAGTTGGAGAGCCGGGGCAGACTGTAAATCTGTTGTCTTCGACTGAATAGGTTCGAATCCTATTACCCCCACCAAAGACTTGGCCGAACGCGGCCAGTCAAATAAGCGGAAGTAGCTCAGTTGGTAGAGCATCAGCCTTCCAAGCTGAATGTCGCGAGTTCGAATCTCGTCTTCCGCTCCACCCGTAAGGGTTAAAGCCGATGTAGCTCAGGGGTAGAGCGCATCCTTGGTAAGGATGAGGTCACGGGTTCAATTCCCGTCATTGGCTCGAGTCCATTATATATTGTGAAATCAGACAGTTAACAAAAAAGTTAGGTTATGGCTAAAGAAACGTTTGACCGGTCCAAACCACACGTGAACATTGGTACGATCGGACACGTAGACCACGGTAAGACAACACTTACTGCGGCAATTACGAAGGTTCTCGCAGACGCGGGACATAGTGAGGCGCGTTCATTCGATCAAATCGATAACGCACCGGAAGAGAAAGAACGTGGTATCACGATCAACTCTTCTCACGTTGAATATCAAACGGCCAACCGCCACTACGCACACGTAGATTGCCCGGGTCACGCTGACTATGTGAAAAACATGGTAACAGGTGCCGCGCAAATGGACGGTGCAATTTTGGTTGTTGCTGCAACTGATGGTCCAATGCCACAGACACGTGAGCACATCCTGCTAGGACGCCAAGTTGGTATCCCACGGATTGTTGTCTTCATGAATAAGGTGGATATGGTTGACGACGAGGAGCTCCTCGAGTTGGTCGAAATGGAAGTCCGCGAATTGTTAAGCTTCTACGAGTACGACGGAGACAATGGACCTGTTATCGCAGGATCAGCTCTCGGTGCCTTGAATGGAGAAGGCAAGTGGGTCGACACTGTTATGTCTCTCATGGAGGCAGTAGACACATGGATCGAAATTCCACCACGTGACAACGAAAAGCCTTTCTTGATGTCCATCGAGGATGTCTTCACGATCACTGGTCGTGGAACAGTTGCCACAGGACGTATTGAGACGGGTGTCATCAACACAGCAGACCCAGTGGAGATTTTGGGTATGGGTGATGAGAAGTTGACTTCAACCATCACGGGTGTTGAGATGTTCCGAAAGATTTTGGATCGTGGTGAAGCAGGAGACAACGTTGGTTTGTTGTTGCGTGGAATTGAGAAGTCGGACATCCGACGCGGTATGGTTATCGCCAAGCCTGGTTCAATTACACCACACAAAAAATTCACTGCTGAGGTCTACATCTTGAAGAAGGATGAAGGCGGACGTCACACTCCTTTCCACAACAAGTATCGCCCACAGTTCTACTTCCGTACTACGGACGTGACAGGTGAGATTGTCTTGGAAGCAGGACGTGAGATGGTCATGCCAGGTGACAACGTAACTATCGAGGTTCACTTGATCAATTCAGTTGCTATGGATACAGGTTTGCGTTTCGCCATCCGTGAAGGTGGCCGAACCGTAGGTGCTGGTCAGGTAACTTCTATCATTGAGTAAACGCTCCACCGAAGAGAATAAAACGGAAGAAGGAGTCTCCAAATTGGAGGCCCCTTCTTCCTCATCTACGGGCGTAGCTCAATTGGTAGAGTAGTGGTCTCCAAAACCATTGGTTGCAGGTTCGAGTCCTGCCGCCCGTGCAAAAAAATAAAAACGAGATGTCTCAAATCGCTGAATATCTGAAGGAGTCTTATCAAGAATTGGTGACCAAGGTCACTTGGCCTTCAGGAAAAGAGCTGCAAAGTTCATCTGTGCTTGTGTTTGTGGCTTCATTGCTCATAGCAGGGATTGTTTTTGCTATGGATTGGGTTTTTGGTGTGAATGCAGCAGACTCAGTTTGGAGAGGTTTGGTTGGGTTGATTTACCAAGTTCTTTAATCGAATCACGTGGTTTCTGTCATGAGTGATATCGAAAAAAAGTGGTACGTCGTCCGAGCAATCAGTGGCCAAGAGAAGAAGATCAAAGATGTTCTCGAAGCTGAGATTGCGGCAGAAGGCCTTCAAGATTACGTAGGTCAGATTTTGATCCCCGTAGAGAAGGTGTTTCAAATTCGCAATGGAAAGAAGGTGAGCAAGGAGCGAAACCTATTTCCAGGCTACATCTATTTGGAAGCAGCTTTGGTGGGTGAGGTTCCACACGTAGTGAGAGCTACAACAGGAGTGATTGGTTTCTTGGGTGCCGAGAAGCGGGGAGAACCCCTCGCGGTTCGACAGAATGAAATCAATCGAATTTTGGGTGTGATCGATGACATGGCGGATACAGAAGAGGACATCAACATTCCGTACAAAGCTGGCGAGTTGGTCAAAGTGACGGATGGACCATTCAACGGATTCAATGGTAGCATTGAAGAAGTGAATGAAGAAAAGAAGAAATTAAAAGTGATGGTCAAAATCTTCGGGCGTAAAACACCTGTAGAGTTGGGCTATTTACAAGTTGAAAAAGAGATTTAAACCAGGAACAGACAGCCTTCATCGCAATGTCCATAAATGCTTCCCATTTGTGCTTGTTAAGGACTGTTCATTATAAATGACCAATGGCTAAAGAAGTAGCTGGACTCATTAAACTGCAAATCAGAGGTGGCGCTGCCAACCCTGCACCTCCTGTTGGACCGGCTCTCGGTGCAAAAGGGGTGAATATCATGGAATTCTGCAAGCAATTCAACGGCAGAACCCAAGATAAGGCTGGCAAAGTTTGCCCTGTTACGATCACGGTCTACAGTGACAAATCATTCGAGTTTGTCATCAAGACACCACCTGCCGCGGTGCAGTTGATGGAAGCCGCCAAATTAAAAGGCGGTTCTCCTGAACCCAACCGTATCAAGAAAGGAAAGGTGACTTGGGACCAAGTTCGCACTATTGCAGAAGACAAGATGCCCGATTTGAACTGCTTTACCGTCGAATCTGCCATGAAAATGGTAGCCGGTACTGCACGTAGCATGGGGCTTCGCGTCGACGGAACTCCTCCCTTCTAACGTCAATAATTGCGCAAAATGGGACAATTAACAAAGAACCAGAAAGCTATCGCTGGAAAGGTTGAACCAGAAAAAGTGTATTCACTTACCGAAGCTTCGTCTTTGGTGAAAGAATGCTCTACCGTAAAGTTCGACGCAACAGTGGATTTAGCTGTGCGACTCGGAGTAGACCCACGAAAGGCGAACCAAATGGTTCGCGGAACGGTTTCCCTTCCACACGGAACGGGAAAGTCGATCAAGGTATTGGTGCTTTGCAACCCTGACAAAGAGCAGGATGCAAAAGATGCCGGTGCTGATTTCGTAGGACTTGACGAGTACATTGACAAGATCAAGGGCGGCTGGACCGACATTGATGTAATTATTACCACTCCACAAGTGATGGGTAAGGTGGGTGCGTTGGGACGTGTTCTCGGTCCACGAGGACTTATGCCCAACCCCAAATCCGGAACCGTGACGATGGATGTTGGCAAGGCTGTACAAGATGTAAAGGCTGGAAAGATTGATTTCAAAGTTGATAAATATGGAATCATTCACGCTTCAGTGGGAAAAGTTTCTTTCGATGCTAAGAAGTTGGAGGAGAATGCAGCAGAGGTCTTAACGACCTTGATGCGTTTGAAGCCAGCCTCTGCGAAAGGAGCTTACATGGAGAGCATCTCATTGAGCTCAACCATGGGCCCAGGAATCTTGGTAGATCAGAAATCGGTAACTGCTTAACCTAACGAATCATGACTCGACAAGAAAAAGACCAGTTGATTGATGAATTGACGCAGGTATTGCAGGAGAAGAATGTGTTGTACCTCACGGATGCCTCTGGGCTTGACGCTGAGGCCACCACACTTTTGCGCCGTGAAAGTTTCAAAAACAACATCACCGTGCGTGTTGTGAAGAATACCCTTCTTCGCAAAGCCATGGAGCGTGTTGAAGAAAAGAACTTCGAGGAGTTGTATGGTTCCATGGTGGGACAAACAGCTTTGATGACAGGTGATATTGGCAACGGGCCAGCTCGCTTGATCAAGGAGTTCAATAAGAAACACGATATGCCAGTCCTCAAAGCAGCTTACGTAGAAGAAGCCTGTTATGTAGGAGCTGACCAATTAGAAGCTTTGACCTCGATCAAGTCGAAGGAAGAGCTCATTGGTGAGATTGTTACTTTGTTGCAGTCCCCAGCGAAAAACGTTGTGGGTGCCTTGCAATCTGGAGGCAATACCCTATCCGGTTTGGTCAAAGCCTTGGAATCCCGAGGTGCTTGACACTTTTTAAATAATCTAGAAATTAATCATTCAATCAACAATCATGGCTGATTTGAACAAAATGGCAGAAGAGCTTGTAAACCTCACCGTTAAAGAGGTAAACGAACTCGCCACAATCTTGAAAGACGAACACGGCATTGAGCCAGCTGCAGCTGCAGTTGCTGTAGCCGCAGGCCCTGGGGCCGGTGGAGACGGTGCTGGTGCTGAAGAGAAGTCTGAATTTGATGTAATCCTTACTGCTCCCGGTGGAGCTAAGCTTGCAGTTGTGAAGGCAGTGAAAGAACTCACTGGTCTTGGCTTGAAAGAAGCCAAGGAAATCGTCGACAATGCTCCAGGTCCTGTGAAGGAGGGAGTTGCGAAGGACGAAGCCGAAGCACTCAAAAAGCAGCTTGAAGAAGCCGGTGCAGAAGTTGAGCTTAAGTAAGCCCATACTTTAACCTTCTTAGGTCCAGGTGGGGAAGCAGGTTCCCCACCCGGACTTTTTGTGCTTTTGCCTGAACCTGCATCCAACTCGCCTGTTTCCACTCTAGAACTCATACCACCATGACTCTGGTGAAACCAAATACTACGGAACGGATCAGCTTCTCCTCAGTGGAGCTGCCGTTATCACGACCTGATTTTCTGGACATCCAATTGCGATCGTTCCAGGAGTTTTTTCAACTTGAGACAAACCCTGAAAACAGAGAATCTGAAGGCCTCTTTAAGGTTTTTAGTGAGAATTTTCCGATCACTGATACACGGAATCAATTCGTTCTGGAATTCTTGGACTATTTTGTGGATCCCCCACGTTACTCGATCAACGAATGCATCGAACGTGGTCTCACATACAGTGTCCCGCTCAAGGCAAAACTGAAGCTTTATTGCACAGACCCTGAGCACGAGGATTTTGAAACCATTGTTCAAGACGTTTACCTCGGCACGATTCCTTACATGACTCCTCAAGGGTCGTTCGTAGTGAATGGAGCTGAGCGTGTAATCGTCAACCAACTGCACCGTTCTCCGGGCGTGTTCTTCGGCCAAAGCCGACACGCGAATGGAACAAAACTTTACAGTGCCCGAATTATACCATTCAAAGGGTCCTGGATTGAATTTGCGACGGACATTAACAGTGTCATGTACGCATACATCGATCGAAAGAAAAAATTACCGGTGACAACGCTTTTGCGTGCTATCGGTTTCGAAACGGATCGTGATATTTTGGATATTTTCAACTTGGCTGACGAGTTGAAGGTGACCAAAACAGGACTTAAGCGTGCCATAGGGCGTCGCCTGGCTGCACGTGTTTTGAAGACATGGGTAGAGGATTTCGTGGATGAGGATACGGGTGAGGTTGTGAGCATTGAGCGAAATGAAGTGGTCTTGGATCGTGAAACAATTTTGGAGAAAGAGCACCTCGAATTAATTCAGGATTCAGGCGCCAAAACCATTATTCTGCACAAAGAAGACATCAACCAGTCGGATTACGCCATCATATACAACACGCTTCAAAAGGATAGCTCCAACTCGGAGAAGGAGGCTGTTGAATACATTTACCGACAACTTCGAAACGCCGAGCCACCAGATTTGGACACAGCGCGCGGTGTAATTGATAAGCTGTTCTTTTCAGAGCAACGGTATGATTTGGGAGAGGTGGGTCGTTTCCGAATCAATCGCAAACTGAACATCCAAGAAGATGTTCAGAATCGCACGCTGACGAAGGATGACATTCTTCTCATCATCAAGTACTTGCTTGATTTGGTCAACTCAAATGCGGATGTCGACGACATTGACCACTTGTCGAATCGTCGTATCCGAACAGTTGGAGAGCAACTCTACAGTCAATTTGGTGTTGGTTTGGCGCGAATGGCGCGGACCATCCGGGAGCGAATGAACGTTCGTGACAACGAGGTCTTTACGCCGACGGACTTGATCAATGCGAAGACACTGAGCTCGGTCATCAATAGCTTCTTCGGTACGAACCAATTGTCGCAGTTCATGGATCAAACCAATCCATTGAGCGAGGTTACCCACAAACGACGAATTTCGGCACTCGGACCAGGCGGACTATCCCGTGAGCGGGCCGGATTTGAGGTTCGTGACGTGCACTACACGCACTACGGTCGACTTTGCACGATTGAGACGCCGGAGGGACCAAACATTGGCTTGATCAGCTCCTTGTGTGTCTATGCGAAGGTGAACCGATTGGGCTTCATCGAAACTCCGTATCGGAAGGTCCAGGATGGGAAAGTTTCGACGGATCCAAAAGACGTCATCTACCTATCCGCAGAAGACGAAGATTCAAACTTGATTGCCCAGGCAAATGCTCCTGTTTCAAAAGACGGTGCTTTTACGAATGATATCGTAAAGGCGAGATTGGAAGGAGACTTCCCGCAGGTGGCACCGGATCAGCTGCATTATATGGATGTAGCCCCGAACCAAATTGCATCCATCGCAGCCTCATTGATTCCGTTTTTGGAGCATGATGATGCGAACCGTGCCTTGATGGGATCAAACATGATGCGTCAAGCGGTTCCGTTGATGAAGCCTGCAGCGCCAATTGTTGGCACTGGACTTGAGCAGTCCGTCGCAGAGGATTCTCGAATCTTGATGCGGGCGGAGGCAGACGGTACAATCGAGTTTGTGGATGCAAACGAAATTCACATCAAGTATACCATGGATGAAATGGACGAGCTGGTCTCGTTTGAGGACGCTGTGAATGTTCTTGAAATCCCGAAATTCCGCAGAACGAATCAGGGCACTTGCATGAATTTGAAACCCCTTGTTCAAAAGGGTGACGTTGTGCATGCCGGCCAAGTATTGGTCGATGGTTACTCCACTGACAAAGGGGAGTTGGCGTTGGGACAAAACATGCGCGTAGCTTTCATGCCATGGAATGGTTACAACTTTGAGGACGCAATTGTGATCAATGAGCGTGTTGTCCGAGAAGATATCTTTACGTCACTCCATGTCGACGAATACGTCCTCGAGGTGCGTGATACCAAGCGAGGAGTGGAAGAGTTGACGAGTGACATCCCGAACGTCAGCGAGGAGGCAACGAGTGATCTCGACGAGCACGGATTGATTCGAATTGGAGCGGAAGTCAAAGAGGGCGATATCCTGATCGGAAAAATCACCCCGAAAGGCGAGTCCGACCCTAGTCCAGAAGAAAAGCTCTTGCGAGCCATTTTCGGTGACAAAGCGGGTGATGTGAAAGATGCATCATTGAAAATGCCTCCATCGGGCCAGGGTGTTGTCATCGAGAAGAAATTGTTCTCACGTGCCATCAAGGATCGAAAATCCAAAGCTGCTGACAAGGCTGTCTTGGAGTCCATCGATAAAGAATTTGACGTTGAGGCAGCAGGATTGAAAAAGGTGTTGGTAGAGAAGCTGATGAAGCTTGTCGGAGGCAAGGTTTGCCAAGGCGTCAACAACTACTACAAGGAAGAGCAGGTCAAGAAGGGAGTGAAGTTCACTCAGAAAATCTTGAACAGCTTGGATTACTTGACAATCAACAGCGATGGTTGGGTCCGAGATGAAGACAACAGCAGGTTGGTGCGACGAGTGGTTCACAATTACCACTTGAAGTACAACGACATCCTTGGAGCATACAAGCGCCGGAAATTCCAGGTTACCGTTGGAGACGAGTTGCCAACGGGCATCGTCAAATTGGCCAAAGTCTATGTTGCTAAGAAGCGTAAGCTGAAGGTGGGTGACAAGATGGCAGGCCGCCACGGTAACAAAGGAATCGTAGCAAAAATTGTTCGTCAAGAAGACATGCCATTCCTTGAGGATGGGACTCCTGTGGATATCGTATTGAATCCGCTGGGCGTTCCGTCTCGAATGAACTTAGGACAAATCTATGAGACGGTTCTTGGTTGGGCAGGTCAGAACTTGGGACGCACCTATGCGACTCCCATTTTTGATGGAGCCACCTTGGAGCAAATCACAGAAATCACCAATGAGGCAGGCGTCCCCGAATGCGGCGTGACATACCTGCACGATGGAGGTACGGGTGAACGATTTGACCAGCCGGCAACAGTGGGAATCATTTACATGATCAAACTAAGCCACATGGTTGACGACAAAATGCACGCGCGTTCCATTGGACCTTACTCGTTAATAACCCAGCAACCACTGGGAGGTAAGGCACAATTTGGAGGCCAGCGTTTTGGAGAGATGGAAGTCTGGGCGTTGGAAGCGTTTGGTGCAGCGAACATCTTGCAAGAGATTCTCACTGTCAAATCAGATGACGTCAACGGCCGCGCTCGTGCATACGAGTCCATCGTTAAGGGGGAAAACATGCCGACACCAGGTATCCCTGAGTCTTTCAATGTCTTGCTCCACGAATTACGTGGATTGGGACTGACTGTTTCTTTAGATTGATCACAGCATAGAACTGCCATTTATGTTTCAGCAAAAACAACCCAAGCAGCTTTCGAGCGACTTCAATACCATCACCATTTCATTGGCATCGCCCGAGATGATTCTCGAGCAATCCCATGGAGAAGTGTTGAAACCAGAAACCATTAACTACCGGACGTATAAGCCGGAACGAGATGGTTTATTCTGCGAGCGAATTTTCGGTCCTGTCAAAGACTTTGAGTGCCATTGTGGGAAATACAAGCGAATCCGATACAAGGGAATCGTTTGTGACCGATGTGGCGTTGAGGTGACGGAGAAAAAAGTGCGACGTGAGCGCATGGGGCACATACAATTGGTCGTCCCAGTGGCCCATATCTGGTATTTCAAGAGCCTACCCAATAAAATTGGTTACCTCTTGGGCATGCCTTCGAAAAAGCTCGATCAGATCATCTACTATGAGCGTTACGTAATCATTCAGCCGGGCATTGCCAAAGGTGCTGAAGATGCTGAGCTCGCCGTCAATGAATTTTTGACGGAAGAAGAGTACTTGGACATTTTGGATACCCTTCCAAAGGAAAACCAGTACTTGGACGACAAGGATCCAAATAAATTCATCGCCAAAATGGGAGCCGAGGCGCTTCACGATATGCTGGCGAATTTGGAGCTGGACGAATTGTCCTATACACTCCGTCACTCAGCGAATACGGAGACGTCGCAACAGCGAAAGAGTGAGGCCTTGAAGCGTTTACAGGTTGTAGAATCTTTCCGCGATGCCAACTCCCGCATCACAAACAAACCGGAATGGATGATTGTGAAGGTGGTTCCAGTGATTCCGCCCGAATTACGTCCATTGGTTCCGCTCGATGGCGGGCGTTTTGCGACTTCTGACTTGAACGATTTGTACCGACGTGTGATCATCCGGAACAACCGTTTGAAGCGTTTGGTTGAGATCAAGGCACCGGAGGTCATCTTGCGGAATGAAAAGCGAATGTTGCAAGAGGCGGTCGACAGTTTGTTCGATAATAGCCGTAAGTCCAGTGCAGTCAAAACGGAAAGCAATCGTCCTCTAAAGTCCTTGTCAGATAGCCTGAAAGGAAAACAGGGCCGTTTCCGTCAGAATTTGCTCGGAAAGCGTGTGGATTATTCAGCACGTTCGGTCATTGTTGTTGGGCCTAGTTTGAAATTGCATGAGTGCGGTTTGCCAAAGAATATGGCGGCTGAGCTGTATAAGCCGTTCATCATTCGGAAAATGATTGAACGCGGTATCGTGAAAACGGTGAAGTCAGCGAAGAAGATTGTTGACGCCAAGGAACCGGTTGTTTGGGATATCCTCGAAAACGTGATGAAAGGACACCCGGTACTCCTCAATCGTGCACCAACGTTGCACAGATTGGGCATCCAGGCGTTCCAGCCGAAGTTGATCGAAGGAAAGGCGATTCAGTTGCACCCATTGGCTTGTACAGCATTCAACGCTGACTTTGACGGTGACCAAATGGCTGTCCACTTGCCTCTGGGCAATGCGGCGATTCTCGAGGCGCAACTTTTGATGTTGGCTTCGCACAACATTTTGAACCCAGCGAATGGCGCTCCAATTGCAGTACCGTCTCAAGACATGGTCTTGGGCCTTTACTACATGACGAAAATTCGCAAGGGAACAAAGAACGAGCCAGTGAAGGGCGAGGGCATGGTTTGCTATTCACCAGAAGAGGTGCGCATTGCGCACCAGGAAGGCAAGCTCGAGTTACACGCGGAAATCAAGATGCGCTATGTCGATATGAACGACGAGGCTCATTTGATCGAAACCACCTGTGGCCGGGTGCTTTTCAACGAGCATGTTCCAATCGAAGCGGGATTCATCAACGAATTGTTGACGAAGAAGTCGTTGCGTGGAATCATTGCACACGTTTTGAATTCAACCAATGTTCCACGTACGGCGCAATTCTTGGATGACATCAAAAACCTCGGTTTCTACAATGCATTCAAAGGTGGATTGTCGTTCAACTTGAATGACGTAATCATCCCAGATGAAAAAGTCAAGTTGGTTGACGGTGCGAAGGAACAGGTAGCGGAAGTGATGGAGAACTACAACATGGGTCTCATCACTAACAATGAACGGTACAACCAGATCATTGACATTTGGACGCATACCAACTCGCGTCTCACGAACATTTTGATGGATCGCATTGAAACGGATAAGCAAGGTTTCAACTCAATCTACATGATGATGCACTCGGGTGCACGTGGCTCGAAGGAGCAGATTCGACAGTTGTCCGGAATGCGTGGATTGATGGCAAAGCCGCAAAAGTCGTCTGCGACAGGAGGCCAAGACATCATTGAGAATCCAATTCTTTCGAACTTTAAGGAGGGACTCTCCATTTTGGAGTACTTCATCTCGACGCACGGTGCACGTAAAGGTCTTGCGGATACAGCTTTGAAAACGGCTGACGCAGGTTACTTGACTCGTCGATTGGTCGACGTAGCGCAAGACGTTATCATCACGGAACAGGATTGTTTGACGTTGCGTGGTGTCGTTGCGACGCCTTTGCGAAAGAATGATGAAATCACGGAAGGAATCGGAGATCGAATCGTTGGGCGAACAGCCTTGAATGATGTCGAGCATCCGAAGACGGGTGAAATCATGATTGCGGGCGGCGAAGAAATTGACTTCGACACGGCAATGGCCATTGAGGAAGCAGGAATTGACGAAGTTGAGGTGCGCTCCGTATTAACGTGCGAAACCATGTCGGGTGTGTGCGTGAAATGCTACGGAAAGAACTTGGCTACGGCACGGACAGTGCAGGTGGGTGAGGCCGTGGGTGTTATCGCTGCACAGTCCATTGGTGAGCCGGGAACGCAGTTGACACTGAGAACTTTCCACGTAGGTGGTACGGCTTCGAAAATCTCTGATGACAATGACATCAAGGTGAAATTTGATGGTGTCGTTGAAATTGACGATTTACGAGAAGTGTCGCGAGTGAACGCTGAGGGAGAGAAGGAAACAGTTGTTGTATCCCGTTCTTCAGAATTCAAGGTTGTCGATCCAAAGACGGGTGTCGCGCTGAGCACGACGATTCTGCCTTATGGATCAATCTTGAAAATGTTCACTGGGGACAAAATCAAGAAAGGCGACTCGATTTGCTCTTGGGATCCCTACAACAATGTCATCATCAATGAAGGCAAAGGTGTCATCAAGTTTGAGATGATTGAGGAGGGGGTCACCTACCGAGAGGAACTGGATGAGCAAACAGGATTCCGTGAAATTGTAATCACGGAGACCAAGGACAAGAAGAAGAACCCTGCCATCCTCATCGTGGACAAGAAGGGAGAGGTGATGAAGACATATTCACTGCCTGTGGGAGCTCACCTTTCTGTGAAGGAAGGCGACGCGGCGAAGATTGGACAGATTTTGACGAAGATTCCACGTGTTGCTGGTAAGTCTGGCGACATTACAGGGGGTCTTCCAAGGGTAACGGAGCTTTTCGAGGCGCGTAATCCATCCAATCCAGCGGTCGTGTCCCAAGTAGATGGAATCGTGCAATACGGAAAGATCAAGCGTGGTAATCGCGAAGTCATTGTGACCTCACGACGCGGAGATGTATACAAGTATTTGGTTCCACTCTCCAAGCACATTCTTGTGCAGGACAATGATTTCGTCCGCGCAGGCATGGCATTGTCAGATGGAGCCATTACACCGGTCGACATTCTCGATATCATGGGCCCAACGGCGGTTCAGGAATACATCGTGAATGAGATTCAAGACGTATACCGTTTGCAAGGTGTGAAGATCAATGACAAGCACTTTGAAGTCATCGTTCGTCAAATGATGAAGAAAGTTGTCATCGAAGACGCTGGAGATACCCGGTTCTTGGAAAAGCAATTTGTCGAGAAAGCAGACTTCATGCGTGAAAATGATCGAATTTTCGGCATGGTGGTCATTACCGAAGTCGGCGAAAGCGAAGATTTGCGTTTGGGTCAAATGATTACGGCGCGCCAGTTGCGCGACATCAATGGCTCGCTGCGCCGTCGGGATATGACGTTGGCGGAAGGCCGTGATGCCATTTCAGCAACAGCACGTCCGTTGCTTCAAGGGATCACACGCGCTTCACTCCAAACGAAGTCCTTCATCTCTGCTGCGTCATTCCAAGAAACCACGAAGGTTTTGAATGAGGCTGCCGTTAGCGGAAAGCAAGACTTCTTGAATGGTCTGAAGGAAAATGTAATCGTTGGACACTTGATCCCAGCCGGAACAGGAACACGTGCGTTCACCAATGAGCGTACGATCACGCGATTGCCAAACCCGCCGGTGGAAGTGGTTGAAGAGACCACCGAGGCGTAACGAAGGCGTCCCCAGATAACGAAAAAAGGCTCACCACACTGGTGAGCCTTTTTTATGCGATGACGTTAATGTGCGGATGTGAGCGCAACGCCCTGCGGCTCCTCATCAATTCTTCTCATCATCCCGGGAGATGGCGCGCGCCGCAGCGGCAGCGATCTCTTCAGATGAAGAATTCAACTCTGTTTTTCCGTTGTAACCGAACAGGCGTTTTTCTTTGATGATGCGATCGACAAAATCAGGAACCATTTTCTCCCATCCGGGTTTTCCGGTGCGAATCAGCTCCAGAGCTTGCCGACTGAAAATACCCATGATGGTAGGTTCATGCTCCACATCCACAATCCGCTTGTTGAATTTGAGGTATTCAAATAGGGGCTGCATACGCGGATGCACAGGTGTCGTTTCCGATGTCCATGCTTTCTTGGATTCTTCTGGAATCCAGGGGTAGAGATAGATTTTGAGGTCCCGAGAGAAAAGAATGCCAAAGGCTTCCAAGATTCCGCCATTCAAGTCCCGGTAATATTTTTCATCGAAAACCTGCTTCAATGTGTTCGCCCCCATGATCACGCCCATGCGCTTGGCACTGTGCCGGGAAAAGAATTCGACAAGTTTGTAATACTTCTGGTAATTGGAGATGAGCACGGTTTGACCGATGGAACAAAGAATGTCTGCTCGATCGAGAAAGTCTTGCTCGTCAATTTCACCCTCCGCGGATAGGTTGTTCAATGTGATCTCGAACAATACTTGAATGTTCTTTTCGTCAACTTTTTGCTCGGCTTTAAATAGCTTGAGGCTTTGAGCAATCATGTCAATGTTGACCTTCGTGACGGGTCGGAAGGACCCGCGGATGGCTAAAATATTTTTCTTGTACAAAACCTGCGATGCTTGCAAATTTTTGCCATCGGGTGAAAAGATGACAGCATCGGTCATGCCATTTTTCACCAGTTGCAGGGAAAGGAGTCGGTTGTCTAAACCTTCGAAATCGGGCCCGGACATTTGGATCATATCGATTTCGATTTGATCCCGTTCCAGGTTATCGTACAAGGATTGAAGCAATTCTTTGGGCCGCTTGTAAAAAAACATGCACCCGTAGATCAAATTCACGCCCAGCAGTCCCACCGACTGGTGTTGGAGCAACGCATCAGGCTCGTGCAAACGAGCATGCATGATCACCACGTTCGGTGCCTTGTCGGGGGCCGTCTGAAATTTCAGTCCAAACCAGCCATGTCCTTGGATGGTTTTATGAAAATTTATGGTGGCAACTGTATTGGCGAATGCGAAGAAATGCTTGTTGGAATGCTCGCTGCGATCAAGCCGCTCCTCCATGAGGTTGTACTCGTGCTGGAGCATTTTTTTGACTCGGCTTTCGCAGACGTAGCGGCTATTTTTCTCTTCGCCGTAGATGGCATCAGAGAAATCCTTGTCATATGCACTGATTGCTTTTGCAATGGTTCCCGAGGCTCCTCCCGCACGGAAGAAGTGACGAACAACTTCTTGGCCTGCGCCAATTTCGGCAAAGGTTCCATAGAGGTCCTGATTCAGGTTAATCCGGAGCGCCTTCTGCTTTCCGGAAAGTACGACGCGGTTTGAATCCAAAGCTTTTCGATTAATTCCGTTTTGCCTGTCTTTAAACAAATGTACGATTTCAAGACTGCGTACCTTTACCAAATGCAGGTGGATTTTACTTTTCTTGGAACAGGTACCTCGCAAGGTGTGCCGATCATTGGGTGTTCCTGCGAAGTTTGCTCCAGTAAAGATCCCCGAGATGCGCGCTTGCGCAGCTCGATTTTGATCCAAACTGCATCTGCCCGAGTCATCATTGACTCAGGCCCGGACTTTCGGCAGCAATGCCTTCGCGCGGGATTGACCCATCTCGACGGCCTCGTCATTACCCACGAGCACAAGGATCACGTTGCAGGCTTGGATGACATTCGACCGTTCAATTTCCGCAGTGGAAAGGACATGCCCGTCTACGCAACTGATTCAGTTCAAGAAGCACTCAAGCGCGAGTTTCATTACATTTTTCGACCCAATCCGTACCCTGGGGTTCCCAAGGTGACGCTTGAGTCCATCCATGAGGATCCATTTGTGATTCTGGGGGATCGCTGGTGGCCTTTGCCTGTTGTCCACCACAAACTGCCCGTATTGGGATTCCGCATCGGGGGGCTAGCTTATATCACGGATGCGAATCAATTCACTGATTTGGCGTTGAAGCGCCTTCAAGGAGTTGACGTTTTGGTTTTGAATGCCTTGCGTCGGGAATCCCACTTGTCCCATTTTACCTTGGAGGAAGCCATCGATTGGTCAAAGCGCATCGGAGCGCGACAAACGTATTTTACCCACATCAGCCATCAATTGGGAAAACACAGTGACGTGGCATTGGAGTTGCCGAGTGGAGTATTTCTGGCGCACGATGGTCTTTCGGGACGAACAGAAGGCGCAGAATATCGTTTGGATAACCCTTAGCTTTGACCATGAAATTGAAGTTCATTCAATGGCTCTCCCGGCGCTCGTACGCTCAGCTCCATGCACTGTCTTCGGTCCTTGCTTTTCTCGCGCGTCGCGTGTTCAAGTATCGGTTAAAGGTCATCAGGGGCAACCTGGAGCGAAGCTTTCCGAAGCAAAGTGCAGACTGGCACCGAAAGGTTGAAAAGCGGTACTATGGCCACTTTGCCGACATCACGGTAGAATCCATCAAGCATTTTACCATCGACAATGCGACAGCGATGAGCCGCATGAAGCATGTCAATGTGGAAGTGTTCACCCCTTTTTTTGAGGCCGGTAGAAGTGTTTTGATTGCCGGAGGTCATCTGAACAATTGGGAACTCTATGCGGTCACGGCCAATCAAAATGTTCCGCATGATGTGATGGCGGTTTACAAGAAATTATCCGATCCTACAATGGAGCACGCCGTCCTCGAATCTCGGCAACGGTTTGGTTTGGAAATGGTGCGCACCATAGATGCGCAAGCCTGGATGCAGGAGCATGCGCAAGGTTCACGACCGAAGGCCATTGTCATGGGGTTCGATCAGAGTCCTGCCAATCCTAAGAAAGCGTGGTGGACATCCTTTCTTCATCAAGAGACAGCGTGGTATTATGGCCTCGAAAAATGGGTGCATCAATATGACCTTCCCGTGATCTATGGACACATCTACAAGGATTCTCGTGGACAATACACAACGCGTTACGAGCTGGTTACCGCTCATTCGGAAGGCCTCGAACCAGGTGAGGTCTTGAACAAGTGCATCGCGCTGCTGGAGCAAGACATTCGAAACCATCCAAGCCATTGGCTTTGGTCGCACAAGCGATGGAAGCACAACCGCCCTGAAGGCATTGCCTTGAATGAACGCGCTCTTGAAAAGAAAAAAACGTTGCACAATGTTTGAAGCTCCATTGGCGGAGCGCATGCGTCCGCAAACGCTTGAGGATTACTTGGGGCAAGGGCACTTGGTGGGCATGGGGCAGGTACTTCGCAGAAGCATTGAAGGCGGCCAGGTTCCTTCGATGATATTATGGGGACCGCCGGGTGTTGGCAAAACCACTCTGGCCCGGATCATCGCCGAGCATAGCGAGCGTCCCTTTCATCAAATTTCGGCCATTAACAGCGGTGTGAAAGAAGTGCGCGAAGTGCTGGCGCAAGTGAGTCGGTCCGGCATGTTTTCCGGAAGAGCGATTCTCTTCATCGATGAAATCCATCGGTTCTCCAAATCGCAACAGGACAGTCTCCTGGGCGCAGTCGAGAAAGGACTGGTGACATTGATTGGAGCCACGACAGAAAACCCATCGTTCGAGGTAATACCTGCTTTAATAAGTAGGTGTCAAACATATGTGCTGCAGAGCTTTACGGAAGAGCAATTGAAGTTGATTGTTGGTAATGCAATTGCCAAAGACTCCCTGTTTTCTGAGCTAAAAGTTGAGGTCAACGAGTGGGATGATTTGCTCCGCTCGAGTTCGGGAGATGCCCGGAAATTGCTCAATGTGTTGGAGCTGCTCGCGGACCATGCGGAGGGCGGAATCTTGAAGGTGACCAATGCCCTCGTAAAACAAGTGGTGCACCATTCGGTGAGGCGTTATGATAAAAAAGGAGAGTCGCATTACGATTTGGCCTCAGCGTTGATCAAAAGCATACGAGGAAGCGACCCAAATGCAGCGGTCTACTACCTCGCTCGCATGGTGGCAGGAGGAGAGGATGCAAAATTCATTGCCCGGCGCCTGATCATTTCAGCCTCCGAGGACATCGGCCTTGCCAATCCGACGGCACTGGTCATTGCAAATGAAACATTCTCGGCAGTGGAGCGAATTGGAATGCCCGAAGGCAGAATCGTTCTCTCGCAATGTGTGATTTATTTGGCGACAAGTCCCAAGAGCAATTCGGCCTACGCGGCCATTGCGGGAGCTTTGCAGGAAGTAGAACATTCAGTCGACCTTCCCGTGCCAATTCATTTGCGGAATGCGCCCAATTCGTGGATGAAAGAGCAGGGTTTTGGAAAGGGCTACGCTTACGACCATGAAGCGCCGGATCAATTCAGTGGTCAAGAATTTCAACCGGAGCCGCTCTCAGGCAAACGCTATTACGATCCTGGAAGCAACCCCAAGGAGGAAGCTGTTCGCGCGAAAATGCGGGCACTTTGGAAGTCCAAATACGGTTATTGATGCACAACAAGCGGCTCAGTGATGAGCACCTTGTCTGCTGCGAGGAGTTGCACCAAGTAATGCCCTGCA
>Ga0206125_10000694_pt1 | contig 42317 bp, 35 predicted proteins | sample Helgoland_Spring_4_FD_148598 | JGI IMG/M metagenome (GOLD analysis project Ga0206125, IMG submission 148598) | Pelagic subsurface seawater microbial communities from Kabeltonne, Helgoland, North Sea - Helgoland_Spring_Bloom_20160331_1 | ecosystem: Environmental > Aquatic > Marine > Epipelagic ... | reverse complement strand
GGTGGTGTCACACGTCGTACTCGGGAATCCCTATTGCTTTGCGAAGCCGCAGGCTTTGATGTGATATTGGTTGAGACTGTGGGTGTAGGTCAGTCGGAAACGGCGGTGGCTGATATGACGGATATGTTTCTGTTGTTATTACTGCCCAGTGGCGGTGACGAGTTGCAGGGTATTAAACGCGGCATTATGGAGTTAGCGGATTTAATTGTGGTTAATAAGGCCGATGGCGAGCAGGCTAACAGCGCTAATCAAACCATGAGCGACTACCGCTCGGCCCTACATTTTATGAAGTCACGTTTTGCTAATTGGCAGCCGTCAGTCATGGCCTGTTCATCACTGAATAATCAGGGTGTAGATCAAGTTTGGCAGCAGGTGGAAGCGTTTCGATCGGTACTTACCGAGACGGGTGAGTTAGAGAAAAGTCGGGCACGGCAGGCGCGCTCATGGATGTGGAGTGAAACTGCCGAGGCATTAATTGCCGATCTTAAAAATCACCCGCAGGTGAAATTACTGGTGCCACAATTGGAGCAGGCAGTAACCGAGGGTAAATTACCGGCAACAGTTGCCGCTCAGCGGTTAATTGAGCATTACAAAGCCAGTGACTAAGTCTATAATCGTGCATTCAAAATTTTACAGAAGGTGGGAAAAATGTCTGACAAAGGTTTTCACAGTGAAAATTTAACCGCCTTACTGGATGCCAATAAAGAGTATTCCGAGGCTTTTGATAAGTCTGATTTAACATCACCACCAGCGAAACATTTTGCCATCCTCACCTGTATGGATGCACGGATGGATCCGGCTAAATTTGCCGGTCTGGAAGAGGGCGATGCTCACGTTATTCGCAATGCGGGCGGTCGTGCTACAGATGATGCCATTCGCTCGCTAATTATTTCCCACAAGTTTTTGGGCACTTTGGAATGGTATGTTATTCAACATACCGGCTGCGGTATGGCGACCGTCACCGATCATAAAATTGCTGAGTTGCTTGAGGAGGATCTGGAGACAGCTGTTCACGATGGTGAGTGCTGGTCAAACCCGGTGCGAGAAAGCAGTGAGAATACTAAGTCGGGTTCTGATGCAGGTAAGAGCATTGAATGGCATAGTTTTACTGATTTACATCAGAGTGTTTTAACGGATGTAGAGAAGATTAAAAATCATCCGTTGGTGCCTAGCCATATTAAGGTACATGGTTTTATCTTTGATGTAAAAACCGGAAAAATCAGCCAAGTAACTCCCTAAGGGGTTAGTCCGACAGAATCCCTAAATCTGTAATCCCGACAGAAAGTAGTTACGAGGGAGGGATCCCCAATAGATTTCTCCCTACGGTCGAAATGACAAAAGGCGTCGAAATGACAAAGAAAGTCGAGATGAATTCATAAGGCCATCCCCTCAAATAGAACCTCTAATTTTCACATTAAAAAAATTCGCTCTCAACTTTTCCAGATCACAAGATTGGTCTACATTTATATAAGAAGAGGTAAAAAATAATAATGCTTATGTAATGGGGGAGTTAGGATGCTTTTTTCAAGTATTACGAATAGATGCAGAGTCAGCGTCTACTTACTAGGTGAATATATCACTATGGGGTGGCGGTGTTGAAAGCACCTATTCCAGCCAATGAGATTGATCGTCTCAAGGTGCTTCAAGATCTAAAATTACTCGATACTGGACCCGAGGTTGAGTTAGATCAATTAACAAAACTCACCGCACAGATTTGTAATGCCCCTATTGCGTTAATTTCATTGATTAACAAAGATCGTGAGTGGTTTAAGTCGAATATAGGATTTAATCTAAAAGAGACTCCAAGAGATATCGCATTTAGTGCGTATGCCATAGTCAACCCCGATAAAATAATGGAGGTTGTAGATACTCAAGATGATCCCCGCTTTAAAGATAATCCCCTCGTTGTAAAGGACCCAAAAATTCGCTTTTATGCTGGTGCACCTATAGTCACCAGCAACGGAATTTGCTTGGGAACACTCTGTGTTTTAGATTATGAACCGCGTAAATTATCAGCAAATCAACGCTATGCCCTTTATCTGCTTAGCGATTTCGTTGTCAGACATATTGAATTGCGTGAAACTCTTAGAATTCTTACCCGGTCCGAAGGGTTTCTCTCGGATGAAACTGTCTCGCTCAAGTCAAAGGTTGATCAAGTGGCGGTGTCATTAGAAAAAGAAATTGGCTTGCGGATCGAATCCGAGTTGTTCTCTCGGCGCATTTTAGATATGTCTTTTGATGCGGTTATCACCACGAATAAAAAAGGACAGGTACTCAATTGGAACCCCAAAGCAGAAGAAATTCTTGGGTTTACCTCTGAATATACAATAAACAAGTCGCTACTTGAATTGATTGTTGAACCCCAACAGCGTAAGTCGATTAGAGCTGAAATGGATCGAATTGTTGCAGAAAATGGCCATGGATATGGTAAGGGTAATGGTAATGGTCGTTTTAAGCGTGACCGTATTAAGATGCATGTCGTCAGGTCAGATGGTCAAAAAGTGGCTGCAGACGTGTACATAATATCCTTCCCGCGAATTAAAGAGTACATTTTTACTTTTTTTATCAAGGATTTAACTGAATGGAATAAACAGATTGAAGAATTAAAAGTCTCTGCGATCACGTTCAATAGTCAGGAGGGAACCATCATTACCGATGGTGATTTGAATGTGCTGCGGGTCAATAGTGCTTTCATAAAAATCACTGGATTCAATGAAGAAGACGTTATTGGTAAAATGCCAGATCTATTGAATTCCGATCAACATGACCGGAAATTTTATAAAAAAATATTTAAGTCTTTAGAAAGAACTGATGGCTGGGAAGGTGAGGTTACCAGCAAATCTAAAAATGGTGAAATCATTCCACTGCACCTAAGTATCACGGCAATTCATAAGGTTTCAGGGGAGGTTAGTCACTATGTTATTGGCTTTGCAGATATTACCAAAAGTAAACAGGATGCCGATGAAATTTATAGTTTAGCCTTTTTTGACCCCCTCACAGGTCTACCCAATAGGCGTTTGCTTATGGATAGATTAAATCAAGCTGTAGGCACTGGCGCCCGAAGTGGCCAGATGGCCGCGCTGCTTTTTATTGACCTAGATAATTTTAAATCATTAAACGATTCACTGGGTCATAGCTATGGCGATCTGATGTTGGTTCAGGTAGCCGAGCGATTAAGGAGCTGCTTGCGGATTGAAGACTCGGTTGCCCGTATAGGGGGTGATGAATTTGTGGTTATTTTGCAGAATATCACCGAGGATGCGCCGGCCCAGACTGAAGTTGTGGCCAAAAAGATTTTGGCATCACTCAGTAGGCCCTATTTTTTGAAAGATCATGAGTACTTTTGCAGTGCAAGTATTGGCGCCACTCTATTCAATAGTCATGGTGCTAATGCGGATGAACTGCTTAAGCAGGCTGATTTGGCCATGTATCAGGCGAAAAAGTCAGGACGTAATATGCTGAGATTTTTTGATCCTCAGATGCAGGAAAATATCGCACAGCGAGTAAAGCTTGAAAATGCTTTGCACAATGCACTTATTAACCATCAATTCCAACTCTATTACCAGGCCCAGGTTGATGGTTCCAATAAGATAATAGGTGCAGAGGCATTAATTCGTTGGGAGCATCCGAAGCTTGGCGTTATATCACCCGATGATTTCATTCCTCTTGCTGAGGAATCAGGGTTGATTCTTCCTATAGGATACTGGGTTTTAGAATCTGCTTGTGCTCAGTTAAAAAAATGGCAAGCTAATAGCCAAACATCAGCTATGACATTGTCAATTAATATTAGTCCACGTCAGTTCCATCAAGCCGATTTTGTAGCGGAGGTGCTGAAGAGTTTATCGAAAGCTGGGGTTGATCCTAGATTGATTAAACTGGAGCTGACAGAAAGGATTTTATTAGAGGGCCTGGACGAGGTTCTAGGCGAGGGCATGGACGAGGCGACCATTAAGATGGGTGAGCTTAAAGCTGCGGGGGTTGGATTTTCTTTAGATGATTTTGGTACCGGATTTTCATCTATGTCTTACCTGACGAAATTACCACTATCGCAACTAAAAATAGACCAATCGTTTGTTCAAAATATAGGCTCTAGGGAAAGTGATAACATCATTGTCAAAACGATAGTTGGAATGTCGAAAAGCCTTGGACTAGAGGTGGTTGCTGAGGGGGTGGAGTCGCAGGCTCAGTATGACTATTTAGAGTCCTTGGGCTGCCAATTATTTCAAGGCTATTTGTTTGGCCGGCCGGTACCGATTGCTGAATTTAATCGTCTTCTGAATTCGACCAAAACCCGATAACTTTTATAAATAGATCATTATTAAAAAGGGGTGCTGATAAGCACCCCTTTTTAATAACTGAATGGCGATACGCGCTAGCCACATTTAGAATCGCCGCAGTTTAGGCAAGTCATACAGCCATCCATCAGAATAACCGCTTTAACACTGCACTTCTTACAGACTTCAGCAGTGGGTGGGAAATCACTGGCTTCAGCAGAAGGTGCCGCAGCTGCACTTTCAAATTCAGCGCGTTTCTCATCCATAATCTTCTGTTGGTGCTCAGCAATTTCAGGCTTCTTAAGCATGCCAATCTTCTGCAGGTGATCTTCGATCGCCCAGCCAATCTCAGCCACTAGAGAGGGCATAAACTTACCGCCGGGCTTAAAGTAACCACCCTGGGGGTCAAATACCGCTTTGAGCTCTTCAACCAGGAATGTGCAGTCTCCACCTTTGCGGAATACCGCAGAGATAACCCGTGTCAGGGCAACAATCCACTGGAAGTGATCCATGTTTTTCGAGTTGATAAATACTTCAAATGGACGGCGCAACTCATGGTTAGTGCCCTCATTCAAAATAATATCGTTGATCGTCAGATACAGCGCATGATCAGACATCGGCGTCTTGATCTTGTAGGTGCTGCCAGCCAGAGCCTCAGGTCGTGAAACCTTTTCGTGCATCTGGATAATATTAGATTCCACTTCCTTAGCGGCGGCCTCTTTCACCTGTTCTTCGGTACTAACCTTGTAAGAGACAATTTTCTTTTCGATTTTCTTGTTCATTTTATTCCTCGTGCTATTCCGTGCTGGTTGCTACAGCATCTAATTAATTGGATCAGAATTTACCGTAGTAACCTTCTTTCAGTGCATCAAATAGGTTGGCAGCAGTATGTGTTTCACCATCGTACTCAACTTCTTCGTTGCCTTTAAATTCAACAGTGGAACCATCTTCGAGAGTAAAACTGTAAGTGGTGTTCTCGAGATCTTTCTCGGTAACCAATACGCCCTGGAACGCTTCTGGGTTAAAGCGGAATGTGGTGCAACCTTTAAGACCTTTTTCGGCGGCGTACAGATAGATATCTTTAAAATCTTCGTAGTCGCAGTCTGTAGGTACGTTGATGGTTTTAGAAATTGAAGAGTCGACCCACTTCTGTGCGGCGGCCTGAATATCAACATGGGCTCTGGGCGCAATATTTTCTGAGCTCATAAAGTAGTCGGGCAGTGCTTCTTCTTCGCTAGTACCGTAAGGCATGGCTTTTTCATTAACCAGTGTGCGGTAAGCCAACAGCTCAAAGGAGAAAACATCAACTTTCTCTTTTGACTTCTTGCCTTCACGAATTACGTTGCGCGAGTAGTGGTGAGCAAAGCTTGGCTCGATACCATTACTGACATTGTTGGCCAGCGACAGAGAGATAGTGCCAGTTGGTGCAATTGATGAATGGTGGCTGAAACGACAGCCCTCTTTAATAATTGAATCGATCAGCTCTGGTGCTACTGTGGCAATGCTCTGCATGTAATTACTGTACTTACCTAACAGGACCTTACCTTTTACTGTGTCGCCAACTTTGATGCCGTCTTTCGCTAATTCTGGACGCTTGAAAAGAAGCGCTGCAGTGACATCGATATCATCTTCCATAATAGGCGCAGGGCCTTTTTCACGAGCCAGTTCTAGACCAGCGTTAAGACCAGATACGGCCATATCACGGGCAACACGCTCGGTGAATTCTAGAGAATTCTGCTCGCCATACTTCATACGCAACATGGTGATAGCTGATCCCAGACCCAGGAAGCCCATACCGTGACGACGTTTGTATTCGATCTCTTTGCGCTGACCTTCAAGAGGTAGGCCATTGATCTCAACGACGTTATCCAGCATACGGGTAAAGATTTGAACGACTTCGTCGTATTCTTCCCAGTCAAAGTAGGCATCCGCAGTAAATGGGTTGCGCACAAACTTAGTTAGGTTGACCGAACCCAGCAGACAGCTACCGTAAGGGGGTAGAGGCTGTTCACCACAGGGGTTTGTGGCGCGGATATCTTCACAGAACCAGTTGTTGTTATTTTTGTTGACCTGATCGATCAGAATAAAGCCCGGCTCTGCATAGTCGTAGGTAGAAGACATGATCGCGTTCCACAGTTTCTGTGCGCGAATGGTTTCATAGATACGACAGGCAACCAGACCATCTTTGTTAGTGGTGTAGGCTTCTGTTGTCGGGAAGTGCTTCCAGACTACATTATCACCTTTAAGGTCGAGTCCGCCTTCGATTTCTTTAGCACTGATAGGGAAGGTCAGATCCCAGGTGCTGTCGGCGCGAACTGCTTCAATAAATTCTTCGGTGATCAATAGCGACAGGTTGAACTGACGAAGACGACCGTCTTCACGCTTGGCGCGAACAAAATCAAATACATCTGGGTGGCTGACATCAAAGGTTGCCATCTGTGCGCCGCGGCGACCACCAGCAGAGGAGACGGTAAAACACATCTTGTCGTAGATATCCATAAACGACAGCGGCCCTGAGGTGTAAGCACCAGCACCGGAGACATAGGCACCCTTAGGACGCAGTGTTGAGAATTCGTAACCGATTCCGCAGCCTGCTTTTAAGGTGAGGCCCGCTTCGAGGTTGCGCTCGAGAATACCCTGCATGGAGTCTGGAACAATACCGGAAACGGTGCAGTTAATGGTCGAGGTGGCTGGCTTGTAGGCCTGAGCACCGGCATTAGAAATAATTCGACCGGCGGGGATTGCGCCGTGCTTAAGTGCCCATACAAAACGCTTTTTCCACTCGACGCGTTTGTCTTTGTCTTCGACATCAGAGAGGGCTTTGGCAACACGTTCGTAGGTTGCGTTGATATCGATATCGACAGGCTGCTCTTGCTTGTCTTTAAGTCGGTATTTTTTGTCCCAGATATCAAGGGAGGCATCTTGCATCTTGATGTCAGGAATTGTTTTGGCGGCTTTAACGGACTTTAGTTTCGGTGCGGTGCTCATGGACTGGCCTTTTAATCATTTTCCTCGGCTAACATAAATAATGTTACCGACGTTATTTTATGGAAATTTAACGGTTCGTTTCCCTTAAATTCTTAAGTTATTATTTTTATTCTGCTGAGAACTGGAGAAGTAGTTTATCCTACATGGTGTGTCTTGCAAGTCTTAATCCACTATATATTGTGTTTTTTCTGTCAAAAGTAAGTTTTTCCGGTTGGTAAGTCATTGAAAAACTTGTGGATAAATCTCGCTGATCCCCGCCGTTGGTGGGATCGGTAAATGCTGACCCCAATTAATAAACCGGTCACAGTGTTTTTGCGTATAGAAAACATTGTTGTTGGCGATCAATACATCAATGAATGTGAGCGTTGTGTCAGTCCGGTGACTTGGCTAAACTAGGCGCCAAATTATGATTCACCCAAATAGCGGCATCCCACTGGGACATTTGCCGCAATCTGTTGAGGTTTTCCATGGATATTTTTGACTTCTCCGACGGCCGTGAAGGCTACTACGGGGAATATGGCGGTGTTTTTCTGCCTGAAATTCTACATGCAACAATTGAAGAGTTGTTGGTTTGTTTCCGCGAGTGCAAAGCTGATCCAAAATTCTGGCAAGACTATGTTGCCTTGATGCAGAGCTATTCTGGCCGACCAACGCCGGTGACTCATCTGGAAAACCTGTCACGCAAACTGGGCGGTGCGCAGATTTATGTGAAGCGCGAAGATCTCAACCACACCGGTTCCCACAAAGTAAATAACGTGATGGGTCAGGGGTTGTTGTGTGAGCGTCTGGGCAAAAGAAAAGTGATTGCCGAGACTGGAGCAGGTCAGCATGGCTTTGCAACCGCCACAATGGCGGCCCGTTTTGGCTTTGACTGCAAAGTTTATATGGGTGCTGTGGATGTGGCCCGTCAGCGTCCCAATGTATTCTGGATGGAAAATCTTGGCGCTGAGGTTATCGCTGTTGAGGATGGTCAGAAGACACTCAAAGATGCGATTAATGAAGCGATGCGTGATTGGGTCACCAATATGGCCGACACCCATTATATTTTGGGTACCGCCTGTGGTCCCCACCCGTTCCCGGAAATGGTTAGCTGGTTCCAGTCAATTATTGGCTTTGAAGCCCGCGAGCAGATGATTGCTCAGACCGGCAGATTACCGGATAAAGTTTACGCCTGTGTGGGTGGCGGCTCAAACGCCATGGGTATTTTTCAGGGCTTCTTTGATGATGACAATGTTGAGCTAGTTGGCTGTGAAGCCGGTGGCCACGGTGTTGGCTCTTACATGCACGCTGCACGTCTGGCTTATGACGATGCTACTGTCGGCGTCGCTCAGGGTTTTAAAACCTACTTCCTGCAGAACGAAGAAGGCAATATGAATGAGACTCATTCGGTTGCTGCCGGTCTCGACTATATAGGTGTCAACCCGATCTTTGCTCATCTCCACGATAAGGGCAAGGTGCGCTTTGAAGCGGCCACCGATATTGAAGTGAAGGAAGCCTTGCGACTGACTATGCGCACCGAGGGTTTGATTCCTGCGCTGGAGAGTACTCACGCTTTTGTAACGGCGATTAAAGAAGCGCCGACTATGGGTAAAGACGAAATTATTTTGATCAACCAATCCGGTCGCGGTGATAAAGATATCTTTACCATTGCCGATGCATTGGATGATGCCAAGTGGAAGACCTTTATTGAAGGCAAAGCGGATCAGTACCGTGGGGAGAAGAACTAATGGGTCTGGAAAGCTTTCTTGCCGAACGGAAAAAAGATAAAGATTTATTGGTGATGGCCCATGTGGTCTGTGGTTATCCGTCCTTTGAAGCCAATATGCAAGAACTGGAAATTATGGCCGAAGCCGGTGTTGATCTGGTTGAGTTGCAGTTCCCATTTTCTGAGCCGAGTGCCGATGGCCCGTTGTTTGTTCATGCCAATGAGCAATCTCTAAAAGCCGGCACTACGGTTGAGGACTGCTTTGAGTTTATGAAGCAGGCCAGCGAACGTTTTCCTTTTCAGCTGTTGATGATGGGTTATTACAACACTGTGTTTAAGATGGGTGAAGAGACCTTTGTTAAGCGCCTTAAAGCGGCGGGTGGTGTTGGTTATATTCTGCCCGATCTGCCCGTAGAAGAGTCGGCCAATCTGCACCGTATGTCTGAAGATGCGGGTATCGAGCCGATTATTCTAATGACCCCAACCAGTAGTGATAAGCGCCTTGCTCAGCTTGGTGCTGTGAGTCGCGGTTTGGTTTATGTGGTTGCTCGAAAAGGTGTAACCGGTTCCAAAACCAATATGGGCGATGATGTCTTGGCGCTGATTGATCGCTGTCGTCAGCATACCAATGTGCCAATTGGTGTGGGTTTTGGTATTAGCGGTAAGCAGGATATGGACTTTTTACGCGGTTCTGCTGATATGGCGATTGTCGGTACTGCGGCCTTAAAAACCTGGGAAGAGTCTGGCGCTGATGGCCTGCGCAAGTTCTTTGCCGAGTTGATGGCTTAGGATAAATTAGAGGCTAAATGAGAGACTAATTGAAAGTCTAAAAGTTAGCTCTCAGTGGCTACAGAGAAACGCCAGTCATTAATCAGCTGGGATTTTATCTCTTCAAGGGGTGTGAAAGCGCCCCAATCTATTTCTTTTACACAAACCAGATGTGCGCCAATAGCTGAGCTGATCGGCCCTCCCCAACAGGGTAGTGATTGGCTGTTGTTGATCAGTGCCAGTAACTTCCCCGTAAATGCCCGACCATATTTCTCTTCCAGCTCAGTCGATAATATAGCCCCGTAGCGATCGAACCTATCGTCTTTGGTGATTGATGTGTTTTTAACTGAATTATCGAGAGCCTGCTGAGCTTTTTCGAAAACCTGACCCCCGAAGCGGGCGGTGCTATACGTATCCACCCATAGCCAGAGTTGCGATGGTTCTCGATAATTATCTCTGTGTTGCCGATAAAAACTTTCCAGCTGCTGAGTCGTGGGCATTTTTTGCGTGGTAACATTTTTGGTTAGGCCCGCCAGTTTAGCTTCCATCGCAGATTGGTCCAGAGTGCTGTCAATATCAGCACCGATACCCGGTGCATCGACCATGTCGTTGTCAAATAGTTGGCTGTTGATACGGCTTTGCAGCGCAGCATTATCAGGGGTGGTCAGCTGGTCCATAGCCCAACTCTTCTCTGCTTTATCAGTCTTTTTAAGCCAGTAGCCAAGGCTGATAAGCGTGCAAAAAATAATCATCACGATGATCAGTAGCAGAAAAAATTGTCTGGGATTTTTTAGATTCACGGCCATTTACTGTTTAAAGATTTTGATCCAATCGCCAGCGCGGGGTTCGCCGCTGGGATAATGTCCATTGATTATACGCAGATCATCTATCTCTGTAGAGTTGAGTTTGAAGGCCTTACCGAGAGCCTCGAAGCTGGTTGCAGTGGTCGCTTTCACATAGTGAATAGTCTTTGGTTTCTGACCTTCAATCTCCCGCCGCGATATGGGTCTAAATGTTTTAATTGATGCGCTAAATAGTTTGTCGGTATCGACGAATTGTTCCTGCTTATCCACTTCACCACTAAAGACAAAGGCATTGAGTTTGTAATAGATAACCGCAATGCGCTGGTCTGGCTTATTTTCGCCACCAGACAAAATACCGGTAAAGCCCTTGAGCCCTGCGGGGGAAATTTTGCGACCCTGTTCAAGTTTGGCAACTTTGAGGAAATTGTATAGATATTCCTCGGGGCTTTGAGCGGTTCGCGCAATCGGTGTCAGAGAGAGCTTGGCATCACTACTCTCGGGGCTACCCACAGAGCTGTGCTTGCTGGCGTTATTGGTTTGCGTCCAACCCTCAGGGTAGTCAAAACGCACTCGCAACTGCATATCTGAGTAGCGCTCAGGCTTCTTCTCTTTGGCGAGAAAGTTTTCTCCCCAGATTAGACCATCGGTGAGCTTGCGGTATTGCACGGCTCCATTGCCGCGGGTCTCGCTGGATTGCAGACGTTGAGCTCTGCTGACCACTGTTCGCAGTCGCGAATCATTGCGCGGGTGGCTGGCAAATATGCCATGGTAGGTCTGCTTGCTGGCACCTTTGGCTTTGGCGCGGTCTTTTTGCAGCATTTCATAGTCTTTCATTATTGATAACATGCTGATCATTTCACTGGGTTTGTAGCCCAGTTTGGCCATATATTCAGCGCCGGCTTCATCCGCTTCCAGTTCATTGCGCCGACCATGGCCGCGGATAATAGAGTTGGCGTAGGCCATGCCCGCTTCATAGACCTCACCGCTGCCGGAAAGCACGGCGGCGATAGTCGAGAGAATTTGTGCGCCGGTCGCTTTGCCCTCTTGGCCGGTGACATGGCCTCTGGTGATATGGGCAACTTCGTGAGCGAGTACCGAGACTAGTTGTGCTTCATTGCTGACATAGTTGAGTAGCCCGCGGTTGATATAGACATAGTTATCGCGAGTTGCAAAAGCATTCAGACCGGGTGAGTCGAGAAGGGTAAAGATAAATTTTTCGCCGGCCATTTCCGATTGGGCGACGACTTCATTACCGAGTTTTTTGATATAGGCATCAAGCTCTGGGTCATCGTAAATGGGCGTGGATTGCAGCAGCTCATTGTAAAAATCTTCACCAGTGGTTTTTGCCACTGACTGCGTCGACATTAACAGGGCTGCACAAATAGCCCCGCCTAAAATTGCGCGCAAATTGAACTGAACATGCAAAGATAAAAATTTCATCTAGCGTCCTTTCACTTATCCGAACTAAAGAATTTCTTGAGCTGTTTACCAAGGCTGCTACAGGCATCCTTTTTAACCGGTGTCAGAAGTGGAATCGGTGCCACAGCGCCAATCAGATAGGAGGTGCCTGCAGAATCTACCCGCAATCGGCCCTTTTCAGTGAAGTCATTTAGGTCCCAGACAATGGCTTCGTAAATAGAACTTTTTTCCCACTGTGCAAAGCCGAAACAACCGCCGCCACCTGGCCCTATGGCGCAGCTAATGGAGCCCCCCTGATCGTGAGTTTCGGTGGAGCCGTCGAGCCATACCAGATAGCGAACACCCTGACGGTCGACCTGGTTTTTAATTTCTGGATCCTGCATTAGGCGAGTGAGTCGCTTGAGCCCTTTCGGGGCTGTGCGCGGTTCAAACCAGGGGTAGATAGAATCAATAAATTGCTGCTCGGGCATAACATTGATGTCCGCGCCTTTCATCTTATTGGCAACACAGCCGATAAATTCCCGATCAGTGTCGTAATGCCCCGCGTCTCTGCGTCCAAGGATAACCACAGACTCATCACTGTTCAGCTCCATAACACTGTTGTTTGGACGGTACTCATCAATACTGGTGGTGGCACCACAGCCTGTAAGGACTATTGCTATTAAAGGGAGTAGAAATATTTTATTCACTGTTCCTCTCCCAGCTTTCGCTCTCGCACCATCCAGTTGTAGACGCTGGGTATGCGGTAGAAGTCGAGCAGTAATTTGGCGCCGGCATCACGCAGGGCGATAACCGCCGCTTCTTCGATGGCATTGGTTTTTGACAGCATAAAAGAATCGGGTGTTTTGCCGTAGGCGGGCATAAACCAGCTGTCGATTTGGTCGCCCTCGCTGTTTTGAATATCCAGACTGTACTTGATCCACACTTCGTAGACATTCAGGTAGGTGTCCGAGGGTGTCGAGACCTGAACTTCCTGAACTGATGGGGTAATCACTAGGCCATTATCAAAACTCACTTGCTCTTTGGAGGCGATAAATTCGATATTTTTAAACAGCCCTTTAAAGGCATTGCCGAGCATGGTGGTCTGGGCGGAACCTATATTGATGGTGGTGTTTTGGTTCGGGGTTGCCACATAGCCACTAAATTGCTCGTCGAAAATAATTGAGGCGCTGACGGCTTTGGGCTTTGAGACAACAGTTGGATATGTTCGCTCGGCAATCTGAACCTGTGCCGATGTGCTGCAGCCAGTGATGACTAACAGGGCGAGAGTGCTGATGATAATTTGTATTTTAGTTATTTTCATAATTTTGCTCCCTTTAATTAAGGCTGTTAAGGCCAATAAAGGTTCCCCCATTGTTATAGCTTAGTTCACGCATTAGGGCGGCGAATCTAATTGCCGAGGCGCTGGGAGTGCCGCCCGGTGGAAAATGCACAGGAAATCCAATGGCATGAATGCGCACTAGCCTGTCGGCACCGCGGTGTGCTCGATTGAGTTTGTCGATGGCTTTGACAATATTGCGGATAGATCGACCCTGGAAGTCGTCGCCCAATGTGTAGATACTTATCTTGCGGTCAGCTTTGTAAAAGGTCTGAATCGCTGCATTAATGCCTTCAACGGGACTTGAGTTACTAAACGGTGCCCAGCTGTTCAATGTGGTAACAATAGTTTCACGCATTTCCGGGCTGTCGGGTATCCAGCTGCCACGGTAGGCGGAAAACATATACTGGCCCATATCATTGAGTACCTGTAGGCCTTTTACATCCGGGTAGATGTCGAGAATATTGATCATCTCTTTTTTGACCTTTTCCCAGGCGGCAACCTGCATGCTGCCAGAGGTGTCGATAACAAAAATAATGTAGTCGCTATCGACGGGAATACCGCCGATCAATTTGTTTTGCTGTTTAAATTCTGGGCCTAGTAGCCGCTCCATCTCTTCGCTGAGAACCTGCATTACCAGCTGCAGCTGTTCTTTTTCACGGGCTTCGGACTGGGATATCTGCACCGACTGTTTTTCAACGCTGGCCAGTTTGGCTTTTAATCGTGCAACACGTTCGATCAGTTCGGAGAGCTGCTGCTTGCGAGATTTAAGTTGCTCGTTGAGGACTACCGATTCACCGCGGACATCAAATAGGCGCTCCTGATACTCTTTAACCGTGCTGCGGAGTTTGTTTTCGGCCTCTTCGAGTGCTGCGGGATCGCCGACTTTGGCTATTACCAGCAGTAAAACAATGGCGCCAAAGCCACAGCTAATAACATCCAAAAATGAAATGCTGGCTTCCTGAGATGCTCGGCGTTGGCGTTTCATGGCCAGTCTCGCGATGGGGCAATAAAGGCGCCCTGTGTATTTAGGGCTAACTGCCAGAACAGCGCGGCGGCTTCGGGGTCACCCTCCATGGGAAATAAAATGGTATTTACCGGTATGCCCCGCGGCAGGCTGTTGACGGCCGCGGAGAAGAAGTCCCGTCGCTGGCGGCCACTGACCATATATTTTTTGGGTGGATTGGCGCCTTGGGTTGGCAGGCCGTCGGTCAGTAGAAACATATTGTCGGGCTTATTTTCAAAGTCGTTAACTGTGGCAATGGCATTGATCAGGCTGGTGCCGGATCCCGGTGAATAATTGCGCAGACCTTCGACAGCTTTTTCCAGCGCAAGAGAGTCTGCGGCATCCAACCACTCACCCTCGGTGCCGACAATGGCCGGCTGTGTGCCGGTGTTAAAGATATACAGCTGAAAGCGGCTGCTGGGGGGCAGCTGCGCCAATAGCCACTCGACGGTGCGCATTGTCCAGATCCATTTTGGCGATTGCTTTTTCTGGCTGTCGCTCATATTGCGTCGGCGCACGGCGTTGACCACGGTATCGGCGAGCATGCTCGCTGAGCCATCGACCAGAATAATAACTCGCTCACCACCGAGCTTGAGACCGGTCAGATATTGACGGTTGCCATCGCCGAGAAATTCGCGCACTTTGTCGCCAAATTCGACCTCTTCCATTTGCGCGGTCTCTTTTTCCAGCTGCTCAACTTGACGGCGCAGCTTGGCAATATCATCTTTGGGGTCGGCCTGAATACTTTTTTCCTGTTCTTGCAGATCGGTAATCACTCGCTCAGAGGCGCCCTGCACTGTGACCAGTTGCAGCAGCAATGCTTCAAGACTATTGAGCAGTTCGGTTTTTTCCTGCTCGGCCTGACGAATATCTTCTTGCAGTAGATCGACTTCAGAGGCGAGCCGCGGATCTGGCAGTTCAATTTCAGTGGCGTTGTGACGCAAAATTAAAAACAACAGGGTCACCGCACCAAAGCCGCAGGCCATAATGTCGAGAAATGACAAGCTGAAAGCAATATTGCGGCGTTTTTTAGCCATTGCAGACCTCAATAAGTCGCAGTTGATGATCGCCGATAAATACTTTTCCACCGGGCTCGGCAGTCTCTGGGAGCTCAATGGGAATGGCACTGTCGCGATGAATAATATTGAGCCTCTGGTGGTTGATTGAGATAACCAGGGCGGCGCTATTGTCGACTAGCGGGGTGATATTCAGCCGCTTGCCATCAATGCAAAGACTGAGCGGTTCGTCGAGTGGCCAGGCGCGACCATGATGGAGAAGGTGGGTTGCCGGAGCCGGCGGTGCGATATCTGTTTTGCGCCTGCCGCCATAACTGACTGTCTGCTGAATGGACGTGATTCGGTGCAGGCTGTCGCTCTGCTCAACGAGTGAATCCCTGTCTCTAAGGCAGTTATCAACACCCTGGGTCTTGTCGAGTTCCCGGGCCGTCGTAAAACCTGAGTGCAGGGCAGAGATTAGTTTTGTGTTGTGGGAAAAGGTGATATCACTAGCGGCGGTTTTGCCTATCAGTCTGGTTAAGCTCTGCAGACGGCTTGCCAGTAGTGCTTCGATATCTTTTTTACGCAACAGTATCAGCAGATCACCCCGCGGCGAGCCGATACTGAGGTCACATTCAGAGATGCCTCCAAAGCGTTTGATAAGCTCGGGTAGCTGGTTATAAATGGCCTGTTCACCTTCGGATGTGTGCAGTGGGTCAAAGCGATGGTTTTTTATCGCCAGATCTCGGATGTAGCTGGCGAGGGCATTGTAAATATGGCTGGCACCTATATCTGGGATCACCTGATGGGCTTTTATACGAAGGTTGTTGCGTTCAAAACTGACGTGGCTGACCACTAGTTGATGCAGCTGTAAGTCCACGTGCAGGGTTTGCTTGTGAGGGTTTTCAAGGTTTTTAATAGAGTCCCCCAGATACAGGCAGTCAGCCAGACTACTGTCGATAACAGCAATAATGGTTACTTGCATGGCTTCGAGTAAGCCCAGCAATAGCGATAGTTGCTGGTCGTCGAAAGTCCCTGGAACACTGAGTATAAGCTGCTCTGGTGAGCCGGCTTTGGTGACTAAGCTTTTAAGTTGGGCAAAGGCGATATCGGCATGATGGCGTGCCCATTGTTGATCGCCGGGCAGCTGTGCTTGATTGAGTTGTCGCCAGTATTCTCTAAAGATATTTTGCGGTTGTAACCAAGCCTGCTGACGGGCTGCAAGGCCGGTGATAATGCCCTGTTCGGTGTGCAGGGCAAACCCTGGCTCGCAGAATACCTCGCCCTGCTGAGTTTTGATCAGTAGCGCCTGGTCGTTAAATTCGAGAACGGCAGTGCTCATAATTTATTTCGCTTTTAAGAATCGCAGCAGATTGTTTTCGCAGTAGGCGTGAGAATCGAGCACTAGACGCTCTTGAATAAGCTGCAGCTGGTGCATAAAAAACATCACGACCATACTGATCAGCAGAGCGATAAATGTTGAGTTAAAGGCGACCCCGAGGCTACTGGTCACACCGGCAATATTGCCTTGCATGGCTTCGTGAGCCTGCCCCAGTGCGGCACCTATACCGCGCACTGTGCCGATAAAGCCGATCGAAGGAATGGCCCAGGTGATATAGCGAACCATCGACAGTTCAGAGTCGAGGCGATCATTTTCATTGCTGCATACTGTACTGACGGCATCGGTTGCGGATTGGACGCTGTCGGTGACTTGAAATCGCGTCAGGGCAGTTTGCAATGCGCGGGGCAGCAGCAGCGGCCGCTGATCATCAGGAAGTGATTGCAGTGGCCTTGCCAGTTGACTGGAGTCTTCGGGCAGCACTCTCGACCCCTCGCTAATCGAGATCAGCGGTGTTGTGAACATTTTTTGTTCGTGAAAGGCACTGCGGGTTTTGTAGCCCATAATCGCCAGAGCCCAGAGCATCAGAATAAAACAGGCTTCCTGCTCAAAGTCTTTAATGACAATAAAGAATGATCGCGGCACCTCGTAGTTTTCGCCAGCGGCAGCCATTTCGGCGTGGTGGCGGATGGTGCTTTCGGCATTGGGGCGCACCACGGTGACAAAGATTGCATGCACGACAATCACGGCGAGTAGCAGGGCGGTTAATTGAAAGAACATCTCATTGGTATGGCTTTTCATTTGAGTATCCTTGGGTCTATTAAATAGAGGTTTTTAAATATCAGAGGGAAGAGGAACCGGGAAGTCTTCGGATATCTCTTCACTGGGTTTAAAGTCGCCTGGGGTCTCTGGCTGTTCTGGTACTTGATCCTGTGGACTGTCATTTTCCGCCCGCGGCTGTTTGGGATTTTTCTCTGCTTCTGGGCTGTCAGCTGACCACAGTGGCGCGGCGAAAATCATCGCTGCCAAGAGTGCTAAGGCCATCGAAAAGCGCAAAGTTCTTTTTATTGTTTTTAGCGGATAGCTCATAGGTCACTTCCGGGTTTATCGACATAGCGAGCGATTCTAAAGCCCAGATCAATACGCCCATCATTGCCCGAGTCGCGGTAGCTGAGACGTAATTCGGTACGCGAGGCGAGGGCCCAGCTGGCGCCGCGAATAACATGTTTATTGCCCTGTTGAGGACCCCGCGGATCCAGTTGCGGTTCGCCGCGCTGAGGGCGTATATCGAAATAATCATTGACCCATTCCGCCACATTGCCGCTGAGTTCATGGAGTCCTTTGCTGTTCGCTTTGAAGCTGCCGACCACTGCAGATACTGGGTACTGATCATTGTAGTTAGGCAGTGTGAAGCTGATAAAGCCGCGGGCGCTCTGATCTGCATAGTTACCTGAGACCTTTAGTGGTGGATAGAGGTCGTTACTCCAGGAGAAGATATGGCTTTTCGATTGCAGATCAATTTTTGCTGCCCAGGCCCATTCCGTCTCGGTGGGTAATCGGTAGCCATGGGTATCCCAGTTAAAGCCGGTAATGCGACCCTCTTCGACAGTGTAGAAGGCCGGTAAGCCCTCTTTGCGACTCAGCCAATTGCAGAACAGTGCGGCATCTTCCCAGTTGACCTTGGCCACTGGCTGGTCGTTCATATCTAGGGTCTGACCTTTAATGGCGGTTGAGCTGTGCTGTTCTTTCCAGCGCCGATACTGGGCGTTGGTAGTCTCATGGGTAGCGAGATAAAAAGGGCGTTGCAGGGCTACCGAGCGCTCCGCTTCATTGGCGCGCCTGCCTGGCTGTCGGCGAGGTGCGCCGAGCATAAAGGCTGCTGCCGGGTCGGGACGGAACAGCTTTAAGCTGATGCCCACCGAACTTTTTACTTGGTCCGGGCGGGATGCCCAGTAAGCCTGTTCTAGGGTGAGTAAGTTAACACTCAGTGCCTGCTGGTGGCCGGGCCTTGGGGTAACTGTCATCGATTTGGTTTGATAGCCGGGTTTTTCCACGCTGATACTGTGTGGCTTGGCATTTAGAGACAGGGTTTGGCTGCCTTTGGCCTGTGACTTGCCATCGACCTTAACCGCTGCATCTGGCGGGCTTACCGTCAGTCGTACGCTGCCTATATTGGGGGTTAGATCAATACTCAGGCTGTCCTGCTCCTGAGGCTTTACGGCAATTGATCGGCTGGCTTTGAGGTAGCCCTCAAGAAATAATTCGATTTTATGTTTTTTAAAGGGGGCCACATCCACTACGAGGGGGGTGACGCCAGAAAACTGTTTGTCGATGGTTATGCTGGCACCCTGAGGTGAGCTATTGATCGCCAGCTGACCATCGGCAACCACCATTTCGATCAGGGGGTGCATGGCTTTTGTGCCTGCTTTGACGGTTACCTGCTGTTGCAGGGTTTTGTAGCCTGCTGACTTAAGGGTTAACTGGCTACCGGTTTCCAGGGCTTCCGCTGTGATCGGCGTTTGACCAATGAGCCGATCGTCGATAAACAGTTCAGCGCCTGCCGGGATCGATGTGATATCTATATGTCCCCAGGCCGGTTGCAGTGAAATGTCGATTGCCTGAGTCTTGCCAAGACCTTCGATATCCACTGCTTGTTGCAGTGAGAAATAGCGGTATTTTCTGAATTCGAGTTTGTGAGCACCGCGGCTAATGGCCTCTAGGGTTCCCGGCACTGTCCCCGCCAGCTGGTCGTCGATTAATACCTGGATATCACTGAGGCTGGCATTGACCAGTAGATTACCCGGCAGCGGTTGCATGTCGACATCGATCTGCTGGGTGGCTTGATCAGTTACCTGTATGGTTTTACTCAGTGGGTAATAGCCTGGAGCGGCGGCGTTGAGCTGATGCTCGCCGCGCAGCAAGAGATAGTTATCGCCAATATGAAATGACAGTCCGCTAATATCGACCACCGCTGTGGCCGGATCCAGACGCAGGATAATCGCCCGTGCGGCGAATAAAAAAGTCAGAATCACTAGAGCAACCAGCGTAAACGCCGTGGTAAAAAGCAGGGCGCCAGAGGGTCTATTGCCACGCTTTTTCGCTTTACTTTTTAACGGTGTAAAGTCAGTTACTGGCAGTGATGATTGGGTATTTTTGTCGGCCATAATTTTATAATTATATTGGTCACTTATTTGGTTGCTGAGGCTTGCGTGATATCAGTATGGCCTCTGATTCCCTGTGCTGTGCATTATTTCTACTGGTGTTTCATTGGTTCTGTTATATGGCGCTATTAAATAGCTTCATTGCAGCTAATCGTAATCGGTGTGTCGAAACCTTTGTCGGTCACGGTAAATTCGACGCGCACATCCCGATAGCCGCTTCTTGTGCCGGCGGCGATATAGCGGCCGGGTTTGAGTGAGACCTTAGTCTTGTCAAAGGTACCCAGTCTGGCGACTCTAAATAAGGTCACCTGGGTATTTTTGTCTGAGCTTAAAGCCACCTCTATGGGCGTTTGTGAGGATTTTATAATCTGCTTAAGGGTTGCGATCTGGGTTTTTAACCGCGCCCCGGGAGTGGCGATTCCCGAGGCATCACCCAGGGCTTTTTGTGCTTTGCGAAGCTGATTGCTGGCAGACAGAGACAGCGGATCGGCAATAATGGCCTCAATGCGGTTGTCGAGGTCGGCGCGCACATTCACCGGAATCTGTTTGACTAGAACGTCGGTCAGTGTGGCATCAGCCAGCAGCAGCTTTTGATAGACAGACTTTGCCTGCTGCCATTTTTCCTGCTGTTGAAATTCTTGTGCACGAGCCATATTGCGGGTTACCCACAGTTGAGATCGGCGGGTCTCCAGCTGTGCCAATGCCTGCTCAATGGCGGGGTGATTAGCATAGACGCTGGCCGCTCGATTAAAGGCGACTTTTGCCTGCTCGAAGTTATCGTTGTCCAGGGCGCTAAAACCTTCACTCATATGATCGCGAAAGCGCTGTTCGGTTATTTTTTGCACAGTTGTTGCGAGCGCGGCAGCGGCTTTTTTATGTTCTGGATCTAGGCTGACTGCCCGGTTAAATGCTTTTTTAGCGGCGCTGAGTTGGCTCAGTGCAGAGAATTTTTCACCCTGTTGCATGGCCTCTATTAGCTGTGGCAAGTTGGCGACTCGCTGGCTGAGTTGCTGTACTTTATTATTGTCGGGGGCCATGGCGCTGGCCAGTTCAACGGCGCTGGTGGCAGTGCTGAGGGTATTGTCTTCGATGGCATTGGCGGTGTCGTTTACCGCGTTTGCGAAAATTGATTTTCCGCTGGTCTCCAATGCACTGAGGCCATCTAGGGCGGCCTGGTAACTGGCGACAGATTTTGCGTATTCGCCGTATTGGTACTGGTTATCACCGCGCTCGATCTGCAACATTGCCTGCTTAAATTCGAAGGCTCCCCAGAGGTCGACGCGCTTTTCTTTTAGACGATCACGATAGAGGATAATCTGCGCCAAAAAGGTTTGCGAGTCCTGCCGATATTTGGTTTTTTCCGCAGCGGTTGAAGGGCTGACCGCTGTTATGGCGGGAAGTGGTTTTTGAGATTGCGACGAATAGTTAATCCAGGGTTCGGTGACGCTTTTGGGCAGAATAAAAATCACTGCGCTGGCGACCAGCAAAAGTACTGTGACGAGTATTTTCTGTACCCCAATCTGACGTGTGGCTCCAACACCAGATTTTTCAGGGTTCTTTGCAGACCCAGTAAAAGCGGGGTGGACGCTAGCGTTATTGGAGTCTCTGGTATCCATGATTATGGGGTGCTGCGTTCCTGTTGATAAATCTTACTCAACAGTTCTTGCCACTGCTGGTATTGGGCCTGAACGGTGCCGGTCAGAGTGACAGTGCGATCTTCCAGTTCAATAACCTGGGGGGCGATTTCGGTTTCTAAAGAGGAGCCCATCTCGGCCACGGCTTCGCTGTATTCTGAGGCTTTCTGTTTTTTGTTGAGTCCTGATTTGATAACAAAGCCACCCACTGCAGCCGTGGCGGTTCCGGCGTCATCAGCCATACTGGTGCGAGCTTGAGAGCGACCGTAAATACCCGCCAGAATGGCGCCTATACCAGAAATAATCTGTCTATTGCCCTGGGCGTTGAGCTGCCGCGCCTTGACTACCGAGTCGTAGGAGGAGCGACGGAAATCCTGATAGGCAAGATGCATTTGCTGGGAGAAGCCGTCGTAATAATCCTGCATGGTGTCGACATAGAGATAATCCCGTTCGCGGATTTTGCGAACACGCATCAGAATGCTGTCGTTTTCGGCGGGCAGTCGCGAGATACCCAAAATACCTTTGCGATCTGCCTCTATATAGTTATCAAAGGCTTCGGGAGAGAATTTTCTGGCAAATCTAAGCTCTGAAATAGTGCGCAATTCCTGAGCCTGCTGATCGCTGATTTTTTCCCGGTAATTAAGCAGGTCATTGGCGACGCGGATAAAGAGATTTTGAAACGGGTCGCCAAGGCTTTTTAGGCGGCGGTCGTAAGCGTACTTACCGGTGGTCTGGCTGTAGCGTTTCTTAAACCATTTTTTGCCGCTGCTATCGACCACTTTAATTTCCAAGTCCATGGTCTCGCCGTCGGACTGGTAAATGGTGCCGGTGATATAAAGATCCATAATTACGTCGCTGTTGGGTGTCACTCGAATCGCACCCCAGGCGCCACTTTTCTCCAATACTTTTCCCAGCTGATTGGAAAAATAAATGGCCTCGGCATAGCGAACTTCAGGGAACACGGTATCGTCTTCATCGGTGAGATAGAGACCGTCATTAAGTGTTGGAATGCCGACATCTAAAAGTGACTCTATGGGAAAGGAGCGCGATGGCGTATCCAGCGTTAAGGTGGTTGATGAGGTGACTTTATCGACAGCTGCCTGAGCTGTTGTGGCACCCAAAAAAACGGCCCCGAGTAATACCAATAGTACTGCCCAGAGTAATGCGCTTAGGGCGGTTATTCTCATTGGCATCGTGCAAGATCTGCTGATAGTTATAAGTAAGGTCACTCTATTCATAATCTTAGCCTTGATCCTTTATACGGCGGTATTCATCCCAGAGCTTTTCCCGAAGGATCGGATCGCGCTCTTTGATAGCTGCGTCACGTATTTGTCGCAAAACAATGTCGTCGCCCTGACCGTCGTCTATATCGTCGGGGATCGGAATGATGTCACTGTCAGCCTGTTCTGCTCCGGAACTGCTGGCAGTTTGACCTGCTGGTGCTTCAGCATCGCTGCCGTCCGCGCCTGGAGGTGCGCCTTCAGCTGCGCGCTGCTCTATCGATGGGTTACCTTCGGCAGCGCCGCTGTCGGCCTCTTCAAAGAGGGGTTCGTCGCTGTCGATACCACCGCTGGTTCCCGAGGGGCTGAGAATATCTATGCCTTCAGTTCCATTGCGATTGCCCTCGGCGAGCACCGTCTCATCGAAATCTTCGAGGGATTCATCGAGAGCTTCATCGAGCCCTTCTACAGAATCGCCAGGCTGTTCAGATCCGTCACTCTCGCCAGAGCTGTCGCCATTATCAGCACCACCGCTACTGGGTGGTGCTGTGCTGCCGCCCGAATCTGGTACTCCCCCTCCTGGACTTGGTACTCCCCCTCCTGGACTTGGTACTCCCCCTCCTGGACTTGGTACTCCCCCTCCTGGACTTGGTGCCCCCCCTCCTGGATTTGGTACTCCCCCTCCTGAGCTAGAGCCACTGTTGGTCGGCGATGGCATAGAGCAGGCGCAGAGCCCCAAAATTGCAACGATGAGCAGGCCGAGAATCATCGGCCTCTGCGGGCCAGCTGTCAGTTCTCTGGTGGTTTTTTTATCAGTCTTTATATTCATCGCTGTCTTTATGTTCCCTGTGTCTGGTTGCTTGAATAGGGAAATACAATACTGCTCTCAGTAGTTTTTCCATCGACAAGTCGGGGTCTAAATCGCTTGGTGCGAATATCTTTATAAATCGCTCTAATCTGGTTTTTACTAATATTTTCTGGTGGGTTAATAATTTCCATTTTTCGCGGCACACCTAATTTAGAGACAACCATGGATATCTGTAAGTCGCTGTCGGGTAATTTCTTACGTGCACCAAGTGCAGTGAATTCAATCATGCTTGGCTGGCCAAACAGGGTCTCACGTAACCGTTGAGACGCGGTGTTCTCCGGCAGTGATTCATAGGCGAGCTGATAGGCTTTACTGGCGGACATGCGCTGACCAAAGACCAGATACCAATCACCCAGTTCTGCGATAGCCAGGGCTTTATCGGCGTCGCTGCTAGCATCCTGTTTCTCGAGTGATTCAACCACTTTTTCCAGGGCTGCTTTACCGCGCCGGTAGTGTTGGCGAGAGGTGCCGTCTGGGCTTCTTGAGGCTGATCCGGTGCTGATGTTTAGGCCCGATTCTGAGGGTTCACCATGCTGTTTAATATGGTTGGCTATAAAGTAGTGCAGGTGGCTAATTTTTCGGTATCGCGGGACTGCATCTGGGTCTTCGAGGGCTACATTGGTGTTGAGGATTTTAGCCATGCGATTACTCAGGCGTTCGGATATCACTAAATTTTGATAGCCACCACTGTGGGTTCTGTCTTCATAGGTATCCATATACCAGTCGAGAAGATCATCCAGCACTGGCAGCATTCGCGGGTCGTTTTCGCCGTAGGCCTGGGAATTGATTTGATAGAGATTTTCCAGCGCATTTTGCGATTCATCCCAATTGCCGAGAAAACTTTCGGCCTCGGCAATGGACAGCAGGTAGGGTGTTTGGGACAGGCTGTTGAGGCCGTAGTTAACCCGCTCAATCTGCATGCCGCGCTGATAGGCTCGTCGAGCATGTTCATATTCACGTTTTGTAAAATGAGATTTTCCGAGTCCAAAGTAGAGGTCGGAAAGTTCTACAGAATAGGCGCTGCGCTCGGCTTCGGTGGTTTCGATGGCATTTAGGTAATCACTTATCGGGTCACTTTTCACTATCTCTGTGGGGACTGTTTGGGCGCCAGCTAATGAGGCTGTAGTGATGGCCATAATCATGCATATAACCATGCATAAAATCACAGCCATTAGCTGAGGCGGGTTATTTTTGATTGCTCTGCTGTTGCGATTCATCTTGAGCTCTCCAATAAACTGTAAAAAATTAGAGTAGGCATATTCTCGACGGTTCCCTTGTCGGTATTTCCCAGAGTGGGTTTTCTGACTTTTTGTAGACTGCCTTCGGATTTGGTGTAGGCGTTATTTTTATTCTAGTTGCCAGTGTTCTGTTATTCTTTGGCGCATATATAGAGTTTATACGCTGATCGGTAAGTTTCCATTTTATGAACAAGTTTTTTCACCAAACTAATATCACCAAACTAATATCAACAGACTAATAAAAACAGGAGGGACGGTGAGTAAACCACTGCACGGATTGAGAGTCATTGAGTTGGGGCAGCTTTTGGCAGGCCCTTTCGCCGGCTGTATGCTGGGTTATTTTGGGGCTGAAGTTATTAAGGTGGAGCCACCGGGGGGCGACCCCATCCGCAATTGGCGTGAGGTTAAGGATGGTACTTCGCTGTGGTGGCGGAGCCTGGGACGCAATAAAAAGTGTATTTCTCTCGATCTTAAAACCCCTGAGGGACGAGATCTGGTTAAACAGTTACTGAAAACCGCCGATATCGTGGTGGAGAATTTCCGTCCCGGTGTCCTCGAGGGTTGGGGCTTGGATCCGGAGTCACTGCGAGCAGACAATCCCGACCTTATCTATGCGCGGATTTCCGGTTATGGCCAGACTGGCCCCTATGCAGAGAAAGCCGGTTTTGCTTCCGCCTGCGAGGCGATTAGTGGCTTTCGCTATGTTAATGGCTATCCAGGTCAGGCGCCGGTAAGACCAAATTTAAGTCTCGGCGATACCATTTCTGGTCTCCATGCGGTGTTGGGTATCTTGATGGCACTGCGTTCAGTAGATCGCGGTGATGGCGGTCAGGTGGTCGATGTGGCGCTCTACGAGTCGATGTTTAATCTGCTTGAAGCGGTGGTGCCCGAATACGATGGCGCTAATGTGGTTCGTGAACCCTCTGGCACGACGGTGACTGGGATTGTGCCAACCAATACTTACAGATGTGCAGATGATAAATATCTGGTGATTGGTGGCAATGGTGATTCGATCTTTGCTCGACTGATGACCGCGGTGGGTCGCGCTGATATGGCCCAGGACAGCAAGTATGCCAGCAATGCCCAGCGGGTAGTCCATGAGGCAGAAATTGATCAGCTACTCAGCAGTTGGTGTGCCAGTCAGCCTTTGGCGGCGGCGATGGAGATTCTTGAGGAGCATCGCGTACCCTGTGGTCCGGTCTACAATGTTGCCGATATGATGGCTGATAAACATTTTCAGCAGCGCGGTTTATTTGAGCAGGTGGAAATCAATGGTCAACCGCTAAAAATACCGGCGATTATGCCCAAGTTGGCGGATACGCCCGGTGCTACAGATTGGCCGGGTCCGGAGATTGCCAGCCATACCGATGAGATTCTTCAGGAACTGGGTCTCGACAAAGATCAAATAGCCAACCTAAAGACCGCAGGCGTTATTACAGATACTGACTGATGATTTTTTATGGTGTTGGCGGCATCAGATCCATCAGCGCCACAACCGTGGCATAAACGCCTCTGGTTACTGCAGGCTCAGGCTCTATTTTAAATAGCGGGCTGTGGTGCGAGGCTACAGGCGGGCCACCGCTGGCTGCTGCTTGATAGTCGGCCATACTGGTGCCGCCAATCGCAAAATAAACGCTGGGGATTGCCGGCTCAGTGGTGAAGTAGGGAAAGTCCTCTGCGCCCATACCCTGTGACGCTAAAGAAACCACCTGATCATTGCCGAGGCTACTCTGCCAGACTGCTTTTAGTCGTCTGACCAGAGGGCCGTGGTTAATGGTTGGGGGTGTCGACGATTTTGAGTAGATCACTTCTGGCAGTTTATCTTCAGGCAGTCCGGCCGCACGGCCCATATTTTCCGCAATACGTTTTATCCCCTTAAGGAGAGTTTCGCGGGTTTTGAGATTGGTGTTGCGAACGGTTAACTGCAGATGGGCGCGGTCGGAAATAATATTGTGCTTGGTGCCACCGTGAAAGGAGCCAACGGTTATCACGCCGGGTTCCCGCGGTGGCAGTTCTCGCGACACCAGTGTCTGCAGGGCGACGACAATTTGACTGCCGAGAAGTATTGGGTCTTTACCTGCATGGGGTGACGCGCCATGGGTACCTACACCGTGGATAATAATGTCCACACTGTCCGATCCGGCAAAGGGCGATCCCTCCTGAACATTGATCAGACCGGCGGGCAGACCCGCAGCAACATGAAAGGCGAGGGCGTAATCTGGCTGTCCAAAACGCTGCCAGAGATTGTCGTCCATCATTGCCTTGGCACCGCGAATACGCTCTTCTGCGGGTTGGCCGATCAACATAAGCGTGCCAGACCACTGATCCATCCGTGCTGACATCTGTCGCGCGGTGCCAATCAGACTGGTGATATGCACATCGTGTCCACAGGCGTGCATCACTGGAACCTCTTTTCCGGTGATCGGGTCGGACTGAGTTACCTTAGAGGCGTAGTCGAGGCCAGATTTTTCTTTCACTGGCAGGGCATCCATATCGCCGCGCATCATCACTAGCGGACCATCGCCATTTTTTAGAATTGCGACTATACCGGTGCCACCAATTTTTTCGCTGACCTCAAAGCCGCTGCTGCGCAATTCATGAGCGAGTTTTTTAGCGGTTTTAAATTCAATAAAGCTGAGTTCGGGATTGCGGTGAAAATGGGTGAACAGTGCGCCGAGACGGTCGTCGTAATCGCGCTGAATTGAGGCAGCCAGGTCACTATCCTGAAGGTCGGCATAAGAGCAGAAACTGCCGAGGGCCAAGGACAGTGCCAGAGTTAGCCTTGATAGCTGTTTTATTTTCATAGCGGCGCCTAAAATTTGTGCTTATTTAGGTTCAGTGTAAATCAATTCTACAAGTACATCGCCGACCTGCTGCAAACTTTTCGCACTGCAGAGCTCAATGCTGTCATTGCTGGTGTGCCAAGATTTCGGAAAGGGTGAGTGGATTAAATTGACCACTTTTAGGCCTGCCTTTAAAAACGGCAGATGATCATCGGTGATATAGCTGCCATCGCGATCGACAAATACCTCGGCCTGTTGCTGTTCGGCAATACGCCAGATTTTATCCTGCAGCTTTGGCGCGCCCTTGCGGGAAAACATTTCTCGTGGAATCACCAGATCCCTGTCGCAGACCATATCCACTATCACGCCAGCGGTGGGACGGTAAAAGCGGTTTTTGGCAACAAATTCACTGGCACCTATTGAAAAGGGCAGGTTGTCTATGTCGCCCATATCTTCAAGGTCAAAAAACACTAGATCGACAATTATCGGTGCGCGCTCAGCACTGAGCAGTCGGGCCATCTCTAAAAGCACGGCAACACCGGAGCCGCCATCATTGGCACCGATAACTGGCTGGGTTGCTCGCTGGCTATCGCTATCTTTGTCGGAAACCGGTCTGGTGTCCCAGTGGGCGCCGAGCATAATTCGCTCTCGTGCTGCGGTGCTGGGCTTGTTGGGGTAGTCGTGGTAGTCGGGGTAAAAACTCACCCAGATATTGTTGCCCTTGAGGCCGTGGCGCTGAAACGGCTGGACCACAAATTTATCCGCCTCTGCTAGCAATAACCCTTGGATATAGTCGAGAGTTTGCTGCTTGGCGGGGTGATCAATAATTCGTGGCCCAAAGCTTACCTGTTTGGCGATATGTTGCAGACTGGACTCGCCATTAAAGAGAGGCTGGAGGGTGGGTTTTGTTTCGCTCCCGGGGCTTTCCGCAATGGAAAAATGCGTTGCGAAGCCAAGGTAACAAAGTATTGGCGCTATCCATTTTGCAGCTTTATGCATACTAGCTGGCCGCTGTTGCTGGTTCTGAAGACTCTGCTTCGACAGGCAGCTTTATTTGATAGAAGCCATAGATAACCGCAATAATCGGGCAGCAGATATTAAAGAACGTAAAGGGTGCGTAGAGAAAGGTGCTCACCCCGAGGGTGGCGGACATATAGGCGCCACAGGTATTCCAGGGAACCAGTACTGATGTCAGGGTGCCTGAGTCTTCCAGAGTTCGCGACAGGTTAATCAGTTTGAGCTTTCTCTTGCGATAGGAGTCGGCAAACATCTGCCCCGGAATCACAATTGACAGATACTGATCGGCGGCAAGAACATTGGTGCCAATGCAGGCCCCGACGGTGGTTGTGATCAGGCCGCCAGCAGACTTAACTCTACTCAGCGCGGCTTCTACCAGTCGTTCCAGCAGGCCGGTGCGGGCCATTGCGCCGCCAAAAGCCATGGCATTTATAATTAGACCCACGGTGGTGAGCATGCTGCTCATACCGCCTTTGGAGAGCAGTGCATCCAGAGATTGGTTATCGCTAACCGAGCTGTAGCCGAGGAACATGGCACTCAACAGACCTTTAAAGCTCGCCGCGACGCTGTTTAAGCTGCTGTCCGCTGCCAGTGCTATAACCGCGCTAGATTGAAAAATGACCGCAAATACACAGCCCACCAGAGCACCGACGATTAATGTCGACAGGGCAGGTTGTTTCTTTATGGCCATGACTAGCAGGAGTACTAGGGGCGCGAGCATCAGTGGGCTGATTAAAAAGGCATCTTTCATGGCCAGCTGTAGTAGCTCTATATCCTTAACTTCTACATTGGAGCCGCTACCCAAGCCGAGGATAAAAAATATCACTAGGGCGATAATAAAGCTCGGTGTGGTGGTCCAGAGCATATGCTGAATATGATCAAAGAGATCGCTATTGGACACGGCTGCTGCAAGATTGGTGGTGTCGGAGAGCGGCGATAATTTATCGCCAAAGTAGGCGCCGGATATTATGGCACCAGCACTGATAGGTAGGGATAGATCCAGTGCTGCGGCGATGCCCATAAAGCCGATACCCAGAGTTCCGGCTACAGTCCATGAGCTACCGATACTAAACCCGACGAGTGCGCAGACCAGACAGGAGGTTGCATAGAAGTAGTCCGGAGATATTAAATCGACGCCGTAGTAGATCATGCTGGGCACGGTGCCGGCGAGTATCCAGCTGCCGATCAGAGCGCCAACCATTAGTAGTATGAGTATGGCGTGAAGTGACATGGTGATGGTGTTGATCATGCCCTCTTCGATGACTTTCCAAGTCAGGCCGTTTTTAATGCCGATCAGTGCTGCCGCTGCGGCGGAGATTATGAGTGCAACCAGATTCGGGCCAAAGGAGTCGAGGCCAAATACATAGACCGTTCCGGCCAGCATTGAGATTAATAGTACAACGGGAATTAGTGCGTCGATAAGGCTCGGTTTGACGATTGCTCTGGTCATTGGCTGCTCTATTTTTTTATTATAGGGAAAGTAACCTGATACCGAAGTGTAACTTACTCCTGTGGAGGCGAAAGGCTTTTTTTGTCAATTAGAGCTTGCGCTTAAGTAGAACAATATCAATGGCATTTTCAGCCAGTTTGGCGCGGGCATAGGCCAGGCTGGAGGAGTCGGTAAACGGGCCGACCAGCACGCGGTGCCACTTCTCTCCGTTGCCAAGATTGACAGTTTCTATGTTGGCACTGAGATTTAATAGCAGTAACTTAACCCGCAGCGCTTCGGCATCGTTGGCGTTTTTGAATGAACCTGCCTGAAGCAGATAAGAGGAATTTTCCTTTGGCTCAATATTCTGATTATTCGAAGGTTCATCGTTGGGAACAATAATCTCGGTGTTCTTTAGTAGGGTATAAAAATCGAACTTGAGTTCGGAGGCTTCCGCTTTGACTGTTTCAGTAACATCCTTAACTGCAGTGGTGGCGGTGGGAGCCGTTTTTAACAATGCCGGCGCGAAATTCATCAGCAGGGCGCCAAAAACCATGCCGAATAAAAAGGTCGGCAGGGGTGAATTCGATTTAGCCTGCTGCTTTTTTGACGAGCGATTTGAGGTTTTTTTGTAATCTTGCGACATTCATAAAGCTCCAATTAAGAGCGGCGATTGTAGGGGATTATTGTTCACAGGCAAACCTTATAAAATTAAAATTTACTGTCTTGCCAATTGAGCCATGACTCTACAATTCCTGAGGGTCAACATCTATAGCCCAGCGAACCTGACGCGCTTCGGGAATTCTTTCAAGCTGAGGGCAGAGTGTAGATAGCAACTGCTGGATATCTCTGCGTCGCTGGCCACTCAGTTGCAGCAGGAAACGAAAGCGTCCGGCGCGTTTTTCCATCAGCGCTGGCAGGGGGCCCAGATAGCCGAGACTGGGGGAGGGTGGAGAAATAGTTTCAGCCAGACTGCGGGCGGCTCTTAAAAACATTTCTGCCTGATTGGGGTTGTTGGATTCAGCGCGAATAATCGCCATCTGGTTAAATGGCGGCAGCTGGGTCAACTGTCGCTGATCAAGAAGCAATTTAGCGTAATCGCTGTAACCTCGGTCTATTAATAGCTGTAGTAGTGGATGCTCGGGTTGGTGAGTTTGCAGTAACACTTTTCCGGCTATAGCGCCGCGACCACTGCGGCCGGCAACCTGAACCAACAGCTGGCCCATACGTTCATGGCCGCGGAAGTCGGCGCTAAACAGTCCACTGTCGGCATCGAGAACCACTACCAGAGTGATATTGGCAAAGTGATGCCCTTTGGCAAGCATTTGGGTGCCGACCAGGATGCAGGGCTCACCGCTATTGGCGGTATCAAAGACTTTTTGCATAGCCCCTTTGTTGCGTGTGCTGTCGCGATCTACGCGCAGTACCGGTATGTCTGGAAAGGCCTTTTGCAGCCAGGCTTCACTGCGCTCGGTACCCTCACCGGCAGCGATTAATTCTCGGCTCTGACAGCTGGGGCACTGATGAACGGTGCGCTGCTGGTAATTACAGTGATGGCAGATCAGTCGTCCGCGCCCGCGATGCACGGTCAGTCGCGCATCGCAGCTGCGGCATTCGGCTACCCAGCCGCACTGGTGGCAGAGCAGGGTGGGTGCGAAACCACGCCGATTGAGAAAAACTAGCACCTGCTGCTTTTTGCTGACTGCTTCTTTGATGGCGATCAGTGTCGAGCTGGCAATACCACATTCGACATTCTCGGTTTTGAGGTCGATAACCTTCCAGCTAGGCTGCGATGCGTTGCCTGCTCGAGTATCCAGAATCAGATGCTGGTAGCGCTGCTTATTACAGTTGTTTATAGACTCCAGAGAGGGGGTGGCTGAGCCAAGAATAATCGGGATATTTTCTTGCTTGGCACGAATAACCGCAAGATCTCGCGCTGAGTAGCGAAAGCCTTCCTGCTGTTTGTAGGATTGATCATGCTCTTCATCGAGGATAATCAGTCCGGGATCTTTTAGCGGGGTGAAAATTGCCGAGCGGGTGCCGAGAATAATCTGTGCATCCCCGGATTTTGCCCGCGCCCAAGCGTCGAGTCTGGCTTTATCGGTAAGCCCGGAATGCAGTGTGACCAAGGGCACCGCAAAGCGATCGCGAAAGCGCTTTTCGGTCTGTGGGGTAAGGCTGATCTCGGGAATCAGAATCAGTGCCTGACGGCCATAGCGAAGAATTTTTTCAATGGCTTGCAGATAGATCTCAGTCTTGCCACTGCCGGTAATGCCATCCAGCAACCAGCTATTAAAACCATGGATTTCGATAGCATCCATGGCTTTTTGTTGTGACTGGTGCAATTGCAGAGGCTGTTCTTTAAGCAGGTTGTCGAGGTCTACAGGTTCTGGCTTTTGCAGTACTAGCTCTATCAGGCCTTTTTCCCGCAGCTGTTTGAGGGCTGCGCGGCTGTGGGTTTCGAGTAATTGTTCCTGAGTGATTTGCGGCTGTTCAAGCAGTTCATCCATCAGGGCTTTTTGTCTGGGCGAGCGCTTTAGTGAGTCTGGCCCCAAGCCTTTCCCCAATGTTGTGGCGCGCCAGTTGGCGATTTTTATTTCAGGCAGTTCACTGCCGTTGCGCAGTAGCACTGGCAATGTGCTAAACAGTGCATCGCCAATTGGGTGCTGGTAGTAGTTAGCAGCCCAGATAAACAGTTTAAACAGTGACTCTGGCAGCAGCGGCTGAGGGTCGATAACGGCGCTGATCGGCTTGAGCTTTTCCAGGGCAAAATCACTGCTCTGGGGACATTCAATAACCAGCCCGATAACTTCGCGCTTGCCGAACGGAACCGCCACGCGGCAGCCTCTTTGTGGGGCTGATGCTGCCAAACTGTCGGGCACCAGGTAGTCAAAGGTACGTCGCAGTGGCGAGGGCACTGCAACACGAATAATTAAAGGCTTTGGATCCGCCATAATAAAGTTGAGAATTCCTTTTGTAACCGGGTTTATTTCTGCTAGAATCCGCGCTCTTTAGAAATGGCCTGCCGTGCCATACGTGAGTTGGACTGTTTTTAGTTTGGTTTAGTTGTTTAACTGATCAAGCTTATCAAAACATTCTACCAGCTGAACGATAAGGTGGCGGCATGCAAATTGGAGTATATGATGAAAACAGAGATTCACCCAGCCTATCACGAATTAAAAGCGACCTGCAGCTGTGGCAATGTTATTGCTGTTGGTTCGACACGCGGAAAAGAGCTCTATCTTGATGTTTGCTCAGCCTGTCACCCGTTTTACACCGGTAAGCAGAAAGTTGCTGATACCGGCGGACGAATTGATCGCTTTAACAAGCGTTTTGGTTCTGCCAAGAAGTAAGTTAAATCTGGATAACCTGCTTTTATTTAAAGCAAAAATTCTGGAATATAAAAATGCGCCGCAGTTTACTGGGGCGCATTTTTTTTACGGATCTTTTTTGACTGATGTTTTGTCGAGTGGATTGTCAGCGAGTACAATGGGCCAACATACTTCAAACAGCTTCTCTACAATGTATTGGCAAAAAAATAGAGACTGAAAGTTACGGGCAAAAGGAGCTTCCAATGGGCGCACTGTGGATGTTTATTAAGGTTTTACTGGTTTTGGCAATCGTTGTTGTCGGTGCCATGTTCGCTATGGAAAACCACCAGTTAGTCGATGTGGACTTTATACTTTTTCAAAGTGCGACGATGAGCCTCGGTCTGTGGTTGATGATTTTTCTTACTGTCGGCTGCCTGTTGGGTCTGCTGGCTAGCTCTGTACTTATTACTTACTATCGGCGGCAATTGGCCCGCGCACTAAAAAAGGACTAATTGGCTTATGGCCTCTTCCAATTCAAAAGTTATTGTCGCCCTCGATTTTGATAATCAGCATTCGGCGCTGACGCTGGTCGAACAGCTCGATCCCGCCCAATGCAGAGTAAAAGTGGGTAAAGAATTGTTTACTGCCGCCGGTCCAGTGTTGGTTAAAGCGTTGGTCGCTCGCGGCTTCGATGTATTTTTGGATTTAAAGTTCCATGATATTCCCAATACTGCTGCCAAGGCGGTCTGTGCCGCTGCCGACTTGGGTGTGTGGATGACCAATGTTCACGCCTCCGGTGGCAGTCGTATGATGAGTGCCGCTAAACAGGCGCTCGAACAGCAGGGCAGCCCTATGCTGTTAATTGCTGTCACCGTGCTGACCAGTATGGATGAGGCTGATTTGCAGGAGATTGGTATTCAGCGCAGCCCCAGTGAGCAGGTATTGCACCTTGCCGGTCTGGCTCAGAACTGCGGCCTCGACGGTGTGGTCTGTTCTGCCCGCGAAGCCAGTGCGCTAAAATCCGCACTGGGTGCAGATTTTCAGCTGGTGACTCCGGGTATCCGCCTGCCAGACAGCGCGGCTGATGATCAGCGACGTATAGTGTCACCACAGGATGCTATAGCTCTGGGCAGTGATTATCTGGTGATTGGTCGGCCGATAACTCAGTCTGCCGATCCACTGCAGACATTGCTGCAGATCAATAATTCGCTGTAATATCTCCCTTCAGCCCGTCTTCACAAAGCAATAATTTTGGCAGCGAAAAATGTCCCTTTTAAGGGGCATTTTTTCGACCCTGCGATTTAGTCATTCAGCGAAAATATATATAGCTTTCAGCTTATTGTTTGGTGCAGAATTGCGCCAAATTTAAACGCGCTTATTTGTCTGTTATCTGACAGGCGATTGTTCAATAGGAGAGACTTTTGGACCAGATTCTGGATCAAAAAACAAACAACCCTTGGCAGGCTAAACAGTCAGCTGATCTGTATGGAATTGAGCGCTGGGGCAATGATTATTTTGGTCTCTCCGACGAGGGCCATGTTACCGCTAAAACCCTCAATACCGAGGTTGCTCTGGTGGATATAGTCAAGGGTATGGTCGACCGTGATTTACAGATGCCGGTGCTGTTGCGGGTTGAGAATATTCTCGATGCACAGATTAAGCGTCTTAGCGAAGCCTTTTCTAACGCTATAAAGAATGCCTCTTATACCCAACCCTATCGTGGTGTCTATCCGATCAAGGTCAATCAGCAGGCACAGGTGGTTGAAGAGATCGCCGACTTTGGCCAGCGCTACCATCACGGTTTTGAGGTGGGCAGTAAGCCGGAGATGATTATTGCTCTGTCGACACTGGAGCCGGGGCGCTTGATTATCTGTAACGGTTACAAAGATGAAGAGTTTATCGAGTTAGGGCTGCAGGCCATCAAGCTCGGTTTTGAGTGCTTTTTTGTGATCGAAACACCTTCGGAATTGCCGATTATTATTCAGCGCAGTCGGGCGATGAATGTTCGCCCGATGATTGGTATCCGCATCAAGATGATCTCTCAGGTCAGTGGACACTGGAATTCTACCAGTGGCGACCGCAGTATTTTTGGTCTCACGGCGACGCAGCTGATCGATGTGGTGGATAGCTTGCGCGAGGAGCAGATGCTTGACTGCCTCAAGTTGATGCACTGTCATCTCGGCTCGCAGATTCCAAGTATTGAGGATATTCGCAACGGTGTTATCGAAGCCAGCCGCTACTATGTGGATCTTGTCCGCGAGGGTGCTGCGCTGACCCACATTGATTTTGGCGGTGGATTGGCGGTGGATTACTCCGGTATCCAGAGCGAAGATAACCACAGCCGCAACTACAGTCTTGAAGACTACTGTGAAACCATTGTCGGGACGCTTAAAGCGACTCTTGATAAGGCAATGCTTGATAATAAAGCTGTCGAGCATCCTATTATTGTTACCGAATCAGGTCGCGCAGTGGTGGCTTATGCCTCGGTATTGCTGTTCAATATTCTCGATACCACCACCTTTGAATCGACTGGTGAAAGTCGGGCTCAGGCCGATGAAAATCCATTGCTGACTGAGCTTCGTGAGACCTCTGCCCAGTTGACGCCGGAAAATATTACCCAGAGCTATGAGCAGGTTCATCAGTACCGCAATCAAATCCGCGATGGCTTTAAAGCCGGCACGGTTGATTTGCGCTGCCGCGCCAGCGCCGAGAATATCTTTCTCGACGCCCTGCACGGTATTGCCGATGTGCTGGATACTATGGATGAAGTGCCATCCAGCATGGAGGATTTAAAGCTTTCTCTGGCGGATATTTACTACGGCAATTTCAGCCTCTTTCAGTCACTGCCGGATATTTGGGCAATCGATCAGCTGTTCCCTATTATGCCTATCCATCGCCTCGATGAAGAGCCTACCCGACAGGCAGTTTTAGCGGATATTACCTGCGACTGCGATGGCAAGATCGATAATTTTGTCGGCCAGACCGAGCCGCAAAAAACCCTGCCTCTGCACCCGTTAAAAGTTGGTGAAGAGTACTATTTAGGGGTCTTTTTGGTGGGTGCCTATCAGGAGACCTTGGGTGATCTGCACAACTTATTTGGCGATACCAATGTGGTTAGTGTGCGCTTGAATCGCGATGGCAGTTTTGATTTTGTTAAAGAGATGATCGGTGACACGATTGCCGATGTGTTGAGTTATGTGGAATATGAGCCCAAGCAGGTGGAGCTGAGTTATCGCAATACCGCCGAGCGCGCCGTTCAGCAGGGGCGTATTACCGTTGCCGAGCGCCAGCAGATGATCAAAGCGTTTAGAGCCAGTATGCAGGGTTATACCTACTATGAGCGCGAGCATTAAAGCAGATATTAAGGAAAAGACTATGGCTAAAGTTTTAATTATTGGTGCCGGCGGTGTCGGACAGGTTGTCGCCCACAAGTGCGCCCAACTGGCCGATGTGTTTGGCGAAATTGTGCTGGCTAGTCGCACCGAGAGCAAGTGCAAGAAAATCGCCGCCCAGATTCAACAGAGCTATGGTCGCAGTATCGAAACTGCCACTGTAGATGCAGACAATGTCCCAGAACTGGTGGCACTGTTTGAGCGAGTAAAACCCTATATGGTGATCAATGTCGCCTTGCCCTATCAGGATCTGACGATTATGGATGCCTGTCTGGAAACCGGTGCGCACTATATGGATACCGCCAATTACGAGCCGTTGGATACCGCCAAGTTTGAGTACAGTTGGCAGTGGGCCTATCAGCAGCGCTTTGAAAAGGCAGGCTTAATGGCCTTGCTGGGGTGCGGTTTTGATCCCGGCGCGACCAATGTATTTACCGCTTATATTGCCAAACATTATTTTGATGAAATCCATACCCTGGATATTATTGATGTTAACGGTGGTGATCACGGTTATCCCTTTGCTACCAACTTTAATCCGGAGATCAATATTCGTGAAGTGACGGCGGAGTGTAGGCACTGGGAGAACGGCGAATTTGTTACCACGCCGGCGATGTCCACCAGCCAGTCTTTCACCTGCCCTGAAGGGGTTGGCCGTTTTGATATCTACCGTATGTATCACGAAGAGCTGGAATCCCTGACGCTAAATTTCCCGACGATTAAAAAGGCGCAGTTCTGGATGAGCTTTGGCGAAAGCTATCTAAAACACCTTGAAGTGCTCGGCAATGTCGGCATGACCGGCATCGAGCCGATTGAATATCAGGGCCAGAAAATTGTGCCTATACAGTTCCTCAAAGCACTGCTGCCAGACCCCTCGACTCTGGGGCCAAGAACCACCGGTAAAACCTGTATTGGCTGTGTGGTGACGGGCATTTCTGATGGCCGCGAAAAAACCGTCTATCTGTACAATATTAAAGATCATCAGGACTGCTATCGCGAAGTGCAGTCTCAGGGGATTTCTTATACCACTGGCGTGCCGGCGATGATCAGTGCCAAGTTAATGCTTGAGGGTCAGTGGATGAAACCGGGAGTCTGGAATATTGAACAGATGGATCCGGATGCCTTTATGGCCGATATGAATAAACATGGGCTTTCATGGAAGGTAATTGAAGACCCTGATTTTGATTTGCTGTGATAAAAATAAGCAAGCACTGGACATTAATAGCCGATGATCAACTGTAAAACATTCAAAACCTTTGACCCTTTGCGGGTGCCGTCGCCCTGTTTTGTGGTCGATGAGGTCGCCGTTGAAAAAAATCTGCGAATTTTACAGCGCTTACAGCAGGAATCTGGTGCCAAGGTGCTTTTAGCCTTGAAGGCTTTTTCGATGTTCAGTATGGCGCCGCTATTTAAGCGCTACCTTAAAGGAACCTGTGCCAGTGGGCTCTATGAAGCGCGGCTCGGCAGTACAGAATTTGGCGGTGAGGTGCATACCTTTTGTGCCGCTTATAAAGAGAGTGAGCTGCAGGAAATACTGTATATATCAGATCATGTGGTGTTTAATTCTCTGGGTCAGTGGCAGCGTTTTCAGCCGTTGACTGAGCAGGCCAGAAAAGAGCGCTCAGAACTAAAATTTGGTCTGCGTATTAATCCTATGCACTCTGAAGGAACCACACCAATCTATGATCCCTGTGCACCGGGTTCGCGTTTGGGTATCCCTAAAAGTGAGTTCTCTGATCAGGATTTGACTGGTATCAGCGGGCTACATTTTCATACCCTCTGCGAGCAAGATTTCGCCCCCTTAGATCGAACCTTGGCGGTTGTTGAAGAACAGTTTGGCGACCTGCTGCACAAGATGGAATGGGTTAACTTTGGTGGTGGCCATCATATTACCCGCGCGGACTATCCAGTCGATGAACTGATTAAACGGATTGTTGAGTTTCAGGAAAAATATTCAGTGCAGGTTTATCTGGAGCCGGGTGAGGCGGCTGTTTTACACAGCGGCGTACTAGTCGCTGAGGTTTTAGATCTTACCTACAACGAAATGCCCTTGGCTATTCTCGATACCTCGGCGACCTGCCATATGCCAGATACCTTGGAAATGCCTTATCGCGCAGATATTTTTGACGCCGGGGAACAGGGTGAAAAGGCATTTGATTATCGGCTCGGCGGTCAAACCTGTCTGGCCGGTGATGTGATGGGTGACTACAGTTTTGATAGACCATTGCAGATTGGTCAGCGGCTGATATTTGATGATATGGCCCATTACACCATGGTTAAAACCATGACTTTTAATGGTGTTCCTCTGCCCGCTATCGCCAGCTGGAACTCGGATACTGACGAGCTAGAACTGGTCAAAGAATTTGGCTATAACGATTTTAAACAGCGCTTATCTTAAGAATATAGGCAAACAAAGAGATTTTAAAATGTCAGAATTTGATCAATTAGCCGCGCCCGGTTACCCGATATTTTTAGGCTCCGAATTTAAACACCCAGAGCCTGAGCAGGCCTTTTTCCATATCCTGCCCATGCCTCTCGAGGAGTCGGTCTCTTATGGCGGTGGTACTGCCGATGGTCCGGCGGCTATTCTCGAAGCCTCTTGGCAGTTGGAAACCTGGGATGGCAAAAGTAACCCCAGTGAAAGGGGTATTTATACCCATCCTCCAGTGGATGTGAGCGGCACACCGGAGCAGGCGGTTGAACGGATTGCTGCGGCTACTACGGCGCTGATCAAGGCGGGCGGATTTCCGGTGGGTCTCGGCGGTGAGCATACGGTTACCTATGGCATTATCAAAGGGCTGATTGACGCCGGTATTGAAGATATTGGTGTGGTACAAATTGATGCCCATGCAGATCTCCGCGATGCCTACGAAGATAATCCCTATAGTCATGCCTCGGCGATGAAGCGGATTGTCGATCTGGATATTCCGCTTTTTCAGCTCGGGGTTAGGGCATTCTGCAAGGAGGAGATGGAGACGCGCAAACTCTTTGGTGTTGAACATCTGGATGCGGATATTCTGGTACCGAAAAATATTCAGTCAATCACTCTGCCGGATGATTTTCCCGATAATGTTTTTTTCACTCTGGATATCGATGGCATGGATCCCTCAATATTTCCCTCGACGGGAACACCTGTACCCGGTGGCCTCGGCTGGTATCAAACCCTGTCGCTATTTGAATCTGTGGTTAAGCAGCGCAATATTATTGGTATGGATATTACTGAGTTTGCGCCGATCGCTGGCTTTCATTGTTATCAGTTCTCTGCCGCGCAGCTGGCGTATAAGATGATGGGTATTGTCGAGCGGGAAACCCTAAGATAAAAAAAGCCTGCTTTCGATCCACAGATCGGAAACAGGCTTTGCGAGTTTTTTGTTTGATTAGCCGTTATTCAAATTCATCCGCCCAGATCGGTGCAGCTGATGAGCCAGCGCCTTCCGCATAGACTCTCACGTAATCAATCTCCATTGCGCTCTGATCGAAGCTAGAAGAGATATTGTCTTGAATCGCGATATTTAACAGCAGGTACTGCTCTGCATCATAGGGCCAGGTTTCTGAATTTTTAACTGTTGGCGCGTATCTGTAATGCTCAAAACCATTGACGCTAAAGATTATTCGATCACTATTCCAATCCATCTCATAGGTGTGGAACTGTTCAGAAGCCGTATTAATATACTGTCCGCCATAGTTCACCGTGCCGCCATGGCTAGAAGGCGTGTGCATAGCGCTCTGCACATAGTTCTGGTTGTTGCCCCAGTGCTCGACAATATCGATTTCGCCACAGGCCGGCCAACCGGTTGTTCCGTAGCCCTGGGTTTGCCAGTAACCACCATTTTCAGTGATATTTTTACCCAGTGTCCAGATCGCAGGCCAAGTGCCAGCACCGGTGGGCATCTTTGCTCTAACCTCTACACGTCCATATTTGAAGGCGTATTTGGAATTGAGGCGGGCAGAGGTGTACTGCTTGGTATGTCCCTGATCTGTATAGTTGCCTTTCATAGCAACGATTTTTAAACTGCCATTGCTGACGTAAGAGTTTTCAATGCGATCGGTGTAGTGTTGCTGTTCACCATTAAACCAACCCCAACCATTGGGCAATCGCGTCTGGTGGAACCAATTTGTTGAATTAATCGCTTTAACTGTAGCGCTGCCTCCACCAGTAGCGTTATCGCCGCCGCCATCAGAAGGGCTTTCTAGTTGTCCTGGGTCATCGGTGACAACAATATTTTTAACCATAACCGGGGAATCTTTATCGACCACATACATCAGGAATGATGAGTAGGTATTCGCCGAAGGCTGGGCGGGAATTGTTACTGTGTATTCCTGCTCAGCTTGACCAGCAACAAGGATCGGATCCAGATCAAAGGATGGGTCGACTTCTGGGTAAGGTAATCGCTCAAAGCGGAAATAGAGGCTGGTGGCGCTGCCGCCGGCTGGAATGGCCGCCGTAAAGGTAATTGTGCCGCCCTCAGCAAAAGACATCGGGTAGATATCAAAATTCATATTGGCAAAACCAGCCCAATCTTCTGTGCCAGATGGATAAGTATAAGTAGAGGTATCTTCTTCAAATACTGCGCCACCAAAGCCTTCGATCATACTAGCGGCACTTGGCTCGGTGCTGCCCGACCCATTGCCACCGTTATCATTGCCGCCCTGAGGCTCCTCGACGATCACAGTTCTAGTGATAGTCGCAGTGTTGCCGGCGCTGTCCTGGACACTGTAAGTCAGAATATAGGTGCCGGCGGTATTGCCAACTGAACCAGTTTTGGTAATAGAGTTGGTGAGAAATCCATCAACGTTATCGTTGGCAGTTGCGCCCTGGTCGGAGTAGGATTCTCCCTCTTCAATAGTGACTATCGATGGGCCGGTAAGAGAAATGGCTGGTTTAATAGTGTCGGCGGTGTTGCTGTTACCGCCATTGCCAGTACTACCATTGCCAGTGCTACCGTTATCAGTACTACCATTGTCAGTACTACCATTGTCAGTACTACCATTGTCAGTACTACCATTGTCAGTGCTGCCGCTGCTGCTCCCACCACCACCGCCACCACAGGCAGTTAGGACTAAGGATAAAGTCAGTAGTAAAAGTGTTGATGCTTTCTTAGAAGCCAAGATATTTCCCCTGTATCTATTTACCTGACTGGTAAATATTTTTTATTTAATCTTTCCTCCAACCTTACAATTTGGAGAATTTATATTTTCGGGGGGGAGATTACATCCCTCTGTGAAAAATTGTATCTTTATTCGCTGGCAGGCACATTTTGTGCGTTAAATGGCAGTATTTAGTAGAATTTTTACGGGGAAACCCCCGCTTAAGATTACTATTTTGTACGGTCTTTAATTGGACTGCCCATCGCGCTATTGGTTGCTATGCGCTGCTTAAGATATTCCTTGGCACTAATAGGGGGGTATTTCCCCTCCCGACCATAAATAGTTTGTCGGCTATTAGCCTGACAGAAAAAAGCCATTGAGTGACGGTCATCAAAATGGCCACTTCCCTCAGGCATTGCTACACGGTGGAGGGTAGAACGCAGTTTGTCATCGCTCCAGCGCATCAACATATCGCCGATATTGCAGGTAATCAAACCCTCGTCAGGAATCACGGGTGACCAAGTTTGGGTTTCTTTTGTCTGATCACAACAAACCTCGAGGCCA
>Ga0206125_10000692_pt1 | contig 42395 bp, 61 predicted proteins | sample Helgoland_Spring_4_FD_148598 | JGI IMG/M metagenome (GOLD analysis project Ga0206125, IMG submission 148598) | Pelagic subsurface seawater microbial communities from Kabeltonne, Helgoland, North Sea - Helgoland_Spring_Bloom_20160331_1 | ecosystem: Environmental > Aquatic > Marine > Epipelagic ... | reverse complement strand
GTTCAAATGCTAAAACTAAAATAAAGGTAATTAATAAAAATATTGATTATGTTCTATCAGCTAAAAAAATACCAGGTATACCTGATATTGCTGAATGGTTAGAAGTAGGTGTTGGTAATTCATTTATAAACAAATATAAACAAAAATATAATTTAGCTTAAACTTTATATATTTATAATAAAATCCAAAATAATGAGTAAATATAATTTAACAGATATTTTTGAACAATATCAAATTGGATCAGGTTTTACAACCGATTTTGATTATGAAGGAATGTTAAATACTGGTTTAGGTACTAGTATTGATACTCCTATTGAAGTATTAAAGAAAATATATGATGATTTTGAAGATGTTAATTATCGTAGAGAAAATAACCACTTATATTATGCTATTGAAGCAATAGAAATTGGAGATATGATGGAAGCTCAAGATAAACTAAATGACTTCCATGCTGAAATCAGAAAAACAATGGAAACATATGATATGGGAATACCAGATACTCTAGGTGGTTTTATGGCTTCTAAAATGGATGTTGATGAATCATTTGATTCACTAGCTAAAAAATTAGATAAGCAAAAGGGAATTGATAAAGACGAAGCAGCTAAAATCGCAGGTAAAATAGCTAATATTAAAAGAAAAGGTGGAGGTAAAGGTCCAACTGCTAAACAAAAGAAAAGAATGAACGAAGTAAGAATTGATAGAGAAGTAGCAAACCGTATTGAAGGTTTTCTTAATATACCTATGAAAGCTAAATTTTTGGATGCATGGGAAGATTTATTCTACGATTTAGTTGATGATGAACCATTTTTTGTTGATGATGTAATTGCTCATTTAAGTAATGAAATGTTCAAACGAATAAATGGTAATCAAATAGCAGGTGATAGATTAGCGGGTATAGATGATTTTGAACAAGAAGAATTTACAGCTATTGATGAAGAAGGTGCTATGCAACCAGGTGAAGCTGATTTAGAAGCAGGTGTTAAGGGTAATATGGATGCTTTTACTGAAGGTAAGGAAGTAGATTTTATCAGAGCACTTAAAGTTGATGCTAATGGAACTAGCTTAGAAATTAAATCATATTTAGAATCATTAAAAAGATCAGGTGATAAGTTTGATAGTGTAGATGATTATGTAGAAGATTTTAAAAATTACGTTGCTGATAAATCATTACAAGAACATTTTGGTCGTTTTTTAAAAGATTACCAATAAAATAAATTAAAATAAATTAAGGATAAGCGCAGTAACATTTGGTTATTGCGTTTTTTTTTCGTATATTCAAGTATAAATAAAGGTTATGCCAATAGTAGAATTTTCAAATTTAAACAAACACGGTAACATTAGAACCCGTAGATTCTGGAAGGAGAAATCTAATTTAAGTATTAATCCAAGTGGATTTGGTTCATTTGTATCATATAGATTATTTAAATATAATTATACTCATCCACTTACACCACCAGGTTTAGTTAATTTAGGAGGTAAAAGATACATTGTCCCTACTTGGCAAGAAGTATTACCTGAAACTAGGTTAGAAGATATTAATTGGGTTAAACCCAAAGTAAAAAAACAGGTTAAAAAAGAAACTGTTATAGTTATTAATAAAAGTAGTAGTAGTGATAAAGAATATACTACTAAATACTTTCCCAATTCAGGTAAATACCATTGTGATTGTCCTGGTACTTGGAGAACAGGTGGTAATTGTAAACACATTAAAGAATTAAGAATTAAAATAGAAAAATAATATTATGTTTGGATTTTTTAAAAAAAAGAGTAAATACGATAAACTTAATGAAGAGTATCAAAAGGTATTAAAAGAAGCATTTGAGCTATCTAAAATTGATCGTTCTAAAAGTGATGCAAAATATGCAGAAGCAGAAAAAATACTAACAAAAATGGGCCACTAATATGTGTAAAGTAACTTGGTGTAATAACGAGACAGAATATTACAATAAATCCCAAAAATATGTCTATTGTCCTATTCATATTCAATATAAGAAATATGCTTCAAATGCTCCTTCAAGACCTCATTTAATGTATAAGGTAGAAAAAGTGGTAAGTAATGAATTAAAATGCGAAGGTTGTGGTTATGATGCTAAAACATACTTTCCAGATAGACCTTTAAAACAGATAGCAGGTTTATATGATGTTGACCATATTGATTCTAATACTAAACATATATTAGAGGGTGAACAACCTTCTAATTATCAGTTATTATGTAAACAATGTCATATATTAAAATCATATGATGAAGGTGACTTTATTTCAAAAAATAACCGCGGATAGATTTGGCTACCCGGGATATCTTTCGTATATTTACCATGTTGTGATAATGAAGTTACAACACTAAATAAAGGTTATGAGCATACAAGACAAAATTGATGTATTAAAATCACAATTAACAGGTGATTTAGGAGCGAATGATAAGATATTGATTGAGATCAATGGCTTAATGATTGAACAACACAAACAAGAAACATTAAATAGAATATTAAAATAAAGGTTATGAGTAAATTTGTAAGTACACAGAATAAAGGATTTAATATGACATTTGAAAATGGTATTTCAATATCGGTTCAATGGGGTGTAGGTAACTACTGTAGTAGGAAGAATGATGGTGAGTTTGGTGAACCTATGAAAGGTGAATTTTGGGAAGCTACGTCTGCTGAAATTATGATTAGGGATACTAATAATAACCCCCAAAACATTGATTTAGGGAATGATGATATGGTTGCTGGTTGGCTAAGTGCTGGTCAAGTTGCAGACGTTATTAATGCATGTTCACAAGCTAGAAATGTACCCCATCTTAATCAAGTGTTAAAAAGAATTAATTTAAAATAAATAAAGGTTATGAACGGAGAAAATAAAAGATACGTAGTACAAATGGATATGTACGTTTATGCTGATAATGATTACATGGCTCGTAAGAGAGCCAATGATTTAAGATTATCAATAGATAATAGACTACATTCAGACCATGTTAAAGTTGCTGAAATTGGGGAGCAACCATTTGCCTCAACTTATTATCGTAAATTAGATGATCCTACATTTACACCTAAAGATACGTCTAACGAACCATTACCATTTTAATATGGTACTAGATTTAATATTTGGATTTGGGCTAGGAATGGTTATAGGTTTATTACTTTGGGTTATTAAAAAAAATAATTGGTACTAATATGAAAGCAGGAGATTGGATATTGTACAATGGTAAACGTAAAAGATGCTTTGGTATACATCATAATGGTAACATTTTAATAAAAATGAATAATACCTTAGTACAAGTAAATAAAAATAAATGTAAGACTTATGCATAAAAATGTGGCTACCGCAGTAAGGGTTCGTATATTTACACATAAGTGGGACACGAAGTTTCATTATTAATTAAAATAAAGGTTATGTCAAACGCAATTCAATTAGATTTATTTCAAGGAAAAGTATTAACAACTGAGCAGGAGCAAGAAATTGCTACTTGGATAGAAAATCAAGCTAAAAGAGCTGTTAAAGCTGAAAAAAGAATGAATGGAATCATATCATTGCTTGATGAAGCAGGTTTTGTTTATGGTCAAGATTATAGTAGTAATTTTGAAGTAGAAGAAGTTACTAAAGAAGTATCATTTGGTTATTCTTATAATAATACAAATTGGGAACATGAAGTTACTTACACACAATCTTCAGGTAATGTTTTTCTTTGGGTTAATACCATTAATAATGGTGAACTTAAAACATATAAGAGTAGTGTAGATAAAGAAGGTGATAAATTAATGTGTACTAGTATTACTTCACAATACAGACATTATAAGCCAAGTTCATTACTTACTAAGTATAAAGAACATAACCAACGTGTAATAAATGAATTAGAACATAAAAATGAGCAAAGTATTGCTTTAGATAATGTAGTTTCTAAATACCAAACATTATATCCTGAAGCTAAAGTTACAATTGGTTCTGATTATTATAGATCAAGAAGAAATTATGATAGTTTCCCACTTGTTATAGTTACATTTAAATCAGGTAGTTCAGTTTCATTCCAATTAGGTTATAGTAATAATATGGAAGAAGTAAGATTTTACAAAAAGTATGATGCTCAAACTGAAACAACTAAAGATTTATTAGAAAGATTTAATAACCAAAAAGTTAAATAATGAATAGAAATAAAAGTTATAAGGAAATAGTAAAAGATATTGAAAAATGGGAATCTGTAAGATCAGAAAACCAAGGTAGATCTAAAAAACAAATAGAAGGTAACTATAAAATGTTAGGATGGACAGCAATGGCTGCATCAGCAATAATAGTAATATCATTTATTTTAAACTTATTAGGATGGCTGTAAATTATAGAAATAGGTATGGTGATGTTTATACATTCACTAAACAAAAAGATGGTAGTGTATTAATGGAAGGTGATTTTAATTATGTTCGTACTGGGCATGATTTCATAGATCCATCAGGGGGACCATTTTTAAGAATAGGTCAAATGTTATCCCATGTTGCTTATGATGATGAGTTTAATGTTATTATAGAAGGATTTACCCATTCAGATAAAGGGGTTATTATAATGACTAAACCACATGAAGTAGACCCAAAAGATTTTAGACATTTGGAGGATAGAGATATAATTGGAGGAATAATTTAAATAAAATATATGAAAGTAGAAAGACAAGTTTTACACCATTGTTTGGATCAGGCAAAAAATTTCATTACCTTAGGGGAGCGAGATAAATCAAGAGACTATTGTGATATGGGGATTGGTTATTGTGCCGCTAAAAAAGAAGGAGGGATGAGTGGTGAGGATGAAGTAGAAGGTGTTAGAATTAATTTATGGTTAGAACGATTTTGGATGTTTTTAGAAAATAAAAATTTATTATTATGATAAGATTTGATAGTGAAAATAGTGGAAAATGGTGGGAATTTATAATGGCTTGGAAATGGCCTCACCAGGGGTTAACATTTGGTTATGATATTGTAGAACCCTATGAACAAGCATCTGCAGATGAGGTAACATTTTATAGTATTTTATTATACTTAGGACCATTATCTTTAATTTACAATTTTGGTAACCACGATTGGGATGAGTAGAATAGAAAATATAGTATATGATGCTTATAATATGGGTAAGCGAGATGAATTATTTGCTTTAGTCAGTGAAATTAGAAAAACCTCACCCAAACAAGATATTAATGAAGTATATGATCAAGCGTGGAATCAAATACGTAATAAATAATGAAAAAGAGAATATATAAAGGGTGTGAATGGAATAGCCCCATTTTTAGACAAATAATGGCAGAAAAACGGGACAATTGTGGGTTACATTCCACAATAGGCATGCCAATTAATGAATATAAAACAAAACGAGGTAAACGATCAAAATGATGGTAATTAAAGATTTATTTATTGGTATTGGAGCATTTTTTATTGCTCATATACTTACATTTTATCAATTAAATGGTCAGTTTTTAAAAACAGATTGGTTTAGAAAAAACGAGTTTATAGTAGCAGCTTTTGGTATTATATTGTCGTTTTTTTATATTTGGGGTACTAAATATGCCGTCCAAGGAATGGGTGGTTTGTTATGGCCAGCTCGTTTTATTGGGTTTGGAGTTGGGATGATTATTTATGCTATAATGGTTAATTATCATTTTAGTGAAGGGATAAACAATAAAACATGGGTTAGCTTAGCATTAGCTTTAATATTAATATGCATTCAAGTATTATGGAAAACAAAATAATATATCAACAACCCACTACTATAGGGTTTTGGAGACCCGTAGAAGTAGAAATAGGGTTTGTACAAGATTATATAAACAGAAGTTTAATAGTAACAGATGATGTTATAATAGGATAAATCAAAATAAGGATGAGTAAATTAAATGAAGAAAAAATTTATACATTAATTAATATTATAATAGTAGTATCATTTTTATTAATAATGTTTAGATGAGAAAAACAATATTTAACATAGAGTGGAGACAAGCTTTATTAAAGGCAATGGTTCGAGAACGTAAGTTAACTCCAATTGAACGAATGTCTAGTAGAATTGGTTATATGGGAGCTGGTTTATTAGTAGCAGGTCAGTGGACATTAAATCCATTTTTATTTATATTTGGTTTTATATGCGTTATGGTTCAAACAGCAGTTCGTAGACAATGGAATTTAGTGTTATTACAACTAAATGGTTTAATAGCATGGATTATACACTTAATAAACGGTACAACAATATGATTAAAGGAGTAATTTGTGGTAATTTTGATGTATACCATCCAGGATATGTTCAAATGTTAAAAGAAGCAAAGGGACAATGTGATTGCCTAATAATAATGTTACATACAGATCCTTCTAAAGAACGACCTGAGAAACTTAAACCTATACTAACGGTTGATGAGCGTAAAGAAATGTTATTAAGCATTAGATATGTTGATGATGTTATTAGGTATACTTACGAAGGACAATTATTAGATTTATTAAAATATGGTGAATTTGATATTAGATTTTTAGGTGATGATTATATAGGAAAACCATTTACAGGCGATAATTTACCAATAAAAATACATTATTTAAATAGAGACCATGGTTGGTCAACAACAAAATATAAACAATTAATATCCAATTCAATAAATGCAACCAATTTGGAATAAAAAAGAAATTAAAACCCGACCCTGGGGTACTTATGAGGTATTACTTGATGATACTAATGTTAAAGTAAAAAGAATTACAGTAAACCCTAATAGTAGATTATCGTATCAATATCATCAAAAACGAAGGGAAGTATGGACTGTTGTTAGTGGGGAATTAACAATAATATTAGAAGATAATAAATTATTTAGAGGTAAAGGACAATCTGTTAGAATACCTTTAGGAGAGAAACATAGAGCTTGGAACGAAACTGATAAACCAGTAATATTTATAGAGGTACAAACGGGTACATATTTTGGAGAAGATGATATAATAAGAATAGAAGACGATTATGGGAGAAACTAAAACAAAAAAAGAATTACTTGATAAAATACGTCAATTAAAATCTAAAAAGAGGTTAACAATAAACGATAAGTTACAGATACAAAAGTTACAGCAAAAATTAGATGAATTATAATGTTATAGGTAATGGTGATAATTTATATCACATTATAAGAGAAATACCAATTCACAATTTTCTTAATAGTAATAAGACTGTAAATCAAAAAGTATTAGGTTTATATGTTAAAGAACTTGAATGCGATCACGTACTACAGAAAGATAATAAATTTCTAATTTGTAGAACAATAGAAGAGGCAATAATAGAGCATGAAGAACCATTTGGAATCTAGTAGAATTATGCGTATATTACATTCAAAATAAATTATTATATGGCTAAAGAATGTGCATGGTGTCATAAACGAACTAATTTGCCTAAAATATTTGCAGCCCAAAGTCCATTACTAGAATGGATGGAGGAAAGAATAAATAATTACTGTAAATCACAAGGTATAAGAAGGATAGACTTATGGAGTGAGAATAGTGACTGGGGTAGAATAGAATTAAGTGAGTCATTTGAATTAGAATTAATTACATATGATGATTTAACTGTTACAGTAGATAGAAGACATATTTGTAAACAATGTTTACTTGAAGATGATAGAATGTATAAAAAATATTATCTTGATGGTGTGTACAATAAAGAAGGATTAGATGATGATGATTTTGAAATTAATATAGAAGATTTAGAATGAAAGATAAATATGAAATAGAATACTCTTGGGGAAAATATGGTAACTTAGAGGAAACCCTTATAGTTGAAACAAATAACATATCCCATACTATTGACCAATTAGGAAGAAATAGAACAAATTTTAAAATAAATACAATTAAATTATGTTAATAGATTGCGCTTACGTAATAAACCTTAAAACATCCCACGATGTTTTATATAAAAAATTGGAACAAATACCCTTAACCCCCCCAGGTTTTAAAATATATTCACACCCTGCTATTAATGGTTGGGAACTAGAAAACAACCCAGATGTAACACCACCATTTGAGTATAAAAAAGCTGATTGGTGGAATACAAATGAATACGGTGATAACAGATTCTATAATAGAGAAGTAACACCAGGTGAAGCAGGTTGTATGTTATCTCATTATCAAGTAATTTTAAATGCTTATAAACAGGGATTCCAAAATATATTAATACTAGAAGAAGATTTTATATCATTAGGTAAATTTCCATCACAAGATATACTAGATGAAGTACCTGATGATTGTAGTATACTTTATTTAGATAGAAATGCATTATGGGATTCAGATAAAGAAACTAGAGTAAGTAAAAATGTAACTAAGGTTGGATACAGTTATAATAACCATGCTTATATTGTTACTAGAAAAGGTATGAATGAAGTAATTAATTCTTCAATATTAGATAATATTATAATTAGTGATGAATTCTTTCCAGCTATAAATGGTACAAGTAACAGATTAGATGCTGTTGAAAAGTTTCATGATCCTAAATTTAGAGCATATTCTTTAAATGGAGGTTATTTTAACCAATCATCAAATATTGATATAGACTCTACAACAGAATCCATACCTAAAAAACAACCTAAAAAACAACCTAAAATGAAAGAAATATTAGATTGCAATAATTGGGAAGAATGGAGTAAAAAATACATACACCCCTTAGTATTAAGTAAGGAATACGATTTAATTGCTGACGAACCTATACCTCATGTTTATAATTTTCCATTTTTCACTAAAAAGTTTTGTAAGCAAATAATAGAATTAAGTGAAACAGTGGGGTGGACAAATGACAGACATGAATTCTATCCTACAACAGATAATTTACTTAGTGCTTTAGGTATGGAAGAAATTTATACTAGGGTTATTAATGAATATCTTAGACCTATGGCTATACATTTCTACCAATTAGAAGGACATGCATGGGATGTTTTAAATGATGAATCATTTATAATTAGATACAAACCCGAAGAACAAGCACATTTATCAATTCACCATGATTATGGTTCGATAACAACATTAGTTAATCTAAACCCAGGTGAATTTAAAGGTGGTGGTACTTATTTTCCTAAATTTAAACATTTAGTTAACCCCCAAGAAATAGGTATGATGTCATTACACCCAAGTAATATAACTCATAAACACGGAGCTAGACCTGTAACTGAAGGAACAAGATATGTTATAGTAAGTTTCTGCAAAAACAAAAATTTGAGATGATAATAATAGACGATTTTATTCAAGACCAAAATTTACTAAAACGTATAGATGAAGATGAAACATTCTTTGGACCTAATGGTAATTTCATGTGGTGGAATGGTTGGTGGAATAGTCCATCCAATACAGTTAAAAAAGAATTAATTGAATATATTTGGAGGTGGAACGACCCAACAAATGGATACAAAATAGAGGGATTTGAATATTGGACAGGTGTTTATGGTCCATCAAAACCAAACAAAGACTTAGGAACACATTATGATAAGGATGAATTGTTATACAAAGAAACAGGTGAATTATTTACACCAGTTATTGGAACAGTTTTTTATCCTAAAAATGTTGAATTTGAAGGTGGTTATCTTGAAATAGAGAGTGGTGGTGAAATAGAACGTATTAAAGCAAAATACAATCGATTAATAATATTCCCAGCAGGTGAATACCCTCATAGAGTAACACACGTTACAAGTGGAACTAGATATGCTATTGCTATTAACTTATGGGACCAAGAATTATTAGCAGTTAAACGAGGTGAAATGACAATTGAATAATATGAAAATAATGATATGGGTTGGTTACCAAAAAAACCAATTTGATAAACAAACATGGTTAGATAATGGTATAGGAGGTAGTGAATATTGTGCCATTAAACTTTCCGATTATTTAGATAACAAAGGACATGATGTTACTATAGTAGGTGAGGTTAAAGAAGGTAACTTTTGGGGCGTACAATATATCCACTATAATAATCTTTTAAAATATAGGGGTCCAAGGGGATTAAATAAAGTAAATAACCTACAAGTTCATTCCCATTATGATGTTGTTATTGCAACTAACTATTTAAATTATTTTAAACATCTAGAAGAAGTTAAAATTACATTTGACAAAAATTATTTTTGGTTACACAATACGGGTTACTATGATTGGTATAGAGGTGATCAAATAGAAAACCAAGATGAATACTTAAGAAAAGTAGATAAAATTGTGGGTGTAAGTAAATATCATAGAGATAGACTTAAAGATAAATTCAAAGCTCTTTATGACACACCCCAACAACTTGATACGTATATACATTCAATTGATAATGCTATTGATTTAAATGACTATAAGGGAATTGAATCTAAATATAAGATAAAAAACAGAATAATATGGACATCAAGTCCGGATCGTGGATTAGAATTTATATTAGATAATTGGAATAATTGGAAACAAGCAATACCAGATCTATCATTGGAGATATGTTGTCCACCTTATGCTACAGGTTGGTTTAATAGGGATATAAGTGAATTAAAGGATGTTAATTGGCAAGGTAATAGATGTCCAAATGATTTGAAACAGGAGATTGCTAAAGCGGAATATTGGATTTATATGAGTGATTATGATGAAACATATTGTATTTCGGCTTTAGAGATGTTAATGGGTGAGGTGAAATGTCTTACAACAGGAACAGGTAACATAAAAAATATAATTACCCCGAATAGAGGAATAATAATTGACATGAATCCAGATTATATAAGGAATACGTTGGTGAAGGATAATACGGATGTTCAATTTAAAAATGAATGGAGTAATAAAACAATAGAGGGTAAAGCATGGGCTAGTACTCAAAATTGGGGTATGAGAGTAAACGAATGGGATAAATTAATAAGTAAATAAAATGAATAGAAAGGATAAAACGGAGAAATTTGCATTGAATGCATTAGGGACTGTTGTTATATTAATAATAGTGTTAGCAGTGTGGATACAATTTTTTAGAGTAATGTAAACGAGCAGTTCAAAACTTAGCTTTTATATTACACACCCCAATAATCTCCTACATATATAAATTAAATAATTAAAACGGTAAATTATGTCAAAAAACAGTGTAAAACAGAATGTGGACCAACTACGTGAATGGTTAAAAGTAATGAAAATTAAAACGCAACCTAAACGTAAAACGCGAAGTGTTCGACGCCTGGATTATTAATTAGGGTGAAACGCAAAAGTATGACCAATATATAGATAAGTATGTCACAATATAATGAGATGTGGATATAAATGTGGTTGTATGTGGAAAACAAATAGCGTGTTATGTGGGTTAAAATGGAGGGGGTATTAACCCATTCATTGCGCTCGCCACACCTATTCGACTTACCTTAAAGTATATACGAACAAACCATGAACAATTGTGTTATACGCAAGTTAAACGTAGGTAAACATAGGTATATTGTATTATTCACCTTGGCTACACGTGAACATTCTTTTTATTCACAATGAAACGCTGGGACAAATGGGGATACGTCAAGGCCCGCCTTGTTCATAACTACTCATGACAGTAAATGCGATTTTATTTGGCTACCGGGGACATCTTTCGTATATTTACCATGTTGAAGCACGTAAGCATCAGCATTAAAATAAAGGTTATATGTCAACATTACACTCTTACACATTATTAGAATCAATTGTTTATAAATTACAAGAAAAAGGCGCTATAGTTGATCCTTGTGTTGTAGATGATTTAATCACTTGTATAAAAACAACAAAAAAAGTTGAATATAATAAAATAAAATTATAATATAAAATAAAGGTTATGAAAACATCAGATGCAATTTACATTACAGTATTAGGAGTGCTATTTTTAGTATGGGTAGTTGAGTTAGTTAAAATATTAATTAGAAATAAATAAAGGTTATGAAATTATATACATTAAAGGTTGACAACGGAGACGGAATTGAAAACATATGGTCAGGTAATGATATAAATGATGCTCACCGCTATGAGAACATTGCCATTAAACATTGGGGTAGAGACGCAGTGTGGATCTGTAATAACATGGATGAGATAGCCGTCGGATAAAATAATAATACCAGATATAATAATTACCACCGTGGATAGAAATATCGCGGTGGCACTTCTATACGTGGTACTTAATACCTTACCCGTACGCAAGTACTTAATACCATATACTTACATACTACATACTTATTATATTAGATATGCCGCCGGCGGTACGCATGTATATGTATATAATACCACGCGCGTTGGTATCCATATAGCGTGGCGTGCGCAAGAAAAGGGTGTAGCACCTTTAATGGAGCTCGTACGATCTTTTACCTCCGATTAGTATATACTTATATTTTATAGACCCCCAAAAAGGGGGTCTTTTTCCATTTAACGCCAAATTTGTAAAAACATGAAAATGGCAACCTTCTTTTTCTAAAAACCTTTTGACGTCGAGGAAATTATATTTTTACCTAATAGTTACTTGACATATTAGGATCTTGTGATAATGCTTTTATATTGCTCCTTAGTTGTTGGATTTGTGTAAACGCATCCGTAACATTTTTATTAAATACCTTTGCGTTTTCCCCTATCTTCCTATTATTTCTCTCCGCTAACAAAATACCTTCCTTTAACCTACCATTTATTTCAGACAAACTCTCGTACTGATCCTTCTCCATCGTATTCTGGATATCACCTATTAATACTTCTAGATCTTTTAGTTTAGTATTATTTTCAGCATCCCTAATTGAGGAGATATTTGAGATTGATTGAGTTTTGCTCAGTAATTCAACATATTTAGTGTTCAATTTAAAAGCAATGATTGCTATTACAGTACCTAATGCGGTTAATAAACCGCTAATGTATATTAATATTTCCATTTTAATTTATTATTTTATCTAATTTTTGTTCAAATTCTAATTTCTTTACAATATCCCCATATTTCCAAGCCATTTTTAATTCCATAGGGAAAACAGTATTACATGCTAACCCTAATGTATGCATTTTTTTATAATATTCCAAAGTATCTTGAGTAAAAGTTCCACTCATTTTTTTAGGTATAGAATTACTATTAACACTTACACTTTGATCACCCGTAATTGCCATACCTTTAATATAGTTAAATTTTATATTTTTAACTAATGTATTATAATAATAAATAACATCATCCCCATGCCATAATTTCATTTCATAAGGTAATGTTGGCCAATTTTCTTTATTTACTAACATTAATTGTCCACCACCTGCGGGCCTAGCATTTTTATTTTCTATTTCTATCAATTCCCATGTATCCAAATCCTTATCTATCCTATTCCATGATGTGAAACATATTGCTTTTGCATCCTTTTTTATTACAAATTCATGAAACCTTTTTACATCAAATATTATATCATCATTAACTATACACACCTTATTATTCAGAGAATACTCAACACCTATTTCCCATGAAGGATTTACATATTCATTTTCCTGCATCTTAAGAACAGTAATTCTTCTATCTTGGGGTTGATAATCATTCTTACCAACATCATTATTAATAATAATTAACTGGGCATCAGAATCAATAATGGATTCAAAACTCTTTATTAATTTAAATATATTGGGGGATTTCCACAACGTAGGTATAATATAACTTACCATAATTAAATATTATTCTATATTTTTATTTTTTATATTGGTTTGAGATAACTGTTTTATAAAATAACCATTATGAAAATAACCAATCGTTGGGTAAAATTGTACACCACCGGGAATAAATTTACTACTTCTAACTATTTTTTCTGCATCTAATATAATTACTTGATATTTCTCATCTAGTTCCCATAAATGAGGTCTAATTTTTTTACAAGCACCACACGTTTTAGAAGAAAATACAACTATAAGATCTTTATAGTGCATGTGTTCATCAAGATTATCTTTATCGAGTTCTAGAACTGCCATTTCTTAATTGTTTTATACCTCAATATACGAATAATTATTGGGTATACCACGAAATTCTTAGAAAATTCTATACGTTATGTAGTATATACGTATTTATTTATGATATTGTGCATAGAGCGAGAGTTTTTTGAAGAGAGGAAGTGTTATTATAGTGGGATTCCCATAATTGAAATGTATAGTTATGAGAAATTTTTTCATTATCATTTCTATTAAAATAACTTTTTTCTTTTAAATCTTCAATGAATAGAGGGTAAACATACATACCTGATATATATAATTTTTTATCCCCATCAAACATATAATCTGTAAATAAAATATCTTCTGGTAGGCAGGGGGAATAAGAACCTAATTTTCTTTCATTAATTGATAAATTAAAAATATTTTCATTATCTAAATTACAATTCCTTTTAATAATTCTTTGTGCATATCCTCTTTCTACTAAATACATATTAGCCCCCCAATGTGTATGGTTTCTTTTAATAAATCCTAAATCATAACTCAAATTATTTGATATTAAACACATTTGTAATACTTTTGTGTCTTTTGGTATTTTTTCTTTGAATTGTTCCCAATTAAAAGTCCAATATTTTAAGGTTTCAAAGCTAATATCACCTTCACAAAATAAACCCCATTTTTCCTTTGGGTTACTATTAGTTATCCAATCTCTAATCATTCTAATGTGGTTAGCAGTAACTGCGGAGGTAGTATTATCTTTATTGGGGTAGAAATATTTAAAGTGTGGTGTTATATTACCTTCTATAATTGTATCACAATCAGGGTATCTTTTAACCTCACATATTTTATAACTTAATTCTAAGTCTTTTACCTTTTTAATAAATCTATTCTTCCTTCCTTGACCTTCTTCACCTGCTAAAACTAATGCATGAATTTTAGGAAATCCTTTTAATTTTTCTTTTATTGTCATTTACATAATATACGAATCCCTTCTCGTATAACCAAATATTTTTTATGGGCAAGTATTTACTGCCGTAACAACTCCATTGTTTTGGACTTGAACATTCCAAAGTTGACCATCGGGTGTTTGTATAGCATGAAATAAACCACCCCCATTAACAGCACCTGCACCTATGGAAGAATTACTGCGTATAGTATCTCCAATTGCTATTATATTAGGTGTAGCTACATCTAAATATACAAAGAATCCCATATTCGATCCACAATCATTAACTGGGTCTCCTGCTGCAGAATAACTAGCTTGAGGATATGAGTCTGGTTCTATGGGTGATACATCCATATCATAATCCCCAGTTGCTCTAAACATTACCTCTCCTGTACCTATACCATTATCAGGAATAAATGTAAAAGATGAGGTTTGAGGGGTACTACCATTAGTATTTAATTCATAAGAGAATATATAAGAAGAAGAAACTAAAGTATTCGAACCATCTTGATTGCCATGGGTACCTTCTGCAAATTTAGTTGCATTTGATCGGTAATGTCTATTTGCATCTCCTATAGTCTCAAAAGTAAAATACCCTGAACCACTTAAATTTTCAGATATACCTGTTTGATTTTGAGGTCTATATAATGTAAATGTATAAGTATTCCCTGCTATTAGTGGGTTTTTTATAGGTGTCCCTGCTCCCTTTAATTCGTCCGCTGTATATTGCATTGTAAATGTATTTTATTATAAATATGTAAAAGAAAAAATAAAGTAATGCACGGGAAGCTTGGTTACCCGGGATAGATTTCGTATATTTACCATGTTGAGCATTTAGGCACAACAGTAAATAAAGGTTATATGAGTTATAAGAGAACAGAAGCACAACGATTAATTACAAAATATGGTATTCCTGAAGCATCTTCAATGTTATCGGATAAAGAAAATAATGATTGTGTTGTAAGAGCCGTATCACATGCTTTTGATGTTGATTATATTAAAGCACACCATTTTTGTGAGATGAAATTGCATCGTAAATCTGGTGATGGAGTTTATACTTCACGTTACCTGCCTTCTATTAAACAAGCGTTTGGTAAGAAAATTAAGCAACTTGGTAAAGCAAGTAAGTATAGTGATTATAGATGGGTTACTCGCCCTCAGAAATCTAAAGTTGAAAAATGGAGTAACGCCAAACAAAAATGGGTTATTAAACGCGAAATAGTTCAAGTGCCTTATAAAGTAAATGAATTTGTTAAAGCACATAGTGAAGGTAATTATATTATTACAGTAAAAGGGCATGCATTTGCTCTTATAGATGGTGTAATAAAAGGGAATTGGAGAGATGATAAGCGTTTAACTCGTAAAGTAAATAGTGCTTATAAAGTAAGTTAAAGTAATGCACGGGAAGCTTGGCTCCCCGGGATAGGGTTCGTATATTTAGGTGTTCGAATGGTTCGAGCGATTAAAATTAATTAAAAATAAAGGTTATGTTCAACAGACAAAATGTTAAAGAGTTTAGAAGTGATTTTCAATTAGCAGTTGCTAAATTAGAAGAGCAATATGGTTGTAATATCTCATTAGGTACTATCAGTTTTGATGGAAGTGAGTTAAGATCTAAAATGACAGCTCGAAAAGGAGAAAAGATTGTAAAAGCAACTAAAGATGATTTCCAAGTTGGAGATATAGTTGGGATTGATCATAAGAAAGTTAATCCTAATGATACATTTACTATTTACAAAATTAATTCTAAAAATATTGGAGTTAAAGGTGCGAATGGTGCCATGATGAGAGTTTCACCAAGTTTATTGTTTAAAAAATAATTAAAGGTAATGCACGGGAAGCTTGGCTTCCCAGGCTATCCTTCGTATATTCAAGTATATTAATAATTAAATAAATCAGAGTTATGTATAATTTAAATAAAGATGCTATTACAAATATTCCCACCTTTTTTAGTGGAGGTAGTTCAAAACCAATAGTTACATTAGATGTTGCTAAAGAAAAAACTATAGAATATTTTACTAAAAATTATGATTTTAATACTAAACTTAAAAATTATATTTTAAAAGTAAATAAATGTAAAAGTGTTGTTTCACTACAACAATATATATACAATGCTGCCCTTAAAGGTTTTAAAATAAAATCTAAAGTTAATATGGCCCAAATATATAAAAATAATTAAAAGTAATGCACGGGAAGCTTGGCTTCCCGGGATAGGGTTTGTATATTCACGTGTTGTTAATAATTAGCAACAATTAATTAATTTAAAAATAAAGGTATGTTAAATTACGAAAGTCAAAATTTTAAGAGTTTAGAAGAGTTAAGAGAAATCGCTCCAAGTATTTTTACCCAAGTTGGTTCAGAAAATACAAGTGATAAGTACACCCACATTCCAACTGATCAAGTGATCAAAGATATGGAATTACTAGGGTGGAATGTTGTAGATGCTAAAGAAGTTCAATCAAGAAAAGAGTCAACAAATGGTTTTCAAAAGCACCTAGTTGTTTTTAGAAATAATGATGTTGTTATTAATGGTGATGATGGTGATACGGTTTACCCACAAGTATTACTTACAAATTCTCACGATGGTAAAAATTCATTCCAATTTACAGCTGGATTATTTAGAATGATTTGTGAAAATGGTTTAGTTATAGCTACAGATACATTTGAAGATGTAAAGATCCGTCATATGGGTTATGATTTTTCAACTTTACAAGATACTATTAAAGAGATGGTTGAAAGATTACCTTTAACTGTTGAAGCAATGAATAAGATGAAAGAAGTTGAATTACAAGAAGAGCAAATGTTTGATCTTGCTAAATCGTTTCTAGATATTAGAGTAGAAGGTACGGAAAATACCTTTGATAATCAAGCAATTGAAGAAGTTTTAGAAGTTCAACGTAAAGCAGATGAAGGAAACATGCTTTGGGAAGTATTTAATAGAGTTCAAGAAAATATTATTGAAGGAAATTTCGAATATATTACAAAAACAGGAAAAAAACGTCAAGCTCGAGTTATTAAGAATTTCAAACAAGATCAAGACGTAAATAAAAAAATGTTTAGTAAAGCATTAGAATTCGTAGCATAATGAAAAAGATAATTTATATATTTTTAGTAATCCTCTTCTGGGCATGTAGCCCAGAGGAGATTATAGAAAATGTTTGTGTGGATGGTAATTGTAACGCAGAATTTTTTATAGATGAGTTAGTCCAACCCGATGCTTATCAAGATAGTAATGGGTATTGGCATGTTTTTTATTATGGTCCTAAATATTTTACTATTAGGGGAGAACTTGATGAAGTTAATGCAGTAATTAATGGTGTTCCACTAATTGAAACACAATATGATTCTGATTATTGGATAGCATTAGATAATTTACGATTTACTGTACCTACTTATTCGGTATTAAGCTGGTTTACAGGAGGAGGATTTAATAATCCAATTCCTATTGGAGATATTGAATATACTTTATCAGATATAGTAAAAATAATGCCTCCCCTTAATATAGCTGGATATCAGATACAAAAGAATTTTTGTTGGGAATGTCCCTATGCTGAAACTTTATTAGGTACATATAGTAAATATAATTACAACCCTAGACAGCAAATATTTATGGATAATGAGATGGTTGGTGATACATTACAAGTATTTATTAAAACTACATTTAATAATGATGTAGGTCCCCGAGAAGTTATTGAAAAATCATTTAAAATAATTGTAGAATAATGAGAAAATTAACAATTTTAGAAAGTAAGCAATTTATTCCACTAAAAGAAAATTATGGAAATACGGATTTAGAACATGCTAAATATTTTACATTAACACCCAGCGAGAGGGGTGAGGGATGGGAAGACGTAACGTATTATACCGATAAAAAATATGGGTTATATGCGGATAAGGGTGAAGGAGATCAATGGGTTTATTGTTTATCTAACCCTACTACACCCGGAATTTTAAAAATAGGTTACACTAAAAAAACACCAGATGAACGTGCAAAACAAATATCTTCTGCTACAGGTGTTGCATTACCTTATAAAGTTGAATGGGCTTATAAATGTTTTAATGGTGAGATTATAGAACGTGAAGTACACCATAAATTACATTCATGTAGGGTAAATAATAATAAAGAATTTTTTCAAATTAGTTTGGAGGAAGCAAAAGAAGTCATTAACTTAATCGGCAAGAAATATGATAGTAATGAGAGTAACAACTGATTTTTTAGTAAATCAACAAAGAGTTGTAGAATTAAATGAACTGATGGGTGATAATCTCCCTTGGGTAAGTAAAGAAACAGAAACAGGAGTTAAATATTTTAAATTATAAGTATGGAAAATACACAAAATAAAAAAACAGAATTAGTAAACGATTTAATGGCAGTAACTACAATAATGGAAGATTATTGGAGATTCCACCCAGCAAATGAAAAACAAGAAAATGTTGTTGAAGAATATGCTAAATTAAAGGCAATGTCTGAACATATAGAGAAAGAACTTAAGGTGTTAGAAGAATAAATATGTATAATAAAACACCAAATATGGGTATAAATAAAAGTAAAATAGATTCATTATTTCCTGATGAGATTGATGGTAAAGAAATTGATATTTCTCAAGATTTAGAAAATGAAGCAGTTATGATGTTGGGAATGTATGTTAAACTTATTTATAACCATGATGTATTTCATTCTAAATTAAAAAAATTCTATGAAAGAGAAAAAATACCATTTGATGTTGAACAAACTAAAGAATCATCATCATTTGTAGTATTTAATAGAGCATGGAGTTATATATCTAAAATAGATTTAGAAAGACAAGAGGATTTAGAAACTATTATGGATTATAAGAAAGACGCATTGTTATCTACTTTAGATCAAGGTATAGAATATTTTGAATCAACAGAACAGTATGAAAGATGCGCAAAACTACTAAAAATAAAAACCTTTAAAAAAGATATTGAAAAAGGCTTGGATATCTAAAATCCATTTCGTAACTTGGAAATACAGGTTTTGGGAAAAAGAGGATTGGGAATAAAAGGATATAAAAATAGAAAAAGGGGGTAAAATTAATCCCGTTATTAATAAATAAAAATTATGAGAAATAAAAACTTAGCACATCAGAAATTAGAAAAATTAGATTCATCTATGATCAACTTACAAAGAATGATAAAGATGGGGGAATCTAAAGGGGAATTTATTCAAGCTATTGAAAATGCAAAACAGACAATAGCAGAATTACAAGACCTTGTTGAACAACAACAAAATTAATAAATTAAATACAATAAAAGTTATGACATTATCCGCAGAGAAAATCCAATCTAATTGGGTTGAGTTTAACACCAACATTGAAACATATATTACTGGAGATCGTAAACAAAAATTACTAGATTTCTATAAAAAATATGAAGACCGTATTATTATGATGCCAGCGGCACATAAGAAAGAATACCATTCGGCATTTCCAGGTGGATATGTCGACCATGTTAATCGAGTAGTTAAAGCAGCATTATCAATGTCTGCTGTGTGGGAAGGTTTTGGTTGTGATATGACTACATTTACCCAGGAAGAGTTGGTATTTTCAGCGATTAATCATGACCTAGGTAAAATGGGATCTGATACTGAAGAAGCATATATACCTCAAACAGATACTTGGAGACGTGACAAATTAGGTGAAGATTATATGTTTAATAAGGCATTACCATTCGCAGCTGTTCCAGATCGTGGATTATTTCTACTCCAGCAACATGATATTAAGTATACTTTTAATGAAATGTTAGCTATCCAGACACATGATGGGTTGTACGACTCAGCAAATGAAAAATATTTAAAAGCATTCATGCCTGAACAGAAACCTCGCACCTCACTTCCCTTTATTTTACACCAAGCTGACATGATGGCAGCACGTATTGAATTTGAGATTGAATGGTTACCAAAGTTTTCTAAAAATAGCGTGGCTACGCCAAAGAAGAATTATACATTGAGTAACAATAATAAGAGTACCAAAAATAAGGCATTAAATAGTGTATCAAGTTCAGGGCTTAAAAATATGTTAGATAGTTTATGATATTACAAATAGTTTCAATAATACTAGGTTTATTAGTCGTAGTCTTCGGATTTACGACTTTTAATCTTTTGCGTAAACAAGAAAAATTAGAAGATATTATAACAAATCAAAGTGAATATATTAGTGAATTTGATAAACAAATAGGATATGCAGATGATCGCCTCCAAAAAATAGACCAAAAAGGTATATTTGCTGGGGATGATGAAATTGGTTGGTTTTTTTCCCAAATAAAGGTTATACAAGAAAGTATATCCAAATTTAAAACTGACTATAATGATGGAACCAATTAAAAGAAAAAGAAAAAAGAAAAGCAAAAACTATTTTACACAAGATACTGAAAATGCCATTGTAAGATATAATAATGAACCAGATCCTGAAATTCGAAGCAAAATATATGAATCAGAGATCCATTATGCATTCTTTAAACTAACCCAGAATATAATCCACACATTTAAATTCTACCATACTGAGGTTGAGAATTTAGAACATTTACAACATGAAATAATTACTTTTTGTTTATCTAAATTTCATTTATTTGATCCAACCAGAGGGACAAAAGCATATTCATATTTTGGGACCATTGTAAAACGTTGGTTAATTTTATATAATACCAAAAATTATTCAAAAAAGATTAAAAAAGTTGATGTTGATATATTAACTAAGGATTCTTCAACCCATACCTATAGTATGAGTGATGACCCCCAAAACAGTGAATTAAGTAAGTATATTGATTTATTTATAGACCATGTTACTGAAAATATATATGAATTATTCCCAAAGAAAAATGATGCCCAAATAGCAGATGCTATACTTGAATTATTTAGAAATAGGGAAAACATTGAAATATTCAACAAAAAAGCATTATACATATATATTCGTGAAATAGTAGATGTAAAAACCCCAAAAATTACTAAAATAGCTGATAAGCTTCACAATATATTTAAAACAAAATATATTTTCTTTTTAGAAAATGGTTATGCTAAATTCTAATTCTAGCTTATATCCATATTTATAATAAAATAACATTATGGCTTTAGATAAAATAGTATTTGGTGAAAAGAAATTCTCCGATATCCTTAGTGAGATCTATGATAATCAAAATAAAAAATCAAAACAAATCTCAGGTTTAATTTCTGAATTAAAACCTTTAATAAATGATATAGGAGATGCAACTTTAATTGTACCTCTCATTAAAGAATATTTAGATATTGGCGTTCGTAACGATGAACAATTAATCAAAATGTCAACTATAATACAACGCGCGCTTAATAATAGTACATCGGATGATGCACTTGGTATAACGGAAGAAGAAAAACAACAGTTAATGAAAGAGTTAGAAACTCTTAATAATAATTACGAGGAAAATAAAGATGGCGGTAAGTAAAACTGGGATATCTAGATTATTTCAATCATCCACTAATATTAATTCAAATGTTGGTGAGGGTGGTAAATCAAACCCAATTGGTGATTTTATAGTTGCTAGAGTTATAGATGTAAACCTTAATTCCAACTCAGAATTATTTAATAAAGCCGGGGGTTGGTCTGGTATTGGCGCTATCAATTTTGCATCAGTTAAATCCTCAGGAAATCAAAATCCCCAAAATGAAGTTTTACAATTGGCTACACCTCTATTTCCTAATATAAAAAATTATCCTTTAGTTAATGAATATGTGCTTATTGTAAAGGGTCCATCAAATGTTAACCCAGGGATAGGGGCAGAATTAAAAAATTATTATGTAAGTATTGCTTCTTTATGGAATAGTCAACATATTAACGCCTCCCCTATAGATTTAAATATTAATAATAATCTATCCCCCTCTTTAGATAAATCTTATACATCTATAGAAGCAGGAAATGTACAAAGACCCCCAACACAAAAACAATCTATCGATTTAAATGGTAATAGTGGGGGAACTTTTATAGAGCAAGGAGATATTCAACCTATTTTACCATTTGCTGGTGATAATATATTTGAAGGTAGGTTTGGTAATAGTATTAGATTAGGTAATACGTCAAAATCTGGAGGTGATATACAAAACAATTGGTCCAAAGGTAATAATACTGAAAATGGAGACCCCATTACTATTTTAAAAAATGGTCAATCTGAAGCAAATAAACCAGGATTTATACCTACGGTAGAAAATATTAATACTGACCCTTCATCATTATACTTAACATCTACACAAAATATACCCATAGATATATCTGTATCTAATAAAAAAGAAGGACTAGGTGCAACAATACCATATTCTAATATAATAACCCCAGTTCCAAAATCTCCTAAATCTTATAGTGATTCTCAAGTGATTTTAAATTCTGGTAGGTTATTATTTAATACCCATACAGATAGTATATTATTTTCTTCACAGAAGTCTATTGTATTAACCTCAATTGAGGACTTAGGAATACAATCTCAAACAAAAAATGTTAATATTGTATCTGATAAAGGTATAGTATCTTTAGGCCAACAAAATGCTTCTGAGGCCGTGATTTTAGGTGACATATTTATAGATGATTTTATAGCAGTGTTAAATAATTTAATAAATTTATGTACTGCTTTAGGTAATGAAACCCAAATTCCCGCTGCAGGTTCTTTAGCTAATATTTTAAGTCAACCTGGTGGTACTTTAGATAGTATATTAAATAGAGCAAAAGCTGGTAGTCATAAATCTAATAAAGTAAAAACTAGCTAATATGGATGAAAAAGAAATACTAGAATTAGGTAAAATATTTCTTCAAACTCCTGAAGCTAAAAAAATAATTGCTAAAGCTGAAGGGGTAGTAGATGCTATAGAAGATTTTCAAATGACCAAAGCTCTTATTGAAAGATATAAACCTGTAATTACTACCTTTTCAGTTAGGGGGAGGATATATGATGAAGTAAAAAATGAACCCCTCCAAGGAGTAGAAGTAAAGCCCCAATTTGCTTTATACCCAATGAAACTAGTAACTAAAACTAGAAAAGTTAAAATTGATGATCCTAATGGTGAGGTAAATAGATTAACAGGTAAAATAAAAAAAATAAAGATAGAGGAAGAATATAAAAAATATGTATATGACCCTAAAGGTAATAAAAATATAAAAACTGATGAAAATGGGGAATATGAACTTATATTTGGAACTGTAAGTATTACAGGTTTACCTCTATTGGCAATATTAAAACCTTTTACATTATATAAACTAGAAGGATTTGCACCTGCTAAACAATCTTTAGTAACATTGGCTGGTGAAGTACCTCAAGTTTTACCTATAGTTCCAATGTTAAACATAAAGGAATTTGCTAAGAGAAAAAAAGAACAAGCAGAAGATGAAGTATATAAAGCAGGGATAAAAGCAAATAAAATTCTCTTAGATATAGCTGAATTAGCTCTATTAACTATTAAATCTCAAATATTAAAATTTACGGCAACAGCACAAAATAAATTACTCCCTCTAGCTATACAATTAATGGTAATATTTGGTATTACAACTTTAGAAAAAGACAACCAAGAAGAAGCAGTATGTCCTGATAATGAATTATTAAAAGAATTAATAAAAAAAAGAAATTCTATAGTTAAACAAATTAACCAAATGTGGAAGGTAATTGCAGCTAATACTGTAATTGCGGGGGTGTTATTTTACTTATCATTACAATTACAAAATGTTAAATTAACTCTTAGTTCTTTACCATTTCCAGTATCTGTCCCCCCAGGTACAGGTGTACCTTTTTCCCTAATTAGTAAATTAGAAAAAGTGCAACAATTATTAGATTCTTTTTCAAATATATCTAAAGAGTTAAAAAAAGCTATAATTATGTCTTTAGTATTTTTAGTAATATCTTTAATATTAATATTAGCATATTTAAGAAAAGTAGATGAATTAATAGAAGGGTGTGCAGAAGATATACCGATGGAAGAAATAAATGCTGAACTTTTAGCAATACAAGAAAATTCTGAACAACAAGGTAATACTATATTAGCTAATGTAAATGGATTTAAATTATCAGTTATAAAAGAAGAAAAATTTAAAGTAGGTGATCAATATAGAAGGAGAGCAATAGCAAAAAATTCTCAAGGAATCACAATAGTAGAAGGGGAACCTTCATTTAGTGCTGAAGATCAAATACTATTGGATGAATTAGCATTTTATATAGTACAAAATGATTTAAAAGCAATTTAATTTAATATTTATAATAAAGTAACATACTAATGAAACTAAGTCAATTAAAAACAATCGTAAAGGAAGCCGTAAAAGAAGCAATCCAAGAAGAAATGAAAGATATTCTTATGGAGGCTGTACGTTCACCTAAACAAACAGTTTATGAACATAACGTAGGTACTCCTACAACAGATGTAGCAACTCCAACTCCAATGTCAACTGATAATAGAATAGCTATGAGAGAAAACATACAAAATGTTTTAAGTGGGATGATGCCTGGAGTAGATGGTACAATACAAGCGAATACAAACAGTATGCCTTTACAAGTAGGAAGTGTAGATACCACTTCACCTAATGGTCAATTACCACAAGGAAATGTATCAATGGATCAAATAATGGGGTTAATGAAAGGTAAAGTATAATATGGCATTTAGAGCACCAAATCAATTTGTTAATGATTTAAGACCAAGAGTTGGTATAGGGGTAAATATCCCATTCAATGAAGGTGGTGTGTTCACTCCTAATTATCAAACTGCTCAAGCAATAAAAAATAACCTAATTAATTATTTCTTAACAAACCCCGGAGAAAGACCAGGTAACCCCACATTTGGTGGAGGTTTAAGGAGATTTATATTTTCCCAAATAGAGGAAAATAATTTAGACTTTTTAAGAGAAGATATAGAAAGAAAAGTTAAAATAGAATTCCCATTGGTAAATATCCAAGAATTAAATGTTTTATCTAACCCTGATAATAATGAAGTAACAGTGCAAATATACTATAATGTTATAAATACTGCTATTGAAGATACTTTAAATTTAAATTTTAACTAATGGCTGTAAGAAAAGATATAAAATATATAAATAGAGACTTTACAGAGTTAAGAAATCAGTTAATAAACTATTCAGAAACTTATTTCCCAACTACTTATACTGATTTTTCTAACACTTCCCCTGGGATGATGTTTATAGAACAAGCAGCATATGTAGGTGATGTATTATCTTTTTATTTAGATAATCAAATACAAGAAAATTTTCTACAATATTCTAGACAACAAAGTAATATATTTGATATGGCTTATATGTACGGTTATAAACCTAAAGTTACAGGTTTATCAACTGTTATTGTAGATATATACCAACAAGTCCCAGCTAAGTTAGTTAATAATGAATATGTTCCTGATTATGATTATGCTTTATATGTAGATTCAAATACATCAATGCAAACTACATCAGCAACTACGGTAACTTTTACTTTAGACAATCCAATTGATTTTTCTGTATCTAGTTCTTTAGATCCAACTATAGTTTCAATTTCACAACTATCTGGGAATAATCCATTATTTTATTTATTAAAGAAAACTAGAAAAGCCTTTTCAGGGAGAATCAATACTACATCATTTTCAGTAGGAGCACCACAAGAGTTTCTTACATTAGAAATTAATCAACCTAATATAGCAGGTATAGTAGATATAATTGATTCTGATGGAAATAAATGGTATGAAGTAGATTATTTAGGGCAAGATTTAGTATTTGATGGTATTAAAAATATAAATACTAATGATCCTAATACATATTTAGATGGGGATGTTCCTTATTTACTACAAACTAAAGCAGTTGAAACCCGATTTGCAACTAGATTTTTAAGTAATACAAAATTACAATTACAATTTGGCGTAGGTAATCCTGATTCTACAACTGAAGAAATTATACCTAACTCTATGAATGTAGGTTTAGGTTTACCATTTGAACAAGATAAATTAACAACAGCATTTAGTCCAACTAACTTTGTATTTACAAATACTTATGGTATAGCACCTTCAAATACAACTTTAACAGTAAGGTATTATACTGGGGGTGGAGTAAGTTCTAATGTATTATCTAATACAATTACAAATCTTAATACTTCAACAATAAACTTTATTAAAGGGGGATTAGACCCAACTCTAGCCCAGTACGTATTTGATTCATTAGCATCAAACAACCCATCAGCTGCTTCAGGTGGTCAAGATGGAGATACAATAGAAGAAATTAGACAAAATAGTATATCACAATTTTCTACACAATTAAGAAATGTAACAGCTGATGATTATTTAGTAAGGGCTTTAAGTATGCCCTCTAGATATGGTAGGATAGCTAAAGCTTGGACACAAAAACCAAATGCCGAAGCTGCTAATACTACATTAGATTTATATGTACTAACACAAGATAATCAAAACTTTTTAACAACTGCCTCAAATACATTAAAACAAAATCTTAGAACTTATATTAATGAGTATAAGATGATTGGAGATACAATTAGTATTAAAGATGCTTTTGTTATTAATTTTGGGGTAGATTTTCAAATTGTAACTTATCCTAATTTTAATAATAATGAAGTACTTGAAAGGTGTATATTAGCACTCCAAAATTATTTTAATATAGATAAATGGCAAATAAACCAACCAATAATAATCCCAGATTTATATGTAATGTTGGATGCATTAGAAGGAGTACAAACAGTTAAATCAATTATAGCTTATAATATAGCTGGAATATCCTTAGGATATTCAAAATGGGCTTATGATATGAGCGGGGCTAACCAAAATGGAACAATATTTCCTTCTTTGGATCCAAGTATTTTTGAATTAAAATACCCAAATACAGATATTAAAGGAAAAGTAGTAAACTTATAATTATGGCAATATATAAATTATTTCCCTCACAAGATGCCTCAATATACAGTGCCTACCCAGCAATGAATACTGGGCTAGATCCTATATTAGATGTATTTAACAAATTACCATCAATATCACCCTCACCACAAGTTGCTAGATCAATTATTAAATTCGATCAGTCTGAGATTGAAGATGTCATTGATAATGTAGCTAAAATAACTGGATCATGGGACTTATGGTCAGGCAGTTTAAAAGCATATGTTGCAAAAGCAACAAATATAATACTTAATTCAAATTTAGAAGTATATCCTGTATCTGGTTCTTGGAATAATGGATCAGGTCAATATTTAGATAATCAAATAAATGGGACTGGTGTAAGTTGGGTATACCAAGCATACTCAGGTTCAAGACCCTGGTTACAAGGAGGTTTTAATCCTTTAGTAACTGGCTCATATTCTGGAAGTAATAATGCTGGGGGTGGTAATTGGTATACAGGTTCAGGAGGGTATGAAAATATAGATTCATTAGTTCAAACCCAAAATTTTAATTTAAGAAGTACCAAAGATTTAAATGTTAATGTTACCGATACACTAAAAGTGTGGTATTCATCTTCTAAAGATATAAACCCAGGTCAAATAGAAATATCAAATGAAGGATTTTTACTCAAATGGGAAGATTCAAAAGAATTTATTACTGAAAGTGCAGTAACACCTCAATTAAGTTTTTATTCTGTAGATACAAATACAATATACCCTCCATGTTTAGAAATTAAATGGAGAGACTTTACATATTCAACTAGTAGTGGTGATTTTAAATATGGGAGGACATTAACTGGTTCTTACCCAACAAATGAACTTACAAGTTCAATATCATGTTCTTATACCCAATCATTACCCGCACCTGATTCGTATACTGGAGATGGAGGAGGTGCTACATTTGGGGCTACTTTTAATAGTTCTTCAATGTTAAATATATTTGTAAAAGATTTGGGATTAGGGTATAAAGAAGGAGATGTATTAACTTGGACAGCAACTCAATTAAACAATTTAGATGCAGTTTCGGGTGCTACAACAAATGCAGTAGTAACATTATCAACATTTGATATTAAACAATTACCTGTATTAAAAACACCTGATTTAGCTATTGCTTTAGATAGTAATCAAGGTGTATATTATAGTGAAAGTATAAATGATTTTAGAATTAATGCTAGACCATTATTCCCCCCAAGGACTTTTACAACAGAATCTAATTATACAGTAAATTACGCTTTACCTTCTTCTTCATATTATGCTATAAAAGATTTAGATACAAATGAATATGTGGTAAATTTTGATAAAGAATTTACACAAATAAGTTGCGACCCAACATCAAGTTATTTTACAGTTTATATGAATGGGTTGGAACCCGAAAGATATTATAATATATTAATACAAACTGAGGTAGATGGGCAAACTATAGTAATGGATGAAAACTATTATTTTAAGGTAGTTAATGGTTAAAAACATTATGGATAAGAATACAGAAAAAATAGATTTAATTAAAAAGGTATATTCAAAAACTGAATACCCTAAAATTATAGATACTCAATTTCAACAATTGGGTGTTATTTCTGTAAATGAACAAATAGAAGCAACAACTACTGTTCAACAGTTTTTTGAATACTATAATGAGCTATTTTATGACATTCCATCATATGGAGATTCTAATTCGCATGAATATTTAGTTAAAACTAGTGGTGAATATATAAATTTTGACCAAGAGAATGAAATAATAGTAGCATTGAGAGCTGAAATTACACAGTTAAGAAAAGATTTATTACAAGCAGAAATAGAAAAGGCAGAGGCATTAACAGGAGAAAAAATAAATTTAGATGTTAATGATGGGGTAAATGAAGAATTAGCAGGTAGAGAACAATATAATATAATAACATCTGCAATACCAGCAGACCCAACAACAAGTAACAGCAATGCTAGTAGTGTTAGTGGAACAGGAACTAGTGGTGGAGGATATTAAAATATGGAAGAAAATAAAATTATAATAAATCAGGTTAACCCAACCAATTTTGAGTTCCAACAGTACACTGAACAAGATAATTTTCTAATATCTTCTTCTAGATTGGATACAGCATTTACTTCTTCAACAGATTATATAGAATATTATGCTTATGATGAGAGTCAAACTTTATTATACCCACAACCTGGGGATATAAAAGCAGTAGCAGTTACTAGTTATTCTGTAAAAAACGGAGACACTATACTTTACCCTGCAGAGGACTTAGAAAATTTAGGATATGATGAAGGTACTTTCTTTTCAACTTATAATTTTTATAGAAAACTTTTATCATCAGATATAGGTACTAACTATTATATAAGTGAAATAAGTTCAGATAGAACTGAAGTAAGATTAAATAGTAATGTTATACCTAATGATTTACTAATTTCTTCAAGTACTGAATTTATAGAATTCCGTGAACTTCAAGATTATTTTGTAGATTTTTTACTTAATTTTGGAAACGATCAACAAGTTATTGCTAACAATTTAAAATTAGATACTACAACTTCTGTTGACCCTTCTTTATTAGTTAAGCTATATGAACCCTTACCTTCTCAATTTGATTTAAAATCAACATTATGGGTAGTAGAAGAAATTTCTTCCCCCGAAGCATATAGTGTTACATTTCCACCTTTTAATTTTAAACCAAATGATGTTCAACTTTTAAAAGGACCCAATTATAGTATAATAGCTGCCCAAGAAACTGGGGAATCTAGTCAAGCTTTTAATTATAATACTTTACTAAATTCGAATCTAACCAGCTCAGCTAATCAACTTCAAAATATATTAAATAGAAAAGAAATTAATATTAATGTTGATTATACAGATTATAATAATTTTATACATTTCTCTTCAGCTTATATTAGATTAGAAAATTTTTATTATAAAGTAGGATTAATTCAATCTTCAAGTAATGCTATAGATAATTTACCTTTAAATAGTGGTACATATAGTGCTAGTAAATCAGAAATTAGTAATAACATTGAAAGAATTATTTCTAATTTAGATGGTTGGGAATATTTTATGTATTTTAATAGTGGTTCAGAAAAATCATACCCAAAACAAAATACAGAACCCCCCTATATTTTATTTCCTACAGGTAGTACTGAAGCTTTAACTTGGGTAGGTAGCACAGATGATTCAAGCCCTTATTACGGAGGTCAAGTAGTACTTGCATCTGAATACGATGCTGAAAATCCTAATTACTTATATAATGCAATCCCAGAATATCTTAAAGAAGATCCTGAAAATGCAAAATATGAATTATTTGTTGATATGGTGGCTCAACAGTATGATAACACATGGTTATATACTAAGAATTTAACCACTAGATTTGACGCAGATAATCGTTTAGACTTTGGTATTTCTAAGGATTTAGTAGCAGATGCTATTAGAGATTTTGGTATTAAGTTATATTCAAATAACTTTAATGCTGATGATTTATATACAGCATTTTTAGGAATTACCCCATCAGGAAGTACATTTCCTTTCCCATATATGACGGGATCAATTGGCGGTATAGTTAATACACCTTCTGGGTATGAGTACGTGGATACTGAAATATCTGCTTCAAATGATATAATCCCATTGGATAATATTAATAAACGATTATATAAACGAATATACCATAATTTACCATATTTACTTAAAACTAAAGGTACAATAGCTGGTATAAGAGCATTAATTACTTCTTATGGGGTTCCAAGTACTATTTTAAGAATAAATGAATTTGGAGGTAAAGATAGAGATAATTATAAAGATTGGGATTATAGTGAAGATGTATTTAATTATGCTTTAAATCTCACCCCAAACTCAACCTTTAAAACAAAATTTCAATTAAACCCTAAATGGAATGAATCATCACCTAATGTAACTGCACCTAAATCAATACAATTTAGGTTTAAAACAAATGGTATACCCTCTACATCCCCCACTCGTTATAATATATGGGTGGGAGACATAAATAATTCTTATATTCTATTAGAATATACAGGATCAGGTGATACTACAGGCACATATGATGGAGCAGTCCCTTCTCAAAGTAATGCATTTGGTACTTTAACATTCTATCCAGATGGGGCGTTATCAGGTAATAATACAGCTAGTATAGAATTACCATTTTTTGATGGGGGTTGGTGGTCTGTTCAAGCAACAGTAGCATTTGACCCTAATAATGCAGATGAAACTAAAGCTTATTTATACTCAGCCAATAGGATAGATAATAAAATAGGATTTTATGATTCCGATTCAGCAGATGCTAATTGGCAATATTGGCAACAAGTTGAAGATTCTTATTTACCTTCTTCTTCTTTTACCAATATGGGATATGATAATAATGTATATAAACCATTTGAAGGAGCATTACAAGAAGTTAGATATTGGAAAGAACCATTAAGCGAGAGTTTATTCTTTGATTATGTAATGAATCCTTATTCTACACAGGGTAATACACTAAATTCTACCCCTGATAATTTAATATTTAGAGCTGATTTAGGTACACAATTAATAACTTCTAGTAGAGAATCAATTCACCCTAAAATAACGGGGTCTTGGGTTGCTACATCATCTTTTTTTGAGGGAGGTAGTAATTTCATACTTAATGTAAACGCTAGTTTTATAGAAAACAAAGAAGAAATATTTTTAAACCAAGTACCAGGAGGTATAAAAAACAGAATATCAGATAATATAAAAATTAACCAAGAAGTATTACCAACAGGTTCAACATTATCTCCTTATAGATCAATCCAACAACAAATATATCCTAGTGGTAGTGACCCTAGTATAAATTATTTAGAAGTAGCATTTTCACCTACCGATCAAGTTAATGATGATATTATAGCACAAATTGGTGCTTTTAATTTAGGAGAATATATTGGAGATCCAAGACAAAATTTCCAATCATCTCCATTATCTGGGTCTATAGATTCATACCCTCAATTAGATAGATTAAGGGATGAATATTTTACAAAATATATAAACAGTTATGATGTAAATGATTTTGTTAGGTTAATTAAATTCTTTGATAATTCATTATTTAAAATGGTTAAAGATTTTACACCTGCCAGAACTAGTTTATCATCAGGTGTAGTAATTAAACAGAATCTTTTAGAGAGAAATAAACAAGCACCACCTGCAATGTCATATACTACTCCTGAATACTCAGGTAGTGTAAAATCGTTTGCTAGAAACTATCAAGTACCTAACTCTAATAAAAGAGTACCAGGTTTACCTTCAAGTTCAGCTCCACAATATGCAACTGTTAGTGGTTCTTCTATTGAAGTATTTAGTGGTGGTACAGGAGGTGTATTTGAACCTTTTAATAATATATATGCTGCCCCAATTTCTTCGTCTATATACACAGCTTGTATAAATCCTTATATAAACACATTAGCAACTGATGTATTACAACCTAATAGTAATACAGGTCAAGTTCTTTTACAAACTAGTGATGCATCTACACTAAATAATACAATGAGTATTAATATTAAAGATGCAAATTTACAAAATCACTTTAATTTACTAGCATTAGCTTCTGGTTCAGGTGGTGGTGAAGGTAATTTTATTAAAATGTCTAGTTTAGATTCTCCCTCTAATTATGTAATTTGGAGGGTTGATAGAGGTATATTTTATGGTGGATATGGTTTTGGAGATTCAGAGTATGGTGAAGCCCCTTATGGTGATTATACTAATCAATATCAATTTTATTTAACAGTAGAGGAAAATAATCTTAATCCCGCAGCTCAACCTTACCCTACTTTTGGAGAAGGTAAAGAAGTAGATATATGCTTTACAATATCTGGAGACCCATATAGTGGGTTAACAGAAACTGAAATCTCAGAATCTGCATTTTTCAGACAATATCCAGGATTTACACAAGCTTGGAGTGAATCTATAGTCCCTGGTTTAGGTATTGCAATGCCTAATGAATTATATCCTAATGAATCGAATGGTTTAACAGCGGTTGATTATAAAAGATTTGACCAAAGAGAATTTTATAATGGTGAATTTGGACATCCTATTGATGTTGGTATAAATGAAATATGTAAAGCATTTTTTGGGCAAGATAATATCCCGGATTACTTCTTTAGAATACAATGGCTTAACCATCATAATTTTACAGATAATGAATTCTTATCTCCATTGAATTTACCTCAATATGGTAATGTTTGGTTTTGGTCTGACACAGTAAATATAGAAGGTAAATTAACAAGTACTTATCAAACCCTTAATATTGATCAAAATATTGCATCTCCTTCTTTCGCAGGACCCCAAGTAGATTTTATTTTACAGAATCTCTCAGCTGATGGGGTAGGAACAGGAACAGGTGCTTATATACGAATTTATTCAAATCCCTTTGTTCCTGGGAATAAAATCGTATACGCACAAGCTGTAGCTAATAATGATCCAACTTCTCCTAATTTTGGAATTAATGAAAGCATAAACTGGAATGTTAATGAAACAATAACAATTCCATTAGCTACTTTAGCTGCAAATGGAGTCACTAATGCTAATCAGGATTTAATAATAAAATTAATCCAAGCGGATATAGCAGAAGGGTGTACTAATAAGGTTAAATACATAAAAATGTCTGATTTTGATATATACGGGGAAGCAATAAACCCTTTCATTACAGATAGTAATTATGTAGATTTTAATTTGACAGGTGCTAGTAATTATAGAAACATTTTAATTGAGGGTTATCAAACATATTTTATAGCAAATACTTCACCACAAGATGATAATGATCCTAATACATCAAATGCTGTATTATTAATTATTAACCAACCTCCATCTTCAGATGCTGTTAACTCATTTGATGTTGGTTTTTATGACTTAACATTTAGTGCAAGTGGGTATTTTAGCTATTATGCTACAGCATCTGGAGAAGATCCTAATGTAATAAGAGCAACAGGAATTACAGAATCTGCTCCGCAAGGTTATTTCCCACCAGTACCAACATACCCTACAGAATCATTTTTTAGAGGGTGGGGGGAATCAACTTATTATGAAACTGATGATGATGGTGAAATTTTTAGAATAGGAAGTGTTGATGGGTTTAGTAGTGATACTTTAGGAAATTTTAATACAGGTTCATATGAATTAGATAATGATAATGAAGTTCCTTATAAAAAAAGTACATATCCTTGGTTTATGAATGCCCGATCTTTTACTTTAATGGCTTTAAGTGCCTCAAGTATATTAGGGGGTAACGGTCAAACTGATTTACAATTTTATACTGGATCAATAACAGCCTCTTCAGTACCTATAGGACCATCATTTGAAATTGCAACTCCTCCAGTTCCCGAAGAAGCTACAAATATTACATTTAGTAATAATACTCCACCCGTAGATGATATATTAAATGATACTATAATTCCAGTAGATGTTAATGTAGAAGGTGGTTATATATTTGATGCTTATGGTGGAAATAATTCACCAAGTGGGCCAAAATTAATTATTCAATTAACAACTACTAACCCAAGTTTATCCTGGACATTAATATTCAATAATACACCTAATGGACCTAATTCAGGAGAAATCCAATATTGGGGTACTTTTAATTTAACTTATGGTTCTGCGGGTACATTAGATGGATCAGGAACAGCTAATGTTTCATTTTATGTAGATGCCCAAAGTGGAATACCAGTACCCGTACCTTCAGAACAACCAAACGAAAGAATTGGTTATTTATGGGTTATAAATAATCTTACAGGTCAGAATTTAGGGTATCGTGTAATAAAACAAACACTATTTGAAGGTGGTGGTCAAGGTGGTGGTGGGGGAGCAATCCCATAAAAACTAGGAATATTAAAAATTCTTTATTATATTATTTATAACAGTACTATATAGATCAAAATTAAAACATGGCATTCCCAGATAAAATACAATATTACTTTAAAGAAGATACTAATCAAATATTAGTTTCTGGATCAGATACTGTAGCGAATACTAATGCTTTTATAATAGCGGATAAAGATCCTAACCCTTCATTTAATTCTAATTTAACCTCTAAAATTGCAAATTACGGTACAGAAATTACTTATTATACCCAAAATGGTCCAGATTTATATTCTTTAAGTGGTTTATTAACAAATTTTTCAGAGGTATGGTCCTCAACTCAACAAACATCTACCCCAATCAATGTAACAGGTGATATAACAGGAGTAAATGCTAGTGTTACTGTAAGAACTGGTCCTGTAGGTGGAGGACCCCAAGCATATAAAGTTAATAAAGTAAATACTATTGAAGGTGGGAATAACTGGACAGTTGGGGAAACATTTACAATTACACAATCCCAATTAGCATTAGCTGGATTTTCTAATGTTAGTGCAGATTTAATTGTTACTATAACAACTGTTTCCCAAGGCTCTACTCCTATTCCATTAAAATCAGATCAAGAATTATGGGTATATAGAGGATATAATACTGAAGGGGGGGATGGTAATACATCAAGATATAACCCACATCTTCATAGACCTTACAAAGCATATATAGTAGTAGAAACAGGTTCAGGAACACCTATTGAATCTTGGTCTCCTCCAGGAAATCCTGTTAATACAGGAGCAGCAAATAACAGTGGAGGAAATATACCAAATGCTCTTTTAGAAAGACAATTAGCAATAGTAGGTAATGAAACACCTAATCTACAAACAAACCCCCTTAAAGGATCATTTACAGTAGGTAACCAAAATAGAAGAGTTCACCCTTGGGTATTTACTAAATATAGCCAACTATCAGCCCCACCTATAGCTGGGGCTGCATGGAATTTATATAAAGAAAATAATGATGTAACATATCCTACTGTATATACTTATTCAACATCTAATACTTTTCCATCACCTGCAAACGAAGTAAGAGCAAATAATAATGATTTTCAAACAACAACTCAAATAAATATAAAACCACCTGCTACTGCAGATGGATACCCAGGTGAATGGTTCCTATGGAGTACGCTTTATGTTGCTTATGAAAATAATAAAAGTGGTGCAAAGTTAAGACTCCAAAAAAATGGTAGTCCTTTAACTAGAGCTGTATTTAATATAGATAGTATAAGTAGAACAGGGACAGGAATTAATAGTATATATACCTTTGATGTAACTCTTGAATCATCTATCCCAGTAAGTTTAACTGAATTTAGTAATGGACAAAGTATAAATGTATCCTTATTAGAATACCCTCAATTTTTACTCTCATATCAACAATCCCAATTTGCTAATGTTAATACAGAAGCATTTACCTTTAGTACTACTACTTTAGGAACTGGGTTTTATTCATATACAAGTAGTGCCTTCTTAACCCAAGATAGCAATGGAAATGAAGCTATAGGGTCATCACAATTTGGGTTATTTACAGAATTAGATTATTATGTACAATATAATGCCGAAAATAATTCAGGAGGTGATGTAAGAGTAAAATATACTGGTTCACAAAATATGCAATCTTTATATTTTGATCTTCCTACGGGTAAAAATGCTAATTTTCGTGCCTTAGCAGGAACAATTACCCAAAGCGGATATACAACAGAACCGGGTGACCCAGTAGATTTTAATCTTGATGGGACTTATGATGCTGCTAATTTTGATGTTACTATTTTACAAAATAGTGCAGGAGGAACACCAACACCTCCACCAGAAACTTTTGCAAGCAGGTGGGAATCAGTTTATATTTCATATTCATCATCATTATCAGCTAGTATAGATGGTTTATATGTATTTAATCAATTACCACAAAATGATATTCAGGTAACATGTTCAATGTTTTTAAGAGCTTGGACAGGAAGTGCTGATGGTGCTAGATATGGTAACCCAGGATCTCTATATGGTACTTCTGTATATGAAGAAGGAGAAGAAGGAGATGGACCTACATGGCAAACAGCTTCAATTCGAATATATACAGGTAGTTACCCTTTAGGTGTACCTGTAATAGGAGGTAGTAACCCCAATGATAATTTTTTACATGAACAGTCATTTTATGATCAAAATATCCATGTTAGTGGTTTAGCTATTACTACAAGTTTTTCTATTCCTTCACAATCTATACAAATTAAGGATTGTTTATCTGTAGCTTTACAAGTATCATCAGGGTCTTTCCCTTCAGAATCAGTAGAAAATTCATTAGTAGTAAGAGATTATTATATTGAATTTAATACCCCATCTACAGGAGATGAGGGTGATGGGTTAGTCCCAACTTTTATAGAAAATGCATTTTCAGGAACTGATGGGTTTAATAATACTCCTGATTGTCAGCCTTTATTAAATAATGCATCTATTGGGGTAGCAAATGATCGTATTCAAGAGGTAGATTATACAACTGGAATTTATGATCCAATTAATTTCCAACAGATACTCTCAGGTTCAGCTGTAAAATCAACTATCCCAGAATTATTTTATACTTCTGATGCCTTAGGACAACCTAGATTTTTAGGTTCTAGATCTAATAATAAATTTATTAATAAATGGAGTGTTGGAGATACAGGAACATTAGGAAAAACACCATCAATAGAATTAAGAGATGCATTTTTTGGGTATTTTAATGACTTAAGTGATCCTTATCCTAATATTAATGGAGTAACAAGAGTTAATTTAAATTATTTAATTGATGAACAAGGTAATGCTTTACCCCCTTCATTAGAACCTATAACAATAGATACTTTTGAAGCAGTTTTCCCAAATACTACCAAAGCCAGATTAGCAGTTAAATCAGGAAAAACTCAATATAAAGATTTAGGAAGACCTTCTTCTATAAAAAATTCAATGCAGTATGTTACCCCTATATTATATTCACAAAATTCAAGTAATAATTATACAAATATAATCCCATTATCAGGTTCGGGTTATATCTCAAGATATGATAATGATGATGGAGCAGGTCAAGTATTTGGTAGATTTACAGCAATGGGTGAATGTAGTGTTAATACATCAACCCCTGCACAAACAGTAGACTATTATTTAAACCCTAATAACGTTGATATTGTACAGGGAAGTGTTAATGTATATACCGATAACGGAGAACCAGATGCTTATTACAATTCTAATGACTGGGTACCTGCACCACATGTTGATGGTATTGATTTACCTAACCAACAAATAATATCTTTAAATACATCTATTGTTACAACTTTTGTAAGTGAAACAAATAGAGTAAGGGATGAACTTCAATTTGAATTAACCATGTATTCAGGTTGGAATGGAACTAATGGTTCTGACCCTCAAGGATTTAATTTAGAAGACATAGAATGTAAAGTATATACACAAGCAGGTCAAGTACAAAATATAGGAAGTGTACTTCAATACGGTTGGTTTAATATATCTAATATTGCGGGATATAATACAATTATAACTGAAACAAGTGATACTTTATTTAATGGGATGAATCGTTGGATTAAATCAAGAGTACCAATAACATCATCAGGAATTGTGTGTACTGCTGATTGGGAAATGTTTGATACATTATTTGATTTAGGTTTAATGAGAGAAAGAAATCCTAAAAATGGATCAGGTGTAGTAGCATTAGAATGGATTATAAAAGCCAATTCAGGAAAATATGAAATAAAATCAGGAGATAAAATTAATTGGAGAATAAAAGGATTTTTTCGAGATTCTAGAGGGGGGGACTATGTTCAAGGGATGTTCTTCCCAAGTACCGCTATGGGTTATAATGGTGAAACTTATACAGCTACTACAATACAAGGACAAGGAGCTTTAGACCATTTATTAGATGAGGCAAATACAGCACAAGCCCCATTTTGGGTAAAATCAGATGGTTTTAATGACAGTGATTTTAATGCATCTTTAGCAAATCGTACACTTATAATGTCTTCATCAAACATGAATGAAGCATATGGTACAGCCTTTAAACAAGGTTTTATAGACTATATACCTGGCCCATCACCATATTTTCCAGGTAATATAGAACCTGAAGGAACTAATTTTGATCCAATATTATATAATATAGAATTAAGAGAGGGAGATGAAATTAGATTTGCTAATAATGAAAACTTTACATATAGAATTATGGAAGTCTTCGCTCCTTCAGAAAATATATCAAATAATACATTCCCTCCTACACCAAAAGGTAGACTAAAAATAAGATTAGATCGGGATGTAGATGATTCAATTAACCTTGATTTCTTTTTCGTAAGAAGACCTTTTATTAGTCCAAATAATTTATATTTAGATACTCCATTTCCTTATGAGGCATTAGCGAGTGCAAGTATAAGCCAATCAATACAAAATACCGGATCATTCCAAGAAGGTAGTTTTGCTTTAAGTGGAAGTGTAAATGAAGATGGAGATTATACTGCTTCATTTAGTACTTTGGAGATGTTAGATACCCCTGGTATATTATTCCCGGATTATCCAACACAAAAACTAATAGATAGTGCCTCTATTATAGTAAATGAATTAATTGATAAAGGAATCATAGAATCTTAATAAAATATATATTTATAACATATAATAACATTTATATAAACAAACACAAATGGGATATTTAAACAATTCAATAATAACAGTTGATGCTATCTTAACAACAAAAGGTAGAGAATTATTAGCAGCTAACGATGGTTCATTTAGAATCACACAATTTGCACTTTCAGATGATGAAATAGATTATACACTATATAATCCAGCTCACCCTTCTGGTTCTGCATACTATGGAGAAGCAATTGATGGGATGCCTTTATTAGAAGCATTTCCTGAAGATTCTCAAATAGTAAAATATAAACTAACAACTTTACCTAGAGGTACAGCAAAACTCCCAGTTCTAAACTTAGGATATGATGCTATTTCATTACAACAAGGTGCTGTAATTGCAATTACACCTCAAACATTAAATTATCTAGGTAATGATCAAATATTTGAAACATCAGGATATGCATGTACAATAGCAGATGTTAGATTATTAAACACTTTTGAAGCAACTGGTATTAATACAGCAGCAGCAACAAATGCTAATATTAATTCAACAACAACAATAGGAACTAATGTATCATCAACTGTAACAGGAACTCAAATAACAATGAGAGCAACTACAGTAAACACATTATTTGGATCAAATGCAACATTAGTAAGTACTTTAACAGTAACCGGTTTAGATAGTGGAGCAAGAATAACAGTTCCAATTACAATAACTAAATCAACAACATAATATATAAAACATGGGATTTAAAAGATTAGAAGCAGATGATTTTGTAGTAAGTGCACAAGCACAAACTCAAACATGCTGGACAAACAATGTACCAGAATTAACACAATTTTTTACACAATCGAATCAAATTAATGGATCTTCAGGGAAATATTATGCAACTATATTTAATGAAGCACCTGATGGTGTAAATTCACAAGCACAATTTGAAATTGCATATGCTAACCCTAATGGGGGTGGAGCTTTAGCTTATAACCAAGTAGCAGCTCCAGGTGTTTCTCCAACATCAACAATTTATGGACAATATAGAACTCTAGTTTTAGAAGATGAAGCTGGGTTATTTAATTTTGGAGGTTATACTGGAGAAACAAGTGCAGGTGGAGTATTTACCCCTGCTGACTTTTATGTTATAAGTGTTGAACGTCAAGCTTATAAACAATCTTTATTCCCTGGTTCACTAAATTTAAGATTAAAAAATAGTAATTCTCCAGAGAATACTTTAGATTTAACTGATGATTCTCAAATGGTAAATATCCCAACATATTATGGTACTATGAGAGCATACCAAGTAATTAGTGGATCAAATGGTGTAGCTTTTAACGCTGCAAGTAGTGGTAATGGATATACTACTAACAAGGGCTCATATGGTTTATTTCTACCAGATATTGGAACAATATTATTAAATGAAGAAGCTTTAAATTTAGCATCACCCGAGGGTATTGGTATTGGGACAGATTCTGCTGAAAATTCAAATGGTCAAAACCAATTAAAACTATTTGCAAATATTAAATCAGGATCTTCATTTGGATTAAATGCCGAAGAAACAATAACTTCAGATTATGTATTTATTAGAGCAAGAAATTCAGAATTTAATTATTCAGAAAATCCATCATATATTTCGGGGTCAACTGGTGAAGTAATTTATAATTACTTTATTAATAACCCACAAACATATATGACAACAGTAGGGTTATATAATGATAGTAATGAATTATTAGCTGTAGCTAAATTATCAAGACCTTTACAAAAGGATTTTACAAAAGAAGCTCTTATTAGAGTTAAATTAGATTTTTAAAATGAATGGCTGCTTACAAAACCTTAAACTCACAGGATATAATTGTATCCCCACTAGAATTAGTTAAATCATTTTCATACTCCGGAAGTGATTTAATAGAACCTAATGTTGGGATAGATAGATATCTAGGGTCTAAATTAGCAACCGATTTAAGTACAGGATATATAACTCCTGTATCACAATCAGCTATATATTTTTCAGCACAACAGCTTTATTACTCAAATTATATTTCAAGTAGTAATGGGGATGTTCAAGCAGCAAATACTCAATCTATTACCCCGGATGGTGTTACAAATGGTTTAATACCTTCAAATGCTTATTTTAATTTTGAACAAACAGATTTAAATTCTTTAAAATTTTGGCCTACAGGTTCAGAACACATAGGAGTAATGTCTGTTCCTAAAGCTATGTTTGGTGATTATATTCAACCAAATTCAATAATAATAGATACCCCAAGTGGTAGTTATTATGATGATGGTGAAGGTA
>Ga0206125_10000689_pt1 | contig 42448 bp, 39 predicted proteins | sample Helgoland_Spring_4_FD_148598 | JGI IMG/M metagenome (GOLD analysis project Ga0206125, IMG submission 148598) | Pelagic subsurface seawater microbial communities from Kabeltonne, Helgoland, North Sea - Helgoland_Spring_Bloom_20160331_1 | ecosystem: Environmental > Aquatic > Marine > Epipelagic ... | reverse complement strand
TAGGCATTAACTTCCTGTGGTGCCATAAACCACTCATTGCGATCAATTGGCGCACCGAGTTTAGCCATATTCTGATTGTGGCCGAAAATCATAGAGCGCTGGATATTGCCGAACAGATCATCCTCTTTGACGACTAAAGCAGAATAGTCTTTCCACACATCCGGATAGCCAATTTTTGGGGTGAACTTGGAGAGCTTAACCAGTGACTGCTGTTTTGTCTTTTCACTCATCCACTCGAGATTTTTGATTGACTCCGCATAGGCAGCGATCAGATTGTCGACCATGGTAATCATCCGTGCCTTGGATTCCGGTGAGAAATGTTTGGCCACATACAGCTGCCCCAACAGTTCGCCGAGATTGCCATTTATTGAGCTAATCGCCTTGCGCCAGCGCGGCTGATCTTCCTGCCTGCCATAAAGAAATTTAGAGTAAAAATCGAATTGGGTTTGTACAAAACTGGCCGATAGATAATTCGCGTAGGTAGAGAGTACCTTGGCGCGCAGATAATCTTTCCAAGAGTCTACATCAACGCTAGTGAACAGATTGTTAAAGGCGATGAAATAGCTCGGTTGTACAACGATGACATGCTCCGGCAACTCAATCCCAATGCCATCCATATAGGTTTCAATATCTAGATTCGACAGCAGGCTGGCAAATTCACCCGCGGTTAATTTGTTATAGCGCTTATCTGCATCGCGATTATCGATCTTATTCCACTGATGTTCGGCCAGTTGGCTCTCTAGAGTAAAGATACGCTGAGCAGCCCCGGAAGCGTCCGGGTGACCGGACAGGCCGAGGATTTCTTTTAAATAGGTTTTATACCTGCCAATAATTTCTTGGCCGCGCTCTGAGCTATCACTGTAGTAATCTCGGTCTGGCAGGCCGAGTCCTGACTGCAGCAGATGTAATATATAGCTTGTTGCTTCTTTATCGTCCTGACCCACATAGAGATTAAACGGCCCATCAATACCGGCCGGATTGGCACTGCCAAAGAAGGCGGCAATATCGCTATGGGTTTTAAGATTTTCAATTTCGTTGAGGTATTCACCAATAGGCGCGACTCCCAGCTCTTCAATACGCGCCTCATCGAGATAGGCGCTGTAGAAGTCACCGATCTTTTTCTTCGCTGGATCATCTTGGTGATCTGTCGCAGCCGCTTCAACAATCACCCGGGACTGTTCGAGGCTCTCTTTGCGCAGGGTCATATAGCTGCCCCAGCCAACTTCATCGGCAGGAATTTCCGTAGCGTCCAACCACTTGCCATTGGCATAGCGGTAAAAATCATCCTGGGGACGCACTGACCTGTCCATTCCGGTCAGATCGATACCGGAGATATGCGCCAACGCGTCTTTTTCAGGGACGGGATCGGGCTGATCAGAACAGGCAGCGACTATAAGCAATGCTGCAAAGGGCGTTAGGACTTTCTTGATAGGAAATTTGTACATCTGGTGCCTCTTTAATTGAATGAGCTCATTAAAAGAGCAATTAAAATCCGTTGGCAAAATAATCACTAGCCGGGATCGGCGTTTTGGTGATACTGCTCACCACTGTCTAGGTTCATCAGGCGCATTGCACCACCCCAAACATAGCCCGTATCCATAGCAAATAGGTTGCTTCCACAGTCTTTGCCCTCGAGAGCCGCCCAGTGGCCGAAGACAATTTTATCTTCAGCTGCCAGGCGCTGTTGATGGCTATACCAGGGAGCAAAATCCGCTATTAATAGCCCCTGACTATTATTTGGCGCAGTCTTGGCCGTTAATTCAAGCTGTCCTGAGCTAGTGCAATAGCGCATACGGGTTAAATAGTTAGTGATTAAACGCCAGCGCTCTGGCCCTTCAAGATTATCCGACCAACTGTCTGGCTGATTGCCGTACATATGCTGAAAATAAATGCTCGCCTGATCCGATTGCAGAACCGCTTCTACTTCGCGAGCCATAGATGCCGCAGTGGCGATACTCCAGTTCGGTGGAATACCCGCGTGCACCAGAGTGTAATCACCAATAGATAATAGCAGGGGAAGCTGTTGTAGCCAGCCGAGTAGCTCATCGCGATCGGGCGCGTCGAGAATGTTGTTCAATGTATCTTTAGGAGTAGCCGAGCGTACGCCCTGAGAGATCGCGAGAAGATGCAGATCGTGGTTGCCCAGTACCGAGTTAAAAGAGTTGCCCAGCTGTTTGCAGAAGCGCAGGGTTTCCAATGACTGGGGGCCGCGGTTGATTAGATCACCGACAGCAATTAGACGATCTGTCGCCGGTTCAAAGTTTACCCTGTCCAATAATTTGAGTAGTGGATCCAGGCAGCCTTGAATATCTCCGACGACGTAATCAGTCATTTAGTTCACGGTATTGGGTGTCGAGAGTAGGAACGGGTCTATAGGGACATCAAAGGATTCACCCTGCTGATCGAGCATGGTGTAATGGCCCTGCATAGTGCCAATCGGCGTGTCGAGCACAATGCCGCTGGTGTATTGGTAAGATTTCCCTGGGTCAATTAACGGCTGCTCACCCACCACGCCCATGCCGCTATAGACCTTTTTTGCTTCATTACTATCGGTGACTATCCAGTGGCGACCGAGTAATTTCGCCGGTGCAGAACCCTGATTGTGAATAGTGATTTGATAGGCGAACACAAAGCGCTGCTTATCAGGCTCTGATTCGCGGCTGAGATATTCCGTGTCTACCGTGACAATAATTGGCTGGTCCGTCATTTGATTCCCGTCATGCTGTTGTGGATATGGTTGGATAAGCTGACAAATTCAGCGACGCTAAGTTGCTCAGCACGACGGGATAGATCTATCTCGTCGGCTGCCGAGTCGAGATGCCCAGCGTAGGGTTTTAGGCAGTTGCGCAGAGTTTTGCGGCGCTGCTGAAAACTGTGGCTGACTAGCTGGCTGAGCAGCTCCTCATTTTCGGCCGTACAGGGTTTGGTTCCGTGGGGCTTGAGTCTCACAATGGCCGACTGAACCTTGGGTGCCGGTCGAAATGATTCCGGCGGCACTGGTATAAGCGGCATCACCCGACAGTGATACTGCACCATCACCGAGAGCCTGCCATAGGTTTTATTGCCCGGCACCGCGCCGAGACGCTCGACAACCTCGAGCTGCAGCATAAAGTGCATATCCTGAATAAGCTCGCGCACCTTAATCAGGTGAAACAGTAGGGGCGTGGAAATATTGTAGGGCAGGTTGCCGACAAGACGCATTGGTCGGCCGTTATGAAACTGGGCAAAGTCGGTTTTCAGGGCATCGCCACTAAAAATACTAAAGTCCGGATAGGCGGAAAATTTCTCGGTTAGAAAGCTTACCAGATCGCGATCCAGTTCCACCACTTTCATACTTGGGCAGCGCTGGATTAGATGTTCGGTGATTGCCGCTGTGCCCGGCCCGATTTCAATTAAATTGTCATTGGCACTGGGCCCAATCGCGGAAATAATTTGACCGATAATCTGTTGGTCAACCAGGAAGTTTTGACCGAAGCGTTTTCGCGCCTGATGCTGAATACTCATTAATTTTTTGCGCCGTTAGTTTTTGTTGCCATCTGCACTGCAACCTCAATTGCGGTGTGCAAGCTGCCATTGTCCGCGCTGCCAGTTCCGGCTAGGTCCAGCGCCGTGCCGTGATCGACAGAGGTGCGAATAATAGGCAGGCCAAGCGTGATATTGGCCGCGCGGCCAAAGCCCTGATATTTTAGAACCGGCAGGCCCTGATCGTGGTACATGGCCAACACCGCATCGGCATGCTCAAGATGTTTGGGGGTAAATAAGGTATCCGCGGGCAGTGGGCCTATAAGATTGGCACCCTGATCGCGAAAGCGCTGTAAAACCGGACTGATAGTTTCAATTTCTTCACGCCCCAGATGACCGCCTTCACCCGCATGAGGGTTTAGGCCGCAGACCAGTATAGTCGGAGAGGGTATCGAAAATTTTGTCTGTAGATCAGCGATAAGAATATCGATCACCCGAGTCAAGGATGCCTGAGTAATACTGTCGGCGACATCGCGCAGAGGTAGATGGGTGGTTGCCAGAGCCACTCGTAATTCAGGCGTAGCCAGCATCATAACGACTAGAGGCGTCGCGGTCTTTTCCGCTAAATACTCGGTATGACCGGTGAAGGCAAAGCCGGCATCATTGATGATGGATTTCTGGACAGGGCCGGTCACCATCGCCTGACAGATATTGCTCTGACAGTCGGCAATCGCCGCATCCAGAGATTCCAACACATAGGCACCGTTGGCACTATTAAGCTGGCCCGCAACGGCGGGTTCTGCCAGCAACACTGGAACTATGCCCAGCTCGCCGGGCTGCAGTGGTTTAGCGGTTGCACCGGGCTCGCGAAGCTCAAGGCTAAAGCCGAGCTCAGCAGCACGTTGCTGTAATAGTTGCGGATCGGCGTAGGCAACCAGTTCATGATCACAGCCATTTTGCACCAGACTAATCAGCAGGTCCGGACCTATGCCTGAGGGTTCTCCTGGCGTGACTGCCAGGCGTAGAGTCATGACTTTCCAAGCTCTGTGCTATTAGACTCTTTAGCTTTAGATTCTTTTATTTCGACGAAAGCTTCATCGCGAATCTCCTGTATCCAGACCTGTAGCTCTTCTTCGTACTTACGTTGACGAAGCAGGTTTTCAGCATTGTTACGCATAATTTTGTCGCTGAAGTCCTGATTACGACGCTCGGTCACCTGCAGAATATGCCAGCCGAACTGAGAGAGGAACGGAGCGCTAATCTCCTCAAGGGCAATGCTGTTCATAGTCTGCTCAAACGCCGGTACAAACATTCCCGGTGTTGACCAACCCAGTTCGCCGCCATTAAGTGCCGAGCCCGGATCTTCAGAAAACTCTTTGGCTAACAGAGCAAAATCTTCGCCGCCGGTAACCCGGTCGCGTAGTTCATTGAGCTGGCTGATAGTGGTTTCCTCATCGCGGATCTCGTTGGGCTTAATAAGAATATGTCGGGCAAAGTGCTGTTCGATAAGCTTCTCGCCACCACCGCGACGCTCGTAAAGCTTGATCAGGTGGAAGCCTGCCCCGCTGCGAATCGGCTCAGAGACAGTGTTGACCTCAAGCTTTTCAACGGCCTCAATAAATACCCCAGGCAATTGGGCCATTTTTCTCCAGCCGAGGTCACCGCCCTGAAGGGCCGTTTGATCCGCAGAGTTAGCGATAGCTAATTGTTTGAAATCAGTGCCGCTCTGCACCTGGCTGAGCAGGTCTTGGGCGCGCTGTAAAATGCCATTGGCTTCCTCGGTGCTGGTGCCGCTGGGAACAGGCAGCAGGATATGGCCAATATTGACGTCCGGAGAGGTCATAAAGCGACCCTCTTCGGAGCTGAGGAAATTATCCAGTTCCTGGCTGCTGATATTGATGCGGCGCATCACATAGCCCTGCTGAACACGGCTTAAGATCATTTCATTGCGAATCTCTTCGCGCACCGCTGACAGGGTTGAGCCGGAGCTGTGAATCTGTTCGACATACTGATCCATGGTCAGCTGATTGCTGGCGGCAATACGTCCCAAGGATTCATTGAGCTCTGCATCGGTAATCCGGATGCCAGCGCTGTAGCCCATATTGAGCTGCAGTCGTTCGGAGATTAAACGCTCGAGAACCTGCTGCAAGAGAATTTCCTGGGGTGGTGGCTGGGTGCCAGATTTCTCAATCTGCATATAGATAGTGGCCAGTCGTTGCTGTACTTCACTTTCGAGTACAACATCTTCATCGACCACTGCGACGACCCTGTCGAGAATTTCAACTTGGGCGACTGCGCTGATTGAGGCTGTTGCGAGCAAAAATGCAATCAGAGCTTTGTTACAAGTTTTCTTCAGATCCATAACCGTAAATACCATTGTTGAGCATTGAGTCAACCCGACCGCCGGAGCCAGCCAGACCTTTAAATTGTATTTGGAAAAATATTCCATTTGAGACTGTCAGGTCCTCTTCGGGACGCAACACCTCGTCTCTGCGATCCAGCCAGCGACGCGCGACAAGACTTGCCCGCCAGCAACAGCTGTTATATTCAAATCCGGCAAAAACATCCAGTTCGCGACTGTTGGTAAAGTCGTGATTCCAACGGCCGACCAGATTAAAATTCCCCGCCAAGGGAACAAATGCAGAGATATCTACCTGACGAATATCCTGCGCCAGACTGACACCCTCAAACAGCCGAGGGTCGCGTCGCGTCGAGCGGTAAGTTGCATTAAACAACCGGTTTTGGCGGTCATTATAGCGCAAGCTAAAGCTGCTTTTTTCCAGATCATTATCGTGAGTGTCGTAGATAATATCACTAGTAAAACGCCAATCAACATTCATCCGCCCAGACAGTTTTAAGGCCAGCGGAGACTGCCTGCGACTCAGTTCGGCAATCTCATTCTCTGTGGGCGTTGCCGACAGGGTTATACGTCGATCAATATAATTGATAGATTGGGCAATGCTGGCGGTAAATCGTTCCTGTCCAGATGTCTTGTCTATATAGCGGGTGGTAAAAGCAATGGTCAGGCGCTCTTCGTCGGAAATTCTATCGCCACCATTAAAGCGCTCATCGCGAAACAGGCGGTCGTAGGAGGGGGTGAATTCACGAGTATCAAAATCCGGAAAATCCGACTGGTCTTTAAAGTCGGCTTTTAGGTAGTAGAGTCGCGGTTCAAGGGTTTGCTTGTAATTAGTAAACCAGCTGGCATCCCGTTCGAAAAACAGACTGCTGTCGATGGATGATACCGGCACGGTAACTGATGGGCTTTTGTTATTGAGCGAATCGCTTTGGCTTTCAAGATCGTAGGACAGATGCTTGACGCGAAACTGCGGGCGGAAATATCCCCAGGTCCAGCGCTTATCCCAGCTGATGCCGTAGTCCAGGCGGGTTCTATTGCCGGTGACAAAATCTTGATCATCGTGATCAAATCGAGCCGTTTGGTTGTTTAAGTCAACCACTAGACTGTTATCGAAACGATAGTAGCCATTGATATTAATTTTTGGCAGTACTGAGTATTGCTCTTCCAGCCCATCGACAACGATCTGGTTATCTCGCGCTTCAATAAGGTAGTCCCAGTGTTTGGTTTTGTAAGTGGCACCGGCGATGCGGCGCAGGTTGACCCGACTGATGGAGTCGCGAGTCATGCTGCCCAAATCACCCAGGTAATCATTGTCGGAGACCCTATTGAGATCCAAAAAAGTTGACCAGGATTTGCCGACACCACCAAGATGATTTAGTCCCATCAGATAGCGATCCTCGCCCTGATGTTCTGGCAGGCCGGTATTGGGGTCTATATCCTTTTCGTCTTTACCGCCCTTGTCGTCACCCAGAAATGCGCCGTTGACCTCGGTGTTTGAATGTCTGGAAAGGTGGCGAAATTCCACTTCCATGCCGATTCCACGCTCTTGAATCAGGCGAGGGGTAATGGTCGCATCGTAGTGCTCGGCGAGATTCCAATAGATCGGCTGTGCATAGTCGAGACCATTGCTGCTGTTGAGCTGAAGAGCGGGAAACAACAGGCCAGAAGAGCGGCGATCATTAACCGGAAATTTAATCCAAGGAAAATAGAAGACTGGAATATCTTTTACTCTCATCTGAGCATTTTTTACTGTCGCAAACCCGGATTCCTGATCAATAGCAATTTCGCTAGTGGCCATTTGCCAGGTTGAGTCGCCCGGCTCGCAGGTCGAGTAAGTGGCATCGGTAATAGTGATAACGCCATCTTTTGTACGCTGCAGATTTTTTGCCTTACCGCGCACAGAAGCCTCATGGAGAACATAGGTGGCATCTGCAATCTGCACTTCTTTACTGTCTATATCGATCTCTGCATTGTTGCCCAACAATAGAAGCCCGGGCTCGCGAAACTGCACCTTGCCATTAAGCACCACGGTGCGATTGGTCTGGTCTATGCGTGCAGAATCGCTGCGGATTTGCCGGTAGCCCTGAGAAATCTGAATATCCCCATCCAGCAGAGCCACGTTGTCGGGGAGGGTTTCCGTGGTGTTGGCATTGACCAGCAGCGAAGCCTCTTCCGGATCCAGGTCTGCGTCTGGGTAGGTTCTCTCTGGTTCAATATAGGCACCACAACAGTTGTCGGCTACGGTCAGCAACTGCTCTTTATTCATCTGATCCGCTTCGACCCAATCGAGGTTGCGCACTGCAGCAACTCTTGGCTCGTCGGGATTAGCAAGGCTTTTTCCCTGTTTGACGGGCTCTGAGCGGTTGTTGGACATTTGGGTTTGCTGTTCGGTGCACTGCCACTGGTTCTGCGCATCGGCACTGCAGTTCCAGGTCGGCTGGAGTTCATCGGCTGATACAGCGAGAGAAACGCCGGCGGCGATAGCGGTCAATATGCCAGTGAGGGCAGATCTATGTCGCTGGATGGCGACAAAAAGAGGACTTTGCTGAATGGAGGAAATCTCGTTCAAGATATGGCCTGTTCACTGGTAAATAGTTTGCTGGCATTTTACCTGATAACTTGCCAGAGTAGAGGGCTGAATTAAGATAGAATAAATTTTTTTGTTTGTGGTTTTAGCCTGTGGTTATTGTCAGCCACAAATAGCCTTGAATAGTGGATAGGAGAAAGACAGCTATTAATCATTTAGATAATCAGCGACGCAGTGCATTTGTTGATTGGATATCGGCCTTTTTGCCTGATTCACACCAAATTGAGCGACCATTAGAGCTACAGCCCCTCGCTGGCGATGCTGGATTTCGGCGCTATTTCCGTATCCACGGGCAGCCATCATTAATCGCTGTAGATTCACCGCCGGACAAGGAAAAAAATCCGGCTTATATTGCCGTGGCGTTGGCATTTCAGCGGCATGGAATCCGCACCCCGAAAATATTCGCGGTGAACTTTGCCGATGGATTTTTCCTTCTGGAAGATTTCGGTATGCGCTTATTGCAGCCAGAGTTGAGCAGTGAAAAACCACTAGCAGAAGTGACTGTGCGCTACAGTCAGGCAGAGAAGACTCTAATGGAAATACAGCAGGTAGCTCCAGAGCCGGCAGTTTTTCCCGCCTATGATCGTCGCGACTTACAGGCTGAGATGGATCTGTTTGGCGAATGGTTTGTTACGAAGCTATTGGGTATTTCTCTCGATAGTTATGAGCAGCAGATGCTGCAACAACTCCATAAAGACTTGCTCGACAGCGCCGCCGATCAGCCTCAGGTGGTTGTGCACAAAGATTTTCACTCGCGCAATTTGATGCTGCTTGAGGACGATAGTCTTGGGGTGATTGATTTTCAAGACGCCGTGGTAGGCCCAGTAACCTACGATCTGGTCTCTCTGCTTAAAGACTGTTATCTGCACCTTTCCGCCGATCAGGTGGAAAAGCGGGCTCTGGCTTACAAGAAACATCTGGAAACCTCCGGGACACTCAACAAGACAGCCGACCAAGAATTTCTATGCAGTTTTGACAAAATGGGACTGCAGCGTCATATCAAAGTGTTGGGGATTTTTGCCCGTCTCAGTTTGCGCGATGGAAAGTCTGACTATCTCAATGATCTGCCGCTGGTTATTCGCTATACCCTCGAAGCCGCACAGCGCTACCCTCAGTCTCAGGCCTTTTATAACTGGTTTATTGAACGTATCGAACCACTATTGCCGAACCAGCAATGGTATCGAGAGTGGCGAACAGCCACAGAGGTCGGCCGCGAACAAAACACCGATGGAACTGAGTCATTATGAAAGCGATGATTTTAGCGGCCGGGCGCGGCGAGCGATTGCGACCTCTTACCGATACAACGCCCAAGCCAATGTTGCCGGTTAATGGCAAACCATTACTTGAACACCATATCAATCGGCTGGTGGCGATAGGCGTTAAGGATATTGTGATTAATACCTGTTGGCTCGGTGACCAGATCGAAGCCTATTTTGCCGATGGTCGTGACTTTGGTGCCAATATCAGTTGGTCGCGGGAAGCTGAGGCCCTTGAGACCGGGGGTGGTATCCGTCAGGCATTAGCGCTTTTGGGTGACCAGCCTTTTCTGCTGATTAATGGCGATGTCTGGAGTGATTTTCCTCTCGCCGAGTTATCTGAAACCGCTCTACCCGCAGAACTGGATGCACAATTAGTATTGGTTAATAATCCCGAGCATAATCCGCAGGGCGACTTTTCGCTGGATGGTAATCTGGTTGATTATAATGACTCTCAGCGCTACACCTTTAGCGGTATCAGTGTATTTAGACCAGGGCTATTTGCCGCCTACCAGAGCAGTGCAGGGCAAAACTTTCCTCTGCGAGAAGTATTGAGGCCGGCAATTTTAGCTGGGCGCGTGGCTGGCAGTATTCATACGGGTAGCTGGTATGATGTGGGAACTGTCGAGCGTTATCAGCAGTTACAAACCTTTTTAGACTCTATGTAATCAACAGGAAAAGTCGCTAATGATCAGCCGGCACAAGTATCAAATCCTTTTTTGGCTCTGCATAGCCGCAACCATCTCGATATCTCTAATGCCCGGCGGTGGCAAACCGCTCTTTCAGATGCAGGATAAAGTTGCTCATGCGTTTATCTATGGGGCGCTATTCTTTGTTTGCGCCCGAGGCTACAGTAATAAATTTCCGCTGTGGGCACTGGCACTGGTATTAGCCGGTTTTGGTTTGAGTATGGAACTCGCCCAATCCATGACTACCTACAGGCAGGCCGAGGGTTGGGATATGCTGGCAAATTCAACCGGCATATTGATAATTTGGCTGTTAATACTCTGGAATAGGAGAGCAGCATGATAGAGGTTTATCGCGGCAGCGATTACTTTGTAGGTCAACTGCTTAAAGGTTTGATGGAGCAAGAAGGACTGCAGGTTCATTTAAACGGTGTCGCACTTCAGGGCGGTTTGGGTGAAGTTCCTGCGCTGGGGCATCTCTCAATCACCGTCAATGATGCGGATCGTGAAAGAGCCGAGGAAATTGTTGCTGCCTATGAACGCGGCGACTTTGCCTTGCAGGACGAGGACTAATGACCCCTCAGCTGAGGCGCTTGTCTCTATGGTTGGCGCCATTGGCTGCAGCTGTAGTCACCCTGGCAATGCTGCACTATGGCTGGGCTCGCACTGGCGCGCTAACCGCCGGCCTAACCACCCTCTGTGCCCTATGGTGGATCTTCGAACCAATTCCTATTCCCGCAACATCCATGATCCCCTTGGGGGTTTTTCCACTTCTGGGTATTCTCGATGGCAAACAGGTGGCGCAGGCCTACGGTGACCCCCTGATTATTCTGCTAATGGGTGGCGCGATGCTTTCCAAAGCCATGGAAAAGAGCGGTGCTCATCGCCGTATTGCCCTGTATATGGTCAATCTATTTGGTGGCCACGATCAGCGCCGATTGGTATTCGGCTTTATGGTTGCTTCCGCACTTTTGAGTATGTGGGTTTCCAATACAGCGACCACATTGATGTTATTACCGGTGGCTTACGCAGTGCTCGATAGTTCCGATAGTGACAACGCCAAAAAGCTCGCTGTTCCGCTATTTTTAGGTATTGCCTATGCGGCCAGTATTGGCGGTCTCGGCACACCAATAGGTTCGCCGCCAAATGTGGTCTTCCTAAAAGTTTATGGTGAAGCCACAGGGACTATTCCCAGCTTTACCCAGTGGATGCTGTGGGGCTTGCCGGTGGTAGTGATGTTGCTCCCTCTGGCCGGGCTCTGGATCACCCGACATCTTGGCAAAACTGCCCCATTGGAAATTCCTCAGTCCGGTATCTGGCGCAGTGAAGAGGTTAGAGTATTAATTATCTTTAGCCTTACCGCGCTGGCATGGATTACTCTGCGCGAGCCATTTGGCGGCTGGAGTAGCTGGTTTAATCTACCCACGGCAAACTATGCCGCCGTGGCTCTGACCGCCGTGGTACTAATGTTTGTAATGCCGAATGGCCGTGGTGGAAGGTTGCTCGACTGGGAGTCAGCATCAACGATTCACTGGGGCGTACTGCTGCTTTTTGCGGGCGGTATTGCTATCGCCAAAGCCTTTGCAGTCACCGGAATCAGTGAAGCCATAGGTGAATCCCTATCGGGCGTTACGCGACTATCGATTATTGTCTTGATCGCAGTGGTCGCGCTATCCGTGACTTTTTTAACCGAGATTACCAGCAATACCGCGACCACAACTCTGTTGATGCCGATTCTTGCGGCTGCTGCTCTAGGCGCTGGTTTTGAGCCGGCACTGTTGATGCTGCCCGCCGCACTTTCCGCTAGCTGTGCCTTTATGTTGCCGGTGGCAACGGCGCCCAATGCGATTGTTTTTGGTACCGGGAAAATTACTGTAGAGCAGATGGTTCGTGAGGGTTTTGCCTTGAATTTGATGGGTGCAGTGGTGATTACGCTAGTGGTTTATTTATGGCTGGCTGTTTAGGTTAGCCAGAGCAATCGAAAAGCTAGTTCTGCAGCAGCACTTTAATATTACTCGGTTGCAACGTCTGGCTGCCGGCAAAAGAGAGGACCAGCGTCGCTAACTCATCCCAGACATCTGCATTACGACGCATCCCTTTAATCCCCCGATCTATAGCGCCAGCCTGACGCAGCAGCATACGCAAATGCGCGGGTCTTAGGCGTTTAAGCGCGCCGCGAAATAACGGCATACGCTTGTCCCAGACACCGGATTTTTTCAGTGCCCAGTCGGCTTTTTCGCCGCTGGCAACTAGCTCGCTGGCTTTGACCAGAATCCGCAGTTCGCGGGTGATTGCCCAGAGTAGAGGTATGGCCTCTGTCCCCTCATTCTCCAGTCCACGCAGAGAGCGGGCGGCAGATTGGGCATCGCCGAGCAGAATCTTGTCGACAAATTCAAAAACATTGTAGCGTGAGCTATCAGTCACTACCGATGACATAGTGGTGCCATCTAGAGTGCCTTCAGGAGCGAGTAATTTTAGCTTTTCAATCTCTTGCACTGCCGCCAGCAGATTGCCCTCAACGCGGTCGGCAAGAATCTGTACCGCTTCCTGATTGGCATTGATATTAGCTGCTTTAAGACGCTGACCAATCCAGCGTGGCATCTGATTAGCATCCACCGGCCAGACCTGAATATGGGCGCCAGCGGCCTCCAACGTTTTCATCCACTTGCTGTTCTGCGCGCCTTTTTCCAGTTTGGATAAGATCACTAAAAGAAGATTATCGGGATTGGGGTTGGCACAGATTTCGGCTAGCGCCTTGCTGCCTTTATCGCCGGGCTTGCTGTTGGGTATGCGAACTTCAAGAATCTTTTTATCCGAAAATAGCGACATCGAATTGGATTCATTGATGACTGGATTCCAGTCAAAAGTATGCGGGCTGCCTTCAAAATGAAATAGTTCGCGCTCAGTAAAACCTTGCGCTCTTGCCGCTATACGCAAAGCATCGGCACATTCCTGAGCCAGTAGGGGTTCATCACCGCTGATAACATAGACAGGCAGAAGCGGTTTTTTAAGATGTCCCTGAAGTTGCTCTGCACGAATTTTCATAGGCTATGGGTTCTGTGTCGGCAGCACTTTAAGACGATTGAGAATCTGTCGCACAATCTCTTCACGCATTTCCATTCTGACCAGTCGCTCTTCATTGTCAGAGGAGAGAATATCGCTCTCTTCAATTTCATAGCTGCGTTCAACCGACGCGGTTAACAGTGCCGTCAGTGGCGTGCCAACAGAGTCGGTAATTAAAAAATCGACATCTTCATTAAGCTGATATTCCGCTGCCCGAGCGCTGGCATTTAATGTGCCTATACGTCGGTTCTGGCGAAAGTCGACAATCACCACGGAGTAGTTGGCCTCTGCGCCAGTGGCGACAACATCGACCCCGTAGACATCCAACGCGCGAGTCAGCTCGCTAACAAAAATATTATCGGCGGCCTGAGTGGCAATATGCAGGCTGCCAATATTACTCGGCACGACTTGAGCATCGCGCAGCTGCCAACCGCAGGCTGACAGAAGCACAATCGTTGCGGCGAGTAATAATTTTTGCATAGTCATAGAACAGTCCTGCTTAACTCTGTATTTAATTGGCTACTATATTAACCAGTCTTCCCGGAACCACAATAATTTTTCGAATGGTCACGCCCTCAGTAAAGCGCTGAACATTGCTATCTTCAAGGGCGAGTTTTTCAACCGCATCCTTGGACGCATCCGCAGCCACTTGAATCTTACCGCGAACCTTACCGTTAACCTGAATCACCATCTCGATAGAGCTACGCACCAGCGCCGACTCATCCAGTATTGGCCAGGCTGCATCTGCAACCGCTTCCTGATTGCCCAGCGCCTGCCAGAGGCAGTGACAGATATGCGGTGCAATTGGCGAAAGTAATAAAATAGCGCTAGTCAGTGCTTCGTGACGCACAGCAATACTCTGGGCATCATTGTCACTGAGCTTGCCGACTTCATTTAATAATTCCATAACGGCAGCAATAGCAGTGTTAAACGTGTTGCGGCGGCCATAGTCATCATTGACCTTATTAATCGTTTCATGAGTCTTGCGACGCAGATCTTTCTGCCCGTCGTTCAGGGTCGCTTTATTTAACGGCTCAACAGCACCCAAGGCTAAATGAGCGTGGGCCATAGTCCACAGCTTGCGCAAAAAGCGGTGTGCGCCAGTAACCCCATCATCGCTCCACTCCAGAGTCTGTTCCGGAGGCGCGGCAAACATGGTGAACAGGCGCACGGTATCTGCACCGTGCTTATCAATGGCCGTCTGTGGATCAACACCATTACTTTTTGACTTCGACATCTTGGTCACGCCGCCGCTGTGAACTACTTCGCCGGTCGCGGTTTCAGTGGCCTTGATAGTGCGGCCTTTTTCATCGCTTTCAACCGTCACATCCAGTGGCGATAACCACTCTTTGCGGCCGCCATTATCTTTATAGAATGATTCAGCTAACACCATGCCCTGGCAGAGCAAGCTTTTAAAGGGCTCGCTGCTGCTGACCAAACCTTCGTCGCGCAAGAGTTTGTGATAGAAGCGTGCGTAGAGCAGATGCAGGATAGCGTGTTCGATACCGCCCACATATTGATCCACCGGCAGCCAGTAATCGGCGCGCTCGGGATCGAGCATAGCGCTGTCCAGATCGGAGCAGGTAAAGCGTGCGTGGTACCAAGACGATTCCATAAAGGTATCGAAGGTATCGGTTTCACGCTCAGCGGCCTGACCATTGATCTCGGTTTTCTTCCACTCCGGATCCGCTTTAATCGGTGATTGAATACCATCCATTTCTACATCAGTTGGCAGTACTACCGGCAGCCTATCCAGAGGCACCGGAATTTCACCGCCCTCAGCCAGATTGAGTATTGGAATAGGAGAACCCCAGTAACGCTGGCGGCTTACGCCCCAGTCACGCAGGCGGTAGTTGGTGGTTACCGAGCCGTGATTGCACTCTTCAAGTGCCGCGGCAATCGCATCGAAGGCGCCATCAAAATCCAGACCGTCGTACTTTCCGGAATTAATTAGCAGGCCCTTGGTAACAAAAGCTTCGCTGCTGATATCGCAGGCTTCATCTTTAGCCGGCGCAATCACCTGCTTGATTTCCAGCTGATATTTTTTCGCAAACTCATAGTCGCGCTGATCGTGGGCGGGTACCGCCATCACGGCGCCGGAACCATAGTCCATCAGCACATAGTTGCCGACCCAGACTGGCATTGTTTCGCCGGTTAGGGGATGCACGGCTTTAATGCCAGTATCCATGCCGCGCTTTTCCATGGTCGCCATCTCGGCTTCGGAGACCTGTTGGGTCTGGCAGTCGCTGATAAATTCCTGCAGTGCTGGATTGCTCTCCGCCACTTTAAGGGCAATCGGATGCTGGGTGGCCAGGGTTAAATAGGTCACGCCCATCAATGTATCTGGTCTGGTGGTATAGACATCAAAGCTCTGGTGCTCGCCAACGGCGGCAGACAGGTCAAAGGTCATATTGACGCCGCGACTCTTGCCAATCCAATTGCGCTGCATGGTCTTAACCTGTTCTGGCCAGTGCTCCAAATCATCCAGATCATCGAGTAACTGTTCGGCGTAGTCGGTAATGCGAATAAACCACTGGGGAATTTCTTTGCGCTCCACTAGGGCGTCTGAGCGCCAGCCACGGCCGTCGATCACCTGTTCGTTGGCCAGTACAGTCTGATCCACCGGATCCCAGTTAACGGTGGACATCTTTTTATACACCATCCCTTTCTCGTAGAGACGGGTAAAGAACCACTGCTCCCACTTGTAGTAATCCGGTTCGCAGGTTGCCAGCTCCCTAGACCAGTCAATACCAAAACCCAGCGACTTTAGCTGTGCCTTCATATAGGCAATATTCTCATGGGTCCATTTGGCTGGCGCGGTGTTGTTTTGAATCGCGGCATTTTCCGCAGGCAGGCCAAAGGCATCCCAACCCATCGGGTGCAGCACATTTTTACCCTGCATACGCTGGTAGCGAGCGATTACATCGGTAATGGTGTAGTTGCGCACATGACCCATATGCAGCTTGCCGCTGGGGTAGGGGAACATCGCCAGACAATAGAACTTTTCTTTATCTGGATCTTCAGTGACTTCAAAGGTTTGATTGTCAGTCCAGTATTGCTGGGCTTCGCGCTCTAATTCGGCGGGATGATATTGCTGTTCCATGGTCATGAAGATTCACTGCTTATTGGTTTTAAAATAGGCGTGAATTATAGGGTAACAGAGGCCTATCTAACAGCAGTTAAAATGTACTAGCTTCTAGCCGGCACACCCAGCTCTTCAAGTTTGGCTGCCATATCTTCAGCAGAGGTGGCCGGTTTGATATTGGTATCGATAAAAAGGATTTTTCCATCCTTGCCAATATAGAAAGTATGGCGTTTTGGCACGCCGTAAAAGGCCAGCACATCATAGGCTTCAGCGGTTTCTTTCGAGGGGTCGCTGAGCAGTGGAAAATCTGCTTTAGTCTCTTTGGCAAAGCCCTGATTATCTTCCAGTGAATCAACGCTGGCCATAAAGTAAGCCACTTCAAGGCGCTTTAGTAGATGGCCATTTTGAGCCAGAGATTTGCACTCGATAGTACAGCCGCTGGTATAGGCCTTGGGGTACCAGGCGATAACGACGGCTTCTTTATCTTTAAATTGACTGAGGCTGTAGCTTTTTCCGTCGGTGGCTTCGAGTAAAAAGTCCGGTGCCTGATCGCCTACTTGGAGAGCGGTGGCCGCGGCAGAGATGGATAGCAATACTACTGATAGTAATAATTTAATCTGAGTTTTCATGCCTAGTTTCTCAAGTTGGTTTCTCTAGTTAGCAGCTGTTCGCTGTCTGGCTATTAGCCCAGCACAAATAAGCAGCATCAGTATCACTGTCGGCCATGAGCCGGTCTGTGAAAACAGTGTCTGCCCAGTGCGGGGCGCAATAAAGCCGGATAATTCTCCGGTACTAAACTGTTCAATCTGTTGGCTAATCACACCGCGGTGGTCAACCAGCGCGGTAACGCCATTATTGGTGCCGCGCATCATCGGTTTGGCATTTTCCAGCGCGCGCATCCGCGCCATCTGCATATGCTGGCGCGGCGCAATGGAGCGACCAAACCAGGCATCATTGCTGACCGTTAACAGCATGGTCGCTTCTCTGGCCATACTCGCCACCAGATTGGGATAAACAATCTCGTAGCATATTGCCGTGGCGACCTTCTCGCCGGCTATATTTAGCAGCGGTTGGTCTGTCTCGCCCAGTGAAAAAGACGACATCGGCAGATTAAAAAACCGAATCAGCCCACGAATTATCGACGCCATTGGGACATATTCGCCAAACGGCACCAATCGAGTTTTGTCGTATTGGCCCTGAGCTGTGCCCATTGTTATGACGGAGTTAAAATAGGCTTTTCTTCGGCCATCGTAAATAGGTATACCGGTTAGCAGTGAAGTTTGGTTCACTTTTGCCTGCCGATCCATATCGTCTAGAAAAGCGCTGACATATTTTGGCGTTGCCGGAATTGCGGCTTCGGGCCAGATAATAATATCCGCACCCCAGTGGGGCTCGGTCTGAGTCTGCAGTTGTTGCAAAATGCCCTGACGCTCAGCAAAGCTCCATTTTTTATTTTGATCAATATTGGGCTGAATCAGAACTACCGAGAGATTTTTGCCAGTCGCTTGGGTCCAGTTTACCTGCTGTAGAAAGTAACCACTCACTACAGTTGCAGCAATTGCCAAACAGGCCAGTTTTACACTGCGTTGAGTTCTCTGGGGCTGGCTCAACTGACTTAATAGTGCAGCGGCCAGTGCGGTGATAAAGCTCAGCCACAACACACCGCCAATTGGCGCCCAGCCACTCAGCCAGGTTTCGGTGTGGATATAGCCGCTGTAGAGCCAGGGAAAGCCGGTGAATATCCAGCTGCGAAACCATTCACTTAATACCCAGATTGCCGGCAACCCGAAAAGCCAGGAGGCGGGTTTCTGGGGGATCAGTGCACTGAGGGCAAAAGGTAGGGCGAAAAGTAGCGCGATAAACAGGCAGAATAATGTGGTTGCAAGCAGTGCCAGCGGTGCCGGGATAAAGCCGTGTTCATGGATGCTGACATAAACCCAACTAACCCCGGCGAAGAACATCCCGAAGCCGAATACGGCTGATTTTGCCAGCGCCTGTTTTACTGTTTGATACTGCAGTGTGCGAAATAGCACCGCGATAGAGAGAATCGCCACGGGCCAAAGATAGAAGGGCGCCAGCGAGAGCGGTAGCAGGGCACCAGAGACAAATAGCGCGAGAAACTTTTGCCCGCGGGCCAGGCGCATCATAGGGTGATTTTTTTCACTTCCAGGGTAGTGATTTTACGCTTGTCGCCAGCCACTACTTTAAATCCAAAGCCGCCAATAGAGATGGTCTCATCAATGTTGGGCAGTCGTCCAAAGGCGTGAAGAACCAGTCCGCCGACCGTGTCGAATTCGTCGTCGGCAAGGCCAACATCAAAGAATTCATTAAAGTCATCAACTTCAGTGATTGCTTCAACAGTAAATATACCGTCGATCTTGTGTTGAATCTGCGCCTGTTCATGCTCGTCGGTTTCATCTTCGATCTCGCCGACAATCTCTTCGAGAATATCTTCAATAGTCAGCAGGCCGGAGACGCCGCCGTATTCATCGACCACAATCGCCATGTGGTAGCGCTGTTCACGGAATTCCTGGAGCAGGACATTGAGCCGTTTGCTCTCGGGAATAATGGTTGCTGGGCGCAGTAGTGACTGCAGGTTAAATGAGTCTTTTTCCGAGAGCAGCAGGGGCAGCATCTCTTTGGCTAAAAGAATGCCTTTAACATCGTCGGAGGATTCGCCAACCACCGGGAAGCGCGAGTGCTGCGAGGTGATCACTACTTCGAGAACCTGTTCGAGACTAAAATCATCTTCAATAATCACCATCTGTGAGCGGGGGATCATAATTTCCCGCGCCTGCTGGTCGGAGACTTTAAGTGCGCCCTCCATAATTTGCAGCACACTAGCATCGATAATCGATTCATTTTCGGCGCTGCGCAGCATATCGGCAACATCGTCAGAGTTTTTCGGGTTCGGTGAAAAAACCTGCCAAATCTTTGCTAGGAAAGATTTTTCTGACGTGTTGTTGGATGATTCTTCGCTCATGGTTTTGCTCGCTAGTGGCTCTTTATGAACCGGTCTGAGTTATGGATCGGTCTATAGGCCGATCTGTGGATTCGTAGGGGGGTGGAAATTCCAAGCCCAACATAATGGCTGTTTCCAGTGCTTCCATCTGTTCGGCATCTGTATCTTCAATATGATCATAGCCGAGAAGATGCAGCACACCGTGGACAATAATATGCGCCCAGTGTGCCTGTGAGGATTTGTGTTGTTCACTGGCTTCGCGGTTAACCACTGGTGCGCAAATCACCAGATCGCCAAGAATCGGCAGAGGCTCTGGAGTAACCGCATCAAAGGGGAAGCTGAGAACATTGGTGGGGCCGGTTTTGCCGCGATACTGTTGATTAAAATCGGCACTTTCCAGCTCGTCGACTATGCGCAGACTGAGTTCAGATTGTTCGCGTTCGTCGCGAATAGCAGCGCTAGCCCAGCGCTTAATACTGTCCTCGTCGGGAGCGTCTTCGGATGGGCAGGCCATCTGAATGTCGATAGAGAGATTCATTGGTTAATTATGCAGCCGTCTATTTAGTGGTCGTCTTTTTCATGGGTATCATAGGCATCTACGATACTTTGAACAATAGGGTGACGAACCACATCGCGAGAAATAAAGTGCGTGAAGCTGACTTCTTCAACATCTTTTAGCACTTCACAGGCGTGAACCAGGCCAGACTTGACCCCGCGCGGCAGATCGACCTGGGACATATCGCCGGTAATCACTGCGGTTGAGCCAAAGCCGATACGGGTAAGGAACATTTTCATCTGCTCGCGGGTGGTGTTTTGACTTTCATCGAGCAGAATAAAGGCGCCATTTAAGGTGCGGCCACGCATATAGGCAAGCGGGGCAATCTCAATAACGTTGCGTTCCTGAAGTTTGGCGACCGTCTCAAAGCCGAGCATCTCGTGCAGTGCATCGTAGAGCGGGCGCAGGTAGGGATCGACCTTTTGAGCCAGGTCGCCGGGTAAGAAACCCAATCGCTCACCGGCTTCCACCGCCGGACGCACCAGCAGTATGCGTTCCACCTCGTCGCGCAACAGTGCTTCAACCGCACAGGCTACCGCCAGATAGGTTTTACCGGTGCCCGCCGGGCCAATACCAAAGTTGACGTCGTGGGTTTGAATCGCGCGCACATAGCGCTGCTGATTTAACCCGCGAGGTTTGATATTGCCTTTCTTGGTGCGGATAACGGTAAAGCTCTCGACATTGTCGACGGGCTGCGCATTACTGGTGGAAGTAGTTTGCGTCATAGGCGCCTCTTTTCTGAGTGATGGGCTAGATGGGCTAGATGGGCTAAGAGATTGGCTTGAATGTTGTAAGTTCAGGTGGACTTCCTCAGGGGATAGCTCGGCATAGTGAGCGGTCTCCTGATAGAGGTTGTAAAGCACTTCACTAGCGCGTTGGGCTACCTCGGCATCGCCATAAACGGCAAAAAAATTATCCCGCGAGCGAATTTCAACACCGAGACGTTGTTCGATTAGGCGAAGATGTTCATCAAATTGACCGCAGAGAGATGCAAGGCGTCGAGCGTCGTTCGGCTCGAGAGTAATGCTAGAGGCAGATGGTTGGCTATCCAATCTTTTCAATGAGTGCTTTTGATCCATTTTTAGTTAGGTTACTACAAGCATAGCGCGATCTATGGAAGAGCGTAAGCTCTTTTTATCGAGCAGATATTATAAGAGAAGCGCTGCTTAAAATGATTAATTCTAAGTCGTTATCTTCTAAGACGATAGCTTATACGCAAGTAGCCTAAAGTAGATCACCGCGCAGCGAGTTGGGCAGTGCCTCGGTAATAGAGGCTTCAACAAACTGGCCGATCAGGCTGTGGTCGCTGCTGCGGAAATTCACCACGCGATTATTTTCAGTGCGCCCCTGTAGCTGCCCGGGATCTTTCTTTGAGATACCGGTTACCAACAGTGTCTCCTGATTACCAACCATGCGACGGCTGATCTCAGCGGCATTTTGAAGAATGCGGTCCTGAAGAATTTTAAGGCGCTGTTTTTTCACCGCTTCCGAAGTGTTGTCCGGCAGGTCGGCCGCCGGCGTGCCGGGTCTGGCGCTGTAGATAAAGCTAAACGAGGTATCGAAGCCAATATCATTAATCAGCTTCATGGTTGCCGCAAAGTCATCTTCGCTCTCATTCGGAAAGCCGATAATAAAATCTGAAGAGATGCTGATATCCGGTCTGATCTCGCGCAGTCGGCGGATCTTTGATTTGTATTCAATAGCGGTATGGCCGCGCTTCATGGCCATCAGTATCCGGTCGGAGCCGCTCTGTACCGGCAGGTGAAGATGGCTGACCAGCTCTGGAATATGCGCATAGGCTTCGATAAGGCCGTCGGAAAACTCTACCGGATGCGAGGTGGTGTAACGAATTCTGTCGATACCCTGAATCTCTGCCACGTAGGGCAGCAGCTCGGCAAAATCGCAGACTGAGCCGTCGGGCATTTCGCCGCGAAAGGCATTTACATTCTGGCCGAGCAGATTAACTTCGCGAACACCCTGTTCGGCGAGCGCGTTAATTTCCGCGAGCACATCGGCCACTGGACGGCTGACTTCTTCGCCTCTGGTATAGGGAACTACGCAGAATGAACAGTACTTTGAGCAGCCTTCCATAATCGACACAAAGGCGGATACGCCGTCCGCCTCAGGAGTTGGCAGGTTGTCGAATTTTTCAATTTCCGGAAAGCTGATGTCGACCACAACCGTGCCATCGCTCTTGCGGGTTTCCATCATTTCCGGCAGTCGATGCAGGGTTTGCGGGCCAAATACCAGGTCGACAAAGGGCGCGCGCTTGGCGATAGCCTCGCCTTCCTGGCTGGCGACACAGCCGCCGACACCAATCACCAGATTTGGGTTTGAGTCTTTTAAATGCTTCCAGCGCCCGAGCTGGTGAAAGACTTTTTCCTGAGCCTTTTCGCGTATCGAGCAGGTGTTGAGAAGAATAACATCCGCCTCTTTGGGGTCGTCTGTAGCAACCATCTGATGACTGTCGCCGAGCAGATCGCGCATACGCGCAGAATCGTACTCATTCATCTGGCAGCCATGGGTAACGATATGCAATTTTTTTACAGATTTCGATGTCATCGGATTGGTTAATCTTTGATCAAATATTGAGGCTCCGCATTATAGCTGTGCGTCATCAATTCGCAACATAAAGCCGTGCTATAAAATGTTGTTGTGCTATTATTGCTAGCCTTTAATAGCAGTAGTTGTGTGCGTTTTTGATGTCTAATCAGCCAATTTATAGAATCACCTTTTTTAATCAGCAAGAGGTCTTCGAGATTTACGCTCAGCATGTCTTTCAGAGTGATCTCTGGGGTTTTCTTGAGGTTGAGGAATTTGTCTTTGGTGAGCGCTCGCAAATGATTGTTGATCCTGCTGAAGAGAAATTAAAAAATCTATTCTCCGGTGTTAAGCGCAGCTTTATTCCCATGCAGTCTGTGGTGCGTATTGATGAGGTTGATAAAGAGGGGGCCGCCAAGGTTACCGAAGTGTCCGCCGCCGCTGTTGGCAATGTTCGGCCGTTTCCATTTCCGCCAATGGCCGGCACCAAGCCGGTAGTAGAGTAGAAGGGCAGAACAGTAAAAGAGAACAGTAGAATAAAATAATAAAAATGGTCGGTCTCGTAAGGCTGCCAATATAAGCCTGTAAGGCATTGGGGTATTGAAGTAATGATTGTTAGAGGTGTGTATGACTCAGGAAACGCTTGATTTGCTGCCGTACGAGTACGCTCGTGTTAATCGTGTGCTGCTTAGCGTTGACGATGGCGACCTACTGTTGGGGCCAGATGCACCGGATTGGGCAATTGCTGAAGTCAGCAGAATAACCGGCAGCGACTTAACTATTCACAATCTGGCGGATGAAGACTTCGATGCTATGCTCAGCAAACTCTACAGCGGCAGACAGAATTCCTCTGAAGCGGTTATGGCCAATATGCAGGATTTTGTCGATCTCGAATCTGCGGCTGCAGAGCTTGAAGAAGCCGGCGACCTGCTCGATGCTGAAGACGATGCGCCTATAGTACGACTGTTAAATGCGATTCTCGCTGAGTCGCTAAAAGAGAGCGCCTCGGATATCCATATTGAACCCTACGAAAAAGAAGCGCTGGTTCGCTTCCGTCTCGATGGTGTATTGCGCACCGTACTGACGCCCTCTATTCAAATCGCACCGCTATTAATTTCCCGCATCAAAGTGATGTCCAAGCTGGATATTGCTGAGCGTCGACTGCCGCAAGACGGTCGTATGGCTGTGCGCCTTGGTGGCCGCAGTATTGACCTGCGAGTTTCTACCATGCCCTCCAGTCATGGTGAGCGAGTGGTAATGCGACTGTTGGATAAAGATGCTGGCAAGCAGCAGACCAGCGATCTGGGTATGCCGCAGAAAACTAAAGAAGAACTGCTCGACCTGATTTCCCGTCCTCACGGTATTATTCTGGTAACCGGCCCTACCGGTTCGGGTAAAACCACTACGCTGTATTCCGCTCTGCAGCAGATGGACCGTCAGCAGCGCAATATTATGACTGTCGAAGATCCGGTGGAATATGATCTTCCCGGTATCAGCCAGACCCAGATCAATCTGCGTGCCGGCATGACCTTTGCCCGCGGTCTACGCGCTATATTGCGTCAGGATCCCGATGTAATTCTGATTGGTGAGATTCGTGATGGCGAAACCGCTGAGATTGCTACCCAAGCCAGTTTGACCGGCCACCTAGTGCTCTCAACGCTGCACACCAATACCGCTGCTGGTGCGATCACCCGACTGCAGGACTTGGGTGTCGATAGCTTTCTGCTCGCCTCCACTGTGCGTGGCATTGCCTCTCAGCGACTGGTGCGCAAGCTCTGTGTTAAGTGCCGTGAAAAGATTCAGCCCAATGAATTTAACCGCAATCTCCTCAAGTTGCCCGAGGGCGCAGAGGTCTATCAGTCCTGTGGCTGTGCAGATTGCAATAACACCGGCTTTATCGGTCGTCAGGCGCTCTTCGAGCTGGTTACTGTAACTCCCGAGTTGCAAACCCTGATCCATGAGAATGCCGGTGAACTGGAACTTGAGCAATTGATTCGCCGCACTATCCCGAGTATTCGCGATGCCGGTTTTGATCTGGTCCGTGAGGGCGTCACTACCGTCGAAGAAGTTCTTCGCGTGACTAGCGTATAACCATGGCTGCTTACGACTATTCCGCCTATGACCACTCTGGCAAAAAAGTCAGTGGGGTTATCACCGCTGACTCTGAACGTCATGCACGGCGCTTATTAAAAGAGAAAAGCCTGCTGCCTTCAGCGGTAAAGGAAGTTAATACCCAGTCAAAAGCGGTTAGCAGTGGTGGCCGCGAAGCACGGGTGAATAATTTTGATCTGTCGCTGCTACTTCAGCAGCAGGCGATTCTTATTCAGTCTGGACTGCCTCTCGAAGATGCTCTGCGCATGACCATTGAGCAGGCGGAAACTGAAAAGCAGCGCCGTATGCTGCAGAGTTGGCGCAGTGAGATTGTCGAGGGTCGGAGTTTTTCTGAAGCTCTGCGTCGCTCACCCTACAAAATTCCTGAAAGTATTATTGCCGGCATCAGTGTCGGTGAAGAGAGCGGCCATTTGCATGAAGTGCTGATGCGGCTCGCGGAAGATATTGAAACCAGTGCTGAAAATCGCAAGACCATTAGCCGCGCGATGATCTATCCGGCAACACTGATCAGCACCTCTATTATAGTTGTGGCCATTATGATGGTTTGGGTTGTACCCAAAATCACCGCTATTTTTGCCAGCTCTAATCGTGAGCTACCGCTGGTAACACGCATTGTTATCAATGTCAGCGAGTTCACCCAAAGCTATGGTCTGTTTGTACTGATTGCCGCATTTGGGTTATTTGCGCTGTTTGTTCAAGCAATGAAAGATCCCGAGCGCAAAGAGCGCTGGCACGCATTTATGCTGTCTATGCCAGGTATTGGCCGGTGGATACGCATGGCCAATATCGCCGACTGGTCTCGCAGTCTCGGCGTGTTGTTAAATAATGGTGTGCCAGCACTTGCAGCGTTAAAAATTTCCTCATCGGTGGTCAGTAACTTACATCTGCGTCGCAAGATGGAAGGGGTTACCGAGGCTATGCGTCAGGGCAGTAGCATGCAGAAAGCCCTGCAAGACAGTTCAGTGGGCAGTGGTTTTCTTGTGCATATGGTCGGTAGCGGTGAAGCCTCTAGTGAGTTGGATAAGATGCTTTTGCGGGTATCGGAATACTATTCGCTGCGTTTGAGTAATGCAGTAGAAGTGTTTCTGAAATTGATGAATCCTATATTGATTATTTTTATGGGAATGATAATTTTATCTGTGGTCGCAGCGGTGATGCTGCCGATTATGGATATGAATAATATGATCTAACTGAAGAGCAGGTTTTTATTGTGGCTTTGGGATCAACAGTTTAATAATTAATTTTTGAGGGTGTAACAAATGATCGTTAATAAAAAGCAGGCGGGTTTTACGCTGATCGAAATGATGGTTGTGGTGGTGGTGATTGCCCTGTTGGGTGCAATGATCGGGCCGACGCTGTTTAAAAAGGTACAGCAGGCTGAACAGACCCGCGTTGCACAGGACATTCGCGTGATTGAAAGCGCGCTAAAGTTTTACCGTCTGGATAACTATCGTTACCCCACGTCCAGTCAGGGATTGAATGCGCTAATAAGTAACCCCGGTGGTCTGGATAACTGGAATGGTCCCTATCTGGAAAAAGAGCCAGAAGATCCATGGGGCGTACCCTACAGCTACGAAAACCCAGGTCGTCGCGGTAAAGAAGTGGATATCTACACCTTCGGTGTTGATGGCCAGGCCGGCGGCGAAGGCTCTAATAAAGATTGGGGCAATTGGAATATTAAGTAGAGCTGAGGCTTTTCTTAAGGCTACTCCACAATTGCAAAAATGGTTGAAGCAAAATGACACAGTCGCGAAGCCGTCAAGGCGGTTTTACCCTAATTGAGATCAGCGTGGTTGTGATTATTTTGGCCACGATCTCGGCGATGAGTCTATTTGCGATCAATCAGGCCTTTGATCGCCGCTATAAGAGTCAGGCCGATAATTTACTGGTCTGGCTCAACCAACTCTCAGATCAGGCTGCCCTCGAGGCAGTTCCCTACGGTGTGATGGGCAATCCGGACGACCCCGAAAGAGTAGTGCGATCTCTTCAGGTCGTTGCCTACTATCGCCAGCACTGGTTTCCAGTAACCTATCCCGAAGCTTTTTCCATGGAAAAGGGCGCCCGTGTTGAGTGGGTTGTCTCTGCAAGTTCCGATTATGACGACAGTTATGGCTCTTCAGATATGGATGATGAGGACACTTTGATTCCGGTGATTGCTCTAATGCCCGATGGGTATATGGAGCCAAGAGCTGAGATGATTCTGACCTTTGAATCGAGCCCGATTACTTTTAAATACCGCTGGGATGATGAAACCGCAGCAATGACCATGTTGAGAATTTCACAATGAAATCCTCTCCAGGTTTTCGTCGCGCTGCGGGCTTTACTCTTATTGAAGTTGCTGTTGCGCTGAGTATTCTCGGCTGGGTGATGGGCAGTGCGCTGTATTTGGTGCAGCAGTATGCCGATGAGCGCGTGCGCCTTCGCGAGCAGTTTTACTCGGCACAGGTGTCATGGAACCATCTTATCGAGCATTATCAGGATGCGGAGAAATGGACCGAAAAAAATAAGAAATCCAAGCGAGCTATTAAAGGCGTCGATACTCAGGGTGAGCAGCCTTGGCGATGGGAGCTTGAGGTCAAGGAAGCGATGGGCACTGATCTCTACCGCTATGAGGTGGCAGTTGGACTGCCGGGTAACGAGCGCAATCGTGCCGCACTATTTGTCTATCTGGTTGTGAAAAACTGATGATAAGCATAGCGCGCCCTCCCACGAAAACAGCGACACACAGCAACCAGTCCGGTTTTACTCTTGTTGAGGCGGTAGTCTCGCTGCTGTTGTTGGCGGTGATGTCGGTGATGTCGTATCAGGCCGTAGAGGTCATCCTCGGTGCCAATGAGCGCAGCCGCACCAATCTCTCCGATGAGGCGCAGCTACATCGCGCCTGGCAGATTATTAATCGCGATCTATTCCATCTGCGGCCGCGTACCTTTGCCGATGGCCTGGGCTCAAAAGAGCCCGCCTATGTGACTAATCCCGATCAATTTGGTGTGCGCTTTAGCCGCGGGGGTGGGCCTTTAACCGGCTCCAATCCCACTGGTGTCACTCGTATTGAATACAGTCTTAATCAAAAGGATCAGTTGGAAAGGCGCTCTTGGCCGATTACCGCAACATCGCTCAACAATGATGGCAACCGACTGATACTGATGAATAATGTTGATACTGTGGAAATCGAACAGCTCTCGCGAGGAAGGTTGTTTGTGCCCGATTGGCCGCCGCTTAATGAGACCCATAGTCCGCTGAGTCTGCCAAGGATGATTCGCATAACCATTATCTCCCTCGACGGTTCTGAAACCACACGTCTTATGCCCGGTTTGGCCTTCGACCCGAAAGCCGGACGAAATAGTTCAGGTTCGGGTTCCGGTTCAGGCTCGGGTTCAGATTTGGGTTCAGGTTCAGGCTCGGGTTCAGATTTGGGTTCAGGTTCAGGTTCAGGTTCAGGCTCCGGTGATTCCGACGACTTTGACGATGAGTTCGAAGATGAAGATTACGATGAAGATGATGAATAGTCATAGGCCTGCCGCGAGCAGCGCAGCAGAGCAGCCGCGCCGCCAGCGCGGAGTCGCTCTTTTGGCGACACTGATTCTCACCCTCGCAGTGACTATCATCCTCGGCAATATTTTTTATCGCCATCAAATTGAGGTCTCTCAGGCGGCCGGTTCTCTGCACAGTGATCAGGCCGTATTGCTGGCGATCAGCGCCGAGAGTTGGGCCAGAGACTTAATTTCCAGTACCAATGACAATGTTAAAACCGATCACTTTGAGGAAGATTGGGCCCAGGCCATCCCGTTTTTACCTGTAGATGGAGGTACAGTCGCCGGCTGTATCGTCGATCTGCAGTCGCGCTACAACCTCAATAGCCTCAGTGGTTATACCATTTCGCCACTGCAGAGAGAGATGAATGGCGCGGTCTTTGGTCATGCGCGAGTCTGGCAAAGCCTGTTGCAGTCGGTAGATATTCCGGTTGATGGCTCCAGTGTTGCAGTGATTATCGACTGGCTCGACAAAGACGACTCAGCGATTACCCCCTCCGGTGCTGAACGGGCTGAATACAGTATTTATAATCCGCCGCGATTCCCCCATAACAACCTGATTTCAGATCCGGGTGAACTGGCCGCCATGCTCGGTTACAGTTTAAGAGATGTACAGATACTGTCTCCCTGGATCACCGCATTGCCAGCGGCAACTACCGTTAATATTAATACCGCCTCAGAGCAGATGTTGCTGGCCCTAAGTGACGGCATGGGCATCGAGTTTGTCGATCTGGTGGTCAATGGTCGGCCCTTCGGCAGCCTCAGTGATTTTTATCAGGTGATGGATCAGTATTTAATGGTCGGTGAGCCTCAGCTTAAACTGCGCTGGCCGGCAACACTTATCGGTATAAAAACATCATTTTTCCAGCTAAATCTTGAAGTCACATTGGGGCAGTCAAAGCTGCAGGTAAGAAGTATAATGCACCGTGATGGGCGCGGCGCTCCGGCGGTAATAAGCCGCGAGATAACGGTTGTGCCTGCTGGGGTTGCAGCGGTACTATTCGCAACTGTTTCAGATGATGAAGATGAAGAAGATTCCGACACTGAAGCTGATAACAATAAAAAGTATTATATGCAGCCTCTCTGTGAAGCCGTACCCAACAATTTTAACGCCGATTATTAGGAAATGTTCTAAATGACATTATCTGTTGACCATATTCATCACCTCGACCGTCATCTGGTCAATGAGGGTGAAGAGCACAGATCCATGGCCCTCTGGGTTCCATCGGAGCGCGTCACTGTGCATCGTATTGATGCGCCGACTGCGCCGCAGAGAAAGTGGTCGGAGTTAATACCCTGGATTCTCGAAGATCGTCTTTTACAGCCTGTGGAAGATATGCACTTTGTTATTGGTTCAGTTGTCACTGAGGGCGATAACAAGCAGGTAGATATTTCTGTTGTCAGCAAGCAGGATATGCGCGAATGGTTACGCATTGCCGACAACGCTTCCGTTATCCCTACCGCAATGGTTCCCGATTATCTCGCACTGCCCTCTGAAGAAGACCGCATCAGCATAGTCTGGCGCGAAGGTCATTTACTGGTTCGCGATAGTGCCGGAAATGGTTTCTCTGCGGCACCAGCGCTGGCTTGGAGTCTGGTGCGTCGATTAATCGATGCGGCGGAAGTAGCGCCGCGACTGTCGATCTCTATTCCAGATGAAACACTTGTTCCCGAGGATTTGCTTGAGGATGCAGATATTAATGCTGCAGATATTGATTGGCAGCTTTCGGAATTACCGATTTCAGCGAATCTCTTGAGTGGTGAATTCGCCTTATCAACCAAACCGGCGAGTTCGAACTCCTGGCTAGCCACCGCAGCGCTGTTAGTGTTGGCAGTGGTGTTGGTATTTGGCTATCTGCAGGTCTCCAACTCTGCTCTTGAGCAGAGAGTTGTGGGGCTTGAAAAGCAGGTCAGCGCAGGATTTGGCAAGGTCTTCAAAGGCAAAAAAGCCAAGCCGGAAAAAGTCAGGGCTAGCGGTGAGCTGTTGCTGGGCAATTTATTTAAGCAGCATGAAAGCTCAAACACTCCGCTTATGAGAGCTCTGGTCGGGTTGGAGAAGTCTATGACAGCCTGTAACTGTGATCTGGAATCACTGACAGCGAGCGACTCGGCAGTTCAATTAGAGTTAAAAAATGCCAGCAAATTGCAGCTGACCAGGTTGAATGTCTCTGGCTTTAAAGTCAGCACCAATAAAGCTGGCGACACTGCCAGTATCAATCTGCTGGAGGTTAAGTAGACCATGAAGCTATTAAATAACCTCAGCGGCTGGTTTGCAGGCTTACAGCCGCGAGAGAGACTGATTATGATAGTTGGTGCGGCGCTGTTAGTTGTCGCCGCCATTTATATGGCCCTATTGCCGGCCATGCATAAGAACGCTCAGCTTGAGCAGCGCTATCAGAACCTCAGCGAAGATATGCAATGGCTGCGAGAGCAGAGCCAAGTGGTTAGCCGTCTGAACAACAGCTGTTCCGGACAGGCAATTCAGAATGGCAAAAAGCTCGAAGTTATAAGCCGTATTGTAAGAAGAAATCAGCTTAGACTGCTTGGTCTGGATCAGGATGATTCCTCTTTCTATTCGATCGAAGTCAGCGGCGCGAGCCCCAATCGAATACTGCAATCCATTCATCAGTTGACCTGTCAGGGCCTGTCTCTTGAGTCTTTAGATGTAAGGTCTTCAGACGATACTAAGGTTGGTTACAGTGCTACTATTGAGGTTACTTATGTCAATTAAAGCATTTCAGATAAGCGGATTATTAGCAGTGATAAAAAGTGGGTCACTGGCTCAGCGTGCTGTTGTATTGAGCAATTTGCTGTTGGTTCTAATCTGCGTAGTATTTTTAAGTATGCTTGCTGCGCTCTATACCGCCGATGATGAAGAGATAAAGCCGATACCCCGTGCACAAACAAATTCGACCACACTGCGCTGGAACTGGTTTCGCGGCAGCCAGCCAGTTGAGCAGGTTGAATTGGTGGGTGAGTTAGAAAATTCCAATTTAAAATTAAAGCTTCTCGGCGTACTTATCTCTGGGGATAGATCTGCGGCAACTCTGGCTTTTAATGGCAAACCGGAAAAGGTTTACCAGGTTGGCGATAACCTTGCGTCCAATGTCAGTATTGAGCAGATTGAGCCGTACCGGGTAATCATCAAGGAAAATGGAACCAACAAACAGATACTGATGGCCAAGTCTGATTCTGTTATTGAGACTGAACAGTCAACAGATTCGGGGGATGGGCAGACTGCCGATGGCGGTTTTGCGATGGCCAATATGTTTGGCGCCGTTCCGGTCAGAGCCGGTCAGTATGGCAATGGATTTAAACTCAACAAGCTCTCTAAAGAAATGAAAATGCTCGCCGATATCGAGAATAACGACATAGTTGTCAATGTCGGTGGCATGGCTGTTCAGGAGTTGATGGCAGATCCAAAGCAATGGATCAAATACAGCACTGAGACCAGTTTACCCGTAACCGTTATTCGCGATGGGCAGCCTGTGGAGTTGTACGTGAATGCTGCCAGCCTATCGGCTAAAATGTTACCGAAATTCGGATTGAATAAATAAAATGAGAAAAATAATGACTGACCAAAAAACAGGTTTTGGCAAAACAATTATGCGCTTTGTGGGGGCGCTCAGCTTAGTGGCAGCGATGGTTGCCGAAGCAACTGCAGCGGAAAAAGTAAGAATTAATTTCCGCGATGCGGATATCCGCAGCGTGATTGAAAGTGTCGCAGAGATTACCGGTAAATCCTTTGTTCTCGATCCGCGAGTCAAGGGCAAGGTAACTATTATCGCCCCAGAGGCGATCGATTCAGACCTACTTTACAACGCCGCACTTTCTGCCCTACAGGTGCAGGGTTTTCAGGCCGTTGACGACGGCGTAATAACTCGTATTTTGCCGTTTAATCAGGCATTTACTTTCTCTGGTGGCAGCGCTGGCAATAACAAGCTTATTACCAAAGTCATTAAAATTCAGCACGCTCAGGTGACCACTCTTGTTCCAGTCTTAAAGCCAGTGATGAGTTCTGGTTCACGCCTGCAGGCATTTGCCCAGAGCAACGCCATAGTGGTTACCGATATCACCTCCAATATTGCCCGCCTCGAAGAGCTGGTCGCTGAACTGGACGATCCAGAGCAGACCGCTATTGAAGTGGTTACTCTAAAACATATCTCTGCCGGTGAAGCGGTCCATATCGCCACACAGCTAAAGCAGTTGCAGAAGCAAGAGCTATCACTGGTCGAAGACGGCATGAACAACCGTATTATCGTCAGTGGCCCAAGCACCGCTCGCCGCGCCTTTAAAGCGATGCTAAAAACACTGGATCAGCGCTCCGCCAAAACCGGTAGTGTTGAAGTGATCTACCTTAACTTTGCCCGTGCTGCAGAGATGAAGCCTATAGTTGAGGGTATGCTGCAGTCGGATATCTTCCTGCGTCTCGCCGGAGAAGCTGGTGCGGATAGTAAAACCAAAAAGAAAACTGCCTATCAGATTCAGATTGATGAACTTAATAATGCTCTGGTTGTGGCGGCACCTTCAGCCGTAGTTAGAGAAATTAGAAATGTTGTTGATAAGCTGGATCGCGCCAGACCTCAGGTATTGATTGAAGCGGTTATTGCCGAGTTATCGGAAGATCAGGCCGAGAAGCTTAATTCACAGTTAGTGTATACCAGTAAAAATCGCGGTGGTTATCTGACCAAGTTTGATAATCTCTTAGCCACGGTTCTTGGCACTGGTACTGATGGCGATATCAGTGATGCCGATGCAACACGTCTCGGCGGTCTTTTGGAGAACACCTCCGGCGCTATTGGTATAGCTGGTAGTTTTGATTCTGATACAGGCAAAGGAATTGGCCTTTTGATTCAGGCTTTAAAAACTGATGGCAGCACCAAGATTCTTTCAACACCTTCGGTTGTTACTCTGGATAATGAAGAAGCTGCACTTTCAGTTGGTGAAGAAGTCCCCTTCCAATCCGGTAGCTTTACTAGCAGCAATAATGGCAGCAGTAACCCTTTCACCACGATTAATCGTGAAGAGGTGGGCGTAAAACTTAAGGTTAAGCCGCAGATTAGCAAGGGCAATTCGGTACGTCTGGAGATTGAACAGGAATCATCCAAAGTTAAAGCGGGTGGTGAGCCAGGTCTGCAAACAACATCAAAAAGTACCATGAAAACCAATGTGCTGATTCAGGATGGTGAATTATTAATACTGGGCGGGTTGATTGAAGACCAGACCGGTGGCACTTCCAGCAAGGTTCCGCTGCTAGGCGATATTCCAATCTTGGGGCATCTATTCCGATCAACAAGCAAAGATGATTCTCAATCGGTGCTGATGATGTTTATTCGACCAACAATTATTCGTACCGCCGAAGACGCACGAAATCTATCCGAGGCAAAATACAGGCATCTGATCAAGCGCGATTTAGATAGCGAAGAAGCTGGATTGATACAGCCAATGCTTGAAGATTTTGTTAATGAGGGGCAGTCAACCAAGTAGCACAATGAGGCGCTATGAGCATTTATCTGCAATATTTTGCCCTTAAGCGAGAGCCATTCTCGATCGTCCCTGATCCCGGGTTTCTCTACCCGAGTATCTACCACCGACAGGCCGTAGCCCATTTAAAGTACGGCCTTGATCGCGAAGGTGGTTTTATCCTGCTAACCGGTGAGGTAGGCACAGGTAAAACCACCCTTACTCGCACCATGATCAAGCGCATCCCGCCCCATGTTCGGGTCGCTTATATCCTTAACAGCAAGCTTAATACCACCGATGTACTCGCCAGTATCTGCGATGAGCTGCATATTCAGCTGCCTGTAGATGTCGAACTGTCATTTACTAAAAAATGTATCGACGCGCTTAATCAGAATCTGCTCGCCGCCCATGCCGAGGGCAAAAAAACACTGATTGTTATTGAAGAGGCGCAAAATCTAACCCCAGAGGTTTTAGAGACGCTGCGTCTGTTAAGTAATCTTGAAACCAGCACCCAGAAGCTGCTGCATATACTCTTGGTCGGCCAGCCGGAATTACTTGAGATTCTCGCTCAGAAAGAACTGCGCCAACTCAATCAGCGAGTCGTCTCGCGCTTTCATCTTTCGCCGCTGGATAAAGATGATCTGTCTAACTATATCAATCACCGTCTGCATAAGGCCGGAGCCAAGCGAGCCATTTTTGAGCCCGCCAGTATCGCGGTACTGTTCCGTCTGACCGGAGGTGTGCCGCGATTAATTAATCTGGTCTGTCATCAGGCACTGGTTGCAGCCTATGCCAGTGGACATAAAACCGTTTCAGCAAAACTGGTACGTCAGGCAGCCGCAGAAATTCTTAGCGATAGGCAAACCGCAGGGAACAAAAAAATATGGCTGATAGTCGCAGCGGTATTGATTGTTGGCGCGGGGCTTGTTGCAGCTACCGTTAAATTTAAAGATCAATTACCAGTGCTGACTGAAACTTCAGGCGCGCCTGTCGCTCAGCTTGAACCCGTTAAGCCAATTAAAATACTTGAGCCAGCTGCAGTGGAAGTAGATGGAGTAAAAGGCTCTGAAGTAGAAGCTACACCACAGCCCATTGAGCCAACCGCAGCCGAGCCCACCGCGGTTATCGATTCTCAGCCAACAGCTATAGCCAATCCATTTACCGGCCTGCTAGCCACTTGGGGAATTGATTCCGCTGAGGTCTACAGTGAGGAAGAGCTCTCTTCTGTAGCGGATATCCAACAGTTGCGAATGGAAAAAAGCAGCGCGGTAAATCTGCAATTTATTGAAAAGGTTAATCGCCCTGGCATCGTCTGGTTACTCGCTGAAAATGGCTATCTTAAAACCTATGTAATCTCCGGTTTGGATACCGCAACAGTGACTCTGCAAAATTCTCAGGGCGCAGTGGCTATGGATAGAGAGAGCTTTACCCAAAACTGGAATGGCGTATATCTCTATCTTTGGAAACCACCTCTGGGTTACAGCGCACCCCTGGCCGTAAGCGCCAATAGTGCAAACAGCCTGCAGGTTAATCCTCCGGTGATCGACTGGTGGCAGCGTCAATTGCAGGCTATTAATCCGGACAGTGAAAGAGTTATTAGTGGGGGTCGCTATACGCCGGCCATTGCCCAGCAGGTATTGGTATTTCAGCGTGAGCAGGGGTTGGCCGCAGATGGAATACTGGGTCGCGAAACATTGATGCGCTTAAATCATCTCGGCGGGGAAGCTATTCCGCAACTGTTGGGGACTGATTAATGTCTTATATTCTCAATGCTCTAAAAAAAGCCGAGCGTGATCGCAAGCGCGATGAGTCTGAGGATCTGGATGATTTGGTCGGTGCTGGATGGGATCCCTATCAAGAGCCGGTAAAGAGCAATGCCAGTTACAGAGTGGCAGCTATTATTATGCTTATAGCTGGGCTGCTTTTTTATGGCTTTTATAATCTGACTAATAAGTCGGTGGTAGGCGATATCGAGTCGGTTTTGGAAAATCCGATTGAGATGCCGGTTCGCGATCAAGAAGAGCCCCTTGAAACTCAGCCGGTAAAGCAAGTAGAAAAATTGCCGCAAGAGGAGCCTGTAAGTGAAGAGCTGCGATTGCCAGAAGTCACCATAGCCGGGCATATTTATATTCGCAGTGGCTCACCGAAAAACCGAATTTTTATTGCTGATAAAACCTACTATGTCGGTGACACTATTGATGGCGACTGGGTGATTGAATCAATCAACTTCGATAGTCTGAGTATTCGCTCCGGAGCTCTCAGTTCAGAACTTCCTCTTCGCTAGTCTGAAAACACTTCCAATACAGAGTCCTTGCCCCGATCAAAGCGTTTTGCGCGGCGGTAAGGAAATACATCCAAAACAAAACCATCGCGAATTTTTTGCTGTAAATCCTGCCAGAACTCCACTTTATAGAGATCGCTGTGCATCTCTTCAAACATTTTTCGCGCCTTGGTATTGCCAGAGAAAAATAACCGAAACTCCTCCGGAAAAATATCGTTGGCCGCTACGGTGTACCAGGTGCCCGCCTGCATTTCTTCCTGTTCGGTGCGCGGTTTGGGAATGCGTCTAAAGTTGCAGTCGATCAAGCTGGCAATTTCATCATAGTCATAGAACACCACGCGACCGTGTCGGGTAACGCCAAAGTTCTTTAAGGGCATATCGCCGGGAAAAATATTGGCCGCCGCCAGCTGCTTAATACAGTTGCCGTACTCCTCCATAGCATTGTGTATCTCATTATCAGTGGCGTTCTCTAAATAGAGATTGAGCGGAGTCATATAGCGCTCGGTATAGAGGTGCTTGATAATTAATCTGTTATCGCGAATTTCAATGGATGAGGCGGCGACTTTCTGAAGTTCTTCCAGCAGCGAATCTGAAAAGCGATCCAGCGGAAAAACCAGATTATCAAATTCCTGAGTATCCGCCATTCGTCCAATGCGGTCATGTCTGGATACAAAGCGATATTTTTCCCGCACCTGCTGGTGAGTGACTTCCTTAGGCGGGGCAAATTTATCTTTAATAATTTTAAACACAATATTGTAAGAGGGCAGCGTAAACACGGTCATCACCATGCCCTTGATGCCCGGGGCAACAATAAACTGATCGTCGGAATTACGCAGGTGTTGCACCGACTGTCTGTAGAACTCTGTCTTTGCGTGCTTGGGAAAACCCAGAGAATTATAAATTTCATAATCAAGTTTTTTCGGCATCAGCTTTTTCAAAAAATGCGCATACTGATAGGGCAGGGGTGCATCGACCATAAAATGGTTGCGGGTAAAACTGAAAATCACACTTAACTCATCGGAGTTAAAGATCGCCGTATCCACATACAGCTGACCCTGCTCGTTATTCAGAATAACCAGCGCCATAGGGAAACGCTGCTCGCCATCAATCACGCGGCCAACCATATAGGCCGCCTTGCCGCGGTAAAAAATCGACTCGAGCAAATCAAATTTAAGATTTTCTGGGGCGCCGCTAAGTTTCGGCACTACCTCTTGCTGGAAGACATTAAGAATACAGTCCAGGTCTAGTTCGATATCTTCGCCGGGCAGAGAGAACTCAGAGTCCTTGAGAATACGCCGAAAAATATTTCGGTAATCGCTGCCCTCGTAGCGAACAAAAATACTGTACTCGGCTTTTGGCGCTTCAATTAATTGCGAGGATAGAACGTAGATAATATGGTCATTGATCTTGTCGTGATCATGCAGCGCACTGAACACTGAATTAAAAAAAGTTTCGGCAATTTCAAAATTGGGAAAGTTAAATACCAGCTGTGTGTAGGCTTTTTTCGCCTCGATCCAGAGTTCCCGATTGGCAATATCTTTATTGGTCACCATGCCCAGATACATAACCGTCTGGGCAATTTTGGTTTTATACAGTTCGAGGCGATCGACATTGGCCTGCTGCACACCGTGCCAATCGGCTTTCTCGAAACGTGCTTTGGCGCTGAGCGTGGAATTTAGATAGTCGGCAAAATAGCTGCGAAAACCATTTAGAACGGTCTTCGCCATACGCCGTGCGGTCGAGTTGTGAATCAGTGGTGTCTGCGCCATATAGCAATCGTCTCCGAGAACTGTTTCCGTGGCTTGCTTTTTATTAAGGACTTTTTATAAACAGCTGTTTTTATAAAAGAGTTACTAACCCAATAGATTTTTTAAATCATCCAACTGCGCCAGTGCCTGTTTTTTAGTTGCTGGTTTTAGAGAAGTCTCTGGAAGCGCCTCGGGTTTTTCCACAGTAAATTCTTCGCCAGCCACAACACGCTCGCAGTACTGCTGATAGATATCGGCAAAAGGGGGAAATGCTTTTGATTCAACCGTGTTCGCAAGGAAGTACCAGCCACATTCACGGCCAGCGATATACACCGCCGGGTGAGACCACTGCTGTTCTGCTTTGGGGCTCGGTTTATTGCAGACTTCCTCATAGGCTTTGCGCGGCGATGGCAGGCCCGCAGGCATACCTACATCGCGGCAGGCGTTTAGCATTTTATGCAGGGTCGGAAGATAGTCGCTCTCGGCAATCACCTTTTCAGCACCAGCGATAATCGTCTCGGCGGAAAAATCACTCAGCTTACTCAGCCAGAGTTTTTTAGCCAAATTTTCAGATTTAGTATTGTCGCCAAAAGCACTGTAATACTGGTTGTGATAATTAATCCGAAAAAACGCGAAGATCTGATTAATAGCATCAATCAGCTGCGGGTTTGCTGGCTCCGCTTTAGGATGCCCAGCTGCGGTCGGAGACTGCGTCGATGATGCTACGATCTCTGATGCGACCTTTTGGATTAGATCCTTGCTGTTTGCCATCTGCTGTATCCGTTGACTGAGTTTGATTATGTCTTGCCCACTGACGTTTTACATACTGTAAAAACTTGGTGGTCCAGGAACATTGGGGAGAACCGTTCTCTTGCCAATAGAGGACAAATTCGGGAATTATTTGCTGCGCAAACTGACGATTAATATTCGCCATTTGCAGTACATCATACACAGATTCTTTCGGCTGCCAATTCGCCGTAATAGCCCGAGGCATAGAATCCTGTTCCATCATGCCGCTATAAAATTGCCACTGGCGGCGAATATGCTGAATAAACTTGGAATCCCAGGTGCTGGAGAGGTCGCCACGATCACGCCAGTAGAGAATAAACTCAGGGATCGCATCTTCGACAAAGTTGGCATTGATACCACCCTGACGAACCAGAATCTGCATTGCATCATTAGAGGGACGCCATTCGCTTGAGACAGCCACCTCCTGACGGCGGCGATGAGACGTCGCCTCAGCCTGCTGCCACTGGCGCCAGACTTCCTTAATAAATTTTGACTCCCAGCTGTGTCGCGGCACATTGCGATCGCGCCAGTAGGCGACAAATTGGGGTATCTGCTGCTCGGCAAACGTCTGGGTAACGCCTAGTTGACTGAGTTGACGCACCGCGTCCTGGCTGGGTTGCCAGCTAGTGCCGATAGTTTTGGCCGAATTTGGTGCTGTGTTTGGCGTCTGAACAGGGGCTTGGCTCGAGGATTGACTAGAGGGTTTAGCCGCTCTAGTACTCGGAGCTGCAGTCGCAGCAACCGCCTCATTAAAGGCAAAGCGAAAATCCTGCTGAGCAGAGAAAGGTGCGCCGCCAATTAGCAGTAAGCCTTTCTCATGCAGGCCCATCGACAGTCGACGAATATCATCTTCCCGCCAAAAGGGGGCCAGGCTGAGAAGTTTTTCACCGCTGAGATTTATCCAGTCGTAACCCTGACTCTGCTGGGCGCTACCATGGCTGCGGCACTCCTGCAATAACTGCAGCAATACGGTCTCTTCCAAGCCAATGGTAGCCGCCAGCGTGGGAGAGATAACTATAGGTTTTTCGGGTATTAAAGACATGGCAATACTTTATCAGAAAGCTAACTAATCGACGAGGCAAACTGAAGATTGAATTAGCACTGATCCGCCAGGGCGGTCAGGGAATCACCGCTCAGTCGGTTAACCGTCCAGTCATCCATAGGCTCCGCATCAAGGGACCGATAAAAGTCCTTGGCCGGTTGATTCCAGTCGAGTACCGACCACTCCAGTCGACCACAGTCGCGCTCCACAGCCAGTCTGGCAAGATAAGCTAATAACTTCTTTCCGAAACCTCTGCCGCGCATGTCTACATGCACGTAGAGATCTTCAAGATAGATACCGGGTTTGGCCAAAAAGGTTGAGTAGTTGGTAAAGAACAGAGCAAAGCCAACCGGACTGTTCTGGTATTCGGCGATAATAACTTCGGCGCTGGGATGCTCACCAAACAGCGATGCCTGCAGTTTCTCCTCAGTGGCCACCACTTCGTGGGCGAGCTTTTCATACTCCGCCAGCTGTTTGATAAATGCCAAAATAGTCGGGCAATCTTCACGGGTTGCTGGGCAAATAATAAAATCCGTACTCTTGTTTATCGGCTGCATGGGATTTTCTGTTTTTATAATTTTGAACAGTCATAGTAGCTGTCATAAGTGGCCCTCGGAAGCGCTATTTTGAATAAGTTTATTTACTGTACATAACAACAGTAATAGGCTTAAATAAGCATCAATTAACAGGAGAGTCAGCTTGGTCACCAAAACCAAATCAGCCTATGTCTGCAATGACTGCGGTGCCGATTACCGCAAGTGGCAGGGTCAGTGCGGCGAGTGCAGTGCATGGAACACATTATCAGAGGTTCGTCTTGGCAGTTCTTCGCGGGGCGGCAAAGTGCTGCGCTCAGGTTTTGCCGGAGTCGTTGATGGTGCGGTAAAAACCCTCGCCGATATTGCCCTGGATGAAATTCCGCGTATCAGTACCGGCACTAGCGAGCTGGATTTGGTGCTTGGCGGCGGGTTGGTGCCTGGCTCCTGTGTGCTGCTGGGCGGTGAGCCCGGCGCCGGTAAAAGTACATTGTTATTACAGACCCTGTGCAATCTGGCTGAAAATCATTCATCGCTCTATGTGACTGGTGAGGAGTCGCCTCAGCAGATCGCTATGCGCGCCAATCGCTTGGGATTGCCCGCCGATAAGCTGGAGATAATGGCCGAGACATCGGCCGAAACAGTTGTCGCTATCGCCGAGCAAAAGCGTCCGAAAATTCTGGTTGTCGACTCTATTCAAGTGATGCATATGGAAGAGGTGGCCTCAGCGCCGGGCAGTGTTTCCCAGGTGCGCGAGAGTGCCGCCATGCTGGTGCGCTTTGCCAAGCAGACTGGAACCGTATTGATTGTGGTTGGTCATGTCACCAAAGATGGCTCCCTGGCTGGTCCCAAGGTATTGGAGCATATGATTGACTGCTCGCTGATGCTCGAGGGTTCCAGCGACAGCCATTTCCGCACGCTGCGCAGCAATAAAAATCGCTTTGGCGCGGTCAATGAGCTAGGTGTATTTGCCATGACCGACAAGGGACTTCGTGAAGTGCCCAACCCCTCGGCAATTTTCTTGCAGCGCGGTGAAGATGCCTCTTCAGGCAGCGTAGTGATGGTTGTCTGGGAGGGTACCCGACCATTATTAGTCGAGCTTCAGGCGCTGGTTGATGATAGCCATCTGGGCAATCCGCGACGCGTGACTGTCGGCCTTGATCACAACCGTCTGTCTATGTTGCTCGCGGTGCTGCATCGTCATGGCGGGATTGCGGTTGGCGATCAGGATGTTTTTGTTAATGTCGTGGGCGGCGTTAAGGTTTTTGAAACCAGTGCTGATCTGGCGTTGATACTGGCGGTGATCTCAAGCTTTCGCGATCAGGTGTTGCCGCAGGATTTAATGGTGTTTGGCGAGGTTGGCCTGGCCGGTGAGATTCGTCCGGTGGCCAATGGTCAGGAGCGTCTGCGCGAGGCGGCCAAGCATGGTTTTACCCGCGCGATTGTGCCGGCGGGCAATGTGCCGAAACAGCCGATTAAGGGTATGACGGTGATTCCAGTGCGCCGGGTTACCGAGGCGCTGGATGCGCTTTAGCGCTCAACCTGTCTAGGCTGTAGTCAGAATAGAAATGCTTTCTGGCTCAAGCATCAGTGGCTGAATGGGGCCGAGGGCTGCCGCGCGTTCATGGGATTCTTGCCAAGCTTTCCAGTCGGCAAGAGTCTCCATTTGAATCAGGGCAAAGCGCACACAGGGATCGTTAATATCCTTAAAGGCTTTGCTGGAAATAAAGCCCTGGGCTGGAATAGCTGCCTGGATAATCTTTCTCGAAAACTCTTCGTAAGTGGACTCCATTCCTGGGGCCAAAACTCTTTTAATCAGTACAGCAAGCATATTTCGATGACTCTTATTATTAGGTGGGTAGATTAACACGCCACAGGCACTGATAAAAATAGTGTTTTCAATGGATTCGGTTTGACTTCAAATCCTATAGGGATTAGATTGCGCTCTCTTGCTTCAGCAATAGGTTCTCGAATTTAATCGGTTGATTGATTAAAGGAAGAGTGAAACGGGAAATCGGTGCGCATTGCCAAAATTTGGCAAACTTTGTAACTCCGATACTGCCCCCGCAACGGTAGATAAGAATGTTTGGCTGTATGACCACTGTGTATTTTTTGCATGGGAAGGTAGCTAAACAGAGTAGTTGTTCATTAGCTGCTCACTTATAAGTCCGGAGACCGGCCTATAGCTACGCAGACAAACCGCGGGGTGCGGTCTTGTGCTGATCGACAGTTTCTGTCTGTTCGCTTGCACGCCCCCGTTTAAATTACTTTTAGTCACTCGGGTGTGAGTGTAAGAGAATCCAAAATGAAAAAAATTCAAACAATAGCGACAGTAATCACTGGATCGCTGCTATTTACTTTACCGTTTGCCGTACAGGCACATGACCATGTTG
>Ga0206125_10000687_pt1 | contig 42503 bp, 46 predicted proteins | sample Helgoland_Spring_4_FD_148598 | JGI IMG/M metagenome (GOLD analysis project Ga0206125, IMG submission 148598) | Pelagic subsurface seawater microbial communities from Kabeltonne, Helgoland, North Sea - Helgoland_Spring_Bloom_20160331_1 | ecosystem: Environmental > Aquatic > Marine > Epipelagic ... | reverse complement strand
TGTATTTTATAATATTGAGATAAATAGGGTATTCCTACTTTAACAATTTGTCCTCCATAGTGCACTTTTGGCTGTTTAGTTTCCAATAAATTACACAACGTTGTAAAGAAAGTTGGTTTTATTAATGTTTGGTCATCATCTGTTTTGAATAAATATTTAAATTTATAATTTTGGTAAATAGCATAATATGCTGCTATTACTTTATTAGGTAATGAATTGTAATCATCTTTTGTTTTTACCCATAGTATTTTTTTAGCATCATCAAACTGATATTCATCCTCTAAGGTTGGGTTTCCTAATACATGAAAATAGAGAATATTTGTAGGAATATTTTGTAACCATCCTGTCTTTTGTTGTAAAGCCTTATCTCTATAACGTTCACAATTCATAATTAAAAGTATATAATCTTGAATATTCTTATCCATATTATTTATATTAAATAATATGAATTATTTAACTCTTTTAGGGTATAAAATATATTATATTTATCTTTAGCTACATATTATTTTATTCCATTCTTCAGGACATAAGTCAATCGTATTATTCATCGATAATTTTGGTCCAAACCATTTTTCCGGATAACATACTATTTTTTCTTTACTTGGGTTAAAATATGCACCCCACCAACTAAAGCTACTATTGGCTATTATATGATGTGCACAATAACTCATCATTAACATTTGTTCCCAATCATTCACTTCATCGCTGGCTTTAATAAAATTGCAATTAGGAAACGATTGTTTTAACATATAAATAATATTTCCTACTGCAATATTTGATTCTTCTTCACAAAAATATAGAAATTGAAGAGCATCATTTTGTAATTTTTCTATTAAATAAGAGATACAATTATGATAATATTCATATTTCATTATAGGATGACAATCCTGAATCTTAACATAATCACCTAGTCGAAAATGCATACTAATAAGTTGGTTATAATTATAGTCATATTTATTCTGTATTTCTTCTTTGAATATATGTAATTTTAATAATTTATAAATTGTATCATAATTATCTTTGAAATATTTTTCACTTTGGTAATAACCGGACAGCAAGTAATCATTATTAGTATTACATGCAGGAATAGATTGATAATGAAATCCTTTTTCTCGTAGCCATTTCATTTTATTAGGTAATTGTTGAACGAGACTAAATTTAAGACCATATAAAAATGTATACCAATAACTATTACGCTTACCATAAGCATTACTATTTAAAAAAATAAATTTAGATTTAGTATTTATGGCGTGAGATATGGTAGCAAATATTTGAAATAACTGATTCCCGAGTCCTCCCATTATTTGACATGTAATCATAGTATTTTAATATTATAACAAAAAATATTTAAATGTATTGTTTAAATATTGTTTTTACATCTTTGAATATTTATTTTTTATATTTTTTATTTTTTTTTGTTCGTCGTCGACTATTCATTTTCTTTTTTCTATAGTGTGATCGTTTATGTCCTCTGCGTGTTTTACCACCATAATTTTTAGGTAATGGATTTGTTTTAGGTATTCTTATTCGTTTAGATTGTGATTGTGCATTCAGATTTGCCGTATTTTTCCATTGTTGCAAACTTGGAACATAAACATTATGGGCTTTTTTATTACGCACAGGGGTGTTTTCCTTTGAACCATGTGGGTGTTCAATTCCATAACTAATATCCATATCGCCTATATCTTCGCCACGACGAGGGGGAGTTCTATAACGATATTCTGTCATTATATATTATAAAAATATAATTAAAAATCGGTATCCATATCAAAAATATCGTCTGTTACTGTTTTGTCGGCTAAAGAATATTCGGATACGTTTTTTTCGAAAAAATTACATTTTCCTTCTAAACTAATCATTTCCATAAAATCAAATGGATTTGTAACATTAAATATTTTATTGCCACCTAATTGTAAACATAATCTATCAGCAACGAATTGTATATATTGTGTCATTAATGTAGAGTTCATACCTATTAATCGACAAGGAAGAGCTTCACATATAAACTCTATTTCTATTTCAACTGCTTCTTTTATAATAGACATCATTTTCTGTTTTGTTAGCTTCTTATTTAATTTATTATAAAGCAATACGGCAAACTCTGTATGTAAAGCTTCATCACGAGATATGAGTTCATTTGAAAAAGTCAATCCAGGCATTAATCCTCTTTTTTTCAACCAATAAATACTACAAAACGCACCTGAGAAAAATATACCTTCTACACAGGCAAACGCAATCAATCGTGTGGCAAAATTAGATCGTTTATCGTGAATCCATTTTTGTGCCCAATCTGCCTTCTTTTTTATGCATGGAAAATTATCCAACGCCTTAAATAGTTTCATTTTTTCATCATGATCTTTAATATAACTATCTATCAATAAACTATAACTTTCTGAATGAATATTTTCCATAGCAATTTGAAATCCGTAAAACGCTCTAGCCTCTGATAATTGAACATCATTCATAAATCTCATAGCTAAATTTTCTAGAACAATTCCATCACTTGCTGCGAAAAATGCTAATATTTGGGAAATAAAATGTTTCTCATCTGGTGTTAATTTTTCCCAATCATGCACATCTTTTGATAGGTCTATTTCTTCGGCTCTCCAAAAACAATCTACTTGTTTTTTATACATATCCCATATATCGTTATCTTGAATGGGAAACATTACAAAGCGGTCATCGTTTGGTGATAGTAAAAGCTCGTGGTTATTTTTAGACATCGAGATATCCTAAATATATTTATACCAGAGATTTTATATTATTTAATAATTATAATTATCGAAATTTAAATAAAGAAAATATATATAAAGATAAAGATAAGATGCGAGAAATTAATATTTTTGAATTGGATATCGTCACGCGAGACAACTATTTAAAAAGAATAGAAAATCAAATACAATCTAAGCGCAATTTGTTATTAGACAAAAGAAGGAAATTAGAAAAAGCAACTGAAGAAAATCAATATTTAGAAAAAATTAAAAGCAATTATCAGAAATACTATGACCATATAGTTGAACAAAAACAAGAACAAATAAGGGCTATGCAAATATTACAAACTTATATTGATGATATTATTACATCTAATAAACTTACCGATAAGGATATGGAAAATACTATGAAAGAACAACAACAAATACTCGAAGAAATCGCAAAAATTAAGAATAGTTTAGATGAAATCGTTGACCAAAAATCTTAAATTATTATAATTAATTATATTTAGTTATTATATTTAGTTATTATATAGTGACAATGAATATTGTAGAGGCCATTAAGAATGAAATGACGACATTAAAGAGCATCATTACCGAGAAACAAAATTCAAACAATGAATTTAAACAATTATTACAAGGTAAAATAAATGATATTAAAATGACGATAAATAATATTAGGGATAGAATTAATGAACTTAAAAATGCACAGAGTAACATGGATAATGTTCAGGCTCAAATAGAAAATTTAACTAATGATAATAATAATTTAAAAGCAGAAATCGTAAAACTAGAACGTCAATCTAAAGACCATAATGTTACCCTGGCTCAACGAGACAAGGCACTACAAGATAACAAGGATAAAATAGACGAACTTAATACCAAAATTCAAGAAAATAATAGTATTCATGCGACTACAGAAAGCCAGAAACAAGCTCTAGCTAATGATAATAATAATTTAAAAGCAGATATCGCAGAACTAGAACGTCAATCTAAAGACCATAATGTTACCCTGGCTCAACGAGACAAGGCACTACAAGATAACAAGGATAAAATAGACGACCTTAATACCAAAATTCAAGATAATAATAGTATTCTTGCGACTACAGAAGGCCAGAGACAAGCTCTTCAAACAAGTCTAACTACTATTTTGGATGAATTAAAAAGTGAAATTGAAAAAATAAGTAATTTAACTCCTATGGATGACCAGATTTCTAACGAATTGGATACCATTAAGAAGGACTTGAATACATTACTTGATAACAATAGTGGAACTCCTCCTACTGATGACATTCGTCCTGCGGCTGGTGATGATACTTCTTCTGTGAGAAAAGGTGATCGTGTAGTACCTGGAAAGTTACAAGGTCCCAATATTGGACACGCTAGTATCGGAAATGTTACTAATCCACCACATGTAGGTTCTCAGTCAACACCAACACAAACAACAGGAGGAAAAACGAGACGTCATCGTAAGAGACGTGTGTCAAAAAGAAAAACCTTAAAAAGAAAAAAATTAAAAGGGGGATACACAGCGGATTTCGAAAAGAAAAATAAGGAATTAAGAGATAAGATGAGAAAACGCAGTAAGCGTCATCATTCTTTGAGACGTCCTAGTTCCTCGACTCGAAAACTATCTACCAGTTCCAAATCGTCGAGGAGGTATAAGAGGAGTCATTAGATAAATATCTAGAGTTGTGCCAAAATAATCCTTTAGCTTGTGGATAAAGCCTACAATTACCTGGCCATATTCCATGATATTCTTTATATACAAGAGAAGTAATTGCCTTACGTTTAGAGATAATTTCTTTACGTCTACGATATAAATTCTTCCAACATCGTTGAATACAACGAATCCAAAAGGTTTTTAAAATGGCAACATCTTCATCGCCAGATAGTCTAACAATTTTAGCAATTTGTGGAGATAAGTAATAAGGTCTAATAACAATATTTTTATAATTTTTAATAAATTCGTGTTTTAAATATTTATTTTGATGTAAATATATTTTATTTATGTATTCTCTTTGGCTATATTTAGTATAATGATTAAATATACTCAAAATCCCTTGGTTTGAAGCGTTTATAGTAATTAATTCTTCATCTTCATCTTCGTAGTCACCTTCATCATAATGTTCTTGTAAATATTCATCTTTTAATACATAATGACATATCCAGTGTCCTTTAATAGAAGGTGTGCTACTACCTGGAATGAATCCATGTATGTATTCATTATGTATTTCACAAAGAATAAGATTGAAACTTTTATTCATGATTATGATTTATTTGATTAAATAGTAGAAATGATAATATTCTATTTCAATTTTTATATATATATTTATATATAATGTCTAGTTTTAAGTTTTCAAGTCTTTCGAAAATGACTAGTGGTAAAATGTCAAAAGCTTTAGATAAAACATTTCAAAATAAATATGTGTTATATTTTGTTTTCTTTTTAGCATTTACAAATTTGTTAGGTTATTTAATGTTAAGTAATTATCGTGCTATTATTGTATTCATATTGATAGGTTATTTGATGAAACAATATACCAATAATATGATTATTGTTCTAGCAGTCCCCCTTATTTTAACAAGTGTTTTACTTGTTGGAAGTAAAGTAAAAGAAGGTATGGAAAATAAGAAAAAGGAAGAAGATGCTAAGAAGGATGATAAAAAGGATGCTAAGAAGGAGGATGCTAAGAAGGAGGATGATAAAAATGATGATACAAAGGGTGAAATAGATTTAAAAGAAGAAGTGAAATTAAAAATCAAAAAGGCAATAGATGACCATGACGATAAACATACAGATAAGAATAAGGATAAAAAGGAACCTACAGGCGACGAAAAAGATAAGAAAGAAAATTACACAGGGTATAGACGTAACAATAATCGTTTAGATTATGCTGCCACCGTTGAAGATGCTTATGGAGATTTGAGCAATATTTTAGGCGAGGGAGGTATTAAGGGATTAACAAAGGATACTGAAAAGTTAATGTCACAACAATTAGAATTAGCTGATGCTATGAAAAATATGACTCCATTATTAGATCAAGCAAAATCTATGTTACAAGGCTTTGATTTAAAAAGTCTTGATGGTATTGCATCTTTAGCCAAAGGTTTTGGTAATAATACCCAAGACCAATAAATATTTTATTTTTATTTTGATAATTAAAGATAAAATATAATGAATCTAGTATGCAAATAAAATTATATAGGTAGTATATAAATGGCAGGAAAAAAATGTCCTCCTGGAGTTATTTGTATAGAAAATGTAACTCTTAGTTTTGGATTTATAATAGTTCTAATTGGGATGTATGTATTATATTCAACATATAAAAATAATAGTAATAATAACCAAAAGGAAACTGAGGTTGTTGTAAAAGAACAGGTTACAGAAAGTCGTCCTTGGTATAATTTTTTCACTCGTCCTAATTTTGGTTATACTAATCTTCCTGGCGATGTATTAATGAATCCATATGTTCCACCATTAAAAGATGATCGTTATCTAGTGCCTCCACCCCCTATTGTTCCTCCTGGTAGAATGCCTATAAATATATCTACTAATATTGGTGCTGTAAGTGGACCTTATCAACAAGTAGGAATATTAAACTCTACTAGTGGTGGAAATAATATTATATTACCTTTGATGGGTCGTGCTTTATATAGTAATCGTAGTAAATACCAGTATTATACCATGAGTGACCAAAATACCAGTATTAAATTACCTATTTCTCGTAGTGGGCGCAGTTGCACAAACGAACATGGTTGTGATGAAATATATAATGGAGATACTGTATACGTTCAAGGATATAATAAGGCTTTTAAGGCTACTATTTATGAAAATGATACGCTACAATACATTCCTTACATTTAATTTAATCATATTGAATATTTTTCAATATAATTATTTATTCTATTTTTACTTCCATTCCCATATTTTTAAGATTACTTTCTTTATTTGTAGTAGGGTCTGTGGTGTTATTTGAGGCTGGGTCAGCGGGTATAAATAATTTATAATTATAACTAATTTATTATTATAACTAATTAAACACTATTATATATTATATATTATGTCGGATATACCTTTTTTAGATTTACAAAGAGAAATTATACCTATTAAAGAGGATATTCAAAATGTTATGAATACAATAGTTTTTAAAAATACTAATTTTATTCTTGGAAAGGAGTTAAATCAATTCGAGAATAATTTTGCCCGATATACTAATAATAAATATTGTATTGGTGTTGCTAATGGAACAGACGCATTAGAAATTGCTGTTCAATCCTTAGATTTAGATGACAACGATGAGATAATTACACAAGCAAACACTTATGTTGCTACTTGTTTTGGAATTACTAATAACAATAAAAAATTAAAGTTGGTAGATATTGATGCAGATACTTATCAAATGGATTTAAATGAATTAGAAAGAAATATTACATCAAATACTAAGGTAATAATTATTGTTCATTTAACTGGTAGTTGTTGTGATATGGATAAATTGATGGAAATTGTTGAAAAACATAATCTTATATTGATTGAAGACTGTGCTCAAAGTCACGGAGCATATTTTAATGATAAAAGGTTAGGATCATATGGATTAATATCTACATTTAGCTTTTATCCTGGTAAAAATTTAGGAGCATTTGGTGATGGGGGGGCTATTTGTACATCTAATTTGGCGTTGTGTTCTAGAATCCAAAAAATTAGAAATAATGGTTCTATTGAAAAATATAAGCATGATATAATGGGAAGAAACTCACGATTAGATACATTACAGGCTGCTATTTTAGATTTGAAATTAAATAGATTAGATAATAATAATAGTAAAAGAAGACATAATGCAGAATTATATTGTCAATTACTACAAAATGTTTCTAATATACAATTACCCAAGATTGAAGATAAATGTCTTCCAGTATATCATTTATTTATTATTAGAGCAGAAAATAGAGATAAGTTAAAACAATACTTAATTGACAATGGTATTGGTGTTGGTATACATTATCCTATATCTATTACTAAATTACAATGTTATCATAACTATTTTGACGAAAAATATTTTGAAGATAAATATCCACATTCTCAACAAAATAGTAACACAATTATCTCATTACCAATGTTTCCCGACTTAACTGAGGAAGAAATTACTAAAATATGTAAAACAATTAAACAATTTTATATGTTAGACGCGTGTTTTTAACTTCATTTAGATTTACACCTTTAAATATAAAATTTTATTATAATTTGGACGAATTTTAATATTTAATATTTAATATTTAATATTAAAGAGTGAAACTAATTAAAAAGTATATTAGGATTGTATAATATGACCGATAATCCCAAATATAAACTTATTGATTTTAAGCCAATTTCTACAGAAGGGAAACCAGGAGCTTTAACAGAAATTAATATGCGAAAAATATGTAAAGACAATGATTTATTATTTGATGTATATAAATGTTTCTATGTGAATGATTTAAACTCAGAACAATCTCGAGGTAATCATTCGAATACTAACGCATGTGAAATATTAATATGTTTACAAGGTTCATTTGAAATTAAACTTCATGATGGAACTGATTATAAAATATTTAAGCTTGAAGCTAACCAAGGATTATTTATTGACAAAAATGTATGGATATCTTATTATAATTTTATTAATTGTGTTGTTCTTGCCTTTGTAAGTATTTATGTTTCAGATAAAGAAAGTTGCTATGATTTTGATACATTCCTATCCCTATATCAAAAATAAATATCTAGCGTTGCTTTTACCTCCTAAACTTCTTTCTTTAAAATCAGCAAGTCCTACATTTAAAATATTACCGCTATCTTCAACGCATATTCCATAATCTACATATTTGACACCTTCTAATAATGCATCCTTATATATTGAATATACAGCATATATTATAGCAATTGAAGACGTAGCTTGTTTAGATTTTTCTAAGTCTATATTCCTAGTCATGTACACAGTGTACCAACACGTGCTCGTTGCTTTAATTACATATATACCTCCATATATAAGTTCCCCTTCTTTTACAAGGTAAAGTAATTGTTGTGTTTTTAATATAGTTTTTAATAATAATAATTCATCACAACTATGGGTAGGTGTTGAATCATGTTTATCTTTTAAAGTTTTTGATAACATTCTATGAAAATAACAATATTCTTCGTTGGTTGTTGCTTTCTTACAAACAATTGTATCATTTTTTATCATTTTTAATAAATAATCTTTATTGGATTTATTTTTTATAATATTTAACATATCGTCATTTGTATCTATATACCATGATAACTCTGGAACCATCCTCATTTTTGAACCTAATAAACTATATACCATAAATATATTATCTTCAAAATAAATATTATTTGCTATTCTAAACTCTATCTTGTTATGATAATAGTTTAGAACTTCATTTAATATTATATTCACATATCTTGTTTCAAAATATTTTCTTAAAAATACTGGACCTCCATAAGTTGCTCCCATATAACTAAAATATCTTTCCTCTTCTAATGTAGTAAACTCAGAAGGATCTATATCAATATCACCATCTGGCATAATAATTACATTATTTGTAATAAGTTTGGGTTTCTTACAAGCTGGAACAACACATATTAATTCATCTTTTAAATATAATAGTATTGAATTATCCACGAATCTATCTTTTGGATGATAATTTATAAATTTACGTGTATGATAAATAGTACCTAATATACCCTCTTTGACAAAATCATCCCACACCTCTTCATCTTCATCTTTATATTTTTTAATAATTAAAGAAGTTATTATTTTTTCCATATAATACTATATATTTAAGTATTTAAATATTTAATAAGCATATAATAAAATGTTTGAATACATAAAACAGATTGAGTGTCCAGGACTTAGATATCCTAAAATATTTACTTTTAAAGATATTAATTATCTAATAGGCTCTAAAAAATACGACCAAAAAAATGATATTACTAAATATGGTATTTTTTTAAGTGAATTAGATGAGGAATTAAATATTATAAAGGATATTGGATTCATTGAACTATTAGATTATAAATATCTAGATGATATTACATTAACAGCTTGGACAAGAGATATAAATATTAATGGTGATATTTTATATCTTAATATTGAGATTAAACAAAATGTGAATAATAAAACTTTTTATGATAATAATACTTTATTTTCTACAACCAACTTGATTGATTTTACATTAGTCAAAAAATATGATGTTACTGACTTTTTATTCAAGGATTTAACATACAAAAATGACCATTATTTATTTTCTAGTAAGCTTGGTAAGGATGAAGATAATCCTGATTTTTTTTGGGGAATTTATTTATTTAACATTATTAAAAATGATATACCTATTCGACCACATTTTGATGCTATTGTAGATTATAACAAGGATAAAGGACATGTTATACATAATATAGTATACAATTCATTACTAGATACACATACTATGTATTTCAGCATTCGTCATATGGTAGACAAATCTATTGATACTAGTGGATTTATCTATAAAATATATAAAGCTGATACTACCAATTTAATAGATTATTATAATACTCAAGAGATAGAATTTATTAGTAAGGAATTATTTTCAAAATGGTATAGTTACCCTCATTATTTTAAATATAAAAAAGAAGAATATATTATATGCAATCAAGATGATTATGGTAAATATAAATTACCTGTAATTTTAAAAAAAAATGCATAAATATATTAACTATAAAACAATAGTGTCATCGCATGTTTTGTATAACTTAGCTGGTATACCCATATAAATTGCGTTTCCATCAGTATTTTTTGTCACACTTGAACTCATTGCAACAACTGTTCCTTCACTTAATATTGTACTATCTCTAATAGATGCGTTTATACCTATCCAACAATATTTTTTAATCAAACATAATCCTGCAATTACTGTATGTGATGTAATAAATACATGATCTTCAATAATACTATGATGTCCAATATGATTTCCACTCCATAACACACAATTGTTACCTATTTTGGTATAAGGTTGTATTGTATTATCTTCTAATATAAAACAATTGTCTCCTATTTCGTCTGTATATACACTAGCTTTGCTACTAATATATGTGTAAAAAGAATATCCTTTTTGTTTTCCTTCATTATAAATTCTTTCCCTGAACTTATTTAGATTAGTACCAGAACAAGGAGCAAATAATAAATATTCCTTCGGTGAGTATTCCTTTTCTAATTCCTCAAAAGAAACTATTGGTAATTCAAACTTAGTCTTAATTTCAGGCATAAAATCCCTCTCAACAACAAACGCTTTAACATTTAATTTTGTATCATTTTTTAAGTAATAATAAGCTAATTCTGCTACATTCCCTATACCAAATATTAAGATATCATTTGTGAAGTCATTAACCATTTATAATACTATTGTTAAATATTTAAGTAATTAAATATTTAAATATATCTAATATCTAATATATAGTCGATGCCTATTTATCATTTTAATAAAGTTCTTCATGACAAAAATAAAAAATTTATACTTGTAAATTGGTATAAAAGGAAATCGCCTTTTGGTTGTAGAAATTATGATGAGTTGTATGATAAACTGAAAACAAACTCATTATTTATATTTATAGATTTTATGAATTATCAAGATATTATTGAATTTATTAAAAGTAATACATCTCATTATTTATCATTAATTTTCCCGATGGCCAGTAGATGCAATGGAAATATTCAATATTGCGTTGAGGATTATAAAGAACAAATTAATTGTTTAAAATACATTAAAACAATATCACACACAAATATGATTTTTTATTTTATTCCTCATGATCCTGACTATACTGGTATTAACAATGAATATTTGAATATACTTTATTCATCTTTATCTGATACTATTAAATTAATTTTGTGTCATGAGGACCTAGATGACATTCCCAATAATGTTGGACGTACTCCTGCATTTAATAATGTTAAACATATATTATTTTACCCTGCAAATTACGCATATAAAAGTTCTTTTGTCTCTTTTAATGAAAACCCTATTTCTAAGATAGCTCTATCTGGACATAATTGTTCAATTGCTTATCCAACTCGTACAATGATAGAAGGAAAAATAAGTAAATATCCTAATTTATGTGAACGTATTCCTGCTAATAGAAATGAAGCTTTTCCTAAGTTTAAAAATGATTCTATAAACACATTTAGTATAAAATTAAATAAATATTTAGCAAATATTTACACGTGTCATTATAATTATAAAACATCTGTATACCTTCTTAAATTTTTTGAAATATTAGCATCAGGTAGTCTATTAGTAATGCCGTTAGACCATAAAAAATTGTGTGATAAAGTTAATATGATTGAAAATATACATTATAAAACTATAAATTTTAATAATGATATAGAAATGTTAAATGGAATTAATTATATTTTAAATCCGGAAAATAGAGGTGAAATAGATATTATACGACGACAAGGTTATGATTTCTGCAAAGAAAAATTTAACGCGTCATGTAATTATAAAAGATTTATTAATCTTTTTGATCAGTAAAGGTGTAGTAATAATCATATTGAATATTTTTCAATATAATTATTTATTCTATTTTTACTTCCATTCCCATATTTTTAAGATTCATTAACGATGCACCTAATACGTAAATGTCATAGTCTTCCTTAGATAACACATTTTTTGGATCCTCTTCATCACTATCAGAACCAGAACCAGAATCAGAATCAGCATCACTATCATCAGGAGAACCTGTAGAACCTGTAGCACCTGTTGCGCCTGTAACACCGGTGGATTCAGTTGCGCCTGTAGCACCTGTTGCGCCTGTAGCACCTGTTGCGCCTGTAGCACCGGTGGATTCAGTTGCGCCTGTAGCACCTGTTGCTCCTGTGGATTCAGTTGCGCCTGTAGCACCTGTTGCTCCTGTGGATTCAGTTGCGCCTGTAGCACCTGTATCAGCATCATTATCACTATCAGAATCACTATCAGAATCACTATCAGGAACAGAAGATTTTGGAACAACATTAGATGCTACATTTGTAGCAGCATCAGCACTAGCACCACTATCAGCAGCATCAGCACTAGCACCACTATCAGCAGTATCAGCACTAGCACCACTATCAGCAGCATCAGCACCACTATCAGCAGCATCAGCACCACTATCAGCAGGATCAGCACTAGAACCACTATCAGCAGCATTAGCACTATCAGGAGCATCAGCAGCATCAGCACTAGAACCTATTGTGCCTGGATCAGCGCCTGTATCATTACTAGATTCTTTTGTGGCTGGGTCAGCGGATTTCTTTGTATCTGCGCTTGTATCATTACTAGATTCTTTAATGGGTTTAGCTGTAGGATCTGTTGCGCCTGTTGCACCTGTATCAGCAGGTTTCTTTGCGTCTGTTGTCTTTGCGGGATCCTTTGTTTCTGTGTTTGTGGCTGGATTAGCGAGATCCTTTGTTTCTGTGTTTGTGGCTGGATCAGCGGGATCCTTTGCGTCTGCTGTCTTTGTGGGATCCTTTGCGTCTGTTGTCTTTGCGGGATCCTTTGTTTCTGTGTTTGTAGCTGGGTCAGCGGGATCCTTTGCGTCTGTTGTCTTTGTGGGATCCTTTGCGTCTGTTGTCTTTGCGGGATCCTTTGTTTCTGTGTTTGTAGCTGGGTCATCGGGATCCTTTGCGTCTGTTGTCTTTGCGGGATCCTTTGCGTCTGTTGTCTTTGCGGGATCCTTTGTGTCTGTTGTCTTTGCAGGATCCTTTGTTTCTGTTGTCTTTGCGGGATCCTGTCCACCCTTTTTTCGACCGCGCTTCCCTCCTCGTTTTAAAGTAGAATTATGAAGTTCTTTAGATTTTTTATGTCTAAAGGTTATATGGTGTGAATGTTTTTTTTTAGTATGTGCTTTTTTCTGTGTTTCATTCTTTTTTCGATGTGCTTTAGATATTCTACCTTTAGTTAATTTCATCTATATAAATAAAATAATATTTTTATTTATTTATCTATTTATATTAATGAATGAAATAAATATTGCTCCTCAAAATGTTTCTGGGACGTGTAATTACAAATGTTTATACAGAGTAAATTATAAGGCTCAATCCGCCACGATAACAAATTATGGTAATTTTTTAGGAATCTCTCATAATAGTGGAAATAATGAATGTTCTTTTAATGCAAATGAACTAAATACAAATAGTATAAAGTTGGAACAACCATCTTCCTTAAATTATAATAATGAAATAGTGGATGCTCAATTAACTATGTTAAGTAGTTCTGATAAAGGTGTGAACAATTTGAATGTCAGTATTCCAATTTCCACAAATGGAGTAGGAAGTAAAGCTAGCACAATACTGAGTGATATTATCCAAGGAGTATCAAAAAAGGCGCCTTCTAAAGGAGAAAGTACAAATAGTGGGATGAAAGAGTTTTCATTAAATGAATTTATCCCTAAAGATAAGTTTTATAGCTTTACTGATAAAAAAACAAACACAGATTACATATCTTTTGGTCTCTCAAATGCGATTTATATATCAGATGAGGATTTGAAAATGCTCCAAAGTATAATAAGCAAGACTGGTCCTGCTACACTTTCTTCAAAACCAGATATGTATATAAATAATGATGGTCCAGTCTTTGGAACAGGTGTAAGTAGTGATGAGATATATATAGATTGTCAGCCAACAAATAGTTCTGAACAAGAAGTAGCAGTAAGTTATAATAAGTCCATTAATAATGATTTAGTAAAAATGGTAAAAAGCGAAGGATTTCAAATAACTCTATTAGTGATAGTAAGTCTAATATTATTATATTTGTTGTATAATCGTTTTGCGAGTATTCATAGTTCCTAATTTATAGTAATTAATAATTAATAATTATTATAAATATTTAGATAACACCTTTGTAATCAATAGGTGCGGCGTCGTATAATTGGTCTAAAGTAGGTGAATAAGAAGCTTTAGAATCAGGAGAGGGTCCTTTAGAAGGAGCCATTTTTTTAACAACTTCTTGTTCGAGTGTATAAGGGAATTGGTTCATAGCGGTTAATTTGCTCTTTTTATCTTCTTCGCTAGGGACATATTTTTTGAGTGCATCGGAGCCAGTTGCTACCGAACTTCTACGGATAAGTTCGTATGCTACGAGAAGTCCAAGGAGACCAACAAGTGGATGGCAACAAGAGAACAAAACAAGGAAAAAAGCGATGACAACAACTTTACCATAGGGTGTATCCACGACATCAGCAATAAATGCGGGGGTTGTGTGACCCATTAACAAGTAGAGAATAAATACAACAATTAGAATTTGTTGGTGTCTATGTTCTTTTTTCAGTAATTCACTAAAAATACTCATATATATCATATTACAAGATTATATTTCATAAGAATTAGAATAATATATTTTATAAAATGATATAACAATAAAAATGTATAATAAATAGATTTCTACTTAATAATGTCAAACACATATTTAGGTCAAAAAGGATATACAATACCTAAAAATAATTTAACAAGTTCTGAATTAACTAAATTAAAAGAAGAATTAATTGCTAAACCATTTGTTCAAGGAGTTCAATATGGTAATCAGGCAGAAGGATTTCCTATTTATCGTGAATCGGGAAAAAAAATATATGTTCCTAGATACTTTGGAGAAGAAAAATATGGAATCACGAATGACATTCGTATTTATCCAGGAGATGAGATAGATATAGCGTTTCATGGAGATTTGAGAGAACATCAATTACCAGCAGTAACAAAATATTTAGAAGAGGTTACAAGTGCTGATAGAGGAGGAGGGGGATTACTTGAGTTACCATGTGGATTTGGTAAAACGTGTTTAGGATTATATATTTGTTCGCAGTTAAAAAAGAAGACGTTGATAATTGTTCACAAAGAGTTTTTAATGAATCAGTGGATAGAACGTATACAACAATTTTTGCCAAATGCGAAAATAGGTAAGATTCAAGGACAAAAGATAGACATAGAAGGTAAGGATATAGTAATAGGAATGTTGCAATCACTATCTATGAAAGAATATCATGAGGATACTTTTAGCAGTTTTGGTCTAACAATAGTGGATGAGGTTCATCATATATCAAGTGAAGTATTTTCATGTGCGTTATTTAAGATAGTGACAAAGTATATGTTAGGGTTATCTGCCACTATGAATCGTAAAGATGGAACTACTAAAGTATTTAAAATGTTTTTAGGTGATGTAGTTTACAAAGCGACGAGAGAAAAGTCAGATAGTGTAACAGTTAGAGCGATAGAATACTTATCGCAAGATGAAGAGTTTAAAGAGGTTAAATTGGATTTTCGTGGTAACGTTCAATATAGTACTATGATTTCTAAATTATGTCAATACAATAAGAGGTCAGAGTTTATTATAAAAGTAGTATCAGATATGTTAGAAGAAAATCCATCGCAACAAATAATGATCTTAGCGCATAATAAAAACATATTAACATATATGCACGATGCGATTAATCATAGAAAAATAGCCAGTGTAGGATATTATGTAGGAGGGATGAAAGAACAACATTTAAAAGAAAGTGAAAAGAAAAAGGTGATAATAGCGACTTATAGTATGGCAGCAGAAGCACTAGATATAAAAACATTAACAACACTAATAATGGCAACTCCTAAAACAGATATAGAACAAGCAGTAGGACGAATCTTAAGAGAGAAACATAGTAATCCAATAGTAGTAGATATAATAGATGAGCATCAACCATTTAGAAATCAATGGACAAAGAGACGTTCATTTTATAACAAAAATAGTTATAAAATAATAAAATGTTCAAATTTGAATTATGATTCGGATATAAGATTTTGGAAACCAGTAAGTAATAAATCAACAAAAAACACAAAGGAACTATATTCACCAGATGATGTATTAATGGATACTTGTTTTTTGAAACTTCCTAAAAAATAATATATTAAATTAGAAATATATATAATATATTAAATTAGAAATATATATAATTTAATATATGTAATTATTTAACATCGCAGTGATTTTGGCGTTCAAAAATGACAGGGTTTGCTAAAGCAGATTCAGATGGTGCTAAAGGTCCTCCAGTAGAATAAGAAGGAGTATATGGAACATTACTCATATATTGGTGATAACCACCACGAAGTTTTCTAGAACCTTTGTGGTGTTTTCTTTTATGAGTTTTAGATTTATGGTGGTGATGGTAACGTTTTTTTCTAGATAATAAGCTAATAAGATCACGTTTTGCGTCATATAAATCACGTTTGGTTTTACGTGATGTTTTTCTAAACTTGGATGCGATCTTTTTTTCTGTTCTAGATGCGGTTTTTTTCACATTACGTAAGTTCTTTTTAATATGAGATAAACTCTTTCGTCGATGCGATTTTCCTCCCATGGTCCTATACTTATTACTAATATTTTTTATTTTTCGTTTAATAATATGAGATTTTCTTCCACCAACAATTTTAGATGCGGCGGCAGCCTCAACATTACTACCCACACCATGACATCCAAAATCAGAACTAGTATTAGTGCTTCCAAAAACAGAAGGATTATGAGTATTTAATGGATTTGCATATTGATGGTTAATATTGCTATATAAAGGTGGATTATTTAATGATAATGGTGAATCAGTCATTTATAATATATATAATATAGATATAATTATTTAATAGATATCCTTTTTTGTAACAATTCGTTCTTTGTTGTTGACAAGATGTAATGGTTGCCATTTTTTGTGTTTATAATTATATATACATAGCATTTTGTATGAGCGGTCTAAATATACATATTTATCTAAACGATCATCTTCAAACTCTTCTTCGTCGTCACTTTCTTCTAACGCATCTAAATTATAATTTTCCTTAATATTTCTAAATAATTTATTCATGTAAACACTTGTTTTATAATCAGGAATTGATGCGATACTATGAAAGTTGTCAGAACTATTATTATCGTAATAATATAGATTATAAATATCATTTTGAATATCTGCCTTAACCTTAAATATAAGTTCCTTAGATTGACTATGAGTATTATTTGCGTGATTATAGGTAGAATAATTATCAGTTTTAATATATTTCATATTAACAATATTATAATTTTTTTCACGTTGTAAAAATCTAAATTGAATATATTTAATTGTATAAGGGATAATTCGAATAATATTAATGAACTCTTGATAATTAGTATGAATTATAGGCAAACCCATAATTACATTATTTTTAAAATAAGAAACTTGTCTAATTTCATATTTATACATTATTTCTAAAATGTTCAATCTTTGAATTAATGATTGTGAATAAATATTTTCACCTTTATAGTATATTATATCTTCAGTAGTAAAGAACAATTTGGAATCGTATTCAAATAAAGTTCCATATAATAAAGTTCCATAGGATAATTTAGTATCAAAGCACACAGCATATCTTGTATTAATTTTAGTAATCTTATTGTGTGAGTTTAATTCAGCAAAAACGCATATATTTTGTGCATGTAGTGTTGTAAACCACGCTAAATGTTTTGTTCCTTCAGGAATAGCAAATAAAAAATCATGCTTATGAACTTTTTTATGACTTGTTGATTCATAAGAAAGTTCGAAATCAGGTATTTCATTCATTACTTGTTGATATTCATATTTATTCAAGAACATATATCATAATATATAGAGACACCTTTATATTATTGTAATTATATATTACTTGCACTTTCCAAATCACTTATAGATGTAGTGTTAGGTATATCATCAGTATCCAATGTCAGGGTGTCATTAGCATGTTCTTCTTTTAAGTAATTCTGTAGCTGATTTTTCATTTCATCCCTGTTAAAAGACGCGTGTTCACTAGGTTCACTAGGTTCACTAGGTTCACTAGGTTCACTATTATTACTACTACTATTTATAGTTTGATAAATTTTATCGTATTGTTTCTTAGGTTGATCTATATAGTCTTTTACTTGCGGAACAGTATAAGTAGTCTTAAGAAAAATAATTATTTGATGAATTAAATATATGATAACAATAGATATAATACTTACTTGAATACACCATAGTATCATTTTATATATTGTTTATATTAATACAATATAGATATAAACCTATTAAGTTCTTTTTTTATTAAAACGTTATCTAAATTTTGAATATTTTGTGGTGTATTAAAATAAAAATCTAAAATAATAAAATTATTCATATTAGTCTCATTAGATTTATTTAATGGATCTTTTCTATAGTATCCCTCTAAAACAAGATATAAACAACTAGATGATTCTATACAATAATATAAACATGTTATTTCTTGATATGTATGTTCGTAAGGAATTTGGGAATATATTTCTGTTTGTTTAAAAGAACTATTATCTATTAAAAAATGAATATTATTTTCAGATATTGAAATAGGGTCTTTATCTAGAGGAATATTCTTTATTATTTTTGTAGGAGTAATTGTATATATTCCTTCTGGAGAATACAAATAATTTGTTATTTTATTTTTGTTATAGTGTGGTTGTAAATGTAAATATTTATTTTGAATAGATTTAATATCATAATTTTTAATGTATATTTTACTCATAATAATTATATTATCTTAAACTATTTAAACCTATTAATTAAAAGTTATATAGTAATGATGAACGTAATTATTGTTGAAAAACTAGGTATGTTGAAACAGACAAGTATCAAAAAATATAATGTAGAGGAACTTTATAAAAAATGTGGATTTAAAAAATCAGAAGGATTTGAAAAACAAACTGAATGGGGGGTAAAAATGGACAAGAAAAAATATATAATTGCTGTATTTGCCAAAACAACCGGTAAAGCAAATTCAGAAAATAAATATGATTTTCCTCCTCCGATTGATACTAAATTATTTTTTGGTAATTGTTTAATAGTAAGATACGAGAAAGAAGCAAATGGAACCCAAACACCATGTTCTTTATCTTTAGAACAATGGCAAAAAGTCTATGAAGATCTATTCGGAGGATTTGAAGATTTATCATCAACAGCACTTGATGATGAAAAGGAAGTAGATGAATTAGCAAATATTGCGAATAAATATAAAACATCATCAGGATATTTAAAAGATGGATTTGTAGTAGATGATAGTGATAAAGATGGTGATAGTAAAAATGATAAAGATGAATCATCGGAGTTTTCTGATAACACTCTAGAATTGAATATGGAAGATGAAGATGAAGATGAAGATGAAGATGAAGATGAAGATGAAGATGAAGTTGAAATGAGTGGGTCAGAACTAAGTGAAGATGAATATGTTACAGAAAGTGAAACCGAGGTTGAAAATGCTGATCTGTAAATATTTTATAATTAAAATTGAATTAGTTTAAATATAAATTATTAATTTATCTAGTAAGAAGAATATGAGAATCATAGAAAATCCTAAACAATTCAGAGGTAATATTCGTATTAAGCTTTTTGATATATTAAAAAGTGAACAAAAATCTACTAACTTAGAAATAGGTATTTATAATTATTCATTAAATGAAGCAGACCAGCGAAAAGTTGTGAAAAAATGGGATAATTATCATTTTGTTCAATTATATATTGATAGACTGCGAAGTATATATTTGAATTTATCTAATTCTGAATTAGTGGGCAATATATTGAATGGTTATTTAAATGTAAAAACCTTAGCATTTATGACTCATCAAGAAATGAATCCAAAAAAATGGGATGAACTAATTAAGAAAAAGATTGAACGTAATAAGGCAAAATATAATACTGAAATTGAAGCAGCAACAGACACATTTAAATGTCGTAAATGTAAATCTAATAAATGTACGTATTATCAGATGCAGACTCGTTCTGCTGATGAACCGATGACGACATTTGTTAATTGTATTGATTGTGGTAATAGGTGGAAATGTTAATAAATCAATTAAATTATTAATTATTAATTATTAATTATTAATTAATATATTATATAAAAACTAACCAATATGATTATTATACATGAACGAAGGGTTTAAAATAAGCAAAATAGAACATGATTTACTATATATTAATCAAAATATAGAGGTTTATTCAAATGAGGAAAAACGTAGAGAATATTTAAAAAAAATAGCTTATATGATACCAGAAGCTACTATTCCTCAAAATCATATAAAATATTTACAGGAAATAAGGGATAAATATATAGAAAAACCAAATGTAATATATGATATAGGCGCTTGTGTTTTACATTGGACTAATATATGTAAACAATTTGTATGGAAAGATTCAAGCACGGAATATATAGTGTTTGATGCCTTTTCTGATGCTGAATTTTTATATAAAGAATATAATTTGAGATATAATATAGATGTATTAAGTGATGAAATAAATAAAGAAGTAAAATGGTTCGAAAATCCAATTTTTCCTGGTGGAAATTCTTATTTTAAAGAAAAGAATGAATTAGTATTTCCATCTGATGAATACAAAATTAAAAAATGTAATACTTTAACAAATGTAGTTAAAACTAAAGGGTTTCCTTTACCAGATATTATTAAAATAGATGTTCAAGGTTGTGAAAAAGATATAATACTAGGAGGGAAGGAGATAATAAAAGAAGCCAAACATTTAATTGTTGAATTACAACACGCACATTATAATGAAGATGCTCCATTATATAGTGAAGTAATTCCTATTATTGAAGATCTTGGATTTAAATTAGAAAAACCACTTTTTTGTAATAATGGAAGTGATGGTGATTATCATTTTGTAAATATTAATAAATGTTAAATATTTAAAATTGTAAAATATAATTCAATATTTAAATTATATTTTATATTTTATTAAAGTCAAATTCCAAACGCAGTAGGTCTAGAAATAATAGTAACTTCTCTATCACCATTATCTTTACCCTCTATATGTATTATATTATGACGACCATTATAATACCCACTTTCATTATCAACTTTAACATTATTTATTTTTCCATATAAATATAAATCATCCACCCTAGTATCATAATAAATTAATCCAGATAAAGTGCCTTTATCTGTTTTATATGTTACATTTCCCATTACATTATTGACATTATTCACGATTAAGTGATTATTTATGGAATAAACATACCCTTTAGTTTTTTTATTGTTGCTGTAAATGGATGAATATATATAATTTGTATAAAGAGTATCAGGTTTATGCATAACAATGGTAGAGTTTTTCTGCAATTCATGAGTTGTATATGTAAAAGTTTCAACACTTGTATCTAAATGCACATATATGGCAACGATAATGAAAATTATAACAAAAAATAAATTAAAAAGATCCATCGTAATCCCTAAACGTTTGTAATTTGATGTCATATTTATCATATTTATCATATGTTATATAATATTATAATAGATTTTTTATATGTTATATTAAAATTTCCAAATCTTGAATTTTCCAGTATTCAGATTTTCCGCCAAATAATGGTCGACGAATAATAAAAGGAATACGTTTTTGTTGTAACTCTAATTGCGCGATTAAGTATCCTTCTATAATATGTTCAGGAACTTTTACTAAAGGTTGTGCTCCAGAATCAATTTGTTTTGCTCTTTGTCCTAATATTCTAGTTTTTTCATATTTAGTTAAATATGGCAAAGTTGTATGTAAATCATCTATAATATTATTATTATTATCTCTAACAACATTACATAATGCTTTAACTTCATCATAATTATGGGATTCACATTCAGGATGTGCGTCTAATATATAATTTTGCTTAATCTCCTCATTAAATTTTTGAAGATATTTTTCATCATAATCATCATCGTCGCTATCTTCAAAATTATTATTTTCCATATTTATGTTGTTTAAATCATATATATCATTAATATTATTATCATCTTCATCATCATAATCATTAGTAGACATATTTTCATCATATTCTTCATCGTTATCTTGTATATCGTGAGTTTCTTCATCATTTTCTTCATCTTCTTCATCTTCTTCATCTTCTTCATTTTCTTCATTTTCTTCATTTTCTTCATTTTCTTCATTTTCTTCATTTTCTTCAATTTCTTCAATTTCTTCATCATTTAATATACTATTATCATCATCTAATGAATCATCATCATTTGATTTATTATCATCACTTAAGTTTTGTTCGTCAAAGTAATTATCATCACCAACACCCATAGTTTCTAATATATAATATTATAGTATTATATTTTAAATCAATTTTTATTGAATTAACTTGATTATGCTTCTTTTTCTGTATTCCATACAATATCACAAGTAGAACATAAATATATATATTTCATATTTACATCGTCATATCTAATATAAATAATTTCTCTAGATTCATTTTTTGTGTTTGTAGAGCATTCAGCATTTGGACAAAGCATCTTATCAATACGAGGTAATGTAGGATCTAATTTAGTATATCTATTAATAATATGATTAAATTTCTGAGAAGTATCTGATAAATTTGTGCTAGATACTGTTGCGTTTTCAAATGATAATGAGGTATCTTCATTTCCACAATGACGACAATAATATATTAATTTATCAGAATTATCACTAATGCGGATGTAATACATATTTTGACAAGAACTACAGAAATGCATCTTTTAATATATTATATACGTTTATAATATTCTATTTAATTCAATTTTTATTTAATTTTCATTTGCTTAAACAATTTACTAAAATTATTATATAACTCTGTGTAATTAATTCTTACATGCATACTATACAATCCAGTACTGATATTTTGTGATTTAATATTTTTTTTTTGATGTTCTAAATGTTTCATAATTTTATTTTTATTTTTTTTTAAACTTTCAATCATGGGTTCTTCAAATATTCGAAAACGAGCATCAAAATGAATATTTTCGTTCAAAATATTTTGAATATTTTGTAAAATAGCAATATCATAATTTTTATAATTAATAATAGTATTATATTTATCGTAGTCGTTATGTTTTTCAGTTATACCAGGTTCGTTTAATAAAGGTGTATCATTCAATAAACTACATAATGTAAGTAAAATTGTAGAAATAGTTTGGCATGATGTCCATTGTTCTCCTCTCCATGTATTTAAGAGAGAAATACAAACCTTTCCAGAGGTATATAAATTTGGATTAAATCTAATATTCTCACCATTAGTACAATAGGTAACTATAGGAGGAGTATGCGGATAATCAGGTGGGTAGGAAAAATCAAAAAAATAATACCCCCCAAAGTAAGGTGTATCAGATGGTCCTATAATAAGCGCATAGCCTTTTAACATATCTTCACTATCATGAGAATAATATATTCCATTATCGTGTAATGGATTTTTATTTAAATATTTAATATCTTTGATAAGTCTTTTTATAGTTTCTTTTGTTAAGTTTATATATTCACTCATTTAATTATAATTTATTAAATAATTTTTATATGATTTCATGATAATATTTATTTATTATTACACATATGAACGTTGTGAGAATTAATAGAAGAAATATTCAAAGGTGTAAATTCCAACTTTGGATTTTAATATTAAAATTGAAAATATATAAATATATTGGTTGTAATATATACAAGATAAAATATGAATTATCAGTTACAACGGAATAAATATAATAATCTATCTGACTTTTTGATAAAGCATTTTGCTAAGAGTAGTACATTAAGTACACATACTCGTATTCCAAATAATGAACTTAACATTAAAGGGGGGTCTTATACAATTAACGAAGATGAAGAAGGAGAATTTTGGTTTCATTATTATGAACGTGTTTTTAAGAAAAAGCAATTAGAATATTTGACTGAAAAACAATTAAAGAAAGGTGGAGGCATATTAATAGATTTTGATTTTAGATATGAATATGATATTAAAGATCATGTCCATACAAAAGAAGATATTTTCAATATAGTGGATTTGTATTTGGACAAACTTAAGGAATGTTTTCTATTTACAGATAATATTAGTTTTCCTGTTTACATATTAGAAAAACCCCATGTGAACAGACTAGAAAATAAAGAGTATACCAAAGATGGTATTCATATGATTATAGGAATTCAAATGGATAATATACATCAAGTTGTATTACGAGATAAGGTATTAAGTTCAATTGATTCTATCTTACGTTTACCTCTAACAAATAGTTGGGATAGCGTATTAGATAAAGGTATTAGTGAAGGTGGAACAAATTGGCAATTGATTGGTTCAAGAAAACCCGAGCATGAAGCTTATGAACTTACTTATTATTATAATGTTACATATGATTCTACTGATGGGGAGTTTCAAACAGAACAATTACAGATAAGTGATTTCGATTTTACAACTGATTTACCAAAAATGTCTGCTAGATATAGAGAACATGTTACGTTTGATTTGAAATCTGAGTTTGTTAAATTAGTAGAAGATAAGCCTAAGTCAAAAAGAGGACCTAAGTTGAAAAAAAGTAAAAGTTCTCAATTATTACCTCCAGTAGATGATGAAGAAAATATTAACGCAGATTCTTTTAGGTTAGATAACATAACATCATTAAAAATATTAGAAAATGCTATGGACAATATACTGGCTGAGTTATTACCAAGTGAATATAATATTAGAGAAATACATGAGTTTGTTCAAATATTACCAGCGAAATATTATGAACCAGGATCACACTTCTTAAATCGACAAGTTGCTTTTGCTTTGAAAAGTAAAGACGATAGATTATTTTATAGTTGGGTTTTATTGAGAAGTAAAGCGGATGATTTTGATTACGCAGATATTCCTAATTTATATAAGTTGTGGAATCGTCATTTTGATATAGGTGATAAAACTAATCCTATTACATATAAGTCAATTCCCTTTTGGGCCCAGCATGATGCTGACCCAGAAGATTACGAAAGAGTCAAAAAGAATACGGTTGTTTATCATTTATATCAATCCTTAGAAAGTTTTGCGGATTATGATTTTGCTAAAGTTCTATATCATATGTTTAAGGATAAATATATTTGTTCTAGTATAGTGAATAGAACTTGGTATGTATTTGTTGATCATAGATGGAAGTTAGACAAGGGGTTTTCACTACGTAATAAGATATCCGAAGACATGTTTTACTTATACAGAGAAAAACAACAAGAACTATTAGAAGAAATGGCCGACGTAGAGTCAGGGTCTGATGAGTATATAGAATATAAAAATAAGAGTAAAGTATATTCTGAAGTATGTGCAAGATTTAAAAAAACTAATGATAAAAATAATATTTATAAAGAGGTTCATGAGTTGTTTTATGATGAATATTTTGTAAAACACATGGATGAAAATAGATATCTATTGTGTTGTGCGAATGGAATTATTGATCTAAAAAATAATGTATTTCGTGCGGGGTATCCACAAGATTATATAACTAAAAGCACGCATGTAGATTATTTAGGTAAGGATTTGAGTGAGTATCAAGATATAGTAGATGAAATAAAAGATTTTATTGAAAAAATAATACCAATTAAAACATTAAACAAATACTTTTGGGATCATTTAGCATCTTCACTAATTGGTGAAAATCGTAATCAATCATTTAATATATATAGAGGTAGTGGAAGTAACGGGAAGTCATTATTTACAGAATTAATGGAATATGTATTAGGTGAATATTATGGCAGTGTTCCAGTTAATTTGATTACTGATAAGCGTACAGCTATTGGTGGTACTTCCTCAGAAATTATGGCTTTAAAAGGAGTTCGGTATGCTGTGTTACAAGAACCTACTAAGGGAATGCAAATGAATGAAGGGTTGATGAAGCAATTAACTGGTGATTCCAAAATGCAAGGTAGAGCATTATATTCAGAAACTGAAAGTTTTGCTATTCAGTTTGATTTAGTCGTATGTTGTAATACACTATTTGAAATTACAAGTAATGATGAAGGTACTTGGAGAAGAATTAAAATAGTTGATTTCATGTCTAAGTTTGTGAATGATAATGATAATGTTGCTGAAGAAACTTCTTATAAATTTAAGAAAGATCCAAATTTAAAAGAAAAATTTCCTAAATGGAAAAATGTGTTTCTAAGTATGTTAATCAATAGAGCACTAGAAACCCAAGGTATAGTAAAAGATTGTGAAGAAGTATTAGTAGCTTCTAAGAAATATAGACAAGGACAAGATCATATTGCCGGCTTTATTGCGGAAATGATTGGTAAACAACCAGGAAAAAAAGTGGGCAAACGTGAATTAATAGAAACATTTAAAGTATGGTATCAAGAACAACAAGGAAATAGAAAAATGCCTAAGGGTGTAGAAGTATGTGAATATATGAATAAAAAGTTTGGTGATATACATAGAGATGGATGGCACGATATAGAAATATTATATCCTGATCATAATGATGATTTACAAGATGTTTAATATATTTATTCAAAGGTGTATAATTGAGTTTTCAACAATATTATTATCTTCAATATATTCATTATTTTTTTTGTGACAATATTTTTTAATATTATTTATAAATACTAAACAACATGCCCCAATAACTATAGTCCCTGCCAAACCACTAGCTATAATACCTACTATTATAAATGTTTGCTCTAAATTAATATTCATTATATTAATGGTTATATAATATAATGAATATTGACGTAAATGTCTTTAAACCCTTGGTAATATATTAAAATAAATTAATAAAATACAATATAATAGATAGGAAAAAATTAAAAATCTTAGATAAAATATACATTACTATACCAATTGTCCCTGATAAAAATTTCCATAATTTATCAAATGATCCTAATAATAGCTTATTAATTATAAAATTAATTATAAATGGATAACCAATAAATAATATTAAAATACCAATTAAATGACCTTTTCCCCTATTACTATCAAGAGTAAATATAAAAATTAGAAAGATAATAAGGAATACAATATATATAAATTTAAAAAAAAGATTCCATGTGTTTAATTTATCATATTTTTGATTTTCATAAAAAGTTTTACGATTATTAGTAATAGTATCACTTTCATGTGTTGCTATTTTCCTGTCCATATTTTCTCCTTTTTTAATCAATATATTGTAATAAGAATATATGTTATTTTTATCAGTTTCTAGTTGTTTATTATAATTTAAAATATATAATGTATTATCATATAAGTTTTGAAAATTTCTCGTATGTTCATTCTCTAAGTCAATAGCATCATTTTGTACTTTTTTTTTCTCTTCCTTTCTTTTTTCTTGTTCTTCAACTTTATGTTTTATTTTCTTTTCTTTTTTTTGCTGTTCTAACCTTTGTTCTTTATATTCTATTTCTTTATCCCTTAATTTTTCTGCTATCTTTTCTTTACCTTTATCTAATTCTTGTTGTTTTTCTAGATATGCAAATGAATTTGATATTGACATAATATACTACTATAATATAATAAGATTTATTTTTATTAGATTATATTTATTTTTTTTGGGTTACTACACATTTGTTTGCTTCCTTAGTATAAGTATAACCTTCGGGACAACAATCTTGATCGACGCATGCATCTTCCAATAAAGAAAACTTAGGAAGAGTTACATCGGGAGATGTAGAATAAGAAGATGGTGGGGGAGTAAAAGAATATTCATCATAATACATATTACTGCGTTGATAAGCATCATATACTTTTGCTCCAATATTAATACAAAACATGACTAAAATAACGATTAATCCAATTGAATAAATAGACCCTGATATTATTTGTTTTTTATTTAAATATATTAAAATAATTACTATAAATAGATAAAATATAGCATATTTTAAAATCGAAATGTTATTCTGATATTGTTGAGTGTAATAATCATTTATTTCTACTAAACGATATTTATTATTTTTTGCTTGTTCTAATTCTTCTAATTTATTTTCCGCATGTTTAATTTCTTCACTAACTATGTTTAAAGCATTAGTTTGGGCGCTTACTGTATCGGTAACACTTTGTAAATTATTAACATAAAAATTTTGATTATCATTCATATTATCATATAATTGAACTCTCATAGCATTTAAATTATTTAATTGATCTGTGATTAATCCCTTTTGTTCAACAGATAGAGTTCCTGTTGCTGACCCGTGTTCTAATTGTTTATATAAATTATTTTCAATCTTACTTAATTTTTGGATATCTTGTTCTGTATTTACTGAATCCATTTGATATATTATATATAGCTAAAATAATATATCAAAATATAAATTATTTAATTGCTCTAAATATTATTATACTAACTAAAATTAAAATTGTTATCCAAATATAAAAACTATAATTCATGGATTTAGATACAACGTAACTATCATTAACTACATTATTACTATAAATATTTGCGTTAAGGTTTTCTTTAATTTTGCTTGATAATTCTTTGTATGTATTTATGTTTTTATCTAATAATTTTTTGTCAACCCCACTTAATGTTGTCATATCTACATTCATACTCTTTAATGTATTAATGTTTGTCTCAATAGATAGCACAATTGGAGTCATTTCTTCTTGAAGTTCTAATAACGCTTTTTTATCATGACTTATGGTTTCTGCTAAACCACATAAATATGACATTTCCATCGGTTCGCCTTTTTCTGTATTATTCCATTCGCTGGAATGAATTTCATTAATTTTTTTAGGACAAGATTTATTGTTTTTTACAATAGGATTTTTAATATACAAATCTGTTCCTTCATCAGTATAATTGTCTTCTTTAAAAATATCTTGTGTAATACCGATTGTCTTAAATGCACATGATTTATTATTATTATTATAAGTAAAACCAAAACAATCATTCATACCAATAGCCATTTCCTTACATGTATCTAAACTGCTACCACTTACTTCTTTAATTGTATTCAAAGGTGAATTAGTATTTGATTTAACAATCCATTCATACGTAATCATGCTCGCTGGATATTCTTTTAAAATATTCATTTTATCAACATATCCTAATTTACCTACTAAATTAGCTTCTTTTTCATTTACATCATTTAATTGATATACAGCATTAACCCATTTACTCCCAACCATTTTTCCTGACAAGTTTAATTTATAAGGGTTAGCTACTCCATCTCGTGTAGCTTGATCTAAATTATTAGATAGATAACACATAACATTTCCGTCTTCATTTTTATCTGATACACCAAAATATTTATATCCACTAGCCGTAGCCAAATTATTACACTCTGTTATGGTTGATTCAGGGGTACCATCACCAGTTTCTATCATTGCGGAATCATATGAGTCATTTAAATAACATCCTAAATATTTAGGAGTTTGCGTTTGTTCCTCTTTACTAGGCACAGCATATACAGCATTTGCCCAACCTCCACCCATCATATTACCATCAATATCTTTGTAATACGTTCCAATATCACACCCACTTAATGTACCTTCCACAGGAACTTCTCCTAAACTTACCGCACGTTCCCAACCATTTCCTACAAAACATTGTCCATACCCTTGATTATTTCCACATTGTCTTCCAAAATATTTATAGTTTTCATTAATAGCTATATTTTTACACTCCTCCCATGTATTATAACCTTTATCTATTGGAACAGAACGATTTGGATTATCATTATACGAACCAGCATATTGTGGTTCATTTGAAACAGCTTGATATAACGCAACCACTCCTTTTCCTCCATAAACCTTATTATCAGAATCAGCTCCACATACATCATTATTTGGTGATCCAGACATTCCCCATCCAATTGTTGCTTCTCCGTATTTAGTAGTATTTGCTAAATTATTACTAACAGAACAAATATATTTTTGTTGTTCCCAAGATGGATCTTGATAATTACTTCCCTGTAGTCCGAAATATTTACTTCCTCTATTTATGGCAGCTGTCTTACATTGTTCATATGAATATCCATTTTTTCCGTTGTTTAGTAAAGTCATCGCCCTATCTATATCATCTTTGAATACACCAACATAGTCAGCTTGTTGTTTCAAATTCCCTGTACTACTAACCCATACATTCTTCTCAAGATTTGATTTATATTGTGTAACTTCATCTATTAACACATTTTGGATATTATTATATTTATTAATTAATGTATTTAAAATACGTTGTTCATTTTGTAATGAAGCAACAACTTTTTGTGTGTCTAAACTACGATTTATTTCATTATCTGAATTATCTATAGTTTTTTTTGTTAATTCAGTATTCATCATTAATATACTAATATATTATAACTATATAATATATTATTTTCAAACTAGCAAATAATATTAATTAACCGAGTATGTTAACATACCATAACAACACGTAAGTTACTAATAATCCCCATATCATAAATATAGGTGGATTATAAAGATTTATACTAGTAAAAAATAATAAAATTATTAATATAGACCATTTCATATAGGAGCTACCAGATATACCACTATATGATTCTGTATTTAAAACAAATATCCAACCACACAATATAATAACAATTAAAGATAATAATAAATACCTAGTATTAATACTATTGTTAAAAGTTGTTTGTTCTTTTGTATCATTTAATAAACTTTCATATTCTTGTAATAATTCTCGCATTTCTATACGTTGTATTTTTAATAACTCATACTCATTATTTAGCTCATTATTATTAGCCTCAATACTATTCTTATATTTATCATAACTATTACGAGACAATTTATTCATATCTCTATAAGTACCTATAGTCGCTGATAATTTTTCATTTAACCTTTCTATTTTTTTTAATTTCTCCGAATCCATTTTATCAAATTTATTTGATGATCTAATATCTTCAACAAAATCTAATAATTGTTGTTTATAAATAACCATATCTTCATCATATTCAGCTTTTAACAAATTATCTACGAAAATATTAAGTTTTATAAGTTCATTTTGTTCTGATGGTTTACTTCCAACTATACCCATTATATATAATATATTTATATTTTAAAAATATTTTTTTTTCTTTTATTTTCATCATTTTCATTTGTTCTTTTTTTTAAAAATGTAAAATATTTATTTGCTAATTCATATCTTTTTTTAATTTCTTTCGCATTTTTATATTTAGTATCTCTATATTTATTTAATACACCTAAACGTACCCTAAGTATCATAGCTACTTGCCATATTCTTTTATGGCTATATTTATTTGTTTTATATAATTTTTCTAATTTATTAATAGTATTCTTAACGTCATCTAATGTTGCGTATTTAATATGTATAGTATCACTTGGATCCTTATCTATGTAAACATCAAATGATGTTTTCGGATTATCATTATTAAATAAAAAAGTAGGTGTTTTGTCTTTTTTACGAGTATTATTTTTTTGAAGTCGTTTACAAAAATTATAAGGCGCGCATGAAGAACGCATAGAAAAACCTTTAATACGTGATGTTAAACATTTTTTTTTACTAAATTTTCTAGGTAGACTAAATATTTTTTTATCTTTTCTTATACACTTTTTTGTTTTATTGGTATGTTTACAACAATCTAGCATATATATAGTTTCCAGAATTAATTTTGGGTATTTACAGATAGTAAATGATATTCATAATTATTATTGTTCCATTTTTTATTGTTCCAATTTTTATCTTCAGATCCTTTTGTTTGTTCACTTGAATTAATTTTTATTTTATCAAGTCTATATTGTGAACAACTACCACAATGATCTTCATTTGAGTAATCAACTAATATATATGCGTCATTTGTATTATCATGAATTTTCCATCTCCCTACTACCTTTTTCGGCTCTGGGGTTGTGAACTTATGAATTATATTCTTAATAGAATTTACACTATATAATCGTTTTGATAACATATTTATATTATCTAATATATATGTTATTAAATTAAAATTAAATTAAATCAATTTTTAAATAGTGAATATGTAGCTCCTGTTAATAATACATTTCCTATTACCATTATAACGTTTTGCATATATTGTTTATTGTAATGTAACTCTGTATCATATTTCAATACTTTACTTCCATTATCTAACATATTTAAATTATTTAATTCTTTACGATAATGCTTATTTTCATCTTTTTGTTCTTTAATGTACACATTTAATTCTTCTAATTCCTTTTCATTATTCTCTAATATTTGTTCTTGTTCTGATTTTATGTCATCTAATTCCTTTTTTATTGATTTTAAATTATTTATAAGTAAAGAATATTCGCGTTCATATTCTTCATCATCTGGATATACTTCATGATTAACATATGCTGTTTTAAAACCATCTAATGCAGAAAAAAAAGAACTATGTTCTCCTTCTAATTTTTGTTTAACATTATTATATGTATCCATATTCATCTCCATATTTTAATATATTAATATATAATATTATTTTATTATTCAATTATATACAAATTCTATAATATAATCCTTCAATTGCTGTTTTACTAGGTCTGGTAATTTCACATACTTGTCCTGGTCTAATACCTATTACCTGTGCTACAGGATCAAATCTTGAAATATCTGGAAATTCTTTGTTATTAGTTATATTATACCTACGCTTGACTTCATCAAGTTCTTCATTATTTAAAACTTTATGAGGAGGAACTAAGCTATGTTCTAATATATTAAATTGTAAACGTTTAATATTTTGAATGACTATGAATAAGTTTTCTTGTTCCCAAATATGTTTTAATAAATTAGTAATTGTATCATTAATATCGTCTTTTGTGATAATCATTAGTGTATCATCATGTGTTAATATTTCTTCTAAATTAAACAGATCATCAATAATTTCTTGAATATTTTTATCTCTTAAACTTTTACCTAAATAGAAAGTTATATATATTTTGTTAATTTTACCTGTTTTTTCATTTTTCTTTTCTAACAACATATCTAGTTGTTGGGTTTGATACATCGCATTAACTTCATTAACACTAAAATTTTCATATTCGTCTACATTATACCCTTGCAAACTCATCATTTTAATTATTGTGTTTCTAGCTTTGTAAATAGAAGATATTGTACTACTTGAGTTTTGTGACATCCTTTATATATATACTTTATAACTTCATTTTTATTTAATTCAATTTTAATTTAATAAAAATAATTTTAAATATTAATAGTTACAGCTTTTGTTCCACCTGATTGATTTTTTGAAGATTCCTCCTCATCATTCTTTTTTTCTTCTTCTGGAAGTTCATCTACTTTTAAAATACTTATAGTATCATCTTCTTTGGGAATAGAAGAAATATTTTTTTCATTTACTATTTTTTCTTCATCTTCTCTTTTTTTTTCTGCCATAATTTCCATTAATTTTAATTTTTCAACATCACTTAATGAATCATATTGATTTTTCAATTCTTGATTATGTATAATTACTGGAAAACTTGGTGGATATGGAATTGAATCGCTTGATGGTGGTGCGTATGGAATTGAATCGCTTGATGGTGGTGCGTATGGAATTGAATCGCTTGATGGTGGTGCGTATGGAATTGAATCGCTTGATGGTGGGGCATATGGTATAGACGTATCTGAGTTTGAATTATCAGAAACTGGATTATATTTTGTAGAACTCGAGTTAACAACATATGGAGATGAGAGTTCTTGAATTAATGTAGGATACGTCCATTGAGGATCACTAAGACGATTACCATTTTCATCTTCCTGTACATAATATATCGCGTTATTTTGTTGAGATATTTTTGCTTTCCAAGGATAAGGTAACTCTTTTGATATCTCAATTACTTGTTGTTCTAATTTATTCTTTTCTTCTTCTTTTTCTTTAATTTCTTCAACCCATGATGGTATTGTATTATTATCTTCGGTTGTAGATGTAGATGAAGATGAAGATAAAACCATATTTTTATTTATTTTTTTCTTTTCTTGATTTTTTGAAAGTATCTTTCCCATATTGCGACTATAATTAGAGAATAAACTATCTAAATTTGTAGATTCATCTAACAATTTATTTATATTATCAGAATACGATAAACCTAATAATTTATCAATATTGTCTTCTGTAATAATTCTCATTTGAATATTCATAGCCTGTAATTCTTGAATTAATAATTTTAAAGAATATGGGATCCTAACAATACTAAATGAACGACCAAAACGACTAACATTTTCTAGGTTCATATTTCCATCTACACCCGTATAGAATTGGAGAGGACCATCAGCAAATGGGCTTAAAAATATATTTTGAGAAGGATTATAAACAGCCAATCCACCGCTTTTATTACATACTGCCATAAAATACTCATCACCACGAATCATAAACGATTCATTTAAAAAATTAGAAGCTCCATGTGCTAGTATTCCATCACGTTCCATTTCACCTATTCGCAATCCACCATCATTTGCTCTTCCTTGAACAGTTTGACGGGTTAATCCTGTTAGTTTACCACGTGCACGCGCATTTATTTTATCTTTAACCATATGTTTTAAACGCATATAGTAAGTTGGACCCATATAAATAGAAGAAATTAATTGTTCTCCAGTCATTCCATTATATAAAATTTGATTTCCACTCGAATGGAATCCTGCGTTTACTAACATTTCTCCATATATTTTTGTATTTGGCCCTTTAACTGCGAACGCAGTTCCTTCACCATATCCTCCGTAAACAGCGCATGCTTTACCAAATAAAGTTTCCATTAGTTGCCCTATTGTCATTCGTGATGGAAGAGCATGTGGATTAATAATTAAATCGGGACGAGTTCCATCTGCTGAATAAGGCATATCTTCTTCTGGTATAATAAGCCCAATAGTCCCTTTTTGACCTGCACGAGATGCCATTTTATCTCCAATTGCTGGTATTCTTTCTTCACGTATTCTAATTTTTGCTATTCTTGTTCCTTCTTCACCTTCTGTAATAAAAGCTTTATCTACAACACCTAATTGTCCTTTCTTTGTAAAAACTGAAGAATCAGATATGAACTCAGTATCCATATTATCATATATTGTTTTCCCAATCAATACTGTTTTCTCAGTAATAGGTGTATCTTCTTTTATAATACCATGTTCATCCAATTCAGTATAATCAAACCCTTTCTTTATACCACGAACATTTTCTAAAGTATGTATTTGGGTAAACCTTGAATTAATAGTAGAACCTGATATTTTACTTGTTTCTTCATAAGATTCATATCCTGTAAAATATGTAGTATTAAATAATCCTCTTTTAATTGACCCAGCGTTTATTAAAATTGCATCTTCTACATTATATCCAGTATAAGACATAATAGCAACAATAGTATTTACTCCATATGGCATTTCTTCTTTATTTACATAGTCTAAATATTTACTTTTAATTAAAGGAACTTGACCATAATTCAAAACTACACTCATTTTATCTATACGCATTTGATAATTAGTATTATATAATGAAACAGCTTGTTTACTTTGTCCACAAGAAAACGCATTACGAGTGCTTGGATTGTCTTCTGGATATATTACTAAATTACCCATTACGCCAAATAATAATGAGGGGTCTATTTCCACATGTGTATAATATTTATTCTTTTTCACATTTGTTAAATTAGATGCGATTAAAGAACACTCTTCCTCAGAAGCATCAATATAATCAATAATTGCCTGTTTATTTTCTAATTCTTCTTCTATTAATTCATTACCATTTTTGAATTGATCGTATAATTCTGAAATTGTATAAAAATTATTATTGGATAAATTAAAATTAGATATGGATTTTTCATTAAATCCTGTAACAATATCGCTCCATTTAAAATTATCAGAAAATAATAAATCTTTTACATCATTTCTTTGAAAACTAATCTTTCCTTTATCTACATAGTAAATAGGACGTGTTAGACGTCCTGCATCTGTATATATATGTAATTCATTCATTTCATATAAAAAACTAATACTTATGTAACACGGAATTAAGCCATTTCTACGATATATTTTAATTAATTTTATTGTTTCTAATGGATTTTCCAATGACCCTATCCAATTACCATTCACAAATACCTTTGTAAAATAATATAATTCTTTAAATGAACATTCTGGTAATAACTTAAGAAATGTTTTAGCTCGTAACCATTCTAACATAGGTTTACTTGAACTACCTGTTGTTATTAGAGTAGTTATAGACATGTGTTTATGTAATCCAATATTACCTCCATCAGGAGTATCAGCAGGATCAATATATCCCCATTGACTAGAATGTAACAAACGTGGCCCAACAACTTTAGCACTTGCATCCAATGGTAAATTAAACTTTCGTAATTGTGAGATGAACGAGTTCCATGAGAGACGATTTAAATCCTGAACAACTCCTACTTTTTTGGTATTTGCTTGTGAACCCCAGTTACCTTTAAACGCTCTTTTAATTCCTTGTTCCCAAATTCGTTCTTTAAAAAAATCATTATAATTTGTCTCTATTAAGCTTAGAAAATCAGTTTTATATCGTCCTTTATGTAAATTAAATTCACTATCTATTTTCGTTCCAATTTTTTTGTTTTGAAGAATAAAATACTCACGAAATAAATCATACAATAGTGTACCTGATAATTCTACTCTTTTAAAGCGAAAATTATCTCTATCAGTTGGTTTATCTTCTTTTGTAAAAACTCTTAGCATACGATTTACCATATAACCAATAAAATAGGCTTTATCTAAAAAATTAGTAGTGCCTATGTGAGGTAAAAAGTAATTCATTAAAATATCCATTACACCACTAAGCGTGGTTCTTTTAGTAAAAGTAGCTATAAACTCTAATGCTGTTTGTTGGTTAAATATCATATTGGCATCGTGGATAGATGGTATAAAAAGATCAATATAATTACTATTTTTTTCTAAATCTAACAAACAATATTCTATAATTTCTTTATCAGACATTACACCTAATGCTCTCATAAGAATAAATAATGGAATAGGTTTTTTAACATTAGGTATATTAACAACTATTTGATTATTTGTTAATGTTGAAGATGGGGCTACAATAGAAACTGATGTTTTACGAATATGTTTAGATGTATCTTCAGATACAGAACGTATTTCAGCATAATGACTATATAATTCATCCGGTTTATTAGATTTCACATAGATCATATTATCAGCAAACTTTTCTTGAGATACTATTACTTTTTCTTTTCCATCTATAATGAAATACCCTCCATAGTCATTCTTACATTCACCCATGTAATATCTTGTTTCACGAGGTAAATTTTTTAATATACATAGTTGCGATTGTAACATAATTGGCATACGACCTAAATAAATTTTTTCTAATACTGATGATGTTGTTTTCTCTTCACCATCTCCATTTTCTTCATAGTATGTAAGTTCATATTCTACATCATAATGAATAGTAACTCCATAATTCATATTACGTAATCTTGCGTCATTTGGATACATATAGTGTGTGTTATTATCATCATAAATTACAGGTTTTCCAAAATATACTCGGTTACCATCTTTTCCTCCCAAATAAAGTAGACATTCATTTTTATTGTCATCATCACCAGATTCTTTAATACGGATTGGGTTATTCTCTCTAAAAATTTTATAAATATCTTCTTTTACTAACTTGTTATAAGAATCTAAATGATGTGCAACTAAATTTGATGGATTATCAGTGAAATATTTGTCAATAATCTTCCATGAAACTTCTTCCATTTCTATATTATTATAGTCTTATTTTTTTATAATATAATTTTTATATATTATAAAAAGAATTCATAATTTTACATTTAATCTATTAAATTATTTCATATCGTGATCTTTCTCATCTTTGTCATCTTCGTGATCTTTCTTTTTTTCATGTTCTTTCTTATCTTCGTCATGTTTACCATCTTTTTTATCATCATTTTTCATTTCTAAACCTTCCACCGATTTACCATGAACAATTACTAATACCAAAATTAAGAATAGTAATATAAAAGGTAATAATACTAAAAACCATGCGAATCCAGAATGATTATCTTTGCACATCAAATTTAATATCCATGTCCAGAACAAAATATAGGCAATTTGGAAAACAAATAATAATGTAGAATCACCAACATTTGTAGCAAATCCTACTAATTTATATGTTGATTTACTATTTCTATTTTCATAAAGAGACAACAATAATCCTAAAATAGATAAAGAAGCATAAAAAAAGGCGGGTTTACAAAGATTCCTAAAATCTTTAACAATAGTCATTTATAATAATTATATAAAAAAAAATTATAAATTAGGTTGTTCATATGGTGTTGGATTTACTGGTGTGGGATAACCATATACATTATTATAGGCACTTCCCATTCCATATTCTAAATCTCTACCAACATTAGCTAAAGGTGTGGGTAGCACTTTTGATATTCCGTTACCAAGACCTCCTTTTCTTTTTCTTCCACCTCCACGACTAGGTCTCATAGCTGTTTGGATATCAGGAGAATATTTATTTAATGCGTAATGATTTGTTACACCTTGTTCACCTGAAACTCCTGGCCAATCGTCTATATTACTCGACCATGGTTTTCCTACTAAACTCGACCCACCTCTATATTTACGACTTTTACGTGTATATCGTTTTCTTCCTCCAACTAAACTTGGTGCTAACCCTCCTGAACTACAACCACATCCTCCTTTTTGAGGTCGTCCTCCTACTAAACTACTACCTAAAGGTGTAGAACAATCGCAACCTCCTCTTTGTTTTTTACTATATCGTCTTTTATGATATTTTTTATGATTTTTTTTGTGAGTTTTAACTTTTTTCCCATGTCTTTTTGTGTGTTTGGACATTTTATATATTAATATGAGATTTTATTCTAAATCTACATGAGTTAACATATGACGTCTACAACACATTTTATTTAATCCTAAAGAATCCAATACCTCTCCCTCTGGTGTCTTTTCAGAAAACTCTTTTGTTAAATATAATACTTTATCCACACCCATATTTTTATTTAATTTAATTTTTCTTACTTCTGCTAAATAATATCTATATTTATCAGCTAAAACCATACCACATGTAAAACACTTAACTGGAATTATCATTTTATAATATAATAATAGAATATGTTTATTTTAAAAATCAATTTTTAATTTTATTTTAATTTAACAATTTTCATTTAAAGTTATTAGGTAATATTTCTCATATGAATATACATATTGATTTGGATAAAACCTTATGCACTACACTCAATAGTGATTATCAAAATTCATCACCAATTATTGATAGAATTAATAAAGTAAATAAATTAAAAGAAGAAGGGAATTATATAACCATATGGACTGCAAGAGGTCAAACCAGTAAAATAGATTTTACAGAATTAACAAAGAAACAATTACATGACTGGAATGTTCAATATGATAAATTATTAATGGGTAAACCATCTTATGACTTATATATTGATGACAAAAGTGTAAATGTCGATGAATATTGGAAAATACCTAATAATTGTCAATCTAAAATTTTGAATAGTGAAATAGTAAAAAAAGGATGGGGTAAGGAAATAATATTTGTTAATAATTCTGAATATTGTGGTAAAATTCTTTGCTTTGATCAAGGTAAAAAATTTTCTATGCATTATCATGTAACAAAAAAGGAAACATGGTATGTAGCCAAAGGTAAGTTTATTTTTAGTTGGATTGATCCTGAAAAAGGAATAACAAATACTGAGTATTTAAATGTAGGAGATGTAATTACAAACGAAAGAGGCGAAGCACATCAACTAGAAGCGTTAGAAGATAGCCAAGTATTTGAAGTATCTACACCCCATCAAGATAATGATAGTTATAGAATATATAAAGGTAACTAATTATATTATATAAAAATGGATATTTTATATGATATACAAAATAAAAAACCACATATCTTGGTAATCGGTGATATTATGTTAGATAAATATATAAATTGTAAAATAAATAAATATTCAAAAGAGGCTGACATACCAATTTTAGATGTAGAAAATATAGAAAATAAAATGGGTGGTGCTGCAAATGTATGCAATAATATAATTAATTTAGGATTTGAATGTTCTATTATTTCCATTATTGGTGATGATTTAGAAGGAGAAGAATTATTGAGTTTGATAAAAAAAACACATATAAAAAATTATATTAAAATAATTAAAAATCGTAAAACTACTACAAAAACTAGATTGTATAATGCTAATCGTCAAATGGCAAGATATGATTCAGAAGTGAAAAATCTCATAAATATTAGTATTGAAAATGAATTACAAAAATATGTTATAAATGAATTAGCGAAATGTAATGGAGTTATAATATCAGATTATGAAAAGGGGTGTCTTAGTGATAATTTATATAAATATATACTAGAAAATGCTAACAAATTAGACATACCAGTATGTATAGATGCAAAAAATAACAATAATAATAAATTATATGGATGCACGTTATTTAAACCTAATAGGCCAGAGTTTGAAAAAATGACTAATTATACAATAAATGATATTAATTGTCCAATTTTTAAAAACAATATAATTAATTTAAGTAAAAAAATTAGTTGTAAGTATTTACTAGTAACAATTGATAAATTAGGATTTATTTTATATGATGTTTATAATCATTTTTTTTATAAAATACCAAACTCATCTAATGACGATTCACATTTAATTGATACTTGTGGAGCTGGAGATACTATTATATCAGTAATGACATTGCTTTTGCTATTAATTAATAATAATATGGATAATATATGTGATTGTGTTTTACCTAAAGAATATAAAGTTTTAACAAAGTATCTTACATTTTTGGAAAAATGTGCTGATTCTATAATACACAAGAAAGGAACTTCAACAATAGAATTACTAGATATTGTTAATATTTCAAAAGGTATTCATTTTACTTTATCTCAAAATTATTTACCATTATTGTATGATATCAATAAAATTATGAAAAAGACAATATTATTTACAAATGGTTGTTTTGATATATTACATAGTGGTCATATAGATTTTTTAACAGAATGTAGAAAACGATGTGATATTTTTATATTAGGTTTAAACTCAGATGACTCTATTAAAAAAAATAAGGGTAACAAACGCCCAATAATTCCTTTACATCAACGTATATATAATTTGAAATCATTAAAGATAATAGATTTTGTAGTAGTATTTGAAGAAAAAACACCGAGTAGTATTTTGGAAAGTCTAAGACCAACTATACTAGCAAAAGGAGACAAAGATTACACTTTAGATGAAATAGTTGGAAAAGAATATGCTGAAAGGACTGAGTTAATTTCTACGACTGAATACTATGATACTACCAAAATTATTAATACAATATTAGAGAATTATGAAAAGAATATACACCTTTGAAGATTTAAATCCGCACAAAAATACGAAAAAAAAATAAGTAAAAGAAAAATAACATTTTTTCGTATGGAGCAACTCTTCACAGGTTAGGTGGTAGCGACTTCAACGAACATGGGGGGCAGTATGTGCAACGTCGAGATCTCGGTTCCATCACAGGTCCACAGGCGTGGCCCCCATTAGATATTACTTGTGTCGACGTCATCATGTTGGAGTTTTCTTGAATATTTGTATATTTCTGTAATACCAGTTCAATAAGTTCAGGTTTCACATCTTTCAACTTGTTAAGATTATCCATTACTTTTGCTACGAGAGGTAAATGAATATCATAGATCTTCATATCCTCGCTACTTAGACCACACTTTTTCTTGTAATAATACGCTTTATTTTTTGCTTTAATTTTATCGCCGTTTTCGGCATAATCTTTGCGTTTCCATTCTCTAATATATCTGCGACTTTTTGGTTCAGTAGAGGGTATCTCCGTTTTCATTCTGTCATACATACTATATCTATATCCATTATATCAATTTTTTAACAAAAAGATTCAAAAAAACTTTTTCATAAAGTCCTATAGAAATTCAAAAATGGACATTTTTAAAAATGTCCAATTTCAAATTCTGTTCAACTCTTGGAAATTTGAATTTATGCAAATTTGAGTTTAGAGCATAATGCAGTAAAATGATTTTTTAGAAAAATATTTTGTTTGCATAAC